>Ga0208264_1000037_pt1 | contig 113345 bp, 102 predicted proteins | sample LakWasMet31_HOW6_2_FD_183873 | JGI IMG/M metagenome (GOLD analysis project Ga0208264, IMG submission 183873) | Freshwater sediment methanotrophic microbial communities from Lake Washington under simulated oxygen tension - Sediment Metagenome... | ecosystem: Environmental > Aquatic > Freshwater... | reverse complement strand
AGCTTTCAAACCAAAAAGCGATCAAACCGCATCGCACTCTGCCGAAGCTAACCGACCTAAATCCCGTCAGCCCCGAAGAGCCGTGCATTTTACATCAACTAAATCCTTAGTCAAGCTTTAATTCAATTTTGATCGATTTTTCTTTTAGCTCGCGGATGGGCCTTATCGTAAATACTGGCAAGATGCTGAAAATCCAAATGGGTGTAAATCTGGGTCGTACTGATGTCGCTATGGCCTAACAGTTCCTGAACCGCCCTGATATCCTGGCTGGATTCCAGAAGATGACTGGCGAAAGAGTGCCTAAGCATGTGCGGATGGATATGCTCGGCCAAACCGTACTTGCTGCACCACCTCTCCAGCCGCAGTTGTACGCTGCGCTGTCCCAGCCGCAATCCATGCCTGGAAACAAATAAAGCCCGTGAGGTGACATCCGGCCTGAACTCCAGCCATTTTTTGATCGCCGTTATCGCCTTGCTGCCGACAGGCACCTGTCTTTCCTTGCCACCTTTGCCGAAACGCACCAGCAGATAGCCATCGAAGAAACCTATATCCTCCAGATCCAGCATCACCAACTCGCTTAGCCGAAGCCCCGAGGAATAAAACAGTTCGAACATTGCCAAGTCACGAATTTCCAGCGCCGAATCGGGCGTAGTGTCCAGAATTCCGCTGACTTGATCGACATCCAGGGTTTTAGGGAGTTTTTTGGAGGGTTTGGGCGCCTGAATATTTAGCGCGGGGTTTTGATCGACCAGATTATGCTTGGCCAGGAAACGGTAAAAGCTGCGCATAGCCGCCAGCTCGCGTTGCAGGGTCTTGCTGCCTATGCCGCTTTTGTGGCGCTCGCCTATATAATGGCGAATATCGCCGACTTGCAATTGTTGCCAAGTTTCGATGCTTTGCCGCGTGCAATAGTCTTGCAGGCGCAATAAATCACGCAGATAACTTGTCAATGTATGGGTCGCCGCCCGTTTTTCCCCGCGTAGATATTCGATGAATGCCTGCAATGCTTGCTGTGCATCGCCCTGCATCGTTTAATCCGGTTTTTGCAACAGGGAAATTAACCGTGTCCCGATCACTTCGCTCATCTGGATCAGAAACAAACTACCCATGCTGTAATGGAATCGTGCTTCGTCCCGACTACCTATGGCAATCAGGCCTTCCAACTGTGTGAAGGCCATGGGGATAATCGCGCAAGATTTGACTTCCGCCGCAGCATCGCCGAACAAAAATTGCGCTTGCGCCAGGGTTGGCCGGCCGCATTTGGGCTGATTGGTGGTCAATTCGCTGGCAAAGTGTTTCAAGCCGGCATCGCCAGGATCGACGAACAGGTTACTGAGTGGAGAATCGGTTTGAGGTTTGACGATCTTGATGGCGACGAAATCGGTGAAAAAACATTCCGCCAATACCACGCTTAAATTAGCGACGGCTTCCTCCAGCGAATTGGCTTCCAGCATGGCCAAGGTCAGCTCGTGCATCCTATTGAAAGAGGCGTCATTGTCTCTGGCAATGTCGATCAAGGCCGTCAGCTGATTTTCCTGCTCCTGATGTTTGGCCCGGAAAATTTCCAGTTGCTTGGAGATCAACGAAATGGCATTGCCGCTGGGATGCGGGATATGCATTTTTTCCAGCAAATCCAGGTGATGCTGAAAAAACTCCGGATGCTGCCGCAAATAGCTATCAACCTGTTCTTCGGTAATTGCCGATTGTTGTTCGTCGCTCATAAGCTTATTTGTCCCTCGTAAACCATGACGGCAGGCCCCGTCATAAATACCGGATGCCCGCGGCCCAACCAGTTGATTTTCAAATCGCCGCCCGGCAAGCTGACCCGGACGTCGTTATCCAGCAAACCCTGCTCGATGCCGACCGCCGCTGCCGCGCAGGCACCGCTGCCGCAGGCCATGGTTTCGGCGGCGCCGCGTTCGTAGACCCGCAGCTTGATGTAGCCGCGATTCACGATTTGCATGAAGCCGATATTGGCCCGTTCAGGGAACAGCGGATGTCGTTCCATTTCGGCGCCGACGCTCTCCACCGGTGCCGTGGCAATATCGTCCACCTTAATGACCGCATGCGGATTGCCCATGGAGACGGCCGCAAACTCGACAACCCCTCCAGCCAGTTCCGCATGGTAAAGTTTAGCTTCTTCCGAAACTGCCAGCGGGATTTGCGCAGGCTGATGGCGGGGCACGCCCATATTCACCGCGATCAAGCCTTCGGCGTCGAACCGCAGCACCAGTTGTCCGGCATCGGTATTGACGACGATTTCGTCCTTGGCGCTGAGCTTTTTGTCGCGGACAAAGCGCGCAAAACAGCGCGCGCCGTTGCCGCATTGTGCGACTTCGCCGCCGTCGGCGTTGAAGATGCGGTATTTAAAATCGGCGTTATCTTTGACCGGCTTTTCCACCAGCAACAATTGATCGCAGCCGACGCCAAAGTGTCGGTCGGCGATGAAACGGATCTGTTCGGCGCTCAAATCGATAGCCTGATTGATCGCGTCTATCACCACGAAGTCGTTGCCCAAGCCGTGCATCTTGCTGAAATTGATCACCATCATCGGCCTCAGGGCAACAGCTGTTCGCCGGCCCACAATTGCTCGACGCTTTCCCGGGCTCGAATCAGATGGCTTTGTTCGCCATCGACCATGACCTCGGCAGCCCGCGGCCGGGAGTTGTAATTCGAACTCATCGTAAAACCGTAAGCGCCCGCCGAGCGTACCGCCAGCAGATCGCCTTCGCTGATTTTCAACGGCCGGCCTTTGCCCAGGAAGTCGCCGGTTTCGCAAACCGGGCCGACGATATCCCAGACTTGTTCGGCGGCTTTGCTGTCAGTGTCGGCTGGAATGATTTCCTGCCAGGCGCCGTACAAGGACGGCCTTACCAGATCGTTCATCGCCGCATCGACGATGGCGAAGTTCTTGCCGGCGGTCGGTTTCAGGTATTCGACCCGCATCAGCAACAATCCGGCATTGCCGACGATGGCGCGTCCGGGCTCCAAAAGAATCTCGAAGTCGCGACCGGCCAGGCGTTGCAAAATGGCGACGATATATTCGGCCGGCTCAGGCGGTTGTTCGTCGCGATAGCAGATGCCAAGCCCGCCTCCCAAATCCAGGTGGTGAAGCTTGATGCCTTCGGCCTGCAAAGCATCGACCAAGGCCAACACCCGATCCAGCGCATCCAGGAATGGCGCGGTTTCTGTGAGTTGCGAGCCGATATGGCAATCGATGCCGACGATCTTGATATTGGGCATTTGCGCGGCGCGTTGATATTCGCCGAGCGCATGCTCGATAGCGATGCCAAATTTGTTTTCCTTCAAGCCAGTGGAAATGTAGGGATGAGTCTTGGCGTCGACATCGGGATTGACCCGGAACGAAACCGGGGCGACCACATCCAACTGCCCGGCCAGTTTATTGATGCGGTCGAGTTCGCCGCTGACTTCGACGTTGAAACAGCGGATGCCGACTTTCAGCGCCGCCAGGATTTCGTCTTCGCGTTTGCCGACTCCCGAAAACACAATATTTTCCGGTTTGCCGCCCGCCGCCAATACCCGTTGCATCTCGCCCAGCGAGACGATGTCGAATCCGGAACCCAGCCGGGCCAGACAATTCAGGATAGCGATATTGGAATTGGCTTTGACTGCATAACAAATCAGATGAGGATGTTCGGCAAATGGCCGATCGAACGCCAGCCAATGTCGTTCCAGGGTAGCCCTGGAATACACGTAGCAAGGCGTGCCGTACTTCGCGGCAATTTCGTCAACGGCAAGCTTCTCGGCAAACAATTTGTTTTGCCGATAATCAAAATGATCCATGGTTATTTTTTAGGTACGTAAATAGGGGGCGGACTATCGGGCATATACAAGGGGCCGGTCTGGCCGCAAGCTTGTAAAAGCAACAGCAGAGAAATAATTAATAGAATGTTGTTAGTCTTCATACTTTAAAACAATAAAGTGGGGATTGATGGACAAGATAATTTCTTGCCGGCGTCCCACACCATCTTAATCGGTACAAGGAATATAGCATAGCCAAGTATACGGCGGCCAAAGCATTCGGCAAATTCGGAGAACCAACCTTACTTATCGAAAAAAAGGGGGCAATCGCCCCCTTTTTTCTGACAACACGGCCGAGTGCTTATTTTGCTGTCAAACCACCTTTTACGATTTTAGGCGTCACAAAAATCAACAATTCTTTTTTGTTGTCGCGTTTATGCGTGTCTTTAAATAACCATCCGACTACAGGCAAGTCGGAAAACCATGGCACAACATTTCGGGTATCGGAAAAATCTGTTTCATACACGCCACCAAGGACTACCGTCTCGCCATCTTCGACTTGAACCTTGGTTTTTACGCCTCGTTTGTCAATGGCGACGTTTTCCAAACCTCCAGTTGTCACTCTAACCCCTTGAGAGTCGCGAGTGATATCCAATTCCATGATGACACTGCCACCTGGGGTAATTTGCGGAGTCACGTCCAGTTGCAATACAGCATCTTTAAAGTTGGTCTGGATACCCTGCAAAGTTGCCGTCGTATAAGGTATCTGCACACCCTGAGTAATTGTTGCCTTGACCCTGTCTGTAGTCATAACCCTGGGATTAGACATCTGCTCGCCTTGGCCGTCGTTTTGTAATGCTTTAATTTCCATATCCAATAGATAATTCGCACCGCTGGCCAATGTCATGGCTAAGGTTCCCGTGCCTGCCGTTGCCACGCCTGCCAGTGTATATCCCAATTCAGCCAAACCATTATCTTGTGTATACCCTTTAGCTTTAGAGTTGGCGCCAAACTTGGTAGTCAAATCACGTGCAAAATCGGTATTGGCAATCACGATTCTGGTTTCGATCAGAACTTGCCTTACCGGCACATCCAACAGCTTGATCATTTTACGAATATCCTCCAAAGCCTTGGAAGTATCCTTGATAATCAAAGTATTAGTTCGAGCGTCGATAATTGCAGCACCTCTATTCGACAGCAATCTCATAGTAGTGGTAGCAGTACCGCCCTGACCGCCCTGACCGCTCTGACCTCCCTGCTGTCCTCCGCTGGAAGTTCCGCCACAACCACCACCGCTGCTGCTGCTGCCTCCGCCTCCGGCACCTGACTGGCCTCCCTGATTCATATTTCCTAGCCCGATCAAAACACTACAGATTTCTCCGGCTTTGGCATAGTTGATCTGAATGTTTTCCGTTTTAAGCGGCTCAAGCTGTTCAAAGATTTTTTTGGAATCCAGTTCTTCCTGCTCTATTTTCATGATCTCGGCGACTGGTGCGACCATAATGACATTGCCATTTTGTCGCTTATCCAAACCTTTCGACTTTAAAATCAGCTCCAAAGCCTGATCCCATGGCACATCATTCAAACGCAGAGTGACATTACCGGCCACGGAATCGGCGGCGATAATATTAAGCTCGGTAAAATCGGCTAGTATCTGCAGGACAGAGCGAACCTCTATATCTTGAAAATTTAGCGATAATTTGTCGCCTACATAAGGAAATTTTTCTTTTTGCTGCGCTTCCTTTTCTGCCGGCGTTAGCGGCCTAAATTCGACCGTCAATAAATTATCGGTCTGATACGAGGAATATTCGTAGTTATCGTTACTTGGCGTTACCGTAACGTTGACGCTTTCTCCGCGAGGAGCCGCCTCAATTTTTTGCACAGGCGTAGCGAAATCTGAGACATCGAAACTTTTTGTCAAAGATTCAGGCAATCGCGTATTGAGAAAATTTAAAACGACTTTACCGCCAGATTGCTTGGCATCGACCACGGTATTAGCGGCCGACAAACCCAACAACAAACGACCTTCGCCATTTGGGCCTCGTCTAAAGTCGATACTTTTTATAGTTTGTTCCGGCAAGAATCTGTTAATGGCGGAATCTTTTACAGGTTGAGCCTGAGTGATTTTGTTAGTCAGGGGCAAGGAGCCGGTTGACTTCAACACCACATAAAACTTATTCCCGTCGGTTTTTGTTTCGTAAGGTACTTTTTCAATGAGATTAATAATGACACGCGTCCGTCCAGATGCTTCCACCACATAAACAGTTCCCGCCGCCCCCTGATTAATAGGGAAGCTCTTTTTCGCTAAGTTACTTTTTACGCCGGCAAAATCAAGCGCAATTCTGGAAGGATTATCGGTCTGAAAAATTTTCGGTTCGATAACCGGCCCATTCATTTCCAGTTGCACCTGTACCTGATTGCCGGAGAGGGAAGAAAACTCCAGGTTATTGATCGTTGCTTCATCTGCCCAGGCCTCGACAATTTGTACAGATAAAATCAAAATCATCGCTAACCAACGGCATACAAACAGCCCCGGCACTTTCCACTTATTGTTATGTTGCTTAGTACTCATTGTTAAACCCTTCCGTTTTACTCAGCCAGTGCTAGTGATGCTTGTTGTTCGCGCCAGGTGCCTGGCTTGTCAGGTACGATTTCCATCAATTCGATTTTGTCTTCGAGAATGCGGATGATTTTTCCGTAATTTTGCCCCATGTGATGCCCAACCTGAACGCGATGAATCGTCCCGTCTTTGGCCTTAACCAAGCCCCATAAACCTTTTTGATTGGTTAAAGTACCAACCATCCTTAAAGTATCCAGCGAATAGGCTTCCAATTCTTCTTTTCGGCGTTCCGTATCAGGCTTAATTCCATTAACCCCGGACAGGTCGATGTTACTATCATCGCTACTCTTTTCTATCGGCCGAAAAGGATCCCTCAAGCCATCGGGTTTAAAAACAAAAGACTCGACCACCTTGATTTCCGGTAGCGGTTCGATCGCCCCTTTAGGCCGAGCCTTGACGTCCTGAATGTACTTGTTCAGATCGCTGAAATCGTCGCCACCGCAACCCGTCATCACCAAACCCAGCAAAGGCAATATAAGAATACTCTTGAGCTGACTTACTAGATTCTGCGTCATTGCCCTCTCCTTTTCTTCGCGGGTTGAGAGTTTTCATCCTGCACGCCTTCGTTATAAGTCTTAATTATCGCGGACATAGTCATTCTGTCTTCCTTATTTTCCTTGCTTGTCTTGGCAAGGGGAATCATATTGACATCATGCACGGTGACAATTCTAGGCAACGAAGCCAAGCCGCTGACAAATAAGCCCAGTTCTTCGTATTTACCAACTACCTGAATGTTTATAGGCAATTCCGAATAAAACTCTTTTCTTACTTCCGCACTAGGCTGGAATAATTTGAACTCCAAGCCGCTGGCCAGCCCCGTCTGAGAAATATCGACCAACAAACTTGCCACTTCTGCCTTGGTCGGCATCTGCTTTAGCATTTCGCCAAGCGATGCCTCAATTTGATCAAGCTGAGCGCGATAATCAGGCAAGTTGATCGCTTTCTTTTGCTTGGTTTCAAAAGAAGTTTTCAAATTAACTTCCTCTTTTTCAAGCGCTTCAAGTTCATCCAACTGCGGTACGGTTATGTAATAAATACCCCCTATGGCCACCAGTGTCGAAATGATCAATATCGCCACCATCTTGACCGGGGCAGGCCAGCTACCCGCAGCATTTAATTCCCAATTGATTTCGGATAAATTCATTTCCCAGCCCCTGCTTGAGCCTTGTCAGCGGTTTTTTTTCCTTGCTTGGCCGTCAACGTAAAATCATTCATTTCGCCATTATTTTTACCTTCTCCTTTGATAACACCCAATACTGAAGTATTTAGCCAAGGAGAACTATCGATAGCCCGCATATAAGCCGAAACCCGCGCGTTGGATTCCGCCTTGCCTTCCAGAGTCAAGGTATCGCCAATCTGGGCAAACTTAGTGAGATAAGTGCCTTCCGGGGTGGTTTTAGCCATTTCGTCGAACAAATGCACAACTTCAGGCCGACTCTCCTGCAGTTTTTGAATAACCTCGATTTTAGTCAGCAGCTTATTTTTCTTTTCTTCTATTTCCTTGATTTCCTGTATTCTTTTATCGAGAATCGTAATCTCGTTCTGCAGCATCGTGTTTCTTCGGCCTTGATATTCCTTCATGCCTTCTATGTACATATAAACAAGCACCAAAAGAAGACAGGTAGCCACAATACCGGCGCCGATGCCGGCAATAAAGTCCTGCTGCCTTTTTTTGCGTAGCTCTTCACGCCAGGGGAGTAAATTAATTTTTACCATTAATCAAAACTCCTTAACGCTAATCCACAAGCAATCATCATAGCTGGCGTATCGTTACTTAAACTTTGCGGCTTGACTCGACTGGATAGCGCCATATTGATGAAAGGATTGGCAACATAGGAAGGGATACCCAAATCTCGCTCGACCAATTTATCCAGCCCCGGAATGGAGGAACAACCGCCCGCCAAGACCATAGCATCGACCCCACGATTGGCGCTTGAAGATACAAAGAACTGCAATGACCGGGCAATTTGCTGCAACATTGCCTTCTTGAACGGATCCAATACATCGGTAATATAGTTATCAGGCAAACCACCATGCCGTTTGGCTAAGCCGGCTTCCTCGTAGGATAGACCGTAGCGGCGTTGAATCTCCTCAGTAAGCTGCTTCCCGCCAAAACCTTGCTCGCGGGTATATACGGTTTTACCGTCATACAGGATATTCAAGGAGGTCATGGTGGCGCCGATGTCGGCAATGGCAACAGTCTTATTTTCTATCGCTTCGGGCAATTGATCAGCCAATAAAGTAAAGGCATTTTCCATTGCAAACGCTTCAACATCGACGATAACTGCTTTCAATCCGGCATAAGCCAATACAGCGATTCTATCTTCGATATTTTCGCGTCGAGAGGCCGCCAACAAGACATCAACCATTTCGGGGTTGTTTTTGGTAGGGCCTTGCACTTCAAAGTCGAGATTAACTTCATCAAGCGAGTAGGGAATGTATTGATCGGCCTCAACCATGATCTGCTCTTCCATCTCGGCATCGGAGAGTGACGCAGGCATTGCAATGATTTTGGTCATCACCGCCGAGCCGGCCACAGCGACACAAGCCTGTTTGGCACGAGTACCGGATTGCTTGACGGCGGTCTTTATCGCATTGCCGATTGACTCAATATTAGTGATATTTTTATCGACAATGGCATCCTGAGGCAGTGGTGCAACAGCATAGCTCTCAACTTTATAGCGCACACCAGCCCGGCTTAATTCCAACAACTTAACTGCAGCCGTACTGATATCGATGCCGAGCACAGCGGACTGATTCCTGTTAAACCAGCTCATGGATGAACCCTTTTGAATCGTAGAAACTTGAATTTGGACCACAACGTAACTTGCTGAATCCAGCTAGTCGGGAAGTATAGTTAGATTTTATAATTTTCATACCCCGCAGCCCTTTAAATTCAAGTTTGCTGTTGTTCGCGATTTCAAAAGGGGGTATTTTGGACGGCAACTTCAATATCATCGCCCCCATATAGCCATACCAGTGCCCATCAGGAAACAGCCAAAACCCAAATCGCTGCTCGCAACGCTATTCAAATGGCTTGTTTTTGTTATCCTGGCTTTTCTCGGCACCTTTGCCGCTGCCTGCTATTTTTTTCTACTTGAACTCGACAAAGAATTGCCCGACATCGGTCAACTCCAGCATGTTCAATACCAGATCCCTTTAGACATTTATAGCCAGGACGGCTTACTGATCGGCCAATTCGGAGAAAAAAGAAGGATTCCGTTACCGTTCGAGAAAATACCTCAACAACAAATAAACGCTTTTCTCGCCGCCGAAGACGACCGCTTTTACAAACACAGCGGCGTTGATTTCAAGGGATTGCTGCGAGCCAGCAGCCAACTGCTAGCCACCGGCAAGAAAAGGCAAGGCGGCAGCACCATTACCATGCAGGTTGCACGTAATTTTCTGCTGAACAATGAAAAGACCTATTTGCGCAAATTGAAAGAAATCATGCTCGCGCTGAAAATCGAAAAACGCTATTCAAAACAGCAAATACTGGAACTGTATCTGAACAAAATATACATGGGCCAAAGAGCATACGGCGTAGCCGCTGCCTCGCAAGCCTATTACGGCAAAGATCTCGCCGACTTAGAACTTCACCAGCAAGCAATGATAGCCGGACTACCTAAGGCGCCGTCGGTTTTCAACCCCATCGCCGATCCCGATCGGGCGTTGCAACGGCGTAATTATGTCCTACGGCGCATGCTGGAACTGCAATATATAAATCAGCGCGATTACGATAAAGCATTGGCAAAACCCGACAACGCTACGCAGCAAACCATCAATGTCGAACTATACGCCCCTTATATTGCCGAAATGGTCAGGCAAGAAATGGTTGGTAAATATGGCGAGGACGCTTACACCCTCGGCTTGAAAGTCCGCACCACCATCCCCAGCCATCTCCAAATCGCAGCCGACCGGGCTCTACAACAAACCTTGCACCAATATGACGAACGGCACGGCTACCGCGGCATTCATCATAAAAACCCGGCTAAAACCGCAACATCTCCGAGCAGCAGCGTCGTGGGCGATACCAGGCAAGCCAGAGTCACCGCATTATCCGCCAACGGTTTAATAGCCAAGCTTCACGACAATTCAGATATTGCAATTCCCTGGCAAAACATTGCCTGGGCTCAACTATCGAAACCAACCGGCAGCAGCCATTCATTCTTGCAAATCAACGACATCGTCTGGGTCAGGCAACTAAACGATCAAAGTTGGGCATTAACGCAGATTCCGGCAGTAGAAGGCGCTTTTGTAGCGCTTAATCCCAACAACGGAGCCATTTTAGCGTTATCGGGTGGCTTCGATTTTGCCCACAGCAAATACAATCGCGCCACCCAATCCAAACGACAACCCGGCTCCGGCTTCAAACCCATCATTTACACCGCCGCGCTCGAAAAAGGCTTTACTCCCGCCAGCATCATCAACGACGCCCCCATCGTTATAGAAGATCCATCCCTGGAAAACGACTGGCGACCGGTAAACTACAATCGCCGCTTTGTAGGGCCGACGCCTCTCCGCGTAGCCTTACGCGAGTCCATCAATCTTGTTTCAATTCGCTTGCTTCAGGAAGTCGGCATACAGCACACCATCGATACCGCGATGCGTTTCGGCTTTGACCGGGAACAACTACCCGGCACATTGTCTCTGGCTCTAGGCAGCGGCTATGCCGCCCCGCTCAAAATGGCGGAAGCCTACGCAGTCTTTGCCAATGGCGGCTTTGCCGTAAAGCCCTACTTAATTGAACAAATAGAAGATCACAACGGAGCAGTGTTATTCCGAGCGAATCCTGAAACAGTTTGCACAGAATGTCCCGAGCAGGAGCAACCTCAACCCGGTCGGGCGCCACGGGTAATTTCGGCAAAGGTTAATTTCTTGATGAACAGTCTATTAAGAGACGTGGTACAACGCGGCACGGCAACTCAAGCCAAACAACTTGGCCGCAACGATCTGGCAGGAAAGACAGGAACAACCAATGAACAGCGCGATGCGTGGTTTAACGGCTTCACTGCCGACATCGTAGCATCTGCATGGCTAGGCTTTGACAACTCCACCCCGCTGGGTCGCGGCGAAACCGGTGGCAAAGCCGCTCTGCCAATGTGGATCGAGTTTATGAAAACGGCTTTGCGCGATAGTCCGGAAAAACCTCTAACGCCGCCTAACGGCATTGTGCAAGCTTATATCAATCCGGCAGATGGCTTACTAACCAATCCGAATAATAAAAACGGCATATGGGAATACTTTAGCGAGGAAACCGTACCGACTAGCTTCTCGGCACCTCGACAAACGGGCGAGCCCACCGAGGAAGAGCTCGATACGGAAGCAACCCTGTTTTAAGACAACTACAAAGCGGGGTTTACAGAGAGCAGACCGCGCCGCCAGAAAACTAACGGCTATCGGAAAACTGTCTCTGGATTTTTTATTTGCCGAATTTTTTGCGGAATTTATCGACGCGTCCGGAGGTGTCAACAACTCTTTGCTTACCGGTATAGAACGGATGGCAAGAAGAGCAAACCTCTATATGTAAATCTTTTGCCAACACTGAACCGGTTTCAAAGGTATTTCCACACCCACAAGTCACAGTAATTTGTTTATATTCAGGATGAATTTCTGGTTTCATAGTGCTCACATACCCATTCCGGGCTACATACTTGATAGAGAACTGCTTATGATACGATCTCAAGCCGAGATCCGCAACAGCAATATGCGACTATCGACAAAACAGTTAAACCGCAATCCAGCGCTTCTACCCTAAACCAAGCCAAATAACCGTCACCATTAAAAGGTCTCCCATCGGCATTTTGCCAAGAGCCGTCAACCAAACTAAGCGTATTGGCATCGACTACAATTGTCGGAATTGCTACAAAATAACCGCTTTTTTTGTCGGAAAATAGCTGTTCAAACCTGCCGCCATAACCCCTGAAAGCCATAAAATAAAATATTAAAACAATCACATACAAAACATGGCAGTCATTTTGCTTCAGGTTTTAACGGACTATATATCCACTATCCTGACTCAATTACGGAGCTATCAATGTCAATCAAGGTAATAAAAGACTTTTCCGAAAAAGCCAAAACCGAGCCTGAGCTTAAAGAGAAACTAAAAGCGTGCTTGAAAATCAAGGAACTGCTGATACTTGGCAAGGAATACGGTTATGAAATCGACGAAGTGGAGCTTTATCCGCCTAACGAACCCCAATTCATCGAAGAGCAACTCTCGGAAAAGTTAGCCAAAGCGCTGCTGAGAGTGTAAAAACTTTACAGATACGGCTTCCCCCAGCCGCCTGGCGAGCAGGGAAGCCACTGCACGATTTTGCATTATTGCCCGTCATCCAATATTTGCTTGGCCAGTTGATTTCCCGCCTCAACCAAAGGATGAATAACAAAGCTCGCGCCCAATCGAATCAATTCCCGTTCTTCTTCGCCAAAATAACAAATCGTGCCGATCTGACCTGAAAAACCGCGTTTCCTAAGCTGATCAATGGCAGCCCCCCTGACCTCAAATGTCGGCACGGTCAGAACAATACCTTTAACCCTATCCAGCGGCAGACCGCTCCATAGCTCGCTATCCTCGGCATCGCCGTAAACCACGCGCCGGCCTTCGGCCAATAGACTTTCCAGGACGGTGGGATCCGCATCCAGCCCAACCACCCGCTTCTCCTGTTTGTGCAAAGCCAGATACGCGGAACTTCCGGTACGCCCCATACCGATCACCAACCATTCCGCAACACCGAAAGATTCCGGCAAACGATCCGGATTACCGGATTTCTTTTCAAACCGAACCAACACCGGCTCCGCCCATGAAAACAAACGGTGAGAATACCGGTTCAAAGGCGCCGCCACCGCCAGCGATCCGGCCACGGCCAGACTGATGATAGCCTTCCATTCCACCGGCAACAATTCGGCATTCACTACCGCACCGGTGGTAATTAACGCGAATTCGCTGTAGGTCATTAATGCCAGCGAAGAAACGAAAGCGGTACGGGCTCGTAAGCCCGCGAACAGAAATAGGCCAAAGAACAATACACCTTGCACAGGCAGCAACAGCAAAAGCCCTAGGGCATGCACCGCCTGCTCCCGGCCAGGCAAATCGTTCAACCCGATTTGCAGAAAAAAGGCCACCAAAAACAATTCCTTCAAACCCCAAAGCCTGTTGGCAAGCTCATCGATTTTGGGATGACCGGCCAACATGATGCCTGTCAGCAAGGCACCGATATCGGCGGCAATGCCAACACTTTCCGCCAACACTCCACCAGCCAAGGCCAACGAGACACCCAACAGCAATTTCAGTTCGGAGGCCCGACTGACAGACAACGCGCGGTGAGCAATCGGCCGTAACAGAGGCAACAAGAACAGAACCAACGCCCAGGGAGTTGGCTGTTTGCCGGCGACCAATGCCAACAACCCAATCGCGACGATATCCTGCAAGATTAGAATACTCATCACATCGCGGCCATGGAATGTCGATAGCTCGCCACTGTCTTCCAGCACCTTGATGGCTAGCACGGTACTGGAGAAAGCCAGACTGACGCCCAAAACCAGCCCCCCGGTAAGCTGTTTGTCCAGCCACAGAAATACCAGCGCCGACATCACCGCCATCAGCAACAAGTGCAGTCCGCCAACACTTAACACTTCTCGGCGTATCAGCGACCTAGGCTTGAGCTTTAAACCGACCGAAAACAACAGCAATTCAATGCCCACATCGGCAACATGCCCCAAATTCGGCAGTGGAGCAATATTCAAACCGTGCAGCACATAACCGGCAACCAGATAACCCACCAACGGAGGAAAAGTCAGACGACTGGCAATCAGGCCGATCAGATAAGCCGTGCCGATCCAAATTAATTCCATCATGGTACTTACGTATTAGCCTCGAAATATTGAAACAGACGGACGCCCCGCCCTGGCCGTCCTTTGCGAAACTCTAAACAATCTGCCAGAATCGGTCGCAAACCCGCACCCACTCTATCGCATATGAACCGTGCATTCCAGCCGCAGCTCATTGAGGCCAACAGATGGCAAACCATTCCTGCCGCCCGATGCTAATCGACGCCCTGCTCGACCCCGGCCGTTATCCGCACTCGGCTAAAACCGTCCGCCTACTGGAAACCCATATCTCCTGGGTGCTGCTGGCCGGTCGCCATGCCTACAAGATAAAGAAACCGGTAGACCTGGGCTTCCTGGATTTCACCAACCTGAACAAACGGTGTTTTTACTGCCATGAAGAAATTCGCCTCAACCGCCGCCTGGCACCCCAGCTTTACCTGGATGTGGTCGCCATAGGCGGCAGCCCACAGCAACCCGTGCTGGGCGCCTTACCAGCGTTTGAGTATGCGGTAAGGATGCGGCGCTTCCCCAACGCCAATTTGCTCGATAACTTAGCCGCACAAGGCCGGCTCAGCTCGCGGCATATAGACCATCTGGCTGCGACCCTGGCCCGCTTCCACGCCGGCCTGCCCCCCGCCGAACCTGAGACAATCTATGGCACACCGGAAGCAATAGCCGCCCCCGTGCGGCATAACTTCCAGCAAATCGCAACATTGCTGGATGACCCGGAGATGTTGAGCGATCTGCAACTGGCCAGCGAACAGGAGTATATTCGTTGCTTACCTTTGTTCGAGCAGCGCCGTCGAGATGGCTTTATCCGGGAATGCCACGGCGACCTGCATCTAGGCAATATCGTCCTGCTCAACAGAGTGCCGGTTCCCTTCGACGGCATAGAGTTCGACCCCAAACTACGCTGGATCGACATCGTCAACGAAATAGCATTTCTGATCATGGACTTGCAACATCGCGGCCATGCCGATCTGGCTTTTCGCTTCCTCAACGGCTATCTGGAAATCAGCGGCGATTTTCAAGGCCTTGGCGTGCTGCGCTTCTATCTCGCTTATCGCGCCATGGTTCGGGCCAAAATCGCCGCCATCCGCGTTTCGCAAACCGCTTCGAATTCGGCAATGGCAGAATGCCGGAGTTATCTGGCACTGGCCGGCAGCAGTTTACGAAAAGGCAGACCAGCGCTGATCGTTACCCACGGCCTGCCCGGTTGCGGCAAAACCACGGTTTCACAGGCAGCACTGGAGAAGCTGCAAGCCATTCGCCTCCGCTCAGATGTCGAGCGCAAGCGCCTATTTGGACTGGCCATCCACGAAAGCAGCGGCGGAAATATATACAGCCCCCAAGCCACGCAACGCACTTACGCCCATCTTTTGCAACTGGCCGGCGAACTCCTCGAACTGGACTTTCCGGTAATCATCGATGCCGCTTTTCTTCAGCGCGCAGAACGCCTGGAGTTTTGGACATTAGCCCGGAAGCTGCACATCCCTTTCATCATCCTGTCTGTCCAGACCGAAACCACTTTGCTACGCCGGCGAATTCAACAGCGCCAACAACTCGGCAACGATGCCTCGGAAGCCGACCTCGCCGTGCTAGAAAAATTACAAGCCGTTTGCGAGCCGTTACAGGCGGACGAGCTTGCCGCCAGCGTCGAATTCGTCAATGACGCCGGCATTGAGGACATTGCCGCCCAGCATTCGGGATGGGACAGGCTGAATAAACTTTTGAAATAAGGGCAAACCGGAAAACCCGTTCATTTCCACTGTCGGACGCCCAGCAACCCGCCTGGCTTAACGATGATGCGATTGCTGCTTCTGACTGCGCAACATCACCTCGGCGCGGCTGCCGAGATAGACATAGACGCCCAGACACAGCAGCATGAACGCGGCGGCAATCACCACCCACACCGCCTCGACGATAAACTGCCCGGAACCTTGCAGTGCCGATTTGAATATCATCAACAGCGCTTCGATAGACAAGGCGATAATAATGGCCGCGATAAAGCGAGTAATGGTGCGACGCGTTGAACTGTGCTTGAGAATATCCTTGTACAGCAGCACCTCTTCTTCCAACGTGGTTTTGGCCAGATCGAAAATCGCCAGCGCCAGGGTCAGATAAATCACCATGCTGAATGGAATCAGCTTGGCATCCTGCTGGGTTACCGCCTTGTAGAGGACCTGCACACACTCGTTGCCGGCCGCGTACAGCAAGATCGCCGCCACCGTGAACAAGCCCAGCACGATCAAGGAATACACACCCTTCAAGCCCGGCTCGAAATAGGCGCGCATGGTTTCACCGCTAAGAAAGTTCAGAGTCGCCGCCAAATCGACATCCAGCACGATATACCCCGTCACCCCGCCGTCTTTGTTCAAAACCTTACAACAGATCGACAAACATAATTCGTTATTGATACTGGATAGATAAGGCTCGGTAATCACCGCGCTATCGGTTTGTTGTGCCGCCAGAAAATAAGGGCGCTTACTGCGATCGACGCCGATACCGATACGCGGATGGTCTTTATAGAAGCGGCCGGGAATGTTGGCGGTGACTTGTTTGCCCTCTTCATCCAGCAGATACAAGAGACTGACGAAAGGATAGTAGCTGCACAACGAATTCAAGGTTTCGGTTAATTCCTCCAGGGATTGCTCAAACAATTTACCATCGGCAAAGCAGGTAAGAATGGACAACAACAAACGCTGTATGGCCGGGCGATGCTCCTCGTAACGCTCGATGACCACGATGGGACTCATTTTCGACATGGCTGAAAGAAAGTTAAGTTGCGATAGACATTAACCAGCATTTTTTATGCCTACGACAATTTACAGGCCAAGCAGACAGTGTTGCAGCCGGTTTTGCACCAAACCGGCTCAGACATTTCAAACCGGGTCGAACAAATCCATCTGCCGGTAGCTTCGGCCGGAATCCCGGCTGTGCAAACCCGAAAGCGTTACCCCCAGCAAACGGACTTTCTTCTCGCCGATGGCGGTGTTTTTTAACAGCTCGGCAATCAGCGCCTGCGTATTGGCGCTATCGCCGATCGGCTGGGACAAGGTTTTGCCACGGGTAATTTGCACAAAATTCTGGTATTTGATTTTGACGGTCAGCGTATAAGCTTCCAGATTTTTCTCCAGCAACTTTGCCTGCGTTTTTTGCAAAAGCTGCTGCAAATGTCGGGACACGGCAACGGGATCGGCTATGTCTTCCTCGAAGGTGGTTTCGACGCCTATCGATTTGCGTATGCGCCGACAATTCACCGGCCTAAGATCGATACCGCGGGCGATATCGTAATAGTGCTGCGCGGACTTGCCGAAATGCTGCTGCAATACCGGCAAGGATTGCTGTTTCAAGTCCTTGCCGGTCAGGATGCCTAGCTCGTGCATTTTCTTTTCGGTGGCGCGGCCTATGCCGTGAAATTTGCCTATCGGCAGATTTTCGACAAATTCGCCGCCCTGCTGCGGCGTAATCAGAGTCAACCCGTCCGGCTTCCCCAGATCCGATGCAATTTTGGCGAGGAATTTATTGTAGGAAATGCCGGCAGAAGCTATCAACTGGGTTTGACGGCGTATATCTTGTTTGATTTGCTTGGCAAGCAGGGTGGCCGAGCCCTGGAAAAGCGGACTGGCACTGACATCCAGATAGGCTTCGTCCAGCGACAGCGGTTCGAAAATCTCGCAATAACGGGCGAAGATGCTACGAATGATTTCGGAGGCTTCCTGATAAACGGCAAAACGCGGCTTGACGAAAATCGCTTGCGGACAAAGCCGGTAAGCATGTGACGACGGCATCGCCGAATGGATGCCGAATTGGCGGGCCTCGTAGCTGCAGGTTGCGACGACGCCGCGGGAATCGGGCTTGCCGCCGACGATGATGGGTTTGTTGCGGTATTGAGGGTTGTCGCGCTGCTCGACCGCCGCAAAAAATGCATCCATATCGATGTGGATGATTTTACGCGGCGAACCGTCCATACGGAGCTATTCTTTGTTGGGCAATTCCAGATCGGCGGTTACGTTCCAGTCGGAGAACGGAAACGGCAACTGCTCGGCGCTGAAGGTCAAAAACAGCAGGATATGATAGTGGTATGTCGCCAGATTGCGGCCGAAATCCAGGATATTGGGGTTGGTGCCGCCGGTCAGCAGCACGGAGCCGACCTGCAATAAAATCACCAACCATAACAATAGCCTGACCATGCTATCGATTACCGCATAGATCAGCATGAAAATAATGCGTTTCCAGGTCTCGATCTTCTTCAGATTTTCGCTAATCTGTTCCTGCTGCATGGTTTTAACCCCTGTTCATTACGTCCCGCAAATCCAGTGCGGCGGCATTGGCGCGGGCAATATAGTTGGCCATGGCCAATGAATAGTTGGCAAACAGTCCGAAACCGTCGCCGTTCAGCACCACCGGACTCAGGGTCGGGGTCAAGGCATTTTCCAGGGCCTGGATCATGTTATCCAGCGTATTCATCGCCCGCTTATCCAGCAAAATATCGGAAAAATCGTGTTTGATGGCTTTCAGAATATGTAACAGCGCCCAGCAGGAACCACGCGCTTCGTAGAATACGTTATCGATTTCCATCCAGGGCGTTTGGCCGATGGTCGGCATGTTGATGTCGACCGGATTGGATGGATCGCCATGCGTGGCACCGGAAAATTTGTCGGTACTGGCCGCCAAACGCGTGGAAAGGCCGCCTAAGCGTTTAATGACAACCTCGGTGTATTGCCACAAGTTGTCGGCTCTGGAGTGAAATTGCGCGGCTTTCGACGTGGCGGATGGGTTTTGCAAGCGAGCCATATAGGCATGAAGCGCTTCAACGCCTTTCACATATTCGGATTCGGTGGAAGGCAAAGCCCACGAGTTACGCTCGTAGTAAAAGTACGGCTCGGCTTTTGCCAAATCGGGATCTTCGGCGGACTGCGATTGGTCGCGGGCAAAGTGGTTGCGTAATGCGGTGGTACCGTCGCGCAACATAACCAAGGCGCCGTACTCGAAGTTTTGAATGTTATCGCAAAACAGTCCGGGCGGCGCCACGTCGTTGGAGAGGTATCCGCCGGATTTGAACAGAATCACATCGGCAATATGCGCCAATGTATTGGCATAAACATAGCCGATCGGCATTTGATCGGTGTGCGTCACATTCATGCGCTCGATGGCTTCATCCTGAACGTTGAATTGCTCGGGCTCGAGGCTCCACCATTCCCCCAAAACCAGCATGATGACAACGACAATGCCTATCAGCGTACCGAAGCCCCAGAGTATGCCTTTCGACTTTGCGTCTTCAAATGCGTATGAATTGTCTGACATGTGTTACGTATCCAGATGAGAATAAAAAGGACGAATCGGCTGAATGCAACAATGTTAGCACGGATTGTTACAGCAAGCGCGCTTTCAGTGAAGTTGCCGACCACCGGCTGCCGCTAACGGCAGCGGAATTATGGTCGGCGGCATTTGCACGAAGAACCCCTTGCTCTGAATGCTGGCGATGATTTTGCCGGCATCCTCTCTGGCGAGCTTACGTTGCGGGGTAAGCTGCAATTCCATCACGAAAGTCAAGCGGCCTAAGCTTTGCAGCAACGTCTCCGGAACGGCGGAAAAATCGTCCTTTTTATTTAAATAGAGGTAGAGTTCGTCTTTTTTTAAACTTTTATAGATAAAACATTGCATGATGAAGCCTATTTTCCAGCCAATGCTGCCAATTTTAGCGCTTTTTGTTTAGAATTTTCAGCCCAGTTTGCGCCCTTTACCGGTTTAGAATGAAAAATCACTCGCTCGATACGGAAAACTTTTTCAAAACCGCCTGTTATTTTGAGGGCTCATTAGTACTGGTTGCAATATTGCTGGGCTGGATAGCCGATGTCGATCCTTTCGCCAGCCTGATTTTTTCCGAAACTGCCTTGGCCGACGGATTGTTGGCAACCTTGCCGTTATTGGTCATTTTTTTTGCCATGCAGCAATTGCCTTATCCGCCGCTGCAAAAAATCAGATCTATGCTGCTGGAAACCCTGGGCGCCCGTCTATATCGGCAACACTGGACGGATTTATTGATCCTGGCCAGTATCGCCGGTTTTTCGGAAGAGCTGTTATTTCGCGGCGCATTGCAGCCCTGGTTGGAAAACGCCTGGAATCCGGCGACCGGACTGATAGCCAGCAACCTGATTTTTGCGCTGGTTCACGCGGTAACGCCTCTATACGCACTTCTGGCAATGTTGATGGGCCTTTATCTGGGAACATTTCTCGACTATGGCGGCGAACGCAATCTGCTAATTCCCATCGTTATTCACACGCTGTATGATTTCGTCGCCTTTTTCGTCATCCTGCGCAATTACCGTAACAACCTATGAAAAGCCTAGCTTAAATGACCCCGCAAATCCGCTTATCGCACTCCGATCTCGTCCCGCATTGGCTGATTACCGCTGCCTTATTGGCCTTGATAATCGCCTATAACATCATCTGCCACGTTTGGGCTAACGAGATACGAATTACCCTGGACGAGCCGCAAAGAGTCCTGCTCAGAAGCATACTGTATGGCGTAACGATCATACTGTTTCCACTGACCAACTTACTGAGACATATTCTGCTACGCCTGAATCAGACCATGCCGGGAGACAAGCCCGCCAGGCAACGTTACCTGCTGACCGTGGCCATAACCTTGTCGTTGATCGAAACCGTCGGCGCTTTCGGCTTTTTGATGTTCATTCTGGGCGACGACTTTAATACTCTCTATATTTTTAGCGTCCTGGCTGCATTGGGTATTTTCCTGCACAAACCGAAACTGGTCGAATATCTTGCCATTAACGAAGCTCTCAGCATGGATAACCGCTAGACCCTGGCTATTTCCGCTTTTTAGGAGGGTGGGTTAAGCTGTACAATGACGGGCTTATTTACGATTAGCCTTAGGTGTGGTCATGCAAATCATTCAAGAAGCACTCACGTTTGATGACGTTTTATTAGTTCCCGCCCATTCGACCGTGTTGCCGCGTGAAGTTGAATTGAAAACTCAACTCACCAGAACGATCACCCTGAATATTCCTTTAGTATCCGCGGCCATGGATACCGTCACCGAAGCCCGGCTGGCGATCGCTATCGCCCAGGAAGGCGGCATCGGCATCATCCACAAAAACATGACCGTCGAACAACAGGCCGCCGAAGTCAGCCGCGTTAAAAAATACGAAAGCGGCGTGATTAAGGACCCGATCACCGTTTCGCCGAATGTCACGGTTCGCGAAGTCATGGAACTCACCCGCGCCAAAAACATTTCCGGGGTACCCGTGGTGGACGGCGAAGAACTGGTCGGCATCGTCACCAGCCGCGACCTGCGCTTCGAGACCCGTCTCGACGAATCCATCCGCTCGGTAATGACCCCGAAAGAGCGGCTGATTACCGTCAACGAATCGGCCAACCGCCGGGATGTCATCGCCTTGCTTCACAAACACCGCATCGAAAAAGTCTTGGTCGTCAACGACGATTTTCTGCTGCGCGGCATGATTACCGTTAAAGACATCCAGAAAGCCAAAGACAATCCACAGGCTTGCAAGGACTCGCAGGAAAGACTGCGTGTCGGTGCGGCGGTCGGCACCGGTGCCGGCACAGAGGAACGCGTCGAGGCACTGGTCAACGCCGGCGTCGACGTCATCATCGTCGATACCGCCCATGGCCACTCGCAAGGCGTTTTGGACAGGGTACGCTGGGTCAAACAAAACTTTCCGCAAGTACAGGTTATCGGCGGCAACATCGCCACCGCGGCGGCGGCCAGAGCTTTGGTCGAAGCCGGCGCGGACGGCGTCAAGGTCGGCATAGGTCCCGGCTCGATCTGCACCACCCGCATCGTCGCCGGCGTCGGCGTACCGCAAATTTCCGCCGTCAGCAATGTCGCCGCCGCCTTGAAAGGCAGCGGCGTACCGTTGATCGCCGACGGCGGCATCCGTTATTCCGGCGACGTCGCCAAGGCCTTGGCGGCTGGCGCACACGCTGTGATGCTGGGCGGATTGTTCGCCGGCACAGAGGAAGCGCCGGGCGAAGTGGAATTGTTCCAGGGCCGCTCCTACAAATCCTATCGAGGCATGGGCTCGCTGGGCGCGATGTCGCAGCAACAAGGCTCCAGCGACCGCTATTTTCAGGAAGAAACCGATCTGGTCGAAAAACTGGTACCGGAAGGCATCGAAGGCCGGGTACCTTACAAAGGCAGCGTACTGGCGATTATTCACCAGTTATTGGGCGGCATTCGTTCCAGCATGGGCTACACCGGCAACGAGACCATCGCCGCGATGCACGAAAACGCGCAGTTTGTCCGGGTCACCAGCGCCGGCATGCGGGAAAGCCATGTCCACGACGTGACCATTACCAAGGAAGCGCCGAATTACCATTTGAATTAACACAAAGGCGAAACAGAAAAGGCTAAAAAGACCTTTAGCCTTTGGCCTTGCACCCAAACTTGGATACCCGATGCAACAAAATCGAAATCAAACCACCCCACCCGAAACAGCCTCAATGCCATGCAATCTTTGCGGCAGCAGCGACGTTTCGGTTCTGGCAGCGCACAGCAGAAGCGGCGCGCCGTTACGTACCGTTATTTGCAAACACTGCGGCCTGGTATGGAGCGACCCGTTTCCGCACGATCCGCGACATTTTTACGAAGAAGAGTATCGCGTCGAATACAAAAATACCTACTCGCCCAAACCCAAGCACATTCTGCGAGCCGGCAACGTTGCGCTGGATAGGCACCGCAAAATCAAGCATCTGCTTGCCGGCCGGCAAACTATACTGGATGTCGGCACCGGCGGCGGCGAATTTGCCTATCTGCTGAAATCGCTGGGCCACGACCTGCACGGCATCGAGCCGAATAAAGGTTACGGCGAATATTCCGTTGCCCAGTACGGATTGAATCTGCAGCTCGGTTTTATTCAAGATGCCCAGCTCGACGAGAACAGCTTCGATGTCATCACCATCTGGCATGTATTGGAACACACCGAAGACCCCTGTTTCGTGCTGGGCAAACTGCGCAGCCTGCTCAAGCCGCAAGGCGTGCTGGTGGTGGAAGTGCCGAACATCGAAGCCGTGTGCCAAGCGCCGAAAAGCACCTTCCATGAAGCTCACCTGTTCAATTTCAACCGCGACACGCTAAGCAAGATGGGCGAAAAAGCCGGCTTGGTCGAAGACAGTCATTTGTTTTCCGACGATGCCGGCAACGTCACGATGCTGTTCCGCAAGGCCGAGCCTGGCTCGGCAAAAGCCGACGACTGGTCCATCCCCAACAATGCCGATCGCATTAACGCTATCGTTAAAGGCCATACCAACTTGAAGCACTTCCTGGGCGCGGCACCGTATCTGCGTTTCCTGCGCCGGATGTCCAGAGCCGTATCCGAAAAGAACACCATCAAGGGTTTCGATAGCAACAAGCGCTTGCTCGATCAACTTTATCGCGATTGCAAGCCAAGCTAACGCGAACCGGATTTTTCGGTGGGTTACGCTACGCTAACCCACCCTACATTTTTTGAAAGGTTTTCCCGTCATGTCATCCTCCGCGACCAACATCCATTCCGACAAGATTCTGATCCTCGATTTCGGATCGCAATACACCCAGCTGATCGCCCGCCGCATCCGTGAAATCGGCGTTTATTGCGAGATTTACTCCTGCGATTGCAGTAGCGACGAAATCAAAAATTTCGGCCCGAAAGGCATCATCCTGTCCGGCGGCCCGGAAACCGTGACCAGCAGCGACACGCCGCGCGCGCCGCAAATCGTCTTCGAACTGGGCATCCCGGTATTGGGCATTTGTTACGGCATGCAAACCATGGCCGAACAATTGGGCGGCAAGGTCGAATCGTCCGACCACCGCGAATTCGGTTATGCGCAAATTCGCGCCCGCGGCCATTCCAAATTATTGCTAAACATCGAAGACCACGCTTCGCCGGAAGGCTATGGCCTATTGGACGTCTGGATGAGCCACGGCGACCGGGTCGTGGAATTGCCGACCGGCTTCAAGCTGATCGCCAGCTCCGACGGCGCGCCGATCGCCGGCATCGCCGACGAAGACAAAAATTTCTACGCGCTGCAATTCCATCCGGAAGTGACCCATACAAAACAAGGCGGCCGAATTTTGAGCCGTTTTGTTTTGGAAATTTGCGGCTGCCAGGCGCTGTGGAACGCCAGCAATATCATCGAAGACAGCATCAAGGCCGTCCGCGAAAAAGTCGGCAGCGATCAGGTCATTCTCGGCTTATCCGGCGGCGTCGATTCCTCGGTGGTGGCGGCCTTGTTGCACAAAGCCATCGGCGAACAACTGACCTGCGTATTCGTCGATACCGGCCTGCTGCGCCTGCACGAAGGCGATCAGGTGATGGCGATGTTCGCCCAGCACATGGGCATTAAAGTCATCCGCGTCGACGCCGAACATCGCTATTTGAACGCCTTGTCCGGCGTCAACGATCCGGAGCAAAAACGCAAGATCATCGGCGGCCTGTTCGTGGAAATTTTCGACGAGGAAGCCGGCAAGCTCACCGACGCCAAATGGCTAGCGCAAGGCACCATCTACCCGGACGTGATCGAATCCGCCGGCGCCAAGAGCGGCAAGGCCCACCTGATCAAGTCGCATCACAACGTCGGCGGCCTGCCGGAAAATATGACCCTGAAACTGGTCGAACCCCTACGCGAACTGTTCAAGGACGAAGTCCGTAAACTCGGCCTGGAGTTGGGCTTGCCGGCCGACATGATCCACCGCCACCCCTTCCCAGGCCCCGGCCTGGGCGTGCGTATTCTCGGCGAAGTCAAAAAACAATACGCAGACCTGTTGCGTCATGCCGATGCGATCTTCATCGAGGAGCTCTATCGCCACGGCTTGTACGACAAGGTCAGCCAGGCCTTCGCGGTATTCCTGCCGGTGAAATCGGTCGGCGTAATGGGCGACGGCCGCAAATACGACTACGTGATCGCCATCCGCGCCGTGGAAACCATAGACTTCATGACCGCGCGCTGGGCGCATCTGCCTTACGACTTTCTGGATTTGATTTCGCGGCGGATCATCAACGAAGTGTCCGGTATTTCCCGCGTCACCTACGACATCTCCGGCAAGCCGCCGGCGACGATTGAGTGGGAATAAAAGGCAGACGAAAATTAGATGCAGGGTACAAGGTTCAAAACAGCGGGGCTGGACTTCAGGACCATGCAGTCATGTTGTTGCACAGAGGCTATATTGTCGATAGGTTACAATGCAATCGCTGAATGAAATACCGATGACGGATTATTTCCGCAATGATGTATTGATGAAGCGTCCTTACATACAATTGGAGTGGTGCCAACTAGCCTTATTGAATCCGGTGTGTCGCGAAATTCAGGAGGATGGACGTATTCGACATTGGATATTTGTCCCCGAGTTGGACAAATATTTGCGAGTGGTAACCTTAGAAGACGGCTCGACCATACACAATGCCTTTCCTGATAGGAGATTTAAGCCATGAAGTTGAGTTACGACCAAGCAACCGATTCTTTGTATATCCATTTGGCCGACAGGCCTTCTGTCGATTCCGACGAAGTAGCAGATGGCGTGGTGCTGGATTTTGACAGTAACGGTGCGCTAGTAGGCATTGACGTTCAACATGCCAGCACCAAGGCCGACATCCAGTCCATCGCACTGTCGCATTTGCCATTAAAAGACTTACAGGCTGCTTAGAGCTTGTAGGATGATGAGGCTACGCTAAAACGCATCGGTCGTGAACGATACGCTCCATCACCCTACAGCCAAAGATAACATCCTTTTTCTCTTTCGCCTGACTTTTTCATGCCCCCCGAACAATTCCAGCAACAACTCCTAGCCTGGTTCGATGTCCACGGCCGCAAGGATTTGCCATGGCAACAGGAAATCAATCCGTACCGGGTCTGGGTTTCGGAGATCATGCTGCAACAGACGCAGGTCAGCAGCGTAATCCCCTATTTCAACCGCTTCGTCGCCCGTTTTCCTACCGTACAAAGTCTGGCCGAGGCGGTGCTGGACGAAGTCTTGCAACATTGGTCGGGACTGGGCTATTACGCCCGAGCCCGCAATCTACACAAAACCGCGCAACAGATCTCAGCCAACGGCGGCGAATTTCCGCAAACAGTGGAAGACTTGAGCGCCTTGCCCGGCATCGGCCGCTCTACCGCCGGGGCGATACTCAGCATCGCTTGCGGGCAAAGCCAGCCGATATTGGACGGCAACGTCAAACGGGTGTTGGCACGCTTCCATGCCGTTCGCGGCTGGCCCGGAGACGGTAAAGTGGCCGCCGAACTTTGGCGGATCAGCGAGCGCTACACGCCCCAACTGCGCACGGGCGATTACACCCAGGTGATGATGGATCTGGGGGCGACGCTGTGTACCCGCAGCAAACCCAAATGCGAAATTTGCCCGGTTGAGGCGGACTGCCAAGCCAGGCAACAAGGCTTGGTCAACCAATTACCGGAATCCAAGCCCCGCAAGGAGTTACCGGTAAAACAACTGTATTTTTTGCTGTTGCAGAACCGCGAAAATCAAATATTGCTGGAAAGGCGGCCACCGACCGGCATCTGGGGCGGCCTGTGGAGTTTGCCGGAATTTGCCGACCTGGCATTAATGCAAACCTGGTGCATGGAGCGAAATTACCGCATTAGCGAGCTACAAATCCTGCCCAGCCAACGCCACACCTTCTCCCACTATCACCTGGATTTCACGCCGGTATTGGCTAGATTTGAAAACCCCATAAACAATGTGATGGAAGCCGGGCGGACGGTTTGGTATAAAGCCGGCGACATCGATACTTTAGGATTGCCGACGCCAATCAAGCGTCTGCTGCAACAACACTACACAGAGAGTTCACTATGACAAGAATGGTTAAATGCGTAAAACTGGGCGTGGAAGCGGAAGGACTGGATTCGCCGCCGTTTCCCGGCGTCAATGGCCAACGCATTTTCGATCATATTTCCAAACAGGCCTGGAAGGAGTGGTTGGCAATGCAAACCATGATCATCAACGAGCAGCGTTTGGCCAGTTTTGACCCTGCCGCCAAGAAGATATTGGAAGCCGAACGCGAGAAATTTCTGTTTGCCGGCGGCTTTGAAATGCCGGAAGGCTATGTGCCGAAGCAGGATTGAGGCGATCCGTTCGAGTCTGAAGCGCTGCTAAAAACGGCGCAACGATTGCGGCCCTGCTGTTTGCATTGGTAAAGCGCCTGGTCGGCACGCACGAAAGCATCGTCATGCTGATCACCTTCTTTAAATTCGCTGATGCCGCCGCACAAGGTAAGATTGATGTCTTCGCCGTTGAAATTGAAGCCGCAATTCTGAATCATTTCCCTGATATCTTCAGCCATTTCCAACGCTTGCGCTGCCCGGGTGTTGGGCATCAGCATCACAAACTCTTCGCCGCCGTAACGGGCGACAAAATCCGATTCCCGGCAATTATTGAATAGTAATTGCCCGACCAGTGCCAATGTCTTGTCGCCGGCCTTATGCCCATAAGTATCGTTGATGCGCTTGAAATGGTCGATGTCCCAAATGGCCAACGCCAACGGCGTTTGGTAACGCCTCCAGCGGCTAATCTCCATTTCGACCCGGGCGTTGTAAGCCGGCCGGTTAGGCAAACCGGTCAAGGAATCGCACAACGCCTTGTCGTGTTCGATTTTGAGTTTGGTGCGCAAGGTTTCGGTTTCGGTTTCCAGATCCTGCAACTTCCGAGTCATCGTCTCGATCTGTAGCTGTGCCAGTTGTTGACGCTCGTCTTCCTGCTGCTTGTGCTCGATAAGCTGCAGCATCAAACGGTCGAGATGCTCGCTGGTATGGGTTTTTAGCGCGGATAGTTCTTGCGCATTCAATGTAGCATCTTTGATGCTGTCCACTTGGCGATGAATGGAGGTATTAAGATTGTCGCGATTATCGATGGACTGCCGGTTAGCTTGTCCGGCTATTTCGGCCTGCCGTTCTATCAGGTTCAGTTCCGAACTCAGACCCGTCAAAAACCGGTCGAGACCTTGTTGTTCGGACTCCGCATAATCCCTAATATCCAGCAACAGCGCAATCGCCGAATCGATGACTTTTTTATACGAGTGCTCATCAAGTCCGGACCGGGTTCGTTGCCTCAGCATCGATATTTGCTGATTAAAACGCCGTGGTACGGCGGATTCGGCTAGTAGTTCGTCAAGGCGATTCAATAAATAATCGTTTTGCGAGGCAACGGCATTATCGGTTTCGTCGCCCTTTACATCCTGCTGGACCTGCTTGGAGATATGCAGCAAGGTTTTGGATACGGATTGCAACTCGGCCGTCAGCTCGTTCAGACTGGCACCGCTTCTCAATCGCTTGCCGATTTGCAACAGATGCGGCTCCAGCAACTTGTGAGTACCCTGGCTAAAAATCAGAAATTGAATCACCAGCTTGTACAGCAGTTTCTCGTTGTCGGCCGGCGTTAACGCTGAATAATCCACTAATAAAACATCCTACAAAATAACGACACACTGATTGCGGCCGTTCTGCTTGGCTTTGTATAAAGCCTTATCGGCGCGCTCGAATATCGTTTCATGGCTATCGCCCTCGACAATTTGGCTAATTCCGCACGACAACGTAATGGACACTTTGTCGCCAGCCACTCTGAAGTTAGCCTTGTGAATGGTTTCGCGCAGTTTGTTGGCAACATTCTGCGCGGTTAACGCATCGGTGTCGGGCAACAGCATCACAAATTCCTCGCCGCCAAAACGAGCAACAAAATCGGATTCACGGCAATGTCTGGACAATAGCTGGGCAATGGCCACCAAAGCCTTGTCACCGGATTTATGCCCATAACTGTCGTTGATTTTTTTAAAAAAATCGATGTCCCATATCACCATCGACAATGGCATGGCATGGCGCTTCCAGCGTGCCACTTCACCCGCCAAACGCTCTTCAAAAGCCAGACGGTTGGGCAAATGGGTCAGCGGATCGCGCGCAGCATTATGCTGCGCAATATCCAGCCGCGATCTCAGCTCGGTGGACTCTGCTTCCATTTCCCGAATACGTTGGCTCAACGCCCTCAATTCGCGTTGCGATTCTTCCCTTTCAATTTGCTCTTGCAAATTGTGCATCTGGATTTGATGGCTAATATTGGTGAGCCGGCTATGCACTAATTGTTTTAACGGTTCCAGCTGGGTAGCGGAGGCCGATTTGTTCTGTAAATCCACCATTTGCTGAGAGACCGTCTGATCCAGCAGGGTACGTTTCTTGATGGTATTTTCATTGGCAATATTGACGCCTGTCGCCTTTAAACCCAATTCCGCCAATTGTTCCGTCAGCTTCGACAAAAAATCGGCCATTTCGAGTTGTTCCAATTCCAGATGTTTTTTTACCGCCAACACTAAGCCTACGGTATCGTCAAGAATCGGTCCCAATGTCTCAGCGCCGGTTTCGGCTTGCAAGCGCACTTTGATTTGTTGCGCCTGGTCGGCAAACAGTTCGGGAATATCGGCATGATCCAGTAAGCGCACCAGATGGGTATTGATGGCCTTCAGATCGGCGGCCGCTAATTCGGAAACAAAGTCGAGGTGTGCCAGCTGCCGGTCGTCAATCAATTCCAGCAAGGCCATAAACAAGCCCTGTGAATTAGTAAACTCTTGGCGCTGGTATTTTTCTTGAATGTCATCAAGCTGGACTTTATGACGAGGGTATTGCTTACAAAGGAATTCGAACAGTAAAGACGCATCAACATGGCGGCTTGCTGGCTTCTCTTCCAGCAATATCAAGGCATTGGAAAAAGCCTCCAGCTCTTTTTGCAACTGCTGGCTTTGCAGCCCGCCCTTCAGTAAATCGCGAATCCGATTAAGATGCGGATCCAGTTCGCTATTGAGTCCTTTAACAGCCAGCGCAAAACGGATAATCGTCTTGCACAACAGATCTTCATTGGCTTTGTGATCTTTTTCGCTTTGATCCTGGCTGTCCAGCAGAGTGAAATATTTTTCCTTCCACTTTTCCGGACTGTCATCCTTGTTATTAAAAAAACTCATGGAGTCTTGGCCCCTCAAGTAAAAAAGTTTGCAGGCTGGGGATTATAACTTATCCGGGGCTCCCGGATTCCAGCCGATTGCTAAGCCACCTCCCTGTGGCTCCGGAAATCATCGGCCTTATTTGCCTTGGCTTTCTTGCTGAATCAGTTGATTGGTAACCGTCAGCATGTTTTCCTGCGATTTGGCCGACGGACCGGTAACGCGGTATTTGCCGTTAACAACCAAAGCCGGAACACCGGTGATGCCGTAACGAGTGCCTATGGTTTCGGCCTGGCGCATCTTGGCATCGACCAGGAAGGAATTGTAGGCATTGCGGAAATCTTCATCCTTTACACCGTGCTCGGCGAAAAACTTAGCCAGATCGTCTTCGGCGGTAAGTTTTTGCTTCTTGTTCTGGATCGCATCAAAGAAATCGGCGTGAACCTTATCCAACACTCCCAGCGCTTCGGCGGTGAAAAAAGCCTTGGCGTGCTTGCCCCACAGGTCGCTGAATACCGCCGGTTGGCGGATAAACTCGACATTGGCCGGCTTGGTTTTCAACCAGGCTTCCATAGCCGGCTCCAGATGGTAGCAATGCGGACAGCCGTACCAGAAAAATTCGATAACCTCGATCTTGTCGGGGTTCTGCACGGGCTGGGCCGGCGACAGGGTTTCATAGCCACCCTCGGCATTTGCCAGGGCGGCAAAGCAAAACAGTCCCAGAAATGCGATTTTTTTCAACATCAGAGTTCTCCGTAAGAATGTAATCCAGATAAAAACATGTTCACGCCCAAAAACGCAAACAGGGTAACAAAAAAGCCGATGATCGCCCACCATGCCATAGGCTTGCCATTCCAGCCCTTGGTCAAACGCATATGCAGCCAGGCCGCATAGTTAAGCCAGACAATTAATGCCCAGGTTTCCTTCGGGTCCCAGGACCAATATCCGCCCCAGGCTTCCGCGGCCCATAAGGCACCGAGGATAGTCGCCAGCGTGAAAAATGCAAAGCCTAAGGCAATGGCTTTGTACATCAGATCGTCCAGCAATGCCAGTTCCGGCAGGCGGGTATGAATGAAGCCCTGCGGATTCACGGTTTCGGCACGATTTTTCAGCACGAACGCCACGCCTATCATCGCCGCCAAAGAAAAGGCACCGTAACCGACGAAATTGGCCGGCACATGAATCTTCATCCAGTAACTGTTCAGCGCCGGCACCAAGGGTTGAATGCCGTCGGCGTGACGATCGAAGGTGTACCACAACAAAAAACCGACCGCAGCGCTGATCACCAACAACACGAATGCCCCCAGGCTGCGGGTTTTATAATGTTGCTCGTAATGCAGGTACAACAGCGCGGTCATGATCGCGAACAGGATGAACACTTCGTAAAGGTTACTGACCGGAATATGGCCGACGTCGGCGCCCATCAGATAAGACTCGCGCCATCTGACCATCAAGCCGGTCATGCCCATCGCGGTTGCGCTCCAGGTAAGCGCCGACGCCACCTTGCCGATGAATTCGCGCCCGGACAGCAGCAAGCCGACATAGGCGATAGTCGCCATTACATACAAGGCGCTCATCCACATGATCGCCGACTGGCTGGCAAGCAGGTATTTCAGCAGAAACGCCGTTTCTCCGGCGCTTAAATCGTTGCCGTAACCGGAAATCGCCAACAAACTGAATACAGCCACCGTGAGACTGAATTTTTTCAGTGCCGGCCAACTCCAGCCCAACCAGATCAACAGCGGCGTCGTGACCAATAAAATCGCAATTTCATAGCCGTCCATCAGTGCCTGGTATTGCGCGTAAATATAAGCGGCGCCGGCGGCGGCCAAGGCCGCCCACAGCCAATCGAAAGCGGTTCTTAACTGAAAATAGCTCGGTTGCCGGTACTGTTGTTGCAGGGTGTTTTCCATGATACTCACTGGGCAAAAGCGGGAATTTGGGTCAGTTGTTGTTTGATAAGTTCAAATTCCTTATCGAAATCGTAGCGGTTACGTAGCGCACTGCCGGCCAACAGAATAGCCGAACCATTACCGCGCGGCTCGACCAACACCCACAAGCGGCGTTGAGGCAGATAAAACATGCAAAACACCCCCAGCACCAGCAGCAAACAGCCGGGGAAAACCAGCCACTTGCCCGGCGACCGGGTAATCTGCAGGCCGGTGGCCTCGATGTGTTTAAAACTTTCCAGCTCCAGAAACACCGGCGCGGCGTAATGATGAGCGAGGTTGACGGCTTCCACCGCGTCACTAAAAAAACTGCTGTCGAAGTCGGACAAGGTTTCGCCAATTTCGACGCCTTCTTCCCTCAGCACATCCAGATAAACGTTTTTCAATAGTTGCCGTAGCGCCGCCGCATACATTTCCGACACCGCCTGACGGCGCGGCTCTTCCACCGCCTGTTCGATGCCGGTCGAAATTTTCTCGTAACCGCCATCGACGAATTGTTCGGCCAGCGCCAGCATGAATTGTTCGACTGCCTGTCTGTCCTTGCTTGCCGACTGTTTACCTTGCTCCGAGGAGTTGGCGATTTTGGCGGCGACGGCTTGCAGTTTTTCCGAGTTGCGCAAGGCCTGATAAAACGCCATGAAACGCGTCAGCCAATTTTCCTTGTCGGCCGGAATAAACCAGTAGTTGAACGGTTCGGACGGCTTAGCCCGCATCCCGCTCAAATAAAACAGCCGGCCATCCTGACGGACAGGCTGCATGTAAGTAATGTATTCGTTGGCGGTGCCGGTGGCGTTGCGTAACTTGTATTGAAAGCTAGGGCCGAGATTGACGAATTTTTTCTCGCCACTGGGATCGGGGTTGACGTTAAACGGCCGAAAATCGGAAATTTCCAGGGTTTGCCCAGCAATTTCGGCATGTTGCTTGACCGTGGCTTGCAGTAGCGTCGGCGCTTGCCGCGCCAATAACGGCCAGGCTTTCAGATTCAATTTCGAGCCGCCGTCGCCGAAGCTATTTTGGTAAACGCTGTAGCCCTTATAGCTCAACGGATGGTTGACGGAGATGGTTTGTTTCAAGGGTTGCGGCAAGTCGGCGTCGACGATCTCCAAATCGCTCTCAAAGGATTTAGGCTGGCCGCTGGGATAATGTTCTATCCGAAAATCTTCGACCCGAATCGTGAACGGCAGTTTTTGCAGCAGATAACCGTCTTTGTAATCGACGAAGGCCAGATCGGCCTGACCGCCTTCGGCGATATCGACATTGGCACGAAACGAGGCATTATCGGCCGGCAAGGTGCTGATCGCCGGAATTTCGCCGGCCGTAATACGGCGGGTTTCCACCGCGATTTCGCCGCGCCATTCGGCGATTTTCAACGGCAGGTTGCCGTCCAGCAAACCGCCGATGCAGATCACCACAATCGCCACATGGCTGAAGATATAACCCAAGCGACCGCCGCTGCCTTTTTTGCCGGCAAACAACGTGGCGTTATGCTCGCCCTGCTGTCTAAAACTGTAGCGATGCCGCACCAACAGGGCCGCAATCAGCACCCTGTTTTGTTCGGCGTTATTGATATTCGTCAGTTCGAAGCGATGCTCAAGTTTCTGCAGCGCGGCACGCTGGGCGTGTTCACGGTAATCGGCGACATCGCGCAACATTCCGGGGAGATTGCGATAAACGCAGACACTGGTCGACAGCACCAGGAAACCGAGGATGGTCAAAAACCACGCCGAGGAATAAACGTTGAACAGCTCCAGCTTCTTGAACACCTCGAACCAGAACGGCCCGAACTTCAACACATAATCGGGATAAGGCTGGTTTTGCTGCACCACGGTGCCGATCACTGCGGCGATGGCAATGGCGACCAATAAGGTGATGGCCAGGTTCATCGAACCCAAGAAACGGAGCAGGATGCGAATTGTCGATTGCGGCATGGACAGCTAAGGAGCAAGTAGGGAATGGGCAGTCGGGAGTGGACGCTTAATCTACTCCCTACTTTCTACTTTCTACTTTCCAATGAGAACAGCTCGCGGCAAAGCGCTGCCTTGCCGGATTGTGGGATATGAGTGGCCCAAGCCTACTTCATCGTCGAAATGTAATAGGCAACCGCCTTGATTTCCTGTTCGGTCATTTTGGTGGCGATCATGTGCATCATATTCTCGCGGCTTTTGCTACGGGCGCCGGTTTTGAAATCGGTCAGGGTTTTGATCAGATAATCCGCATGTTGAGAATGCAAGGACGGATACGCCGCCGGTCTGTTGCCCTCGCCGAACGGGCCGTGGCAAGCGACACAGGCGGATACCGCGGTCGTCAGATTACCGTTGCGGTATAAATCGCCGCCTTGATCGATCAACTTGGCCAGCTCGGCTTTTTTCTGTTCGTCGGTCTTAGCCGGCGCGTCATCGTCGTCATCGCTGGCCGGCAAAACCGGAGCCGGGTTTGCCGCGACCTTATTGCCGGCGTAATAGGCGGCGATTTCTTCGATCGCTGCATCGTCCAAGCCAGCCGCCAAAGGCGCCATCATCGGCGACATCCGCGAGCCGTCTTTAAAAGCCCCCAACTGCTTGACCAGATATCCTTTGTGTTGACCGGCCAGTTTTGGAAAACCGGGCATCGTGCTATTACCATCCTCGCCGTGACAACCGGCGCAGGACGCGGCCTTGGCCTTGCCGCCAGTGGCGTTACCCTGAGCATGCACGACGCCGGCACTTGCCGCCAGCGCGAGAGAAATGGAAACAGTCAGCAGTGTTTTTATCATTATGTGGCCCCTGTCAGGAAAAGTTAATCGACGTAAAGCAGCCTGCTAGGCGACGCCAGACGCTATAATGGCTTGGATTTTAACCGATTTAATATACTTAAGCGAGATAGCGATGAATCCAGTGTATCACCAGGCCAAGTTCATCAACAGTGCGCCGCGCCTGCAGGATGCGCCGCCCGACCAAGGCATGGAAATCGCTTTCGCCGGGCGCTCTAACGCCGGCAAATCCAGCGCGATCAACACGCTGGTACAACAAAATGCACTGGCCCGCGTCAGTAAAACCCCCGGCCGCACTCAATTGCTGAATTTTTTCGAGATCGACGCCCAACGCAAACTGGTCGACCTACCCGGTTTCGGCTACGCCAAGGTGCCGGAGGCGATGAAGAAAGACTGGCAGCAAATGATGGAAAGCTACCTGAAAAATCGCCAAGCATTGTGCGGCATCGTGCTGGTGATGGACATCCGCCATCCGCTGACCGAATTCGACTGGCAGATGGTCGAGTGGTGCGAACACGCCGAACTGCCGCTTCACATCCTACTAACCAAGGCCGACAAGCTGAAATTTGGTGCAGCCAAAAACACCCTGTTAAAAGTTCAAAAGGATTTGAGCCAGGTCAGCATCGAGGTAACGCTACAACTGTTTTCCGCGCTTAACAAAACCGGCATCGACGACATTCACCAAATGCTGGACGAGTGGTTCAAGTTTTGAACCGCGTCCCAAGCTTCTACCGCAAACGGTGCTCCTCCCCCTCCCTAGCCAAATATATCTCAAGCTCGGAAGGCCTTCTGCCATTTAAGATCGCTTGGTAAATTTCGTCCAACTGCCTATCGGTCCGGGTCGGTTCGTGGTGAGTGAAAAACAGCTTTCCGGCTCCAGCCTGTTCGGCCAGGCTCAAGGCACAACGATAGGTACCGTGCCCCCAACCTTTTCTTTGCCGATATTCGGCGTCGGTGTACGAAGAGTCGATAATCAAGGCATCGATTTTATCGATAACCCGCAGGATATTGCGATGCGTCGCCTCGATAGCGTCTTGGGCCTGCCGGTATTCGAAATCGCCGGGTTGATAGCGATGACTCAGCGGCTCGTAGTCGCCGGTGAAAAATAGGGAACTGCCGTCGTCGTCATCGATGCGGTAGCCAAAATTGAGTACCGGATGATTGAGCAGCAACGGGGTAATTCTGGCACTGCCTATCGCTACGGGCTGCTCGGCAACGAGGGTGTGATAATAGATGTCGGCCTTGAGCTGCGCTTCGCTGATCGGGAAATAACTGTGCTGCAATTGCACAGTCAAAGCCCTGTCGATCTTCTGACCGGTAGTAGGGTCCTGGCCGCCGTAAATATGAATTTCATTGTGCGCGGCAAAAATCGGCAAGAAAAACGGCAAACCCTGGATATGATCCCAATGAGTATGGGTAATGAAAATATGCACGGTGAGCGGCTGATTCGTCGGCAGCGTTTGTGCCAACGCATGAATGCCGGTGCCGGCATCGAGTATCAATAAATCGCCGCCACTGGTTCCGACCTCGATACAGGTGGTATTGCCGCCGTATTTGACGGTATTCGGTCCCGGCGTGGGAATCGAACCTCTTGTACCCCAAAATTTGAATTTCATCTTCCGCCGTTCCTATCGATGGAATCGCCAAAACCCGCTTTCGAGACCATGCCATCCATACCGAAAACGGCTAATGCGCCTCATCCCAATTTTCTCCGCAACCCACTTCCACCAATAAAGGCACTTGAAGCTCGGCAGCGCCCGACATGATGCCGCGTATTGTTTCGATACCGCTCTGTAATTGCGAATCGGCCACCTCGAATACCAGCTCGTCATGCACCTGCATGATCATCTTCACATCGGCGCCGCTATCCCGAATCCAGGCATCGCAACCCAGCATCGCCCGCTTGATGATGTCGGCGGCGGTACCTTGCATCGGGGCATTGATCGCGGTGCGTTCGGCGTATTGACGCAGCGAGGCGTTGCGGGCATTGATTTCCGGCAAATACAAACGGCGGCCGAAGATGGTTTCGACATAGCCCTGTTGCTTGGCCTGTTCGCGAATGTTGTCCATATACTGTTTCACACCGGGGTAACGGCTGAAGTATAGATCAATATAAGCTTGGGCCTGATTGCGCGGCAAACCCAGCTGCTGAGCCAGGCCGAATGCCGACATGCCGTAGATCAGCCCAAAGTTGATGGCCTTGGCGGAACGCCGCAAATCGTGGGTAACCTGATCGACATCCACCTCGAACACTTCCGCCGCGGTGGCGCTATGCACATCCACGCCTTGCGAAAACGCCGCCAGCAGGCCGGCATCGCCGGACAGGTGCGCCATGATCCGCAATTCGATCTGCGAATAGTCGGCGGCGACGATCTTGTAGCCGGGCGGGGCGATGAAGGCCTGACGAATCTTGCGTCCCTCCTCGCTGCGAATCGGAATGTTCTGCAAATTGGGGTCCGACGACGACAAACGCCCGGTGGCCGCCACCGCCTGATGATAGGAAGTATGCACCCGGCCGGTTCTGTCGTTGACCTGCTGCGGCAGCTTTTCAGTATAGGTCGACTTCAGCTTGCTCATGCCGCGGTGATCCAGAATCAGCCTGGGCAAGGCATAATCCACCGCCAGTTCCTGCAACACCGATTCGTCGGTGGAAGGTTGGCCTTTCGGAGTTTTCTTCAGCACCGGCAGATTCAGCCTGTCGTACAAAATCTCCTGTATCTGCTTGGGCGAACCGAGATTGAACGCCGATCCGGCCAGATCATGGGCCTGCTGTTCTATGCCTATCATCCGGTTGGCCAGTTCCAGGCTTTGCTGGGCCAGCATCGCGCTGTCGATCAACACGCCGTTTTCCTCGATACGCGCCAATACTGAAATCAAAGGGATTTCGATCTCGTTGTACAAGGCCCATAGGCGCGGATGCTGTTGCAGTTGCCCGGATAAAGTCTGATGCAGGCGCAGGGTAATGTCGGCATCTTCGGCGGCGTATTCGCTAGCCTGTTCGATGGCGACTTCGGCAAAACCGATCTGCTTGGCGCCCTTGCCGGCCACCTCCTCGAAATGTATCGTCTCCACGCCCAGGTAATGCTTGGCCAGATCGTCCATATTGTGTTTGCTGGCCGTGCTGTTCAGCACATAGGATTCCAGCATGGTGTCGTGTTTAATGCCGCGTAGCGCGATGCCGTGATTGACCAGCACATGGGTGTCGTATTTCAGATTTTGGCCCAGCTTGGGTTTATCCGGGTCTTCCAGCAGCGGTTTCAATGCGTTTAATACCGCTTGCCGCTCGAGCTGGGCCGGCACATCCGGATAATCGTGCGCCAGCGGCAAATAAGCGGCCTGGCCTGCTTCCACCGCGAACGACACGCCGACGATTTGCGCATCGCTGTAATTCAGGCTGGTGGTTTCGGTGTCGAAGGCAAACAGCTCGGCTTGCTTGAGTTTGTTCAGCCAGGTATCGAAATCGGCTTGGCTGAGGATGGTTTGATAGTCTTTTTCCACCGGCGCCGGTTTGGCGGGCTTATCGTTGGCCTTCGCTTGTGTACCGGTCGCCGGGGCAGCATTGCCATCGCCGTTCAAGGTCTTCAGCCAGCTACTAAATCCCAATGTGCCTAATTGCTGCTTCAACGCCGCAATATCCGGCTCCTTGCGTTTCAACTCATCCAGGCTGTAATGCAAGGCCACGTCGCATTTGATGGTAGTCAACTCCCGCGACAAGGGCAACTGCTCCAAACTTTCGCGCAGATTATCGCCTATCTTGCCCTTGATCTCGCCGGCATGGGCGACCAGGTTGTCCAGTGTGCCGTATTCCTGCAGCCACTTGGCGGCGGTTTTCGGCCCGACCTTGGGCACGCCGGGAATGTTATCCACCGCATCGCCCATCAAGGCCAGATAATCGATGATCTGCTCCGGCTTAACGCCGAACTTTTCCTCCACGCCGGCAATATCCATCCGGGTATTGGTCATGGTGTTTTCCAGCGTGATATGTTCATTGACCAACTGCGCCATGTCCTTGTCGCCGGTGGAAATGATCACATGAAAACCCTGCCGGGCGGCATTCTGCGCCAGACTACCCAGCACATCGTCGGCTTCGACGCCATGTTCGATAATCAACGGCAAACCCAGCGAGCGGATCAAGTCGTGCAAGGGTGCGATTTGCACCCGCAAGTCGTCCGGCATCGGCGGCCGATGAGCCTTGTATTGATCGTACAAATCGTGGCGGAAGGTCTTGCCCGGCGCATCGAACACCACGGCAAAATAGGGTGTGCCGTAATCGTTGATCAACTTGCGCAACATATTGGAAACGCCGTAAATAGCGTTGGTCGGCTCGCCCTGAGCATTGCTCAACGGCGGCACGGCATGAAAGGCGCGAAACAGGAACGACGAGCCGTCGACCAGGATCAATTTGTTCGGAGAAGAATCGGACATGTAAAGTCAACAAGCAACAGTAAGGTTGCGGCAACGATACAGGGCCAGGAAAGCCGCCGCAAGTGCTGAATGAGCGCAATAGCGTTCAACATCCGCAACCCCGATAAATTGCCCGGCAATCGCATAGCTTTCGCACCGCCATCCCAGCCGGCACCTTAATGAACCTCCGAATATAAATATAGGCCATATGCCACACCGCCATGAGGCATATGGCCAATTTCTCGACAGGCGGCCGGCTCAAGCAAATGACTTTAAAGGCCTTTTTTACGGCACAGGTTTTGCTGCTGCATTAATTTCGATTCGACAAAACCTCTGCCCACAACCTATGAGCCTGGACATCAGCGCACTGTATCAACTGCATTGCAAGGAACTGCTGCATCATCTGCTACGCATCGTCAAATGCCAGGAAACCGCTCAGGATCTGGTGCAGGAAAGCTACATCATTCTGGCCTGCACCGCTGCCGATAGCGGTATCGATCATCCGCGCGGCTTTCTGTACCGCACGGCCAGCAATCTGGCGCTGGATCATCTGCGCCACAACAAAATCGTCGAACGCCATTGGCAAACCGCCCAGCTGGCCGGCGAACCCGAGCACCCCAGTGCCGAGAGCGAAACAGCCGACGCACAATGGCGAGCGCTACTGTATCAGGCCATAGACGAACTACCGCCGCGGTGCCGGGACACCTTCATCCTTCACAAAATTCGCGGCATGGGCTATCGGGAAATCGCCCAATTACTGAGCATTTCCGAAAGCGCGGTGGAAAAACACATCATCAAGGGCTTGATGCATTGCCGAAACCGCTTGGGCAAACATTACAGCCATCCTTATCGGACCCGCTAAGACATTTTCAAACCTCAAACGTCTTAGCGATATTCCACCGCCTGTATCGCCCGCGGCGATTTATAATACAACCATGACCGACAACCCTCGCTACCCGGCTCCAACAGACCAAGACGCCATTGCCGAGCAGGCGATGACCTGGTTTGTGCGGCTGCGCTCCGAATCGGTAACGCCGGCGGAACGGCTGCGATTTCAGGTCTGGTGCCGGACTAATCCCGCCCATCGTCAGGCATACCAGGAAACCTCCGCATTCTGGGACGATAACGATTTTAACGCCGCGCTCGGCACCGCAGCCTTATCGCCGCCGAAACAGCTCCCGGCAAGGCGGCAGGCCGGCATCGGCCGGCTGGCAAAGCCGCTTTCGGCGATTGCCGCCGGCATCGCGCTGGTGGCGATCATTTATCGGCCAACGCTGAGCTGCTGGCAAGCCGATTACTGTACCGGCATCGGCGATATCAATACCGTGCAACTGGCCGACGGCAGCCGGGTGACGCTGAATTCCGCCAGCGCCATCAGCGTTGATTGGCGCAACGGCCAGCGCCACATCCAGCTTATGCACGGTGAAGCTTTATTCGACGTGCAACGCGACCCCCAGCATCCCTTTATCGTGGACGCGCATTACAGCAATACCAAGGTGCTGGGCACCCAGTTCGTGGTTCGGGAAGACCTGTTGAGCGACAGTGTCAGCGTGGTGAGCGGCGTGGTGGAAGTCAGCCGCAACCGGCAAAACCCGGCGATATTGAAAGCCAACGACAGCATCACGGTCGATGCCGAGCGCAGCAGCGAGATACGCCGGACGCCGCCGAACAGCGCCACGGCCTGGTTGAAAGGCAGCGCCTCTTTCGACAACGCCCCGCTTAGCGAGGTAATTGTCGAGTTGAGCCGCTATCGGCGCGGCAGCCTGTTAATCGCCGACGACGCGCTAAAAAACCTTAAAGTCAGCGGCCGCTTCGATATCGCCAATACAGATAAGGCATTGGAAGCCTTGCGGCAAACCCTGCCGATCCGGGTTTATACCATTACGCCCTGGTTAGTGGTCATAAGCTGATACCCCACAAAATCCCGGCTTCATCGCCAGTTTCAGCCAGAGCGCCAATGGCTCGATAAAATAATTTACAAGCCGGAGCTGAGGGAAAATTCCCGCCGCCCGTCTCCATTGCGACCCCAAGGTTTAGGGGCATGTTTCACATCAGCAATGGAGAAATTAATGGTACCCCGTTCATCCCGCAAAGCGCCTATCCTCGGCCGGAATATGCCGATCAGACTCTGCCCCTTGTCCATGGCGATGGTCTCGGCACTCAGTACGCCCATCGTCATCGCCGCCGAGCAAAACATCGCCTTCAATATCCCACCGCAAGCCCTGGGCAGCGCACTGAATGCCTATGCCGACGCCGCCGGCGTTCAGCTCAGCTATCCGGCGGCACTAACCGGCGGCCTTAAATCGCCCGGCGTTTCGGGCCAATACACGGCTCAACAGGCCTTGCAAAAGCTGCTGACCGGTACCGGCATAGTCTCCAGAACCACCGAAAACGGCACCATTACCCTGCAAAAATCGCCGGAATCGCAAACCGATGTCTCAACCATGTCCGCGGTGACGGTCTCCGGGGCTCGCAGTTACGCAACCGATCCTTACAGTAAGGATTACGCGGTCTCCAACGCCTTCGCCGCCACCAAGACCAACACGCCGCTCATCGAAACCCCCATTTCGGTCCAGGTGGTATCGAGATCGGTGATGGACGACCAGAAAGCCGCCAAGGTCAAGGATGCCTTGGAAAACGTCAGCGGCGTTCGGGCCCAACCTTCGCTGGGTGGCGGCGTCGGTTACATCGTGCGCGGTTTTCGGACCAATAACATTTATCGCAACGGCCTGATGATGAACGAAGGTTTTTTCGGCGACCTGGATGCCGGCAACCTGGACAACATCGAAGTCATTAAGGGTCCGTCGCAGCTTTACGGCCGCACCGAACCCGGCGGCATGATCAGCCTGACCACCAAGAAAGCGCTGGACACCCCCTATTATTCGCTGGAGCAGCAGTTCGGCTCCTACGACTTATACCGCAGCCAATGGGACGCCGGCGGCCCGATCACCGATGACAAATCCCTGCTGTATCGGTTTTCAGGCGCCTATCAAAGCAATAACTCATTCCGCGACTTCGTCTCGCTGGATCGCAAACTGTTCAACCCCAGCATCACCTGGCGGCCTAGCGACGCCACCGACATTAGCGTCGATATCGAAGGCACCGAGAAAAGCTCTGCGGCCGATTTCGGCATACCGACCATCGGCAACCGGCCGGCAAACATTCCGATCAGCCGCAACCTGGGCGATCCGAACACGCCGGCCGGCGAGCAATCCAGCGTCAAAATCGGCTCCGAAATCAATCATCGCTTCAACGACGACTGGGCGATTCATAACCGCTTCCTAGCCAGCCTATCGGACGGCACGACAACCTTCGTCAACCCGGCGCCCGCCTTCAATGCCGCCGCTGCGCTAAACCAGACCACCGGCATCATGCAGCGCAATATCTTCCGGCAAATCAGCGAACAGGAACATTACGCCACCAATCTGGACATCACCGGCAAGTTCGATATCGGCAGCAGCAAACACGATGTGCTGTTCGGTTTCGATTTTTACCGCACGCATAACCAATACGGGGTAAAGGGGCGCTGGATTCAGGCGAATCCGGCGTTGGCGATCAACATTTACGACCCCTACCCGAGCTATGGCATACCTCAATCGACTTTCGATGCTTCGTTCCTGAACATCCAAAGGCCGGGACTCGACCACAGCGTAATCTACAACAACTGGTACGGGACTTATTTTCAGGATCAAATCACCCTATGGGACAAGCTGCACATCATGGGCGGCGGCCGTTACGACTGGGCGGAAACCGGGCGCGGCAACGCCGGTAATTTTGCCGAGGCCGACGCACTGGTGGCGCCGAATATCCGCAAGGATGAAGGCTTTAGCCCTCGGGTCGGCATTCTGTACGAAGCCATGGACGAGTTGAGCTTTTACGGTAACTGGACCACTTCCTTCGGCGCCAATAACGCCCCTGCCGCCGACGGCAAGACCTTCGATCCGCAAATCGGCGAGCAGTTCGAGGCCGGCATTAAGACCCAGCTGTTCGACCAACGCTTGTTGGCAACCTTGGCGTATTACCATTTGACCAAGGACAACATCCTGGTCAACGATCTGAGCACCGCCGATCCCTTCGACAAAATCGCCAATCTGCAGCGCAGCCAAGGCATAGAATTGGATATGACCGGTTATCTCAGCAACAATTTCAGCCTGATCGGCAGCTACGCCTTTACCGATGCCCGCATCATCAAGGACTACACAGGCGGCACCCAAGGCAACCGCCTGAACAACGTGCCGGAGCATTCCGGCAGCCTATGGCTCAAGTACGACATGAACGGCTATGCCGCGCGGGATGGTTTCAGCGCCGGCCTGGGCGGCGTTGCCGCCGGTGCGCGCGAAGGCGATAACGCCAATAGCTTCCAGATGCCGGGTTATGTCAGGATGGATGCCTTCGTTGCTTACAAGCAGAAAGTCGCTGGATCGCGGGTCACCGCGCAATTCAATATCCGCAACCTGCTGGATAAACGCTACTACGAATCCACCGATCCCGATTCCAACGTTGCCCCGGCCTTGGGCGTCTATCCCGGCGCACCGGTCACGGCAATCGGTTCGATTCGGGTGGAATACTAATCGGCATAGATGCCTGCCCTCATCCGGACTGGGGGCAGGCATTCCCATCAAGAATCGCATTACTTTATTTTCAGATGCGTTTTTTCACCCGAGCCAAGGTCAATCGATGAACAATATCGGCATTTTATCCAAACTTATCGCCGGGCTTTTTCTATGCGGCTTGCACGGCCAGACTGCATTGGCCAAGCCGCCGCAACCGTTTCCGATGCGGGAATTATCCTTGCCGACCACCGGCATCAGCCAGCAACACCATCTCGCGCAAACGGCGGACGGGCAGTTGATCGTCAGTTGGGTGGAAACCGACGCCGAAACCAGTACAGCCAAGTTTGCCATTCTGGAAAAACAGGGCTGGTCGCTGCCGTTAACGGTAGTCAGGGCCGAAGGCAAACTGGCCGATCCGCCGGTGGTGCAGGGGCTCAGCGACGGCAGTCTGGCAGCGGCCTGGATGCCGTATATCAAGGATGCGCCGAATCGCTACGCGACGGACATTTACCTGGCCAGATCGATAGACGGCGGCCTGAGCTGGAGCCCTCCGCTCAAACCCTACGGCGATGCCGCACGCATCTACGACGCCCAAATGTCTTTGGCCGCCTTGCCGAATGCCGGGCTGGCTTTGGTCTGGACCGACATGCGCAACGCCGGCCATGGCCCCGAACGCAAACAGGATAACCGCTACCAATTAATGGCAACCGTGGTCGACAAAAACTGGCAGGCCGGTCCGGAGATTATCCTGGACGACGATGTCTGCTCTTGTTGCCATAGCTATACCGATGCATTGGGCGGGCAACTGGTGACGGTGTATCGAGACCATAGCGAAGGCGAGATTCGCGATATTAGCGCGGTGCGCTGGCAAGCGGCCGGCAATCCTCGGATCGCCGGCGTTCATGCCGACGGCTGGGTGATCGGAGGTTGTCCCAGCAACGGGCAGTCCATCGATATGACGGCACAAGGCACAGTCGTCGCCTGGTTTACCGCCGCAGACGGCAAAGGCCGGGTAAAAACCGCTTTCTCCAACGACGGCGGCACGCATTTTGAGCTGCCTATCGAACTGGATGCCGATGCCAGCGGTTACGCCAATGCCTTGTTGCTGGACGACGGTTCGGCCCTGGTCAGCTGGCGCGGCCGCAAAGGCCCGGAGGACGAATTGCGGGTTGCCAGGGTGAGCAAAGACGGCACGGTGAGCCGACAAACCACGCTATACAGCGGCGGCTTCCCGAAATGGCCCAGCAAATATCCGGGCATGGTCCTCATCGGCCGGAAGGCCTTTGTCGCCTGGACCGATCCGATCCAGAAGAAGGTGCGACTGGTGGCGTTGACGATCGACTAAGCATCGGCCATTGCTTGGCAGCGGAATCTAAATTTCGAATCTATGGTGGAAATTCGCCCTTCAAACGTCTTATCTGTAATGCCACTCGCCATCAGGTAAGGACTTATGAACAGCAGCGTTTCCACCTCCTTCGCAGAAAATCCCGCCAACCCCAAGGCACAAAGCTTGCACCGCCTGAAAGCTCGCCGCAAACTCTGGCTAAAAGCCCATTTATGGCTGGGCTTGAGCCTGGGCATGTTCCTGGCGGTCATCGGCCTGACCGGCTCGGTGCTGGTGTTCTGGCACGAAATCGACGCAGCGCTGAATCCGGCGCTGTACCGGAATTCGACAGCGCCCGGCACGCCTCGGTCGCTGGACGAGATTTTCGCCGCCGCCAAACAAGCCGCGCCGCCGGGCTGGGCCTCGACCTGGACGCAGATACCGGAGGAAGCCGACGGTAATTATGTATTCGGATTTTATTACCCTAACATCAGCCCGCCGCCGGAACAGGCTCAGTCTTTTACGCTGGGCATCGATCCCTATACTGCGGAAGTCACCGATAAACGGGTGTTTTATCATGGCAGCAACCCGTTAAAACACAGCTTTACCGGTTTCTTCTTCAAGCTGCATTACGCTCTGTTGCTAGGCGAAACCGGCGGTACTTTGGTGGGCATACTGGGTGTGCTGTTCCTGATTTCGGCATTGAGCGGCCTGATTTTGTGGTGGCCGCTGACCGGCAAATGGCGGCGAGTGCTGACCATCAAACCCCGCGCCAGCGTCGAACGCTTCAATCACGATCTACATCAAACCGCCGGTTTTTATAGCCTGATCGTGTTGTTGGCAGTATTGGTGTCGGGCATCTATTTCAATTTGCCGGACCAATTCCGCTGGTTGGTGGAGCGCTTCTCGCCGCTGACGCCGGAAACCCAAGCACCGGCAACACTCACGACCGCCTCGATAACACTGGAAACCGCGCTGCAGCAAGCCCGCCGTACCTATCCGGGCGGCACGCCCCGCTACTATGCGCTGAACGACGGCGAACACGGCCTGTTCACCGCCTGTTTCAAGGATGTGCCGGAGTTACAGCAATATGTGGTCGCCGACCGTTGCCTGAAGTTGAATCCGGTTAACGGCGAACTGCTGCAGGTACAAGATGCCGTACACGGCAGCGGCGGCGATGTGTTCATGCGATGGCAATGGCCTCTGCATTCCGGACAGGCATTTGGCTGGACCGGGCGGATACTGGTGTGCATTTCCGGCCTGATTTGTCCGTTGTTGTTTGTGACTGGCGTAACCCGTTGGCTGCAGAAACGCCGGGCGAAAAAGGCTGTCGAACAAGGCCTTGTTAATACCGGGTGATATGGCGCGATGTAGGCCAAAAATACGCCATATCCCATAGCTAAGTTTTTTTCAGCAACGAAGAGCGCAACTCAACCGTACGAGCCGGCCCGATAATCTTGGGCCGATAGCAAAATACATGGCGCTGGCTTGTTTATTGCTGCATTAGCGAATTTAATCGCTGCAAAAGCTATCGCCATTTTCAATGTCCAAAGACTCGCCGGGATTCCTGCATACCCTGTTTCTGCAACACGCGCACGAAATAAGCGCGTTTGTACGCGGCCGCTGGCCGAGGGAACCCGACGTGACCGACATCGTCCAGGAAACCTTTCTGCGACTGTCGCAATACCCCGAACCTGAATGCATACGGAATCCGCGGGCATTTTTGTTCCAGACGGCGGCTAATCTGAGCGTGGACCGCCATCGCCACCGCGAAATTCGCGAACGCTACAACGATCCGGAAGCCGAAATCGAGCATGTCGCCGATCAACAAACTTGTCCCGAGCGTTACTGGCAAGCCCGCCAGCAATTGGACCGGTTTAGCGTCTGGCTGGCCGAACTGCCGGAACTGCGCCGCCACGCCTTTGTGTTGTACCGGATCGAGGGTTGCTCGCATGCCGAAATCGCCAGCCGGCTGGGCATTTCGGTACGCTGTTCCGAACGCTATGTGATGTCGGCGATGCAACACATCAGCGCCAAACTCAGTGCCGAGCAAGACGGAGACTGGCGTTAAGCACGAGCTTAGCCGTCTATCATCATGTCCGGTAAACTGTGGTTCCTCTATCGTAAATCAAGCTCAACGTGACTGACATACCAAGCTGCAACCAAGCCCATCGCGACCAAGCCATTGCCTGGCTGCTGCGCTTGCGCGACACGCCGTCGGATAGCGAAATCCGCGCGGACTTTGCCGCTTGGTTGGCGGCCGATCCCGCCCATGGCCTCGCTTATCGCCAAGTGGAAGCACAATGGGCCTGGATGGAGCCTTTCAAAGAACAAAGCTTTAGCGCGCGCGACGAGGCCTTGCGCTACCGGCCGCCCGGCCGCAAACCGGTTTGGCGCGGATTGGCGAGTTATGGCGCGGCGGCCAGCCTATTATTGGGCATCGGTTTGGCATTGTTCTCGCCGCAGGGTTGGTATGGCCTGTCTCACAGTTATAGCGTCGGCAAGGGCCAACGGCAGACCATTGCATTGTCGGATGGCTCGAGCCTGGAGTTGAACACCGACACGGAAGTGCGGGTACATTTCAATTGGCGGCAGCGCCATGTCGATCTGGTGCGTGGCGAGGCATTTTTTAATGTCAAGCACGACGCCGAGCGGCCGTTTACCGTACATGTCGGCAATCTCAGCGTGCATGACATCGGTACCGCCTTCGATGTTTACAAACAAGCCGAGCAAGTCAGCGTTGCCGTACAGGAAGGCGCAGTGGAAATGGAAGGCCAGAGCGAACGCCGCGAATTGAGCGCCGGCCAACAACTGGCGTACAGCAACAACGGCCGTTTCGTTGCCGTGCCGCAAGCGGATATTGCCGCCGCCACCGCTTGGCGGCAAGGGCAATTGGTGTTTCGCGGCCGGCGTTTGATCGAAGTCATGGCCGAGATCGGCCGTTATCACGATGTCGACATCCGCCTGCCCGACCCTAAACTGGCGGAATTGCGCGTCAACGGCAGCTTCCGTACCGAGCAACTGGACAGCATGCTCAACGCCGTCGTCACGCTGTTGCCGGTTAATGTTAAGCGTATCGGCGAGCGGGAGATTGTGCTGGAAGCGGTAGGGGCGAATTAATTCGCCCAACAACAATGGCATCAATGCATAAAAGTTGGATTTGGTTGGCGGCTTTTTAAATCGCCCGCGTCTATGCCCATGACCCCTTAAACAATGGAGACATGGAGCATGACATTGACGATGAAACGGCTGGCCGCGGCAATCGCGCTGATTTCCGCGCAAGCCTATGCCGAGGACGGCAAACACCACTTCGACATTCCCGCGCAAAATCTGGCTTCGGCATTGCAACAACTGGCCAACCAATCCGGCGTGGCGATGCTATATACCGAACAATCCGCCGCAGGCAAGTCCAGCCTGGCGCTACAAGGCGATTACAGCATCGAGGAAGCCGTCCGCAAACTGCTGACCGGCAGTGGCCTGACTTACAGCATCGGCAACGACGGTACGGTGACATTGAAGCCGGCCGACAGCGGTGCGTCGATGCTCGGCGCCGTCACGGTGGTCGGCAAAGCCGCCTACGATGCCACCGACCCGTATAACCTGGATTACAACCGACCGAACGCCACGACGGCCACCAAAACCGATACGCCTATCATGGAAACGCCGATTTCCATCCAGGTCGTGCCTAAAGCGGTGCTGGCGGACAAACAGGTGATGACCTTGCCCGATGCGGTCAATGGCCATGTCAGCGGCGTATTGGGCCGCACCGGCGGCGGTTTCCTGTACGACAACTTTATCATCCGCGGCTTGGCCGGCTCCGGTTTCGGCGATGCCTACCGCAACGGCTTGTTCAACCGCCAGGATATTTACGACATCGCCAATATCGAACAGATCGAAATCCTCAAAGGACCTGCGGCGGTATTGTATGGCCGCATCGAACCCGGCGGTTTGGTGAACTATGTCACCAAGAAACCGCGCGATACGCCCTACTATTCTCTGCAACAGCAGTTCGGTTCTTACGACCAATACCGCACCTTGATCGATGCCACCGGGCCGATTGACGACGACAAGACCTTACTTTACCGAGTAAACGGCTCTTACACCGATAATCAATCGTTCCGAGAATTTGTCGGCAACGAACGATTTTTCGTGGCACCTATCATCACCTGGCGGCCGAACGAAAAATTCGAGACCCATCTCGAGCTGGAATACAAGCATGATCGCTTCAATTCCGATTACGGTATTCCGGCCATTGGCGGACGTCCGGCGGCCATTCCGATCACCCGTACACTGAAGGACGGCCCACAGCGGCAATTGATGGAAAGCAAGCTGGCCGGTTTCGACTGGACTTACCGTTTCAACGACGATTGGAAATTAACCCAGCGTTATTTGTTTAAAGACTGGTCGCTGACCGGGCCAACGCTTTTCAATTATGGCGGCTTGCAGAACAATAAGCGCTTTCTGAATCGTTCCATCCAAATAGCCGGGCAAGATGTGATGACGCATTCCGGCAATATCGATTTGAACGGGAAATTCGAGTTCTTGGGTAGCCGGCACAACTTGTTAATCGGTGTCGATGGGTTTCATGCGATAACTGAATCCGCGGCAAGAAGCGGTCCGGCGCCGGCTATCGATATATTCGATCCGGTTTACGGCCAAGTCGATTTTGCAGCATTGACGACCGACAATAGTTTTTTCTATCGCAAGGAATCCTGGGTGGGCGCCTATGTTCAGGATCAGATCACACTGTTCGACAAACTGCATATCTTGCTGGGCGGCCGCTACGATAACGTAACGACTGGTGGTAATTTCACGCCGGTGTCCTTGGCCGCGGCCAAAGCCGGGCGGATAGAGCGGGAAGACAATGCATTCAGCCCGCGGGCCGGTGTGCTTTACCAGGTCCGGGATTGGTTGTCGGTTTACGGTAATTACACCGAGTCTTTCAGCGCCAACAATGGCGTCAGTGCCAGCGGAGCGACCTTCGACCCGCAGGAGGGTCAGCAACACGAGGTCGGCATCAAAACGGAATCGCAGGACAAGCGATTTTCCTCGACGCTAGCCTTCTTCCATTTGACCAAAAGCAATTTATTGACCGACGATCCTAACCAAGCCGACCCGAATTTCCAAATTCTGGCCGGCAAAATCAGGAGTAAAGGCATTGAATTGGACCTGGCGGGGCAAATCACCGATCAGCTCCATCTGCTGGCAACCTATGCTTATACCCAAGTCAATTACATCGAGGATTTCGACGGCTTGCAGGGCCATCGCCTGGAGAACGTGCCCAGACATCAGGGTAGCCTGTGGGGCACTTGGCAATTCAATGACGCCTTTAAAGCGGGCTTGGGCGTGGTTACCGTCGGTAGGCGTCCTGGCGACTCCGACAACACCTTCATATTGCCGGGTTACGCCCGACTGGATGCCATGGCGGCCTACACCCATCGAGTCGGTCAACACAGGCTGACGGCGCAGTTGAACATCAACAATCTGTTGGACAAGGAATACTACGCCAATTCGGATAGCAGCAGCCGTGGCGCCATCCCAGGCATGCCGATCAACGTACTAGGATCATTGAAATACGAGTTCTAACGCTGTACGAGCGTTCGGCGGATGAATTTGCATCCTGAAATGGCGTGTGTTGCAGGCCGTGCTGAGCCAATCGAAGCATGGCCGGGCTGCAACACAATCACCCATAAGGTGATTGCTGATCGTAGTATTGACCGGTTCTAGCCCATCACCCACGCTCGGCTAGCGCTTTGTTTAAAAGCCTACCGATTCGACGGGGCCACCAGGCCTGTCGAGACAACGGCCGAATAAAACTGCGTTATTTGCCCTACTTTCCTCTATTTTTATGTCATTTGCCTCGCCAAGCTCGATTGAGCGCCCCTCCGGCTCGCTCTCCGAACAGCGTATGCCCGAACGGCTATATCCCTGTCCGCCCAAGGCTTTACAACACGCCAAGACAATCTAACGGCCAAAATCCGGCCGGCTGGAATGTTTTTTGCTGATTCATCGTTCGGGCAACTTCGCCAAACGGCGCTTGGCCGGCGCCGGACCGCGCCCACCGCCTTGAGCATAGCCCTTTTTTCCGCCAACGGGACCTGATTGTGCCTAAATCCAAACCATCGCTGTTCGATCGGCTGTTTCATCGCCATAGCCAAGAACTCAGGGTATTTGCCGGTCTGCGCGGCGGCAACGAAGCCGCCGAGGATTTGGTGCAGGAAGCCTATCTGCGGCTGATGCAACATCCGGAACCGGAATCGATCGACAACGCCAGGGCCTTTCTGTACCGCACCATCGCCAATCTTAGTATCGACCAGCACCGCCGCCAAAGCGTCCGCAACCGGTTTCATGACGACAGCATGGCCGATGAACAGGAACTGCACGGCATCGTCTCCCCCGAGCCGGCACCGGAAGACCGGTTAGCCTCCCTGCAGGAACTGCAAACCTTGAACGACATCCTGCTGGATCTACCGGAAACCACTCGCAACGCCTTCGTGCTATACCGGCTGGAAGGCCTGCCGCATAAGGAAATCGGCACTCGGCTGGGCATTTCCGAACGCAATTCCGTGCGCCTGGTCGGCATCGCCGCCCATCACGTCCTGCTGCGCTTCGGCTCGCTGGATGAATAAACCGCTTGTCCGGTTGCGGGCGTTAAAACGTCATACCAGTAACAGGTACAATGCCAGCGACACTACCAGACTGCCCTTGTGAGTAGCATGACCGACACCGAGACTCCGCAAAACCTACAACGCCAAGCCATAGACTGGATTTTACGGTTGGACTCGGCTGCCTGTACCCCGGCGGAACGCCAGGCCTTCCAGGAATGGCTGGCGCAAGGCGGAGACCGGCAACACATCTACCGGCAACTGGCTGGCAACTGGGACAGGCTGGACCGTTTCAAAGGCCTGGACTTTCCAGTCCGCCGGGAAGCACTACGCTACCGGCCGCCACGCCAGCGCATCCGCCTCGTCGCCGAACTGGCGCTGGCCGCCAGCCTGTTGCTGGGCATAGGGGTAGGCAGCTTCTCCGAGCAGGGCTGGTACGGCCATCGCGCCAGCTATACCACCGAACGCGGCGGCCGGCAAACCGTGCAGTTGGCCGACGGCTCCAGCCTGGAACTAGGCACCGACACCGAGCTGAAGGTTCATGTCAACCGCTGGCAGCGTTCGGTGGAACTGATCAAGGGCGAGGCATTTTTCACCGTGGTCCACAACGAACAGAGGCCCTTCGAGGTCAAGGCCGGCAACGGCAAGATCGTCGATATCGGCACCCAGTTCGATGTCCGGCTGCAAAACGAACGGGTTGCCGTCGCAGTTTTGGAAGGTAGCGTGCGGGTGGATACTAAAGACAGCCGGGAGATCAAGGCCAATCAATTCCTGGCCTACGACAATCAAGGCGAATTCCTGAAAACCACCGAGGACAACCTGGCCAACCTCACCGCCTGGCGGAGCGGCCAGCTGGTATTCGAAAACCGCCGGCTGGACGAGGTTCTAACCGAATTGGAGCGCTACCACGACATTCGGCTGAACCTATCCGACCCAGCACTGGCTAAACTCAAGGTCAGCGGCACCTTCCATACCGACAATCTCGACGGCGCGCTGAACATCATCGCGATGACCCTGCCGGTCGACATCCAACGCCCCAATCCGCAACAGGCGATTTTGGTCAAGCGCTAATTGTCCAGGCGTTCCCATGTGGGGGCAATGCCGTTAAGTTAAGGATTAACCGTTCGTCCTGAGCCAGTCGAAGGATGAAGGGTTAAGCCGCTCATGGTTCGACAGGCTCCCACGAACGGCTTAACGGCATTGATTTACGGGGCCCGCCTGGAACGCTTCCAGACCACCACAAAAACATATCGGACGAATTGTTCGGCAGAAATCGATTCTTGAACTTCTTTTGGCGCCTTTTTCCGCCCGGTGCGTTTCATTCCATGAAACCCAACCAAAAGGAGATTATTGATGAGATCTTTCAGATACACCTTGCTGTTGAGCGCGGGATTGGCAATGGCTTGCCAGGTGCGGGCGGCGGACCGGGATTACACATTCGACATTCCGGCTCAGGAGCTGAGCGCGGCATTGCAGAAACTGGCGGCCCAATCCGGCGTGCAAGTTTTTTACGCGCACGATTCGGTCGCCGGCCGCAACGGCCATGCTCTCAAAGGCACCATGACACTCGGCGAGGCGCTGAACAAACTACTGTCAGGCAGCGGTCTGAGCTTTGCGATTGCCGGCGATGGCTCGGTATCGATCAAGCCGCCGGCTCGCGATAGCACCATGCTGCAACCGGTCAATGTGGTCGGCAAGGCCGAGTACGATGCCACCGATCCGTTCAATCCAAATTACAGCCTACCCAATGCCACCACCGCCACCAAGACCGACACCGCTATCATGCAAACCCCGATGTCGGTCAAGGTGGTGCCACAGCAGGTTTTGAAGGATCAACAGGCCGTGACGATGGACCAGGCGCTAAGAAACGTTAGCGGCGTGGTGAGCGGTCAAGGCATCAACAGGGAATTCTTTATTCGTGGTTTCAGTACCGGCAATTACTATCGGGACGGCTATCCCTTCGCCAACAATTTCAACCACACGGAAGATTTGGCAAACGTCGATCGGGTGGAAGTTTTGAAGGGACCGGCCTCTATATTGTACGGACGAGCCGAACCGGGCGGCATCATCAATTTCGTCACTAAACAGCCTCTGGACACGCCGTATTACAGTTTGCGTCAGCAATTCGGTTCTTACGATCATTACCGTACCGACATCGACGCCACCGGACCTTTAACCGGTAACAAGGACTTGGCCTACCGGGTAAATTTCGCCTATCAAACCAACAACGACATCACCGAATTCGCGGGCGGTGAGCGGATATTTGCCGCACCGATGCTGCGCTGGAATATCTCCGATAAAACCGTATCCACTTTCAAACTGGAATACAGCGATATCAAGGCAAATGCGCTCAATCAATTGCCGTTAAACACCAACAGAACTCGGCCCTACTCCCTTTCACGCGAACGAAACCTGAGCGATCCCTGGAGTTACATGGAAGACGAGTATGTGATGTTTTCCATGAACACCGAGCATCGATTCAATGACGACTGGAGTCTGCGGCATCGCTTCAATGCCAGTTTTGTCGAAGGTACCATTCGCTATGCGAGGGGAAGAGGTGCGGTAGCCGCCGACGGTACTGTTCCGCGCGTCTATTTCTTTCAAAACGTCGACGGCGGCGATTATCTGAACAATTTTTACAATTCGCTGGAACTCACTGGGAAATTCGCTACCGGCATGTTGAAACACACCTTGTTGCTGGGAGGCGATTACCTCCGTTCCGATTCCAGATCGACCATGGGATTTGATTTTTCTACCCCAAATAGCAGCGTCAATAATCCATTTCATTTATCACAAGCCCCAGCCATTACCGATTACGAAACCTATCATAATTCGCAACCCTGGTTTGGCCTGTACGGACAGGATCAAATCGAACTGCCTTATAACCTTCACGTTTTGGCGGGATTGCGTTACGACAGCGCGGATAGCAGCGGCGACCAACAATTCAGTATTAACGATACCAAAACGATTAAACCAACGGTAACCGATGACCGAGTTTCTCCGCGAGGCGGCGTACTTTGGCAGCCAATACCCGAATTATCTCTATATGGAAGCTATACCGAAAACTTTGGCACTTCGAATGGAATTACTGCCGATGGCAGGCAATTATCGCCACAGACTGCACAGCAATGGGAGATAGGAACCAAAACAGAACTGTGGGACGGCCGCTTTAGCGGGACATTGGCTTATTTCGATCTAACCAAGCAGAACCTGCCGATGCAAGTTTCACAAGGCTATTCGCGCGCGGTTGGCGAAGTGGAAAGCCGCGGCATAGAGCTGGATGTAAGCGGCGAAATCCTGCCGGGCTGGAAACTCATGGGGGCTTACGCTTACATGCCTTTCGCGAAAACCTTGAAAGACACCGAAGCCAACGGCACCATCGGCAAACGTTTGCACAATGCTCCGGAAAACAGCGGTAGCCTATGGACGACTTATGAATTCCAGAATTCGGATTTACAAGGGCTGAAATTAGGCGCCGGAGTGCAAGCAGTAGGCCGTCGCTATATTGGTTATACCGAATCGGCAAAAGCATCGGGCTACGCGACATTGAATTTGATGGCCAGCCAAATGTGGAAAGTGAGCGGCACTCGCCTGACCGCGCAACTTAATGCGGATAACCTACTCGATAAGGCCTATTTTGGCGGCGTATATAGCTATGGCACCGCCGTATACGGAGCGCCCCGGACATTCATGGGCTCGATCAAAATCGAGTATTAACCGGCAAAATCGGGACAGCCATGGGACTCATGGACGCTATGTGCCGCCAAACCGGCCTTGCTCACACTCAACCCGTTAAGTCGCAATTATCGGGTGCAATAGGCATCGGCAGTATTGCACCCAACACGAACGCCCAGCCTATTTTGAAATTCCTGCCAGGCGCTACCGGCCTTAACCGCGCAAGCTAAAAATAATCGGCACCGGCAGGTGCTGGCCAACGGCATATCCCCTGCATGGCTGGCATAAACAGCCATTTTTTCACGGCTTCCATTGCAGCCTCGTCCAGTATTTCATAGCCGCGACTTTGATCGCTATGGCCTTCGGCAGAAACCCACACTCGCAATAGCGCATGTCAAACACTCAAACTCGCACTCATCGCCTGTCGATGATGGGCGGCAATAATCTAACAAAAAGCTTATGGCCAAGCTTGGAAGCAAAATAATCTATGTTAAATGACCCGTATGAATCAGTCATATGCCCTGATTGCTGGCCGCCCATCCCTCCTAAGATTTTCTGGCTTTGGTAACGCAACGCTTTATCCATTAGCCATTCAGCCCTGTTGGCACAAATATTGGTTGCTTGCGGTCACCCCCCCTAAACCGCAAGCGCCTAAACCATGAGCGACACTCTCAACATATCCCAATTGATTGAAACCTACGATGAGGAATTGCGCCGGGTTATGTTCAAGCGTTGCGGTTGCATCGATACCGCCGCGGACATCGTTCAGGAAACCTATCAACGCATGTTTGTCGGCAATTTGTGGCATCAGGCGGAGAATCCCCGCGCCTTGTTGCATCGCATCGCCGCCAACCTGGCCACCGATTACGACCGCCGCCGCAATATCCGCAATCGATATGCCGGCGACGACGATTCGGCCGATGAAATCGAGCAGATCAGCGACGGCATCGATCCGGAGCAGATTACCGTAGCTAGACAGCGGCTGGACAGGCTGGTCGCCGCGGTGGAGACCCTGTCGCCCAAGTGCCGTACGGTGTTTGTGTTGCGCAAATTCGAAGATTTGAGTCATGCCGAAATCGCCGAACGCTTAGGCATTTCCCGCAATATGGTGGAAAAGCATTTACGCAACGCCTTGCAGGCGCTACAGCAAATCGACGATCTGTAAACGGCAAGCTCCTGTTTTGATAGGGCCATGCGTCCTATAATGGCGATGCCTAAACCCTGAAAACAGCCGATGAAAATCTTTGCCATTGTTAGCCTTACCGCCAGCGGCGGAAAACCGTCTTGCTACGAGTCGTTTCGACACGCTCGATCGCAATGAACACCTCTGCCGCCGATACCGCCGCCATTAAAGCCGCCGCCCGCGACTGGTGGATCAGGCTGGACAGCGGCGAGGCCAACGTCGGAGATCACACGGAATTTGCCCGCTGGTTGGCCGCCGATTCCCGGCATAAACAGGCATTCGATCAGTTGTGTGCATTGTGGGGCGAGCTGGACGCTATCGAAACCATAATAGCCCTGCCAACGCTACCTGCGCCCAGGCAGACCTTTTGGCTCTGGCGGTGGGCCGCGCCGACATTGGCGATGGGCAGCCTGGTCTTGTGGTTGTTCAGTCCGCTATCGGTGTTATTGCGCGCCGATTTTCATACCGGTTTCGGCGAGACACGCGACATCCGCTTGAGCGATGGCTCCACCGCGCATCTGAATAGCAATAGCGCCTTGGCGGTACGCATCGATGGCGACCGGCGGCAAATGACCTTGCTGCAAGGCGAAGCCTGGTTCGAAGTCAAAGCGGATAAATCCCGGCCATTCCAGGTCCATGCCGAGCAAGGCAGCGTCACCGCGCTGGGTACCGCCTTTAACGTCAGGTTGCGCGAGAACCGGACCGAAGTCAGCGTCACGCAGCACAGCGTGGCGGTTGACGTGGAATCGAGCGACGGTCAAACGCTGCATACCGTGGTCGGCGAAGGCCAGCAAGTCGTCTACGGCCTGCAAACCGGCTTGAGTCATCCGCAAAACATAGACGCTCAAAGCGTGACGGCCTGGCAGCGCGGCAAGCTGGTGTTCGAAAACCGGCCGCTGGGCGAGGTGGTCGCCGAGTTGAACCGTTATCATCGCGGCTATCTGTTGATCAATGACGCCGAGATTGCCGAGCGCCGCGTCAACGGCGTGTTCCGCACCGACCAACCCTTGGAGGTGCTGGCCGCTCTGGAAGCCTCTCTGAAACTGCACTCCACCCGTATCGGCGATTATCTGATCCTGCTGCATCGCTAGTTGCCAACACAAAATCCCCAAGGCCGAATAAATTCGACCTTACATTCCATCTCAATCCCTTCCATCGTCAAATCATGCCGCAGCGTGTGAAATTTTTTATCCTTAGCCTCCTCCTGTTTTGCAGCGGCCATGCGTCAAAACACTGTTAGCCAAAAAATAACAATACAGAGGGACACTCATGATTTTGAAAAACACATTTATCGGCGATCGGCTAAGCCTGACGGAACAAGCTTCGACGCTGGTTTTGGCCGCGGCGTTGGCTATTTCGGGAGCAGCCAGCGCGGAAGGTGCCAGCCGTCCATTCAACATCTCCGCAGGCTCCCTGTCTACCGCGTTGAACCGGCTGGCGGAAGCCGGCGGCCTGCAACTGGTTTACGACGCATCGATTGCCGAAGGCTTGCAAAGCCAGGGACTGAACGGCAACTACACACCGGAAGCGGCGCTGCAACAGTTGCTGCGCAATAGCGGCCTGAGTTACCGCCTCACCGAAAACGGCAATGTGTTGATCGAACCCCAGCAACTGAATTACAAGCAGGATCCCCCGGCCATGCCGGCGGTGAATGTAGTTGGTAAAAAAGTTTACGATCCCAACAATCCATACAACGATCTCTACGCGGCACCCAATGCCACGACCGCGACCAAAACCGACATAGCCATCATGGATACGCCAGTATCTATCCAGGTTATCCCCAAGGCTATCATGAACGATCAACAAGCGATCCGTATCGAAGACGCCTTGACTCAAAATGTCAGCGGTGTGCAACGCGCCTACGGTACCGCGGATATGTATGAAAGCTTCATCATTCGCGGCTTTGCTTCCGACGACCAAATGTACCGGAACGGCTTCAGGCGCTCGATGGGAAAATTCGATCCGTCGAATATCGAACAGATCGAGGTGTTAAAAGGCCCGGCCTCGGTGTTATATGGGCGTTTGCAGCCGGGCGGCATGGTCAACTATGTCACCAAAAAGGCGCTGGACGTACCCTATTATTCCTTGCAACAACAGTTCGGCTCGTTCAACGAATTTCGCACCACGGCCGATGCAACAGGGCCGCTAAATAAAGATAAAACCTTGTTGTACCGTTTCAATGCCGCCTATGACGAAGGAGACTCCTATCGAGACTATGTCGATCACGAGCGAGTCTTTATCGCACCCAAGCTAACATGGCGGCCTAATGACCGCTTCGAAGCCAACGTCGAGCTCGAAAAACGCCATGAAAATTATACGGAAGATTACGGTGTACCAGTATTGGGCAACAGGCCCGTTACGAATCGCAGGAACCTGTTTACCGGCGATCCGGCCATCAAACCCAGCCAAGACACTACGCTGATATATGCGGATTGGAGCTTCAAATTCAACGATGACTGGGCCTTAAAGCATAAGTTTCAATGGGACGAAACCGACATCGTATTCGGCGGTGTTGCTCCAGGCGGAAAATTAAACGCGGACGGGCATACCCTGGATCGATTTGGCATCCTGGGCACCAGCAATCGTCGCTCTTATTCAACCAGCCTGGATCTCACCGGAAAGTTTCAAACTTTCGGCCTCAAACATAATGTCTTAGTAGGGGGCGATTGGTTCTTTTTTAACCAGGACGCGCCCGACAACAATTTTAGCTTCGGCACGATTCCGACATTCGACATCAACAATCCCCGATACGGCAATTTCGATTTGGCCGCGCTTCGCGGGGAGCCTGCCAACTGGTTCTGGCGCTCGCGAGACGATTGGTACGGTGTTTACTTCCAGGACCAGATTACTTTGTGGGACAAACTGCACATCATGGGCGGAGGCCGTTACGACATGGCCGGTTACGGCGGCTTCGGCGGCACTTCCTGGGAGGAAACCAAGGCCGGATTCAGCATGCAGCACGAGGATAAATTCAGCCCGCGCGTAGGCATTGTTTATCAGCCTTGGGACTGGTTGTCCTTGTACGGCAACTACGTCGAATCGTTCGGCACTAATAACGGCCGTTCGGCGACGGGCGGTAATTTTGCCCCCCAAGCATCGGAACAGTACGAAATAGGCTTCAAAACCGAGTTTTTCGACAAACGGCTGTCATCCACCGTAGCTTATTACCATCTGATCAAAAACAATCTGATGACGTTTGACTTGAGCACGCCAGACCCCACCGATCAAAAAGCCGTAGGGGAAGCACGCAGTCAGGGCATTGAAGTGGATATCAAGGGCCAGATCACCGACGATTTCAGCCTGGTTACTACCTATGCCTATACCGATGTCCGATACACCAAGGACAACAGCGGTTTACAAGGCAATCGTTTATTGAATGTACCCGAGCATCAGGCCAGCCTTTGGGGAACCTACCAATTCACCGAGCACTTCAAGGCAGGTCTCGGTGGCGCGGTCGTCGGCAAGCGCGAAGGCGATTCCACCAATACCTATCAACTGCCAGGCTATACCCGGCTGGATGCGATGGCGGCCTATATTCAACCTATCGGAAAAACCCGTCTGACCGCGCAAGTCAATGTCTACAACCTGCTGGACAAGGAATATTACACCGGTTCGACCTCATGGCTACCAACCGCCAACGTCGGAGCGCCGCTTTCGGCGATGGGTTCGTTGAAGTTGGAGTATTAACCTCAACCTCGGTTGAAACGAGCGGGTAGGGGTTTATTCCTACCCACCCGTCGAATATTAGTCGGTAGGCGGTGTCCCCGGCTTTCAATCTAGGGAAGCGATGATTAAATCCACCACCGAGAGATGAAAAAATAGAATCAATCTGGGCAGCCAACAATAGCCGATGAACACGTCCATCCAAACGCGTTTTGCCGGCTTCACTATAGATTCCGCAATGAAGTCTTAACTTTTTTCAGGCTTACAATGCTGGAGACAGCGTATCTATTGCTCTACAGTCATGAGCTTGGCGAATACATTCAAACCTTAAAAGGCCAAAGCAACAGCATGGAAATAGTGCTTTCCAAGGCAAACCCGACAACCGTTTCATCCGAAAAAAGCAGGTGATATGCCGCAGCATGCTGTGGCATAGCACGTATTTTTGGCTCGACCTCCCGCCTTCAATCGTCCAACTACAGTCTACAAGTTGCTATACGTTAAAGCCTGCTTCGCTATTAGCAGGTAACAAATCGGTCCGTGGCATAAACCCTGCTTGGCTAATTGCCACAATCAACGCCGATCAAGGATCGATGCTCTTCGCGCATGGCATTTTCAGACCACGACATTTACCGGATTTTTCTAAATAGCCGTCCGCAAATCCAGCGCTTCCTGCATCGGCGCATCCGTTGTCAGAACACCGCCGCCGATCTGATTCAGGATATTTACCTGCGGCTGATACTGCTCAAGCCGCCGCCCAGCAGCGAGATCGAAGTCCGCGCCTGGCTATTTACCGTGGCCTCCAACCTGTCCATCGATCATATCCGCAGCCAAAAGCGCCGCACCGACCTGCTCGACCAATATCTGGGCGACGAAACCGACATCGATCATGCCACAGCCCCCGAGCAAATCACCGCGGATAGGGACCAACTGCAGCAAGTGCAATCGGCCCTGGCGGAATTGCCCGACCAGTGCGCCGAGATTCTTTACTTGAGCCGGATCGAAGGCTTGAGCCATGCCGAAATCGCCCGGCAACTGAAAATATCGACCAGTTGGGTCGAAAAACAACTGGCCAGAGCCTTGAACCATTGCCGTCTGGCCGTCGATAGATAGTGTGGCCTTACCCCCTCCCGTTCGTTATAGTGATTATCCATACCCACTCATCCCGCCGCCGATGACCGAATCCCCCCTTCAACTCCGCGAACACATCCGCCAGGAAGCCATAGCCTGGCAGGTGCGCCTGACGTCCGGCGCATTGACGGCTGAGACAAAAGAAGCATTCGAAAGCTGGCGGCGGCAGAACCCCGAGCACGAGCAAGCCTATCGAGACCTCGAACAACTCTGGCAACACCTGCCCGCTCCGCTGCTGGCCGACCGGCAGCGACGACTGGAACTCGCCGCCAAACGCCGACGCGCAAATCTGCGTCGACAGGGTCTGAGCCTGGCCGCAGCGGCATCGCTGGTGTTGGCGGTGGTTGCGGGAATCTATCCGGATTATCTGCAACACCCATTGGCCGACTACCGCACCCGCATCGGCGAACAGGCCTCGATCACGTTGGCCGACGGCAGCATTGCGCATCTGAATACCGATACCGCCATCGACGTGGTTATCGGCGGCAACGAACGCCGGATAGAACTGCTGCGCGGCGAAGCCGAATTCGACGTTGCCCACGACGCCAGTCGACCGTTCCGGGTAGAGGCTGGATCGACTACCACCGAAGCGCTGGGTACCCGCTTCATCGTCCGTTACGACGGCAAAGGCGGGGCGGTCACATTGCTGCAAGGCAAGGTCCTCGCCAGCCGGCCATCGGCCGCAGGCGCGCAAACCGACAGCACCACGCTACAACCCGGCCAGCAATTGGCTTTTAATGCCGAACGGCTTGGTGCGCCGCGAACCGTGGAATTGAGCAACGTCGATGCCTGGCGCCGAGGCCGGTTGCTGATGAATTTCGTGCCCTTGAAACAGGTGATTGCCGAAATCAACCGCTACCGGCGCAGTCAGATCAGACTGCTGGACGACAAGCTGGCGGAACGGGAAGTCAACATCGCCGTCGACATCAAACGGATCGATGCCTGGCTGGAAGCCTTGCAACAAACGATGCCTATCAAGATTATCCATGCCGGGCCGCTGGTGTTTTTGCAATCTTGATAATTAGTCGCTAGAGTAAATCGCGCTGTTTCCCGAAAGCCGAGAATTAAGGAGCCGAAATCTTATGAATACAGCGGAATTGATCTATCAGGAATCGCAAATACTCCCTGAAAACCTGCGGACGGAAGTGTTGGATTTCATCGGTTATCTAAAGTCGCGCTATGCCGTCGAGTCGGAAAATATCGATACCCAGAAAAAAATAACAGAACTTGAAGGGGCTTTTGCACCGTATCGCAAAAGCTTTGCGGAGTTTTCTTTTAATCGCGACGAAGCGAATGAACGCTAATTTCGTTGATACCAATGTAGTGATTTACTGTGTCAGCGATGACCAGGAAAAACGCAGTAAAGCATTGGCATTACTGGCGACAAGGCCTGTACTATCGACACAGGTTCTCAATGAAACCGCACACACAATGCGGCGTAAATTGCGGTTTGAACCGGTTGAAATTAGCGCAGTCATTCTGCGCTTGATTCAAGAATGCCACGTCGTTCCGATAACGGCTGACACGACTCTGTCGGCATTGAACATAGCCGAGCGTTATCAGTTCTCGATTTACGACAGCCTGATTATTGCAGCTGCATTGGATGCCGATTGTACGACCTTGTATTCAGAGGATATGCAGCATCGGCAAATCATTGAAAACCAGCTGACTCTTGTTAATCCGTTTCTGATGGATCGCTAACCGGTTAAATCAGCAATTCTGCGACAATTTGCCGCACTATAGCTTGTACGGCATCGCCACTCGCCAGACGTTCTCAGCTTGAATACATCATCACTGAGGACATAAAAACATGAGTAATAAAGGAATCCCAGTCTCCGGAACAGACAAAACCCGACTTAGCCGTGCGCTTGGCATCACGACTCTGCCGCTCTATTTGGGATTGGCGGTATTGAGCGTACCGCTGACCGGACAGGCCGAAAAGCCAACCGCCAGCAGCGACAGCCGCAGCTTCAACATCGCCCCACAACCTTTATATTCGGCTCTCAGCGCCTTGGCCGAACAATCCGGCGTGCAATTCGTTTACAACTCGGAACTGGTCAAGGGCCTCAATTCGCCGGGCCTCAGCGGTGAATATTCGCTGGAAGTCGCCTTGAAACGCTTGCTGGCCGGTTCGGGGATTGCCTATCGATTCAATACTGGCAACACCGTGACGCTGGAAAAAATGGCGGTAGTGGAGCCGCAGTCGGCCATAGGTGCAACGACATTGCCAAGTGTAACGGTGACCGGAAATGCCTATGGAACCGATAGCCCCCAGCTTAACCACACCATCCATTCAAGAATCACAAGCCAAACTGAATCGTGTGTCCGGCGGAACCACGGTGATCGATGGCGAACGGATCAGGGAAGGCGCGCCATTGTCGGTCAGCGATGCCTTGGCGACGGCTCCCGGTGTTTACGTGGGAGACATTAGTGCCGCCGCTACCGGTGGCTCGCGTATCTCCATCCGCGGTTCGGATGGCAATTCGGATATTTCTCCGATTCGAGGTGTAAAAATTCTGCGCAATGGTTTGCCTTTTACCCACGCCAACGGCACTTTCGATACCGAATCGCTCAATCTCTATGCGATCGACCATATCGAAGTCTATCGCGGTGCCAATGCCTTGGAATATGGCGGCAGCAATCTGGGGCGCCATCAACTACATCACGCCGACCGGTTACACCGCCGAGCCTTTGAAAATCGGCATAGTCGGCGGTACGAATGATTATTACAGGCCTTATTTCAGCGCCGGCAAGGTGTTTGAAAACGGCCTGGACGCCTATGGCTCGTTTTCCTACGTCAATACCGATACGACGAGGGAAAACAACCATCAAGAACAGTTTTTAGGGCATGGCAATCTGGGTTATCGCTGGAATGAGAACCACGAAACCCGCCTGTATTTCGATGCGCAAAACCACAACTTCTTGTGGCCGGCCGCCCTTACCAAACAACAGATTAAGGATAATCCCCAGCAAAATGCCAATGCTTGGTCCTTGCCTAATGGTTTTTCGTCTTACCGATTCGATTTGAAGCATTCGGTAAAATTGCATGGCGGCGATCGATTCGACGCCGGTACTTATTATTCGATCAATAACTACCGCTACGACTATATAGGCAGCGGCAATCACGACCAGTGGCAAGACGTAGGCTTTAACTGGCGTCACGAAATAAACGGCCAGCTGTTTGGATTAAAAAATAGAGTGGTTTGGGGAGGGCTCACCCAATGGCAATTTATCAATGATTACAACTACGGCACGATTGGTCGTCGGCTAGGCGCGTTGACCAATGCCGAGCGTGATCGCTGGCTCAATGTCGAAGGCTACATGGAAGACCAATTGAGCCTGAGCGATGCATTTACCTTGATAGCCGGTATTCAATTGAATTACCGCGATGTGAATTATGAGCGCTACGAGGGTTACGTGGCCAGTGCCGCACGGCCCGGCAATCAAGCCAATCAGGACTTTTTTAACGCCAACCCCAAGCTGGGGTTTACCTGGCAAGCGACAGACGAAGCGCAAATTTACGGCAATCTAAGCCGCAGTTCAGAGCCACCGCCAATGATTGATCTTGCCACGGTTTATCTCAACCCCAAAAGAGATATTCAAACCGCCAGCACCGTGGAAATCGGTACGCGCGGACAAACTGAGCGATTGAAATGGGACTTGGCTTTTTATCAGGCCTGGGTCAATAACGAGTATTTGATCATTGCCGACCCAAGAAACCCCACTGCATTTACCGCAACCAACGCCAACAGCACCACCTTGCACAACGGTGTCGAGCTTGGCCTGGAAACCACATTGCCCATGAATTTGGCAGCCTCGGGCGATAACCTCAGGCTTAGCGGCAATTACACCTGGAACAACTTCCACTTCGATAACGATCCCAGCCTGGGGAACAATCGCTTGCCCGGCGTTCCCGAGCACAATGCCTTCGTGGAAGCGCTGTACCAACATCCCAGCGGCTTTTATATCGGCCCCAATGCCCGCATCGTCAGTTCCAATTGGGCGGACTTTGCCAATACTTTAGCCGCAAAACCTTATGCCTTGCTAGGTGCTCGTATGGGTTGGGATGATGGCAAACACTGGAAACTGTTCGTCGATGGCCGAAATTTGACCGACGAACATTACGCCTCTTCAGTTTGGGTGACGGGTAATGCTCATGGCGCCGATTTGGAACAATTTAACCCAGGCGCGACCAGCTCGGTCTTTGGCGGCGTGGAATACCGATTCTGATCTTTATCGTAGCCCTTGGTTTGGATAGGCGACGTGGCCGGCAACGTCGCCTATCTTCCGGGTTGCGAAGTATTACCCCCGCCCGCCAACTTGCCTGCAAGACCTTAAACCAAGCCGAGATGGGAATTTTCGGCGCTGAAACGTCTTATTCAAGAATCGGCTTATTCCGGCAAAACCGCACCTTGCCTCGCCAACACTATCTTCATCACTTTCACGGCAACCTTAGGGTTACAAGCATGCGTACCAATCTCTATCAATCCGGCTGGCTGGTTCAAGCGGAACCGCAAAATTCTCCCCTCTCCCGTCTAAAACTCCGCCGCCAACGCTGGCTGACTTTGCATCTGTGGCTAGGCCTGACGCTGGGCTTGCTGTTGTCGATTTACGGCGTCACCGGCAGCATCCTGGTGTTTTATCCTGAGATCGACGAATGGTTGCATCCGGAGATGCTGGTAGTAAAGGTTCCGGCGCATACCGATTATCGGCCCTTGGCGGAAATTTTCGCGGCTGGTCGGGAAGCAATGCCCCCGCAAGCAAAGCACAGATTTGCCACCTACCCGCGCAACGAACAGGCAGCATTCCAATTGCGCTTTACCGTTGCCGATGCCAACAATGCCCTGGAAAGCTGGATGGTGGCGGTCGATCCTTACACGGCGCGGGTCACCGGCAAACGGCTCCAAAGCAGGTCCAACGACTGGCTGCCCAGCACCTTTATCGGCTTGATGTTCGAACTACATTACGCGCTGCTGATACCGTCCGAGGAAATCAGCGCGGTGATTGTCGGTGTCTCGGCGGCACTGCTAATTATCTCGACATTGACCGGCCTGATCGTCTGGTGGCCGTTGACCGGACGTTGGCGACAGGCGCTGGTTTTCAAGGGCAGGGCCGGCAAGGAGCGCTTCAATTACGACCTGCACAAGGTCAGCGGCTTTTACACGGCGCTGGCAATGATTCCGGTGCTGTTTTCCGGGGTTTACATGGTGTTGCCGCATAACATGGTACCGGTGCTGGAGCTGTTCTCGCCGGTCACCTACCGCTACTGGTTTCAATCGACACCGCCTGCCGACAATGTGCCGGCTATCGGCATGGACCAAGCGGTGGCAATTGCTCTGCAACTATACCCCACCGGTCGGCCTCATTTTATTTACGGCGCTCCGGATTCGACCCAAACCTACACGATTTGCCAGGATGGCGTTGCCGCGCCCGGCAGCATTCTGCAACGCCGCTGTACGGTGATCGACCGCTACACTGGCAAAATCCTGGATAAAGACGATCCCAGTCTGGAGACAAGCACGGCAGGCGAGGTATTTACCCACTGGCAATGGCCGCTGCATTCCGGCCAAGCGTTCGGCATGAGCGGGCGGATTTTGGTATTCATCACCGGCCTGGCCTGCCCGGTACTATTCGTCACCGGCGTGATACGCTGGCTGCAAAAGCGGCGAACCAATCGATACCTAAGCCATAAAAACCAAGCCGGGCAAGGCTAAACAGTCTCACCCCCTTCTCGCGACATTAAGAGAGGCAATTATCCCGCTGCCGCCGCTATGCTGGCCCTAACAAGCTTAGATACCCGCGCGCTCCGGTTTTGGGGCTTGACTCTTGGTCGTTATCATAAAAGAATGGCGGCCGCACTGATTACAGCTTCCCACTCAAATGATTACAGGTAAACTCTACATCATCTCCGCACCCTCCGGTGCCGGCAAAACCAGCCTGGTTAAACGGCTGCTTGCCGACATGGTCCATTTGGCGGTTTCGGTATCGCACACCACCCGCGCCATGCGCGCCGCGGAACAAGACGGCGTCGATTATTTTTTCGTCTCGGTCGACACCTTTAAAGATATGATCGGGCATCAGGCCTTCCTGGAACATGCCCAGGTATTCGATAATTTCTACGGCACCTCGCAACGCTCGGTGGAAGCTAATCTGGCGCAAGGCCTGGACGTGATCCTGGAGATAGACTGGCAAGGCGCACAGCAGGTTAGACGCATGCTGCCGGACAGCATTTCGATCTTTATTCTGCCGCCGTCGATTGCAGTATTGCGCCAACGCCTGCAAAATCGCGGCCAGGATAACGACGAGGTCATCGCCAGACGCATGCGTGACGCGGTAACCGAGATGAGCCATTATCCGGAGTTCGATTATCTGATCGTCAACGACGATTTCGACACGGCGCTTGAGCAGCTGAAAAGCATCGTCACCGCCAACCGTTTGTTGCAAAGCCGGCAGCAACAGCTGCTCACGCCGTTGCTGCAAGATTTACTCAACTAAAACAAAAACACAACGATGAAAAATACAAAAAGCATACAAAAGCTGCTGGGCTTGATTATAGTTTCGATCATGGCAATTTCGCTTAACGCTTGTTCCGACGATAAAGCGGAAAACACCGCCGCTACCCCGGCTAAGGCTAAAGCCCCCGAGAAAAAACATGTCGAGCACGGCGAAGCCACCGATACGGCCAAATACAGGTTCGAAAAAGAATTCGGCGCAAAATGCGTGGAGCGCGAACTGCAAAAATCGACCAACCCGGAATCGGACAAGGGACGCATAGACGAAAGCTGTGGCTGTATCGCCCGGCACATCTCCGAGGATTTATCGGATGTCGACGCCGAAAAATATTTGCAGGAGCACGAAGATACTCACACCTTGCAAATCAAGTTCGACGCCGCCGCGTATTTTTGTTTGCAGAACAAACCCTTGCCTCATGGTCCGCATTTGTTCGGCAAACAGCAATAAAAAGGTTGGGTTTACCCTTCGGGCATAAAAGCGAAGCGTAACCCGATTAAGGCCGACATGTTGGGTTACGGCTAGCGTCTAACCCAACCTACCCGATTTACCCAATCCTTCATTCCCCATGACCCATTCATCCGACTTATTCTCTCAAGCCAAACAATACATTCCAGGCGGCGTCAATTCGCCGGTGCGCTCCTTCAGCGGCGTCGGCGGCACGCCGGTGTATTTCGACCGCGCCAGCGGCGCTTATGTCTACGACAGCGAAAACAAACGCTACATTGACTACGTCGGTTCCTGGGGACCGATGATCCTGGGTCATGCCCATCCGCAAGTCATCGAAGCCGTCAAACAAACCGCCGAGAAAGGCTTGAGCTTCGGCGCGCCGACCGAAATCGAAACTCATATGGCGCAGAAAGTCTGCGACATGCTGCCGTCCATCGAACTGGTGCGCATGGTCAGCTCCGGCACCGAAGCCACCATGAGCGCGTTGCGTCTGGCGCGCGGCTACACCGGCCGCGACAAGATCGTCAAATTCGAAGGCTGCTACCACGGCCATTCCGATTCGCTGCTGGTCAAGGCTGGCTCGGGCGCATTGACCTTCGGCGTTCCCAGTTCGCCCGGCGTGCCCGCCTCGGTGGCCGCCGACACCATCACGCTGACTTATAACGATAGCGACGCGGTGCGCACCACCTTCGCCGAACTGGGCGACCAAATCGCCTGCATCATCGTCGAGCCGGTGGCCGGCAACATGAACTGCATTCCGCCGGAGCCGGGCTTCCTGGAAACCTTACGCTACGTCTGCGACCAATACGGCAGCGTGCTGATATTCGACGAAGTGATGACCGGTTTCCGGGTCGGCTTGGGCAGCGCCCAGGGCTTGTACGGCATCAAGCCGGACCTGACCACCTTGGGCAAGATCATCGGCGGCGGCATGCCGGTTGGCGCCTTCGGCGGCAGCCGCAAGATCATGGAGCATCTGGCACCGCTGGGTCCGGTTTATCAGGCCGGCACATTGTCCGGCAATCCGGTGGCGATGGCGGCGGGCTTGAAAACCCTGGAATTGATCAGCGTGCCGGGTTTCTATGAAAATCTGACCGCGAAAACCGCGCAATTGTTGGCCGGCCTGCAAGCCGCCGCAGATCAGGCAGGTATCGCTTTCACCACCAATCAGGTTGGCGCGATGTTCGGTTTGTTCTTTAGCGAGGAAAAAGCTATCAGCCGTTTCGCGCAAGTCATGCGTTGCGATCAAGACCGTTTCAAACGTTTTTTCCACGGCATGCTGGAGCAAGGTGTGTATCTGGCGCCGTCGGCTTTCGAAGCTGGCTTCGTCTCCGCCGCCCATACGGATGAGGATTTGCAGGCGACCGTCGATGCGGCGGGTGAGGTGTTTAAGGGGTTGTGAGGTGGGTATTGAGATGATAAACAGAAATTATATAATTCCTTGTTGATGTCCAAAATAACTTACGTCTATCCAAATGACGGCTTATCGATCAAAGCCGTTCATGCATATTACCAAGAAACATTGTTCTTTACGTTACTTTTCCCATTGATCGAGCAACAATCCAAATGCGAATCACCCACAGAAGCAGTATTTGGAAATATTGCGGAGAACTGGGCAAAACAAGAATTGGGAGTACTTGGGTTCGTATCAACCTACCATATGTGGGAGCGACAATTACAAGAGCTATTCCTCGAACAAAAAGAGCAATCCGATACCGATATACCGCCTTTAAACAAAAGAGAAAATATCGTTCAGTACGGAAAGAGAGTGCTCTCGGAAATCTTCGAGGCAACGGTGAAAGAAGAGCACTGGCAGGAGCTCAACAGAGCACGAGTAGTCGTAAATGCTTTTAAGCATGGTCCGAGTAAAAAATTTGAAGCCGCGATGAAGGCTCACCCCGAATTTTTCTACACCCCAAAAGACAATAGACATCTGCCAATGGTCTCTATTTCTTCGGAGCAGCTTCGACAACTTATTACAACTGTTGCGACATTCTGGGAAGAGCTTCCGCGAAAAATTGACTATGCCCGCAAAAACGTCTAATTCTGCAACACGTAACCCGCACAACGTAGGGCGGATAAGCAAAGCGCCATCCGCCGAATAGCCGAATAAGGCCTTTAATGTTGGAATGGCTTTTTGTGGTGGATGACGCTACGCTTATCCACCCTATGATCATTCAATCCGCAACGATCAAGCTTCATGCCCAACTACCGACGTAATCGCGTTCCCGGCGGGACGTATTTTTTCACGGTTAATCTGCTTGATCGGAAATCGTCATTATTGACCGACCATGTCGCCGAACTGCGGGATGCGGTACGATCCGTTCGGCAACGACAGCCGTTTCATATCGATGCCTGGGTGGTTTTACCCGAACATATGCATGCTATCTGGACGTTACCGCCTGGCGATGAGGAATATTCCAATCGCTGGCGGGCAATCAAAAAGGCCTTTTCCAAAGCTGTTCCGAAGATCGAATACCGGTCGCCGGTTAGGATAGCGCGCCACGAGCGTGGAATATGGCAACGGCGGTTTTGGGAACATACCATTGCCGATGAGACCGATTACACTGCGCACATGGATTACATTCATTACAATCCGGTCAAGCATGGCTGGGTTCGGACGGTTAAGGAATGGCCTTTTTCCAGCTTTCACCGCTTGGTCGAACGGGGTGTGTATCCGGCTGATTGGGGTGGCTCGGATTGGACGGATTTTGATATTGGTTTGGGCGAAAGACGCGACTGATCATGGTAACGTCGGCGGATGGCGCTATGCTTATCCGCCCTACTTTTTAGGGGGAAGGTTTTGATTGAAATTTGGATGTTGCCGATGGCGGCGTTTTTGGTTGGATTGCTCGGTTATACGCTCGCTGCTTGGCTGGCCGGAAAAAAACAACAGGCTATGCAAGCCCAAATCGAGCAACAGCAGCAGCAACTCCATCAACAAACCATACAACTGGCGGTTACCGAAGAACGGTTAACGTTGTTGGGACAAAAAGAAGACGAGTTGCAAAGCCTGCAACGGCAATTGCTGGCGCTGAAAACCGAGAATGCCGAACTCAATACCCGCCAACTGGAGCAGCATAAACACAATGAAGAAAAAATCCGCTTGCTCCAGGATGCCGAAAACCAGCTGAAAGCCCAGTTCGAGAATCTGGCCCACAAGATTTTCGAGGAACGCGGCAAGCAGTTTGCCGAACACAACAAGACCAGCATCGAAGGACTGGTCGCGCCGCTGAAGCAGCAACTTGGCGAGTTCAAAAGCCGGGTCGAAAGCGTCTACGACAACGAGACCAAGGACAGGATTTCCCTGCGCGAGGAGATCGTCTCCTTGCGCCGCGATACCGCCAAGATGAACCAGGAGGCCCTGAACCTGACCCGCGCCTTGAAAGGCGACCACAAAACCCAGGGCAACTGGGGCGAAATGATCCTGGAAAGGGTGCTGGAACAATCCGGCCTGCGCAAGGGCATCGAATACGAAACCCAGGGCGCGTTCCGCGACGAAGACAATCGATTGTTCAAGCCGGACGTCATCGTCCGCCTGCCGGAAAACAAGGACGTGATCATCGATTCCAAGGTTTCGCTGGTCGCTTACGAGCGCTATTGCTCGGCGGAAGACGACAGCCAGCGTATCGAAGCCCTGAAACTGCACACCGAAGCGGTACGCGCCCACATCAAGGGCTTGAGCAACAAGGATTATTCCAGCCTGAAAGGCCTGCGTTCGCTGGATTTCGTGCTGCTGTTCATGCCAATCGAGGCCGCCTTCATGGCCGCGTTTCAGGCCGACGAAAAACTGTTCAACGACGCCTTCGAGCACAAGATCGTGGTCGTCACGCCGACCACCTTGCTGGCGACGCTACGTACCGTGCAGAACATCTGGCGCTACGAGCAGCAAAACGAAAACGCCCGCCTGATCGCCGACAAGGCCGGCAGCCTGTACGACAAGATTCGCGGCTTTGTGGAAGACATCGAAAAACTCGGCAACCAGCTCAATACCGTCCACAAGACCTACGACGGCATCGTCAACAAACTCAGCAGCGGTAGCGGCAATCTGTTGCGCCAGGCCAGTGCCTTCGAGGAGTTGGGGGTGAAGGTCAAGAAGAAACTGCCCAGGAGTTTGACCGAACAGATGGGCGCGGATAACGAGGATAGCGCCTTGTAAGCCTGGCAGCTGCTGAACTCGCCGCATGTACCGCTGGAGGCAAGCTGTCTGTATCGGGCCGTCGTCGCCCCAACCAGCGCTTGATCGCCCAGGCCGATCTGGGGCCGAGGCGTTGGAGGAGGAATCGTTCAACTTGCGCCAACGCTTGGCATTGTTTTCGCAAGTTGTGTTGGCGGAGCGAGTCGCCTACCTGCAACAGGGTGGCGACAGCTTCACGACGAACAAGCCGAGGATGATTTTTGTTAGGCGAGCAAAAGCGAGTCAGGATGGGTAAAACACTAGTCCGACGCCCCGAATGTGCTCACGCAAATCGGCGTTTTCGATCTGTGCGTAAAGCGATAAATCCAGCGTGTACGGCAACAGCGAGTCGTCGATTTCCGTTTCGATCCGGCAGAGGTCTGCATAAATCAAACTCTCGCCGAATAGCGTCAAATCAGTGCCGGAACAGGGGGCGATAGTTACCCTTGGCCCGCGAACCGTACAAAACCGCGAGTTCAACCTGCGGATGCTTTGCAAATACCCATTGAATAGCACTGACGGTGCTTGGTTTTAAACCAAACCGTTCATAGGCTTCGGACTCAGCCTTGTCATCCGGCAAATTCCGTAGCATCTGTCGTAACTGGACGGACAAGCCGAAAAAGCCTTGCTTGATATTCTCGGATCGAATCGCAATAGACTACTGTTTATTGACGGTAGTACCAACGGACATTTGTGTCGACGATTCTTGTAAGCATATACTTACGAAAAACGAAAGACACCTCATGAATCTAAATCAAGCACACACAAAATGGCCGCCTTGGGTATGCTACGCGGCTGCAATCGGTATTTTTAGTCTGGCATTGTTGTTGCGATTCTGGGTGTTGCCCGTGGAAGCCGGTCTGGCATTTCTAACGTTTTATCCATCCACGGTCATTTGTTTTTATCTCTGCGGCATGAGGCCGGGAGTTCTGATGGTCATGCTCAGCGCCTTGGCTGGTCATTACATTTTTTCGCCGCCGTACTGGTCGTTTGTCGATAATAAAAGCCATGGCATCCCGGTGGCGGTCTTTCTTTTTTCCGCGTTTCTGATCGGCCGCGTCGTTAACCAATTACAACGTTATGGCGAGGAATTACATCGTCAGAAACAATACTATTTGAACATTCTCGAAGATCAGAATGAAGTCATTTGCCGTTTTAAAATGGATGGCACGATGCTTTATGTCAACGACGCTTTTTGCAATTTATTCGGCAAATCAAGAGCGGCTATTTTAGGACATACCTGGCAGCCTGAAGTACATCCGGACGATCTGGCATTAGTCAACGCACAGCTAAGTACCTTGTCGCCGGATAATCCGGTAGTCACCATCGAGAACCGCATTATCGCTAAAAACGGCATCGTCCGTTGGGGGCAGTTTACCAATCGGGCCATTTTCGATGTCGCCAATCAATTGCTGGAGATTCAGGCGGTCGGACGCGACATTACCGAGCGCAAACTTAACGAAATCGCCTTGCAACGCGAGAGCGAGAAAAACCAGATGTTGTTGCGCAATGCCAGCGACGGCATTCATATTCTGGATTTTGAGGGTAATATCATCGAAGTCAGCGATTCGTTTTGCAGCATGATGGGGTATTCCCGCGACGAATTGATCGGCATGAATGTCACGCAATGGGATGCGTCGCTGGAGAAAAGTGAAATAAACAAAGTATTCAAGCAACAATTCGCTCATCCGGTGCGTTCACAGTTTGAACGCCGTCATTGCCGGAAGGATGGCAGTTGCTTCGATGTCGAGATCAGCGGTTTTCCGCTGCAACTGGACGGTAAACCGGTGGTATTCAATTCCTCGCGCGATATTTCGATACGTAAGGCGCTGGAGAAAAAAGTCCTGACAACGACGCTAGAGCTCGAAGACCTATACGATAATGCCCCTTGCGGCTACCACTCCCTGAGCGCTGACGGCACGATTTTGCGCATCAACAACACCGAACTGGCCTGGCTGGGTTACCAACGGGAAGAATTGGTCGGCAAGAGAAAAATCACCGAATTGATCGATGCCGAAAGCCAAGCAATTTTTGCACGCTCCTTTCCTCGGTTCTTGAAATTGGGCCATATCGAAGACTTAAAGCTGACGCTGATTACCAAGAGTGGCAACAAAATGCCCGTATTGGTTAGCGCAACGGCTGTCTGCGACGACCAGGGCAACTTCTTGATGAGCCGTTCGGCGATGTACGACATGACCGAGCTCAAAACCGCCGAAGACAAGCTGCGTGAGAGCGAAAACCGCTTTCGGGTCATGGCCGACCATGCGCCGGTTTTGATCTGGATGGCGGGACTGGACAAGGCATGCATTTATTTCAACAAGGGCTGGTTGGACTTTACCGGCCGCAGCATGGCACAGGAATTGGGTGATGGCTGGGCGGCAGGGGTTCATCCCGACGATCTGCAAAACTGCCTGACGACTTATGAGTCGGCTTTTGATGCCCGGCAAGCCTTCGCTATGGAATACCGGTTGCGTAATCGGCATGGCGGCTATCGCTGGATTACCGATCACGGCGTGCCTCGCTTTGACGATCAAGGGACCTTTCTGGGTTACATCGGCTCCTGTGTGGATATCACCGAACGCCATGACATGGAAGAACTGATCAAACAGTTGGCTTTTTACGACCCGTTGACCCAGCTCGCCAATCGCCGCCTACTGACTGATCGATTGGAGTTGGCTGTGGCTGCCAGCAAGCGGAATGGTCACTTTGGCGCTGTGTTGTATTTGGATTTGGATAACTTCAAACCGCTCAATGATAGGCATGGGCATGCAATTGGAGACTTGTTGCTGATTGAAGCGGCACGGCGCCTTAATCAATGCGTCCGCGAAACCGATACGGTGGCGCGTTTGGGCGGCGATGAATTTGTGGTGTTACTCAGCGAATTGAATGTCGATGAAGCGCAAGCCTTATCACGTTCGCAACAGGTGGCGGAAAAAATCCGGCTAAAATTGGCGGAACCGTATCGCCTTTCCAGCGAGATTGGCAACCATAAGCCCATAATCTTAACCCACTATTGCACCTCAAGTATCGGCGTGGCACTTTTCGGCAATAGTTTGGCTGACGCTGCTCAAACCCTTAAAAATGCCGATTTGGCGATGTACAAAGCCAAGAATGTTAAGCGCAATTCGATATATATGTTTGAGGATTTGGTTGATAGCGGAATATAAGCATGTCCTATGGCTAAATTCCGACATGAACCGGTCATCCACTAAAACTGGTAATAGTCTGTTTTTTGCCCAGCCCATCGGCTGGCCGAAGCCAGCCCCGGCAAAGCCGAAGAAGCGGCATTGTACGACGCGCTACGTGACAGACTATGTGCGGCTGGCCAGCAGTACGTCGGCTTTCCTTTGCTGACCGAGCGTCTGACTGCGGCAGGGAAATCGTCTGAAGAAGACGCCGGCGGGAATTGAGGCGCCGAAACTTGAAGCCCAAAAATATGCTAATGCGACAGCGTTCTAAGCAGGTTTTTATAATCCTCGGCCATTTTTACATCCTCTTCCTTTAATTCCGCAATCCGCTTGCAGGCATTGATCACCGTGGTGTGATCTCGCCCACCGAAGGCGTCGCCAATTTCGGGATAACTGTGCGAAGTCAATTCCCTAGCCAGGCACATGGCAACCTGCCTGGGCCGAGTGATGGATTGCTTGCGGTTTTTGGAAGACAGGTCCGCCACCCTGATCTTGAAATACTCGGCCACCGTCTTCTGGATGTTATCGATACTGACCAGCTTGTCCTGCAAGCTGATCAGGTCGTGCAGCGCTTCCTTGGTAAATTCCAGGGTGATATCACGGCCGGTAAATTGCGAGTTGGCCACCACCCTTCGCAATGCGCCTTCCAAATCCCTGACGTTGGAGGGAATGCGCTTAGCGATAAAAAAGGCAATATCCTGATCCAGTTCGACCCCCACCTGCTGGGCTTTCTTGATCAAAATAGCGGTACGGGTTTCCAGATCCGGCGGCTCTATCGCCACCGGCAATCCCCAGCCAAAGCGCGATTTCAAGCGGTCTTCCAGGCCCTGGATTTCCTTGGGATATTTGTCGCAGGTTAAAACCACCTGATGTTTGTTATCCAGCAAGTTATTGAAGGTGTGGAAAAACTCTTCCTGCGAACGCTCCTTGCCGGCCAGAAACTGGATGTCGTCCATCAACAAAATGTCGATGCTGCGATAGTATTCTTTAAAGTTATTGATGCTGTTTTGCTGCAACGCCTTGACCATGTCCTGCACGAATTTTTCGGAGTGCAGATATACGATGTTGGCATTGGGATTTTTCAACAGCACGGCATTGCCGATGGCATGCATCAAGTGAGTCTTGCCCAGACCCGAGCTGCCGTAGATAAACAGCGGGTTGTAGACCTTGCCGATGTTTTCGGAAACCGTCACGGAGGCGGCTCTGGCCAGCTGGTTGGATTTACCTTCGACAAAGCTCTCGAAGGTAAAGGCTTTATTCAGGAAATTAGGCTGGTTCTTTTTTTGGGTGGGGCTTTTGCTGAGCGTCGGCGCCTTGATCGCCGGGGCTTTTTTACTGCCGATCTCAAACTGCACGGCCAGCGTGGCGTTGGAAAACTCGTTGACCGCGTCTTCGATGGTCGCAAAAAAATGCTGTTTGATATGATCGATAATAAAACGGTTGGGTGCCAGCAATTTCAATTGGCTGTCGGATTCCACCGCTTGCAGCGGCCGTATCCAGGTACTGAAATCGGCGGTAGGGATTTCGTGTTCAAGCTTGGCCAGACAGTTGTTCCAAATAGCACTCATCGGCATTTAAAGATGGGGATCGAAAGGCACAGCATGATACCACAGAGCCTAAACCAGACGGTTTTTGCATTGAAAGGTTTTACGGACTCCAACCTGCAGGATACACTGTCGTCACCGGACAAAAAACTCACGCCATCTACAGCCTAAGCTTTTTTCAATCGCTCGTCTTCTCACGGAGGGCAACCATGATAAAAATCAGCATTTTGTATCCCAGCAGTCAAGACAGCCAATTCGACATGGCCTACTATCTGGAAATCCACATGCCGATGGCCATAGAACGGCTAAGCGCCGGCCCCGGTTACAGAGGGGTTTCGGTGGAGAAGGGCCTGGCAGGCGCTGCGCCGGATTCGGAGCCGGACTATGTTGCTATGTGCCATTTTCTGTTCGATTCCGTTGAAGACTTCATGACGACTTTCAGCCATCATGAAGCAGCGCTTCAAGGCGACATGCTCAACTATACCGACATTGAACCGATTATTCAGATCAGCGAAGTCGCTATCTATCGATAATACCCCGTAGATGAAACGATAGGCATTGGAGCTACCGAATTTTCCAATTCGGAAGGATGCCAATGTTTTTCGTTAGAGAGCCTTCGATCAACGCAAAGCAACAATCGGCGCAAAGCCTAGCCGCCAAGTTAAAGCGATACCACACAAATAATCGCCCTCTACCAAAGATTGTGTATCGGAGATTTCTAACACTCCTGCAAATTTGCGATAATAGGCGGTTTTTAAAAAGAGTCGTTCCATGTGGTTTAAAAATCTTGCCGTTTATCGTTTTACCGAACCTTTTAGCCTGACCGCCGAGGTGTTGGAGCAAAAGTTGCAACAACAGCCGTTTCGCCCTTGCGGAGGTCATGATGAATTCAGCTTCGGTTGGACTTCGCCACTGGGCAAGAGCTCCGACATCCTGGTACATGCCAGCAACGGCTTCATCATGTTGTGCGCCAAAAAAGAAGAAAAAGTCATTCCGTCTTCGGTAATCAACGAAATGCTGCAAGACAAAATCAGCGAAATTGAAGAGCAGGAAGCCCGTAAATTGCCGCAGAAAGAACGCAGCCGTATCAAGGATGAATTGATTTTTGAGTTGCTGCCCAGAGCTTTTTCTTTTTCTCGTAAAACCTACGCTTATATCGACAGTCAGGGTGGCTGGCTGGTCGTCGACGCCGCATCGCCTAAAAAAGCCGAAGATCTGTTAAGCCAATTGCGCAAATGCCTGGGCTCGCTACCGGTGGTACCGATCACGGCTACCGCCAAACCGGCCGGCGTTATGACGCAATGGCTACTCAACAACGATTCCCCCAAGGACATCGTTATCGAGGACGAATGCGAACTACGCTCTCAGGAAGAAGAAGGCGGAATCATACGCTGCAAACGCCACGATCTGGCCTTGCCGGAAATTAAAAATCATTTAGACAGTGGCAAACAGGTCATCAAACTGGCGATGAGCTGGGCCGATCGATTGTCGTTTGTGCTGGATGAGAATTTGTCGGTCAAACGTTTGAAATTTCTCGATCTTATTCAGGAACAGTCTGCAGACATCGAAGCCTTCGATGAAGTCGAACAGTTCGATGCCGATTTTTCCATTATGACAGCGGAACTTGCCCAATTTTTACCGCGACTTCTCGAATTATTTAATACCGAGGCCAAACCCTGATGAGAACCCGATTATTTTTCGGCCTATTGCTGGCCGCCACGACCTCGGCATCGGCGCTGACTCTGCCGGCACCCGATAGAGCGGGCGACAGCCTGATCGGCAATCCGCCACACGAAGTTAAATATGTGCCGGCTAAACAGGAAGATACCCTGATCGACATCGCCGTCGAGTACAGACTCGGACAGGATGAGATCGTTCTGGCCAACCCTTATGTGGATCGCTGGTTGCCCGGCGAAGGCACTCAGGTCAGAATCCCGTCCAGCTTCCTGCTTCCGAATGCGCCGCGGCATGGCATAGTCGTCAACTTGCCGGAAATGCGCATCTATTATTATCCCGACAACAGCCGGGTGATTACCTATGCAATCGGCATCGGCAGGGAAGACGACTGGAAAACCCCGCTAGGCAGCACGAAGATTGCCGGCAAAATGGCCAATCCTTCATGGACGCCACCGCCCTCTATCGTTGCCGAGCACTTGGCCGATGGCGACGCACTGAAACCCTACTATCCGCCCGGACCGGACAATCCTTTGGGTTTGTTTGCATTTCGCCTAGGAATTCCGGGTTATCTGATTCACAGCACCAATGTTGTCAACGGCGTCGGCATGCGTGTCAGTCATGGCTGTATCCGTATGTACCCTCTCGATATCGAACAATTTTTCCCGCTGGTTCCAACCGGAACGCCGGTGAATATCGTCAATCAGCCCATCAAGGTCGGCTGGTATCACGATACCTTGTATCTGGAGACCTATCCGCAGATGGAAGAATATCCGGCAACCTTCGAACAGCGCCTGCATAGCGCATTGAACTTAATCGAACAAGCTAACAACGGCAAAATGCCGGTGATTAAAGGCTCGGTGTTGAAAGCCGCCCTGGAAAAACCCACCGGCATCCCCACTGCACTCTATGAACGACCTAGCCCGATACCGCAAGTCTCGCAAAACTAGAAATCATAAAAAAGCCCGTAGTCTCAGACAAAGACTACGGGCTTTTTAGTGTCGGAAATCTAACAACCAAAATCCGACGCAATAAAAAAGCCCGTGGCCCTTGCGGGCTCACGGGCTTTTTAAAATCAACAACAGCAATAATGCTTATTTGTGTTGTGATTTTTTGAACATACGGTCCAATTTGCTGTTGGTGTCTTGAGCATATTGAGCAGCACGGTTAGCAGCAGCTTCAGCAGCGGCAGCTTTAGCAGAAGCTTCAGCAGCAGATGCTTTAGCAGAAGCAGCGTCAGAAGCGGCAGCAGAAACTTGTGGTTTCAGGCTGTCGATTTGACCTTGCAGGTTTTCGATGTCTGAAGTGCTTGCGCAACCGGTAGCCAAAGCTGCAACTGCAACAACTGCTGATAATTTAATTGCTTTCATCATGGTTTTCCCCTTGATTGTGGTTTCAAAAAATATAAATGAAAAGACGGTGGTAATTGTCCAACATTTTTTTGGATTTTACCAACATTATTTCACCGTAACGAGCGTCCCTTTTTCAACCCACTGGCTTAATTGATCGATTTGATCGTTAGTCAGTGCGATACATCCGTGCGTCCAATTGGTCGACTTATGGATGGACAAGTTGCCGCTGCCCAAACCATGAATGCCGATTTGCCCGCCCAATTCTGTATTTTGCGGTGGAATCTGTCCGCTAGAATGAGCGCGAGCAATTGATTCGTAAGTATCCATATCGATTTTGCCTTGCTTGAGAGCATTATCTGCATTCTCGACGTTAGGATAGGTCAAACCGAAAAATTTGCGAAACTGGCTTTTTTGGTTAATCCAGCCAATCCGATAATTACCCAGCGGAGTGACATCGTCGCCACGATGATTTTTTTCGCCCGCACCGCTACGGCCGATGGCGATGTTTTCAAGTAAGGCAACGGTTTTCTCGCCCTTCTTGACTTCCATACTTTGTCTTTCCGTATCGACCAACAACCAGACATCTTGGTCTGCAAGGCTTATACGTGGAAACACACAAAAGCTTAGCAACAAAACGCTCAACAATTTTTTCTGTGTCATAAACAATCTATAAATAATCAAAGTTTTGGTGTAATTTAGCAACTTCCAATTGTCGCATTAAGGGTAAAACATGCAAACAAAAACCTATAACACAACACCCTATGATGATCAAAAACCCGGCACCTCCGGTTTAAGAAAAAAAGTTAAAGTTTTTCAACAACCCCGCTATCTGGAAAATTTCGTTCAATCCATATTTAATAGTTTAGAAGATTTTCAGGGAAAAACTCTGGTTTTAGGCGGCGACGGCCGCTACTTTAACCGTCAGGCCATTCAAACCATTATTAAAATGGCCGCCGCCAGCGGATTCGGCGAATTGATCATAGGCCAGGGCGGCCTGCTATCGACCCCTGCGGCTTCAAACATCATTCGCAAATATCAGGCTTTCGGCGGCATCGTGCTCTCTGCCAGCCACAATCCCGGCGGACCGGATGAAGATTTCGGCATCAAATACAACGTCAGCAACGGCGGCCCGGCTCCGGAAAAATTTACCGACGCACTGTTTGCCAACACCTTAACCATTTCCGAATACCGCATTGCCGAAATCGGCGACGTCGATCTGGATAGCGTCGGCGAACTGCAAATCGGCGGCGTGACAATCCGCATCATCGATCCGGTTGCCGATTATGCCGAACTGATGGCAAAAATCTTCGATTTCGATTTGATCAAGCAAAGCATCGCCGCCGGCTTGATCACGCTGCGTTTCGACGCGATGCACGCCATCACCGGCCCTTACGCCAAGCAGATACTGGAAGGCGCACTAGGCGCCGCTCCCGGCTCGGTATTCAACGCCGTGCCGCTGGAAGACTTCGGCGGCGGCCACCCCGATCCCAACATGGCGCATGCCCACGAACTGTGCGAAATCATGTTCGGCGCCAACCCGCCCACTTTCGGCGCGGCTTCCGATGGCGACGGCGACCGCAATATGGTGATGGGCGCCAACATTTTCGTCACCCCCAGCGACAGCCTGGCCATCATGGCCGCCAATGCCACGCTGATTCCAGCCTACGCCAAAGGCATCAGCGGTGTAGCACGCTCGATGCCGACCAGTCAGGCAGTCGACCGCGTCGCCGATAAACTCAGCCTGCCTTGCTACGAAACCCCGACCGGGTGGAAATTCTTCGGCAATCTGCTCGACGCCGACAAAATCACGATTTGCGGCGAAGAGAGTTTCGGTTCCGGCTCCAATCACGTCCGCGAAAAAGACGGCTTGTGGGCGGTATTGTTCTGGCTGAATTTGATCGCCCGCAAACGCGAGTCCGTCGAGGATATCGTCCGTGAACACTGGCAAAAATACGGCCGAGACATCTACTGCCGCCACGATTACGAAGCCGTCGATTCCGAGATCGCCAACGGCATTGTCGATCATCTACGCAGCCAATTGAACGCCCTGCCCGGCAAAAGCTGGGGCGATTACACGGTCAAATATGCCGACGAATTCAGCTACACCGATCCGGTCGACAACAGCGTCAGCAGCAATCAAGGCATCCGCATCGGCTTTGCCAACGGTTCGCGCATCGTATTCCGGCTGTCCGGCACCGGCACGGTCGGCGCCACCTTACGCATTTACCTGGAAAAATACGAGCGCGATATCCGCAACCACGATCAGGATGCGCAACTCGCACTGGCGGAATTGATAGCTATTGCCGAACAGCTCAGCCAAACCAAACAACGCACCGGCAGAACCGAGCCATCGGTAATCACCTGACAGTTGTTTGCTCAAACCATTCCGCCCTCAACAGAGGCGGGATGGGATAAGCTATAAATGCTGGAGCGGAAATCTCTCCGGATGCTTGATCATATCCGCCGTTAAATCCACATCAATTTCCGGCCAATAAAAATGATTGGGCGACGGTTCCTCGACATGAAGACGGCTTGTATGGATTGATTTTTAAACCACGGGAAGTCATCGTAAGACATGAAAAGCTCTTCCGATTGTGTCAGCAGCCAAACGCCATGACTTGAAACATGAGTAACTTCAACCGGGGAAATGCTGTTGCCAAGCGCTAACGAGTTCATCGTATGTTGCTCCACAAGGTTTTCTGTTTCTTTTAACCGCTGATGTTACGCAGTGAAGGCCGCTTTCCCATACGCCCCGCCGAGCACCGGAGCTTTTGGCATGAATAGCCCGTTAGGGGAGGATGGCGAAGGCCATCTCCTACCATCGCAACATCCTTATGGGTAACTCACCTTATCGGGCGACGTGTACATCAAGGCTACTTGCTTAATCTTGGACGTTAGCCTCTTCTTCAAGAACAGATTGCAAAGCTACGTTTCCACAGAAAACATCGATAATTTTGGCAATATAAGGGTCAAAGATTTTATTTACTCCAATATTCCAGTTTGGATGGACATATTGCTTCCCTTTCAATCGTTGATTACCGAGTTGCATGTAACGCGCATAAACTCTGCCGACATGATCTTCAGTGAGAATCAGTTCATTCCCGCCGCTATTTCTGATTGTTAATTGCCCCACATTGTTAATAACGGTGAATTCAGATTGCTGACCAAGCGTCGGCAGAATAACAGCGCCTTGGATTTTCCGAGTAATGTCGTTCAACGTCATAAATTATCCTTGATAGATTTTCATAGTAATTCGCCGCAATGGCCATAGCCCCGTTTAGCGCTCCAAAAAATTCCTCAACATGTCATGCCCATGTTCGGTCAAAATCGACTCGGGGTGGAACTGCACGCCTTCGATATCCAGGGTTTTATGCCGTACACCCATGATTTCGTCGATGTTGCCGGCCTCGTCCCGGGTCCAGGCGGTGATTTCCAGGCAATCCGGCAATGTGGCTTGCTCGATGACCAAGGAATGGTAGCGGGTGGCGGTGAACGGGTTGCTCAGGCCTCTGAACACGCCGACGTCATTGTGGTACACCAATGAGGTTTTGCCGTGCATGATGCTCTTGGCGTGGATTATGTTGCCGCCGAAGGCATAGCCTATGCTCTGATGGCCCAGGCAAACGCCGAGGATGGGATATTTACCGGCATAAGTGCGGATGGTGTCTACCGAGATGCCGGCTTCCTTGGGCGTGCAGGGGCCAGGGGAGATCACGATCTTGTCCGGACGCAAGGATTCGATATCCGCCACCGTGACTTCATCGTTGCGCACCACGGTGACATCGGCGCCAAGCTCGCCGAAATACTGCACCAGGTTATAGGTAAACGAGTCGTAGTTATCGACCATTACCAGTTTAATGGCACTCATGCCTTTCCTCCGAGGCCGGCTTCGGCCATGCTGACGGCGCGGAACACCGCCCGGCCTTTGTTCATTGTTTCTTCCCATTCGCTGCGCGGCACGGAATCGTAAACGATACCGGCGCCCGCCTGAATGTGGAGGGTTTGATCCTTAATCACGGCCGTGCGGATCGCAATCGCGGTGTCCAGATTCCCGGACCAGGAGATATAGCCGACCGCGCCGGAATAAATGCCGCGTTTGACCGGCTCCAGTTCGTCGATGATTTCCATCGCCCGTATTTTCGGCGCGCCGCTGACGGTGCCGGCCGGAAATGTCGCCGCCAGCACGTCGAAAGCGTTTTTGCCATCCTGCAATTCGCCGGTGACGTTGGATACGATGTGCATCACGTGCGAATAGCGCTCGACGATCATTTTATCGGTGAGCTTGACGCTGCCGATCTTGGCGACCCGGCCGGTGTCGTTGCGGCCCAGATCGATCAGCATCAGGTGTTCGGCAATTTCCTTCGGGTCGGCCAGCAATTCTTTTTCCAGTTCCAGATCCTGTTCGAGAGTCTCGCCGCGCCGCCGTGTCCCCGCGATCGGCCTGACCGTGATTTCGTTGTCTTCCAGCCTCACCAGAATTTCCGGCGAGGAACCGACGATGTGAAAATCCGCCAGATTCAGGTAAAACATGTAAGGCGATGGATTCAGACAGCGTAGCGCCCGGTACAAATCCAGCGGCGAGGCGCTGTAGGGAATCGACATGCGTTGCGACAGCACCACCTGCATGACGTCGCCGTCGGTGATGTATTGCTTGGCTTTGCGCACCGCGTCCTCGTAGCCTTGCTGAGTAAAACCGGAAACGAAGTCGGTTTCGTTTACCTGCTTGACGGCCGAATGCGGCTGCGGATTGGCTTGCAGTTTCCGCAGGTTTCTGACCAGTTCGCTCAGTCTGGCCTGCGCATGCTCATAGGCATCGGCCTGAGTCGGATTCGCATGCGTCAACAGCAGCATCTTGCCGGACAGGTTGTCGAACACCAGCAAATCTTCGGAAACCATCAACAGTATGTCCGGGGCGCCAATGGGGTCCGGTTTACCAGTGGGTTGCAGACGCGGCTCGATATAACCGATGGTTTCGTAACCGAAATAACCGACCAAACCACCGTTGAAGCGCGGCAGACCATCCACATCGGGTACCCGGTATTGCTGGCGGAACTCTTCCACCCACTCCAGCGGCTGAGCATGCTCAAAGCTTTGCGTATCTTCACCGTCTTTTTCGACGCTGATGGTATGGCCGCTGATTTTGACCCGAGTCTTGCACGGCAAACCGATGATCGAATAACGCCCCCACTGCTCGCCGCCATGCACCGATTCGAATAAATAGGAATAAGGGCCGTCGGCCAGCTTCAGATAGGCGCTGAGCGGCGTGTCCAGGTCCGCCAGCACTTCGCGGCAGACGGGGATGCGGTTGTAGCCCTGCTGGGCGTATTGATTGAATTGCGCGGGTGTCATTCTTATTCTCTGGGCGTGGTCTGGATTCAACCGGTTAAGCGGCCGAAGATTGTACCCCACAAAGTGTCCGGGCAGCGACCCCGGAAACGCTTTGAAACCGTCGACACCTTAACCGGTTTCGATTTGAGCGGATTCGCCGGGACAAGGCAGTTAAATGCCGGCGAATCTTAAGTAAAATTTTGTCCAAAGCGCGCCAGCGAAATCATCGCCACAACGAGTGCCGCCATAACGGCTCCAAGCGACTGCTTGCCCAGTCGCCGGGCAACGGCAAGCTGACTTTGCAAGGCCTGATTGGTAATCGCTTCGCCCTGATCGTAAAGGCCGAAAACACCGTTCAAGGTACCGGTGGCATTGTCGAAAAAACTGGATGGATCGACCGCCGGCTTATCGGCGGCCAGCAGTTGCCCTTCAATATGGCCAATCAAATTGGCGATATTGGCTCGGACTGCGGCATAGGCGAGCCGGAAATCATGGTTTGCGGCCAGGGCGGTTTGGGTTCCGGCCATGCCGTTTTCGACCCGGACGCTGGTCTGGCGGATGCGCGTCACCAGATAACCGAGCTTGATGCGTTCGATGATTTGGCAGTGTCCCGCCGCGGCAATGCCGGTGCCGATCGCCCGGGCCTGGCCTATGGCCTCGGCGGTATCCGGCAGCAGATGCCAGAGAATTTCTATCAAGCCGAACGGGCAAATGCTTTCCCGATGCAATTGGCTGTGCTCGGCAATATCTCCAATCAGATTGAGGATGGAGCCGATCAACAAGCAATGCTGTTCGAAACTTTCTTCCTTGGTTAAATTCGGCATGGAAGGGTAGAGACGCCGCCAGCCACCATCGATACCGCTAAAAGCCGGGATGTGTGGCGGCGAGTGTTTAAGCTGGCCGGCAATCAGTTCAAGCTGACGACCTATATCGGCTTGCAGCGCCGGGATTTTGTATTTGAAGCTCTGGTCGCCGTTCAGATAGGCGCTGACCATGCCGCGATGCTGTTGAATCTGCGTCAGCAGCTTCTTCAATGCGCCGGTGATGACTATGCCGTGCAATTGCCCGCGCAAGTGCTCAAGCCGCACTTGCCGCTTTTTATGGAGCATCGCCGCCGCGCTGCCGGCGAACAGCGAAGCCATCAGAAAAAGTAGCGAAATATAATCGGGCATATCGGTTCCTCGCCGCAATCGCTGCGTTTTATCGGTTAATAGCTGACTATTTGCGCCAGTTTTGCCAAATGCCGAGCGACCGCCGCCGATTCCTGGGCCGCCTGGCTGTTTTGCTCGACATGTTGGGCAATGGTTTCGATGTTGCGGCCGATTTCCAGGCTGACCTGGCTTTGCTGTTCGGCGCTGGCGGCAATCATGGAGACGTTATCCAGCGCTTGACCGGCGTATTGACGGATCTCGGCCAAGGATTGCTCAACCTCGAAAGCCTTATCGATACCCTGCTCGGTCTGGCTTTGGGTATTGGCGATGGATTGAGCGGCAAGATAAATCTTTTCCCTGACCGCTTCGGTAGTGCCGGTGATTTCCTCGGCCGATTGCCGTACCCGCTGAGCCAGCGATCGCACTTCGTCGGCCACCACCGCAAAGCCCCGGCCATATTCGCCGGCCCGAGCCGCTTCGATCGCCGCATTCAAGGCCAGCAGATTGGTCTGATCGGAAATCGCCTTGATCACTTCGGAGATGCTGGAAACCTGCTGCGAATGCTGTTCCAGGTTACGCATCAGGCTGGCCAGATCCTGAATTTCCTGAAACAGGCTTTTCATTTCGGCGATGAAGCTGTCGATCGAACGATGGCCTTGCTGGGAAAGCTGCCGGGTCGTCGACGATATTTTTTCGGCTTCCCGACATTGGCCGGCGACGCCCATGATGCTGGCCGACATTTGCTCAATGGCTGCCGCCATCATGGTAGTGCTCTGCCGCTGATGATCGAGCTTTTCGGCCACGAAACCGGCGCCTTGATTGAGTTGGTCGGCGGCATAAGTGACTTCCTGAATGGAGGCATGCACATCGCTCATCCGGCGCCCCAATTCCCTGGCCGTATCGTTAAAACCACTGAACAGTTGCGAGAACTCATCCTGGCCGGCAACCCGCAAGCGGGCGTTGAAATCGCCCCTCGCCAGTTGCCGATGAGCGCCGATCAATGTTTCCACGCTGGCCTGCAAGGACGAATACAGGGTCAGTAAGGCCAAAATCCAAGCCAGATTGGCCACCGCAATCGTCATCCATTGAGGTCCGGACAACCACAGCCCGGCATTAATCAGCATGATAGCGGTAGCGACGCAGGGCAAAAAAATTAGCGCCAGCAACAGCGCGAACTTGCTTTTAAGTTTGAGATTGCCGAGAAAGGAATCGAGCAGCGGTATGGACATTTTCAATACGCCTTGCAGTAGAGACACTGAAAAGCTGCTCGCAATATCCTTGCCAGCAACAGCGGACGGCCCCAGTTTGCCGACCAGCGGACCGCAAACGCACCAAAAAGGCTATTTTGCTGCCAGCAAAGCATGAATATGCACCAAGTTGAATAGAAAGAATATCTTTCATCCGCAACGCATCAATCGCCGGAGGCTTCGATTTGCGGATTGTTTCGTATGAATAGCAATAATAAGGTCGCCAAGCAAAACGCCGCGCCGGCATAAAACGTAAAAGACGCGCCGTAACGATCCCACAGCAAACCGGCCAGGATACTGGCGATCAACATGGCGATACCGCTAACCAGATTGAAGAAGCCGTATGCCGTGCCGCGTAAGTCCTTGGGCGCGGTGTCGGCCACCATTTTTGCCAGCAGGCCTTGGGTCATACCCATATGGATGCCCCATAAGGCCACGCCGAGCGCGACGACATTCCAGTGATCGTTAAAGGCCAACACCAGATCGGCGGCGATCAGCACCAATAGGCCCCAACCCAATAATTTACGGTGACTGACGTGATCCGAGAGTCTGCCAAACGGGTAGGCGGTTATCGAGTAGACGATGTTCATCGCCACCATCACCAGCGGTACCAAGGCGATGGGAATACCGCCCTGTTGAGCGCGCAACACCAGAAAAGCCTCGCTGAAGCGGGCCAGGGTAAAAATCGCGCCGATGGTAACCACATGCCAATAAGCCGAACCCAGGCGCCGCAGGTTTTCGCGGCGAATCGGATTGCCGCGTTTGCCGGCGTGCGGGTTGTCCGGCTCCTTGACGCCGAATAGCAGCACCACAACCGCAAGCAGACCCGGTATCACCGCCACCCAAAACACCGCCCTAAAATCGTCGTGCCACAGCAACATCAAGCCGACCGCCAGCAGCGGCCCCAGAAACGCGCCGACGGTATCCAGCGATTGCCGCAGCCCGAAAGCCGCGCCGCGAATCTCCGGCGGCGTGATGTCGGCCACCAGCGCATCACGCGGCGCACCGCGTATGCCCTTGCCGACTCTATCTATCAATCTGGCACTCAGCACCACCCCGCTACTGGTTGCGACGGCAAACAGCGGCTTGGTCAACGCCCCCAAACCGTAGCCCAGCAAAGCCAAGCCTTTGCGTTTGCCGAGATAATCGCTGATCACGCCGGAGAATACCTTGACGATCAAGGCCGTCGCTTCCGCCGCGCCTTCGATCAGGCCTATGCTCAAGGTGCTGGCGCCCAACGTGGTGATCATAAACAAGGGCAGCAGGCTATGGATCATTTCCGAGGAAATATCCATCAACAGGCTGACAAAACCCAGCGCCCAGACGCCTTTAGGGATTTGCCGCCAGACGGGTTGGGCTTGGTCGTGGCTCAGGTGATTTTTCATGGTTTGGTCTTTCCATCCGTCAATGCTGCCGTTATCTGCGGCTACTTTGTCAGATTATCCGAAAACTGGGAAGCGGGTATTCGTCGCCATGAATGGCAAACTGCTCTTGGGCTTTGCCATGAAGTATCGTATTGCCTCATTACAAGGCTTTAGGCAGGCTTATAGCATTGTCTCTAATTGCCGATAGGGCACGGGCTTGCCGAACAGATAACCTTGAAATTCTACGCACCCCAAGCTGCGCAAAATCGCCAGCTGTTCCTGGGTTTCCACGCCTTCGGCAACAATGTCCATACCCAATCGGCGGCCTATGGTGAGTACTATTTCAACCAGGAAGGCATCGTTGGCCTCCGAAACGATCCGGCTGATAAAACTGCGGTCGATCTTGATTTGATCGAAAGGCAAACGCTTCAGATAGCTCAAGGACGAATACCCGGTACCAAAATCGTCCAGCGACAAAAGAAAGCCGAGCTCTTTAAGTTTTTGCATTTTAGCGATGGCTTCCTCCACATGTTCCAGCACCAGGCTTTCCGTCAACTCCAGCTTGAGCTTGGACGGGCAAACGCCGTGCCGGCCAACGATCTCACAAAGGTTTTCGATAAAATCGCTTTGCTTAAACTGGATGGGGCTGACATTGACCGCTATGCCAAGGTGGCTCCGTGCGGCTTGCTTTTGCCAGTCCCGTAACTGCGTGCAGGCGGTTTCCAGCACCCAGTGCCCAATCAGGACTATCAGGCCCATGTCTTCCGCAAGCGGAATGAATTCCGCGGGCGACACCAGGCCCAACTGCGGGTGCTGCCAACGAATCAAGGCTTCCACCCCCAAAACACGGTCTTCGGCGTCGACTTGCAACTGGTAATAAAGCTCGAACTGTTGTTTGGATAGCGCCTGCCGCAAGGCGTCTTCCATCGTCACCCGCTCATTGAGCTTGGCCTGCATGGTGGGATCGAAAAAACGCAGCGTGTTGCGTCCGGCATTTTTCGCCTCGTACATCGAGGTGTCGGCCTGGGTAAGCAAGACATCAAGCTGGCTTTCGTGACCGTTAAACAGCGCGATGCCGACGCTGCAGGAAGATTGATATTCGTGGCTGTTAAGCTTATATGGCCGGCTGAGCGAGGCAACGATTTTATCGCCGACTGCTTTGGCTCGAATAGCAGCCTGCTCGGCTTTTTCCTCCACGGCTTCCAACATCACGACAAACTCGTCGCCGCCGAGACGCGCCACGGTATCTTCCTCGCGCACGCAGGTTTTCAAGCGCTCGGCAACCTGCTTGAGCAAGATGTCGCCATAATTATGGCCCTTGGTATCGTTAAGATTCTTGAAATTGTCCAGATCGAGATAGAACAACGCCCCATAACCGCCATTCCGGGTACTGGCAATCAGCGCGTGCTCCAGTCGGTCCATCAGCAGACGGCGATTGGGCAACAGGGTAAGCGGATCGTAAAATGCCAGATGGCGAATGGTTTGCTCCGCCTCGCGTTGCCGGCGGCGCACTTCGGCATCGCGCAATTCCCGTTCTATAGCCGGCGACAATCGGGCCATATTGCCTTTCATGATATAGTCGTTGGCACCGGCTTTCATCGCGTTGACGGCCGCCTCCTCGCCGATGGTGCCGGAAACGATGATGACCGGAATATCGAGTCCAAGCTGACGCGCTTGATGCAGCGTAAACTCCGAACTAAATCCCGGCAGGTTATGGTCGGTAATAATCACGTCCCATTCCGACTGCCTGAGAGCCGAATACAGGTCGTCCTGTTTATCGACCCTATGCATTAACAGTGCATAACCGCCACGCCGCAATTCGCGCTCCAGCAACAGCGCATCGTCCTCGCTGTCTTCCACCAGCAGCACCCTCAGCAGCCTCGAGGTCACCTGCTTCTCCCCGCTGGAAAGGCCGTGTTGAGCACCAGCCAGTACAAACCCAGCTGGCGCACGGCTTCCATGAACTGTTCGAAATCGACCGGCTTACGGATGAAACTGTTGGCGCCAAGCTCGTAACTGGCAATGATGTCCTGATCTTCGTTGGAGGTCGTCAATATCACTACCGGCTGAAACCGGGTTCTCGGATCGGCGCGAATCCGCTTCAACACTTCAAGTCCGTCGAGTTTCGGTAATTTCAAGTCCAGCAACACCAGTTGCGGCGGGTTGCCGGTGTCTCGGCCGGCATGTGAGCCTTCACCGAAAAGATAATCCAGCGCCTCAACTCCGTCGCGAGCAACCACCACGTCGTTGAGAATGTTATTTTTCCGCAGCGCGCGCAAGGTAAGCAGTTCGTCATCCGGGTTATCCTCTACCAGCAGAATCACTTTTGCCTGTGTATCCATAACTCGACCTCCTAGGGTGTTTGTTTGGCAACATTGTTTGGCTCGCCGGCTTCGCCCAGCGGCAGGGTAAAATAAAAAGTGGTTTGTTCATTGGGCGCGCTTTCTGCCCATATCCGCCCGCCGTGGCGATTAACGATGCGTTTGACGGTGGCGAGACCGACGCCGGTTCCTTCGAATTCGTCGCGATGATGCAGACGCTGGAAGGCTCCGAACAATTTGTCGGCATGCTGCATATCGAAACCAACCCCGTTATCGCGAACATAATAGATGATCTCGCCATCCCGCTCCAGGCTGCCGAAATCGACACGGGGCGCCACCCGCTTGCCGGTGTATTTCCAGGCGTTGCCCAACAGATTTTCCAGCGTCACCTTGAGCAAACCCCAATCGCCTCTAACCTTTAACCCCTCTTGAACGCTGGTTTCGATCCGCCGCGCGGGGTCTGCATCGCGCAGTTGCTGAACAATTTCATTCGCCAGATTGCTCAGATCGACGGTTTGCGGATTGAACACCGCCCTGCTGATACGGGATAGCGTCAGCAAGTCGTCGATCAAGCGTCCCATGCGCTGGGTGGCGGCGCGTACCCGGTTCAGATAATTCCGGCCCTGGTCGTCAAGCCGGTCGGCGTAGTCCTCGAGCAATGCCTGGCTAAAGCCGTCTATGGCCCGCAATGGCGCGCGCAAATCGTGCGATACCGAATAGGCAAAGGCTTCCAATTCCTGATTGATGACCTTGAGCTCGATGGTCCGATCCTGCACCATTTCCTCGAGCCGGTCGCGATAGCGACTAAGTTCCATTTCGGCCTGTTTGCGTTTGCTGATGTCCCTGACAATCGCGATGAAACGCGACGGTTCGTTGAATGGCGCCACATATTGCAAGGCTATTTCCACCGCCACGTCATGACCATCCTTATGCCTATGCACAGTCTCGAAATTAACCGCCGAATATTCGCCGTCCAGCATCGGCGCGATCATGGCCCGGAAACCGGACTCGTCGAATTCCGGTTTGATGTCTAGCGGAGTCATTTCCAACAATTCTTCCATGCTGTAACCCACCTGTTCGGTCGCACCCTTGTTGACGTAGAAAAACCGGAGCGTGATGGGATCGAACATGAACACGCAGTCCTGAGTCCTGTCCAGGGTAGACTTGAAACGTTGCAACTCGGCTTCGATCCGCTTGCGTTTGCTGATGTCGCGGATGATGGTGGACAAATAGCTGAGCTTGCCTTGTTCATCGCGATGGCTGAGTATCACTTGGGAAACCGGTATTTCCGTTTTATCCTCGCTTAACAAGGCGGTTTCTCCTGACCAAGCGCCCCACTCTATCGCGGCGGGTATGCCCTGTCCGAACAGCAGTTCGCTGGCCCAGGCCGGGTAGAGATCGGCGAGATGTATTTGCGAAACCGGTTTGTCGCCGAGACCGGTCATGCTTCGGCCGGCACGGTTCATATAGAGGATATGGGCTTGCGGATCGGCCATGCCGACCAAATCGGGCGTGGCTTCCAGAATCGAAATCATCCGGTCTCTGTCGGTTTCGACCCGTTTGCGTTGAGCAATCTGCCGCCTTAAACCCAACTGTACCGACACTATCAGACACAAACCGATCGCGCCGCTAAAAGCCAATGCCACATAGGCGTTATTGGTGCTGGACTGGGCGCCGGCCTGATATTGCGCCAACAAACGTTGTTCCAAATCCTGCATGGCTTCGATGTGCTGCTTGATATGGTCGTTGAGCCTATCGCCTTCGCCGGTGGCGACCGCTTGCGCCACGGCATCCAGGCCTTGCTCGTGGCGAATCGCAATTTTTTCATCCGCCATTTTGATGCGGCGATCAAGCAAGGTTTTCAAGATTGCCAGATTGGTATTGCGTTCGCTTAGATTAAGACTTTGCCGCTGCAAGGCCGTCAGGTTGCTCCACAATCGAGTCCGCGAAAGTGCCAGCGGCTCGACAAAGCGCTCTTGGCCGGTCAGCGCAAAGCCCCTGTATCCCGAAACATTTTGCTGTACCTCAAGCAGAATAGCTTCCAGATGCCGAATAGCAGCATAGGTTTGGGTAACCTGGACATTGGTTTGCGTGGCCCGCAGCGTATTGGTAATCGAGGCAAGCCCCGACAAAATAAGAAGCGACATGCCCACAGCGAAGAAAATAGTCGGCACATTTTCCCGAAATCGCCGTAAAAAACCTGCCTCCATGCTGGCCGCCAGAATACCTATCGCCAATACGGTAAATCCCATCGCGGTATGTAGCGCTGTAATTTTCAACGTCGGCAAGTTCGCCGATCCAACTATGCCGAACAAATAACATACGAAAGTCGCAAAGCAAATCAGCAGTACGCAACCCATCAAAAGCTGGACTACAGCGTAGCTACGCCGCCATGACAAAAACAATAAGGCCAAACCCAAAAAGGAAAACAGCGAGGCAGCCTGCATCGTCATCCGCGCCGGATGCGGATTGGTCTCGGTTGGCGGCACGTTCAACAGCAGCGTGTCTATGCCCAGCTCCAACGGCAAGACATGCTGAACAAGCGTCGCCAAACCCAGCAGCGTCACCAAACCGGATGCTATCCGCGCCATCCATTGCAGCACCGGCTTCGCTTGAGCGTTCGCAATAATGCTCATCGCGGTTCCCGCCAGTAGAAAACCGGAGGCGGTATTGGGTTTCATGGCATTCAAGCCGGGAAGCACGGTTTTCAGCGTTTCGATATCGAAAAGCCAACCGATCCAGCCAATAATGCCGAGCAGCACGGTAAAGATGCCTGCACCCAGGCTGACTGTTTGCGATGACATAGTGAGGGTATTGATTGCTGAGTTTGATAGACAGTAAGAATATAGCCCATCGCATTTCATTTTGGAAAAAACATAGCTTATTTGCACGTAGCGCGGACATATCGCACAATCTTATCCATCGCCGGGCTATTTATTTCTTTTGCCCGTTATTCCTATTGGAGAAAACCATGCGCGTTTCCGAGTTAATGACCAGTAAAGTCTTTACCGTTGAACCTCACGATCTAATCGATCGGGTGTTCTTTTTAATCCATTACGAGAAAATCCGTCATCTGCCCGTGGTTGAGAAAGGCAAGCTGGTGGGTATCGTATCCGATCGGGATTTGTACAAGGCCCTGGGGCCGAAGAGCAATTCCAATGCAGTCGAAACCAACAAGGATCACACGCAGTTGCATGTGGTCTCGCAAAAAGTCGCCCATATCATGCACCGTAGCGTTTACACCGTCAGCCCCGACACCACGGCATCTGAAGCGGCGGCATTGATGGCGGATCACCGGATCGGCGCGCTGCCGGTGGTGGAAAAGGACAAACTGGTCGGCATTCTGTCCGCAACCGATATTTTACGGGTATTCGCTAAACTGGAACACGCCCGGGAAGAACGCGAAAAACGCATCGGCGACGCCAATAACCCTAGCTGAAAGCGCCAGGCTTTTATCTATGCCGCACAACGTGGCGGGAAGTTCTGTATAATCGCCGTCAGAGTTGGCCGAACAGTCGCCGTTTCATGCAAATGAGAGGGAGGAAAGTCCGGGCTCCATAGGGCAGAGTGCCAGGTAATGCCTGGGAGGCGCGAGCCTACGGAAAGTGCCGCAGAAAATATACCGCCTGGTTCTTCGGGACTCGGTAAGGGTGAAATGGTGCGGTAAGAGCGCACCGCGCAACTGGTAACAGGTGTGGCAGGGAAAACCCCACTCGGAGCAAGATCAAATAGAGGAGCATACGCGTGGCCCGCGCGGCTCCTGGGTAGATTGCTTGAGCGTTCGGGTGACCGAACGCCTAGATGAATGGCTGTTCTCGACAAAACCCGGCTTACAGGCCAACTCTTTCTCTTCTCTTTTGCAATCCGCAAAATCTTTCCAGATGACTTTAAAAACCGACGAATTTCACAGCAAGGCTGACGAATTAATCGCCGCCGGTCGCTTTATCGACAGCAAGGGCTGGGTGCCGGCCACCAGCGGTAACTTCTCCGCGCGGCTCAGCAACGGCAATATCGCCATCACCGTTTCCGGCAGGCATAAGGGCCATTTACAGCGCGACGACATCATGCTCATCGACAGCGATGGCCGGTCGCTGGACGGCAAGAAGCCTTCGGCGGAAACTCTGCTGCATACCTCGATTTATCGCCGTTATCCCGAGGTGCAGGCCGTCTTGCATCCGCATTCGATGAACGCCACGCTGGCCGCGCGCCTGTTCAAGCATGAAATCGTGCTGGAAGATTACGAATTGCTGAAGGCGCTGGCCGGCATAGACACCCACGAAACCCGCATCGCGATTCCGATTTTCCCTAACGATCAGAACATTCCGCGTCTGGCCGCAGCGGTGGAAGACTATCTGGATAAACACGGCGACATTCATGCCTACCTGATCGCCGGCCACGGTTTCTACACTTGGGGTTCATCGGTCAGCGACACCTTGCGCCATCTGGAGGCGCTGGAATTTTTATTCGATTGTGAAATACGACTACATGGAGTGAAACCACGATGAGCGCACTAACCACCTATTCCGCCGATCAGCCGCAACACGGCACCACCACCCGCGAATTTGCGGCCATCGCCGAACAATTGAATGCGCTCGGCGTACAATTCGAACGCTGGCAGGCTGAATGCGAATTTGCCGCCGACGCCGAAGCACAAGACGTACTCGACGCTTACCAAGGCTCGATTAACAAACTAAAACAGCAGAGCGGCTTCCAATCGGTGGATGTCGTCAGCCTGAAAGCCGACCATCCCGATAAAGCGACATTGAGACAGAAATTTCTCGCCGAGCACACTCACAGCGATTTTGAAGTACGGTTTTTCGTCGAAGGCCGAGGCCTGTTTTGTTTACATGTCGGCGACAAGGTTTACCAGATACTGTGCGAACAGGGCGATCTGATTAGCGTACCGGCCAATACCCCGCATTGGTTCGACATGGGCGAAAACCCCGACTTTAAATGTATCCGCCTGTTCACTACCGAAGACGGCTGGGTGGCTGATTTTACCGGCAGCCTTATTGCGCAAAGCTTCCCGACCCTCGACCAATATCTGGCTGCATTATGATCAAGGCCATCGTCACCGATATCGAAGGCACCACCTCGTCGCTGTCCTTCGTCAAAGATGTGCTGTTTCCTTACGCCCGAGAACATCTGCCGGATTATGTCCGCAAGCATCAGAATGACGCCGAAGTCGTATCCCTGCTAGCCGACGCCCGCCGCGAAGCCGGCTCGGAATTGGATGTTGAGGCACTCATCGCCCAATTCATAGACTGGATAGACCACGACCAAAAAATCACTCCCCTTAAATCGCTGCAAGGCCTGATCTGGGAAACCGGCTACCGGCAGGGCGATTTCAACGGCCATATTTACGAAGATGCCGCCCGCCGCCTGCAAGCCTGGAAAGAGGACGGTTATGCGCTTTACGTCTATTCCTCGGGCTCGGTCTACGCGCAAAAACTGCTGTTCGGCCACACCGAATACGGCGACCTGACGCCGCTGTTTTCCGGCTATTTCGACACCCATATCGGCGGCAAGCGGGAAGCGGCATCTTATCGACGCATCGCCGAACAGATTCAGCTTCAAGCCGAGGAAATCCTGTTCCTGTCCGACATCAAGGAGGAACTGGATGCCGCGCACCAAGCCGGTTTCAGCACCTATTGGCTGGTCAGGGAACAAGCCGCCAATACATCGGCCGCGCACCGTCAAGTCGGCAGTTTCGACGCGATTAAGCTCTAGCAGTCCCGCCTTACGGATGAAAATCGCCATACTGTCCCGAGACAACACCTTGTATTCCAGCGTCAGACTAGTGGAAGCCGCCACGGCCCGCGGCCATGAAGTCCGGGTGCTGGATCCAACCCATTGCTACATGAATATCACCTCGATGAAACCGTCGATACATTATCAGGGTGAAAATTTGGAGGGTTACGACGCGGTAATTCCCCGCATCGGCGCCTCGATCACCTTTTACGGCACGGCGGTGCTGCGGCAATTCGAGGTGATGAACACTTTCGCCCTCAACAATTCGGCAGCCATCAGCCGCTCGCGCGACAAATTGGCTTCCAGCCAATTGCTGGCTCGCAAGGGTATCGATCTGCCGATCACCGCTTTTGCTCATAATCCCGACAACATCGAAGACCTGATTGCCGAAGTCGGCGGCGCACCGCTAGTCATCAAACTGGTAGAAGGTTCGCAAGGCATAGGCGTGGTGCTGGCCGAAACCCACAACGCCGCACACAGCGTGATTCAGGCCTTTATGGGCCTCAATGCCAATATCATGGTGCAGGAATTCATTCAGGAAGCCAATGGCAGCGACATCCGCTGTTTTGTGATAGGCGACAAAGTGGTGGCTGCCATTAAACGCCAAGGCCGTGAAGGCGAATTTCGCTCCAACCTGCATCGCGGCGGCACCGCGACACTGGTCCGGCTCACCCCGCAGGAGCGCAACGCGGCGGTCCGCGCCGCTAAAATCATGGGCTTGAATGTTTGCGGAGTCGATTTACTGCGTTCGAAACGCGGACCCTTGGTGATGGAGGTCAACTCCTCGCCAGGTCTGGAAGGGATAGAAAAAACCTGCGGCAAAGACATTGCCGGCTTGATGATCGAATATATCGAGAAAAATATCGGCAAAAACAAATCAGTTTCGTAGCCGGATTTACGAGGTTCTGCGAAACAGCCTCGCCGGTTTAGTGAAGCTCCACCAATAAAAAAGGCAGTGTGCCGTAACGGCATACTGCCTCTAAAGCTATTTTTCGACCGTCACAAACGCCAGTTTGGAAATCCCGGCATGCTGAACGGTAGCCATCACTTCGGCGACTTTGCCGTAATTTACGCCCTGATCGGCATAAACGTGTATGGCTATTTCCGGATTTTGCGCCAATTCGTTTTTCAACGTGGTTTCCAGCGCCACCAAATCGGCTATCGAATTCTTGTTGAGCGTGACACCGCCTTGAGCATCAATGCCGAGTTGCATCGGCTGCTTCTCGGTATCCGGTGTTGTAGAAGCCGTTTTCGGCAATGCCACATTCACCGACTGCGTCAATAAGGGCGCGGTGACCAGCAGAATAATCACCAGCACCAGCATCACGTCGACCAGCGGCGTGACGTTAATCTCGCTAACCGGCCCGTCGTCGTCAGAGTTTGTTTTAAAGCCCATTGAATTACTCCTTGTTTTTGGCGTTGTCGCCAAAAGCGATATGCAGAAAACCGTCTACGAAATGCTCCAGCGAAGCCCGATGATGCTTGGCGCGGCGCTGAAAGAAATTATAGGCCAGCACCGCCGGCACCGCCACGGCGATACCGATAGCGGTAGCAATCAGCGCATCGCCGATGGGTCCTGCCACCACGTCCAGGCTGGCAGAGCCGCTGGCGCTAATGTCGTGCATGGCATGCATGATGCCCAGTACGGTGCCGAACAGACCGACAAATGGCGCGGTACTACCTATACTGGCCAGCATCGTCAAGCCGCTCTCCATACGATTCAGTTCTTCCTGGGTCTGCTTGCGCAGAGCCTGTTCCAGCAAATCCTGGGGAGAACCACGAAATTTAAGACTGGCACAGGTTTCCGGATGAGTCATTTCCGCCAACCAGGCAAATCCGCAACTGGCGATACGCGCCTTCGGGCCACGCACTGTTTCGGGAGGCAATTGTTCGGCCGCTTTTAAATCGGCTGCGTCCCAAAAAGCGCTGTTGTACTGTTTGTTATAGTATTTATTTTTGGCGAATTGCCAGACTTTGAAAAAGATCAAAGTCCACGTTATCAATGAAAACGCCAACAGAATATATAGCGTGGCGTCGATAACGACTTCCGGGGCAATATGGTAGGGCATTAATCTCTCCTGATTTTAATCGCGCAAGGTAAAAATAATCGGCACTATGACCGAGCTGGCAACAGCGGTTTCGCCGCGTTTTGCCGGAATGAACCGCCATTTTTTAACCGCCTCAATGGCCGATTCGTCAAGCATTTCATGGCCGCTACTGTGTTCAACCGTAACGGCATCGCTTAAACCTTCCGCGGACACTTGTACCCGCAGCATGACTTTGCCCTGCCAGCCTCGGCTTTTGGCTATGGACGGATAGTCGGGTTTAGGGTTATGCGCATAATTGGCCCGAAAATTGGCTTCGGTAAACTGCTCGGCGTTGGTTGTAGTCGTGGCCTTGCTATCGGTCACGGCCATCGACGGACTAGGCGCCGCTTGCACGACAGGCGGGGATTCGACCACCTGCTCGGTGGGCGCAAAATCCGGCGCCTTCTGCTGCACGACAGGCGGTGCTTTTTTAGGGATAGGCTTGGGCAGAGGTTTTTTAGGCGGCGGCTTTTTTTCCGGCGGAGCGGGGGCTGGAGGCGGCGGCGCAACACTCGGCTTGGGTGCCGAGATTGCTATCATGGACACTTCCATCATCAGGGGCTGCGCGGGGGTAGTTTCCTCAACTGGCTGCAATAACCATATCCCTGCCCAGACATGCAACAGCAACACTAAAATGGACAACAGCGTCAGCATGTCCGCTGGCCGCTCCTCGCCTAAAAAAACAGTCCGAAATGAGTTAGACCGTTGTGCATGCATTGCAATAGAACCGCCGGATGACGCTAATTCGCTGCCGGACAAAGCGCCTCCGTGGCCTTTAAATAAATACATAGATAATGTTGAATAGCGAAAATAAGTTTTGATTGGAATCCAGGCGCTCATTGTAAATTATAAGTATGTTCCGCGACAGCCATCCAAATGGCGACTCATTAAAAAACATATCCGTTCTATCGTAAGACGTTTCAAAACGAAAAAACCACACCTTGCCACGATTGCATGGCGGCTTGCCATTATGTGGCATAATTTCCGGTCATATCAGCTTTTTTCCGGTTCCCTCAACATGTCTGAAAAGCAATCCGCTCATTCCAACGAACAATTAACCTCACTGGCATTAAGCGCTATTGGCGTGGTGTTTGGCGACATCGGCACCAGTCCGCTCTATGCGGTAAAAGAGGTTTTTCACGGCGGACTGCCCACCGATGCCTTGCATGTTCTGGGAGTTTTATCGCTAATTTTCTGGTCACTGACGCTGGTAGTCACCACCAAATACGCGATTTTCATCATGCGCGCCGATAACAAGGGCGAAGGCGGCATCATGGCCTTGATGGCGCTGGCTTTACACGGCTCCAGGGACAACCCGCAAAGAAAAATCTTTATCGTCACCATCGGCCTGCTCGGCGCCTCGCTTTTTTACGGCGACAGTATCATCACCCCTGCGATTTCGGTACTTAGCGCGGTTGAAGGCCTACAAATCATTGCGCCTAACCTGAAACACCACATCCTGCTGATTACCATTCTGGTGTTAAGCGTGCTATTCATCGTGCAAGCCAAAGGCACCGGCAAAGTTGGCAGGATGTTCTCGCCTATCATGATTTTCTGGTTCGCCACCTTGGGCATTCTCGGCCTGATCAATATTTTTAAGGCCCCAGGCGTATTAATGGCTATCAATCCCTATTATGCAGGGCATTTATTGCTCGAATTAGGCTGGAAAGGATTTTTGATTATGGGCGCCGTGGTGCTGGCGATTACTGGCGCCGAAGCGCTGTATGCCGATATGGGCCATTTCGGCCTGAAACCGATCCGTTACGCCTGGTTCAGCTTCGTGTTTCCCGCCCTGCTGCTTAATTATTTCGGACAAGGCGCGCTACTGATCAGCAACCCGGCGGCAATAGAGAATCCATTCTACCTGCTTGCCCCAAGCTGGGCCCTCTACCCGATGCTGATCCTGTCGACACTGGCAACAGTGATTGCTTCGCAAGCAGTGATCTCCGGGGCCTTTTCCGTGACGAGACAAGCCATCCAGCTTGGCTACTGCCCGCGAATGAATATCCTCCATACATCGGGCGATGAAATGGGCCAGGTTTACATCCCCGCCGTGAACTGGCTATTGATGGTGGCGGTATTCATATTGGTACTGAGTTTCCAATCGTCATCGGCGCTGGCTTCCGCTTACGGCATTGCCGTGACCGGCACCATGATCGTCGACACGGTGCTGGCTTTTATCGTCATCAAGGAACTGTGGCAATGGAATCAAGCGACCAGCATTACTTTTTTATCGACGTTCATGGTAATCGACTTTCTATTCCTATCTTCCAACAGCCTGAAAATCCCAACCGGCGGTTGGCTACCGCTCGTGGTGGGGACCGTTCTGTTTTTGATTATGACCACCTGGATCAAAGGCAAGCAATTATTGGCAAGGTATCTGGATGAGAGGCGGGTACTGTTTGAAGATCTGGATGAACGCCTAAAAAACCGCCCATTGGCGACCGTACCCGGCACCGCCATATACATGGCGCGTAGCGTACACGGCGTACCGCAAGTTTTGCTGCATAACCTGGAGCACAATCACGTCATGCACGAAAAAATTATTGTGCTGACTATCGTCACCCGAGAAGAGCCTTATGTCGACGAAGCGCATCGCGTCAAAATCCGCGCTTTTGGCGACAATGGCAATTTTTATCGGGTTAAACTGTATTTCGGCTTTCAGGAAGAACAAGACGTGCGCCGCGCGTTGCAAATCTGTTGTCACGAAGGATTAATGATCGATCAAAAAACCGTTTCGTTTTTTATTGGTAGCGAGAAGCTTTCCTTCCGCCGCAAAAGCCCGATGCCGAAATGGCGCCGCTCCCTGTTCAAATTCTTAACCCATAACTCGAGCAGTGCTATCGAGTATTTCAAAATCCCCGTCGAACGCGTCATCGAACTGGGGATCAGGATCGAGTTGTAAGCCATAAAATAGCCGGCCAGACGTGTTTATTGGCCGTGCCGGCCGCCACGCCATCCACCACGGCCATGGCCATCATCGCTATCGCCTCTATGTCCATCGAAGCCATGCCCCTGCCAGGCAGACCTGGACCGCTCATGTTCATGCTCATGCCGTGGCGCTTGCTCGGCATGATGGCCACCGCCTCTAAATTCGTGGCCTGCCCAACCACCATGCCCAGCCTCGTGACGATCAAAATGCGGCATGGACGGACGCCAATCATGATGTTCGCCATGATGCTGCTGAGGACGATAGCTTGGCTGCACATAATAACGCCCGTACGTGACACTGCTTCCCGGGCTGTAATAGCTACGGTCGTAGCTTTGGTAGTAACTCGGCGACGAGTAACCGGTGTTGTAACCCACATAGCCACGCTGATAATAGCCCGTCGCGCAACCCGACAGGGCTAAGGCAACGAAAGAAATAATGGCGACTTGTATGGTTTTCATGACTGCCTCTTGGCGGTTTGCCCTCTCAATTTGAGTTGGGCTTAGCTTACCGGAGACAGACTTAATCCATGCTTAACGTTACACGCCGGCCAAAAAGTTATCCGGCTCGGCGATGACCGGGTTGCTCAAGGCGCCGATGCCCTCGATCTCGATCCGTACCGTCTGCCCCGGCTTTAGATAACCGCGGGGCTTCATTTTCACGCCAACCCCGGCCGGCGTGCCGGTGCTGATCACGTCGCCAGGCTCCAAGGTCATCGCCTGAGTCAAATAGGCAACCATCTCGTAGCAATTGAAAATCATCTCGCCGGTATTGGCGTTTTGCCGCAACTCATCGTCAACCCAGGTTTTAAGGCTAAGATTATGGGGATCAGCGATCTCATCGGCCGTGACCAGCCAAGGTCCAAGCGGACCGTGAGTATCGAAGGATTTACCCAACGTCCAGGTCGGCGTGCGCTGCTGCCAGTCGCGCACCGTCACGTCGTTACAAATCGTATAGCCGGCGATTACCTCATGCGCCTGCTCCACCGGCACATGCCGGCAACGCTTGCCGATCACAAACGCCAGCTCTCCTTCGTAATCGACTTTCTCCGAGACCCTGGGGCAGTGAATTGCCTCGCCGACACCAATCACGCAAGTGCTTTGTTTAGTGAAAAAGGTTGGATATTCGGGCTTCTCGCGGCCGGTTTCGCTAATGTGATCCGCATAGTTAAGACCTATGCCTAGAAATTTGCCGGGGCGTGGAATCGGGGCCAGTAACGTGATATCGGCCAGAGCAACGCGATGCCGACCTGATTCGATCAAATTCCGCATCTCGCTCAATCCCTGTGCGCCCGCCGACAAAAACCGCAACATATCGTCGGCGCACGCTATGTTGCCGCTACCCACTGCGACGCTATCGCCAATCAGTGCGCCCATCCCACTTTGACCATTATGGCTAAATGTCACCAGTTTCATGCAGAGTCCACTTTCATAAAAATAAAATCGATATTGTATAGCACAGCCGACCGAACACTATTTTTTCGAGCTAACCGATTCCGAACAAACCGCCTGAATTACCTACCATAACCCTCTGAAATTAAAGAAGCTATACCAGCAAATCATCCTGATTTGACTTGATGCTAAATATATGATTAAGCACAATTTTTTGTTGCCAATCGAAATTTTCTGGGTTACCCTCAAATTTCATCAACCGGTACATTGCACAAATGAGGGGGTAACTGATGAGAAAAAACAGATGGTTAGCAAAGGCAATGCTAGCAATTTCGCTAACATCCTTCTGCTCAATCGGTCTGGCTAAAACTGAACAGCAAGACATTTTAGGCAACCAAACAGGCGTCGCTTCTTATTTCAGCGACAAATTTCATGGCAAACGAACCGCAAGCGGTGAGCCTTATGACAAAAACGATTTGACGGCAGCCCATGCCACTTTGCCTTTCGGCTCCGTGATACATGTGGTTAACCTGAAAAACAATCAAAGCGTCGATGTTCGCATTAATTCGCGGTCTCATCCTGCTAACAAACGCTTGCTGGACCTGTCCAAACAAGCCGCTAAAGAACTTGGCTTCCTTCAAGCAGGGATCGCCAAGGTCAAAATAACCGTTCTGAGCTTAGGCGAAGCTTAGAAGCTTTTTAAATACGCCGCAAGCCCGTTCGGAAACATGTGCGGGCGCGGCAGCTTTAAACAGCTCCTTGGATAGCTAAACAACCGGGTATCACTTGTGATCGATTGGAACACCACCTATGCGGCGATTTGGCGACAACGCAAACAATTTTTGCGCCCAGTCAAACAATTCGACCCGATTCGTCTCGATCAATTATTAGGCATCAACGACCAAAAACAGCAATTAACCGCCAATACGGAACGGTTTTTGTCGGGCATGACCGCCAACAACGCCTTGCTGTGGGGGGCTCGCGGCACCGGAAAATCTTCGCTCGTCAAAGCCCTGCTGAACGAATACAAGGACAGCGGCTTGCGCATCGTCGAAGTCGATAAACAAGACCTGATTTATCTACCGGAAATTGTCGACGACATTCGCGAGCAACAGCAATATTTTATTATTTACTGCGACGATCTATCCTTCGAAGCCGGCGATAGCCTATACAAGCCGCTGAAAAGCGTTTTGGAAGGCTCCATCGAATTACCGCCGGACAATGTGTTGTTTTATGCGACTTCGAATCGCCGGCATTTGTTGCCCGAGCACATGCGGGATAACCTCGACACTCAACTGGTCGATGGCGAAGTCCATTATTCCGATACGATAGAAGAAAAAATCTCCCTTTCGGACCGCTTCGGACTACGCCTTTCGTTCTATCCGCAAAATACCGCAACCTATCTGGAAATCGTCGACGGCTATTTCGCCGACTATCCAGGAAGCCGGGAACAACTGCATCAAACAGCCCTGGATTTTGCCCATCAGCATGCCGCCAAAAACGGCAGAACCGCCAAACAATTTTATAACGCCTTTAGCGGCATAACCGCAATTCAAGGCTGAAATTTCTGCCGCTCCAGCGACTATCCATCGCAATACTCTAGCTAATGTTTAATACTAAAAATCCTGGCTTGATATTCTAATTTTGGAATATGTAAATTGATACTAGTATTTCTGTTTAAACCAATATAACGCATAGCTAGCAGCTATCAACAAATAGGCGGCAGCCTTGCACCCAAGGCACCCTTGACCTTAAACATAGTAAGTGCTTTTGCAATATCGGTTTTGACAATTGTCTGCGGAACTTATTAAGCCCCCAGATAGACAAAAGTCAAAATCTTATAAAAGCATTAACTTGCGCACAACTTCGCTCCTTGGCGGGCTTAATCAGCCCAAATACGATCTGCATCAACTTGTCAGCCAAATTGACTGGCAAACATTGGAGCCAGTCTTGGCCGCGGCAAACCATGCGATAACTTATTAAAACGGCATCAGTAATCGTTCTACAGATTATTAACCCCTCCCATACATTTAATAAATTCTTTCTCCTGAATACCTGATCGACATTTTGCAATAGCTAAACCATAACTTATAAAAATCGTTTGCAATATCCAGTATTATTAGAATGATCATAATAAAAAAAATATCTACCTCTACCAGAATTAACCATATCAAAAATCTTATCAATGCTACTTTGGCAGACAGCTTTTTACATAAAACAGGCTATATAAAATCGATTAAAATCATTCAACTTTATAATCGAAAAAAAGAAGAAGTTGATAGATTTTCAATTGTTAGGGTTGACTCTGAAAAAACGGAACAGTATTTAATATCATCCCTTAATGGAAAAGTTATTGATGACAATACCATTGTTGCTGATGAATACATTATTCGGCATTGGACAAATGACCGGCGGGAAAACCATACAACCAAAACTTTACCTCCAAAGAGTGATAGAAAAGCGGAGCGACGCAGACGTCACTTAAAGATGGTTGTACTTTGCGAAATTTGCGAAATAATTAAAGCTAAAAGCATTGAAATAATATCCCTTACCAAAATTTGGCGTTCTTTCTTTCGCTTTGATCGGTAATTATCAAATACATTTCATCGCGAACATTCCCCTTCACCGGCTAGCACCGACTAAATCGAAATAGTGGCCGGCTTTTGTTTTGATGACGAACGGCAAAAAGCCATAGCTATCGACTGGTTTTATCGATGCCCAATTTCTGCATGCGGTAGCGCAGGGTACTGGGTTTTAGGTTGAGCAGTTGTGCGGCTCCGTTGGGGCCTTCTATGACCCAGCGGGTTTGTTCGAGGACGCCAAGGATATGCTCTTTGGCGACGGTATCCAGGCTGGCGTCGTTGATTTGAGCGAGTTTTATGCCGTTATCGGTAACGTTGGGCAATTGCTCGGGCTCGACTTCCAGAATCGGATCATCAGCCAGAATGACGGCACGTTCGATGACATTTTCCAGCTCACGGATATTGCCGGGCCAACGATAGCTCTGCAAACGCTGCATCGATTTGGCGCTGACCCCGGTTAATTTTTTACCGATTTTCGGCGCGAATTTAGCGATTAAAAAATTTACCAGCAGCGGAATATCTTCCAGTCGATCGCGTAGCGGCGGCGTGGTCAGCGGAAACACATTCAAGCGATAAAACAGGTCTTCGCGAAAATTCTTTTCCGCCACTTCCTGTAACAGGTTCCGGTTGGTAGCGGTTATGACCCGCACATCCATCTTGATGGGTATTTGCCCGCCAACCCGTTCGAATTCGCGTTCCTGAATCACGCGCAACAACTTGACCTGCACATCCAGCGGAATTTCGCCCACTTCATCAAGGAACAGCGTGCCGCCCTCGGCCAATTCAAAGCGGCCGATGCGTTTGCTGATGGCGCCGGTAAACGCGCCTTTTTCATGGCCGAACAATTCGCTTTCAATCAAGCTGGAAGGCAAGGCCGCGCAATTGACTTTAATCAATGGCCGGTTTTTCCGGGGACTGGCAGCGTGAATGGCGCGGGCGATCAGCTCTTTACCGGTACCCGATTCGCCTTGGATCAATACCGAGGCGTCAGTCTGCGCCACGCGCTGGACTTGGTTTAATAAGGATTGCAGCGCCGGACTGCGGCCAATGATGTCGTCGAAATTATGCGTCGATTTAATTTCTTCCTGTAAATACAGGTTTTGCGCTTGAAGTCTGGCTTGTTCCCGCTCCATCAACACCCGTTCGGTAATGTCGATAAACATGGTGCGCATGTATTGACGACTGGGGTCGAGTTTAGACCACCACTGTATCCAGATCGGCTGGCCGTTATCCTTGCGGCGCAATTCCAGGACGACGCCGTCGCTATTCGTGCCGTCTTCGATGGATTTTAGCGCTAGCTGTAATCGCTGCTGGGCTTCCACCGTGTCGGGTATGAATGAGCTGCCAATCAGACCCGGCACTTGTTCCGGCGTGATGCCCAGGATGCGCATGGCGGCTTGGTTGGCGGCCAGAAAGCGGGTATCGGTATCCTCATGCACATAAGCAATCGGCGCTTCATCGAATAAATCCTTATAGCGCTGTTCGCTTTGCCGCCGCAGCTCTTCGACCCGAATCCGGTTGAGCTCCGCCGCCGCCCGGGCCGCGAAGATCTTAAACGTGTAGAGCAATCGCGGTTCTTCGGGCATCGCCCGCTCATCAAATATCGCCAGATGGCCAAGGATATGACCCTCGGCATCTTGTAACGGTACGCCGAGATAACTCTCTACACCTTCTTCCTTGGGAAATATTTTCGAAAGGTCCGACGGGTAATGACACAGCTTGCCGGCCAACACGTCTACACAGGGCGTCCCAGCCAGTTCCCACTCCTGATTGTCGATAAATTCGCCGTTCGTCCAGAAGGCCAAGGACCTTATCCGGGTTTTGTCGTTGGTGAATTCGGCAATGAAGCCGTTCGCGACGTTGGTGGCTATACACAGATTACGCACCAGAGACCGTAAAAAGTCTTCGCCGGTGGTTTGCACTGTGCCTTCCACCAACGCCCGCAGTATGGCGAGTTCCGACGAATCGACTGTTTGCATGAGTTTAGTGGTCCGGTTGCTAACGCTACCGGCCATTCTAACCAGTCGATTCCACAACACCAAGCCACAACTATTCGCGGCAGCCGCAACTATTGGTGGCCGCAAGAAACGCATAGTGTTATTCAAAACTGCTCACACCTTCTTTAAGCCTATGTATTAATTTATAAATATTTTAATTTTTAACGTTGGCATGCCGATTGCGATTAGTTAAATGTCCGCTGCTACCTGGGCGGACACCATTAAACCACTTAACTTTTTGGAAAAGACTCATGAAAAACGTAAACACTGTTGTATCAACCGCCATGGCCTCACTGATTGCTTTAGGCACTTTGGGCTTGCAATCCGACGCGTTTGCCGCCGACAAAAAAGACGTAGAGAAATGTTACGGCGTCGCCAAAGCCGGCAAGAACGACTGCAAAACGCTTTCCAACGCCTGTGCCGGGCATTCCACTGCCGACAATCAAAAAGATGCGTTTATCGCCTTGCCTGCCGGTAGTTGCGAACGCATTGTCGGCGGCAGCCTGGAAGCCCCAGCGGACATGAAATAGCACCGTCGCCTCCCGTTCCCTTAACTCACTACCAGTAGCTTCTTATGAAAAACACATTCAAACGTACGGCAATATCCTTTTGCCTGGCTGCATCTTTGCCTACGCTGGCTTTTGCCGATAATCGCCACGAGTCCGAAGAAACGCTGTACACACTGTCCAACGCTGCCGTTCAAAACGAAGTGCTGGCATTTCAGCGCGCTGACGACGGCCGTATGGAAGCCATAGGCAGTTATGCCACCGGTGGCGTGGGAACGGGTCGCGGCCTGGGTAATCAAGGCGCTCTGGCGCTGAGCGAGAACAAACGCTTTCTGTTGGCGGTCAATGCCGGCAGCAACGATGTTTCGGTATTTCGGATCGAGCGGGACGGACTCAAACTCGTCGATCGCACGGCAGAACAAGGCTTGACGCCGGTTAGCGTGACCGTCAGCCATAACAGGGCTTACGTCGTAAACGCGGGCGACGATTCGATCTTCGGGTTTGAGTTCAATCCGGCAACCGGCAAACTGAAACCGCTGCCGAAATCGTACCGCAAACTCAGTGCGCAAGGCTCCGGCCCGGCGCAAATCAGCTTCGACCGGGATGCGGACGCCTTGGTGGTGACCGAAAAAGCGACCAATAAAATCACCAGCTTTTCTTTGACCGAACAGGGGGTGCCGGAAAGCCGCCACGTTGTCGATTCTTCGGGAACCACACCTTTTGGTTTCTCTTTTGGTCGGCACGGACAGTTCTTTGTCGCCGAGGCCCAAGGCGGCGCGGTGAATGGGGCCACCGTTTCATCTTACCAATTGGAGGAAGACGGCTCGGCCCATCTGATCGACGGCGCGATCGCGGTCGGGCAAACGGCTGCCTGCTGGCTGGTAACGACACCGAACGGTCGCATCGCATTTACCGCCGATACCCCGGCCAGCGCCATTTCGTCCTTCGCCATCGATCGAACCGGACATCTGTCGTTGTTGAATTCGAAAGCAGCCGAAGAAATTCGGCCGACCGATCTGGCCATGGCTACCGATGGTTCGATTCTGTTCACCTTGAGCGGGGGCGACCACAGCATCGGTGTGTACAGCATCGACAAGTCCGGCGCGCTGAAAAAGCTGGAAAGCCTGGATAGCTTACCGGCGGGCGTGACCGGACTGGTCGTTCGTTAAACCACTTTTCGTAAACAGACAGAGTACGACATGACCCTCACTCAGCAACAAGCTAGACATGCATCAGTGAGCTCGGCGATTCCGGCGTGTGCCGGAATCGGACTCCGCTCGCAGCATCACCGGGATGCGTTGGTCAGCCCCGTCCGGACAGGATGGTTGGAAGTGCATAGCGAAAATTATTTCGGCCAGGGCGGTATCCCGTTACGCGACCTGGAAGCCATCAGAGCCGATTATCCAATCAGTTTGCATGGCGTCGGCATGTCGCTGGGTTCCACCGATGAACTGGACCGGCAACACTTAGGCCAATTGCAGGATCTAATTCAACGCATCGAACCGGGGTTGGTTTCCGAGCATTTGAGTTGGAGTTCCTTTGGCGGCAGGTATATGAACGATCTGCTGCCGATACCTTATACCGAAGAAACGCTGGTGCACTTAGTCGCGAGCATCTCGCAGGTTCAGGATTACTTGGGCAGACAGATATTGATCGAAAACCCGTCCAGCTATCTCGAATACGGTTTTTCCAGTTATTCGGAAAGCGAATTTCTCAATGAGCTCGCGCGTCGTTCCGGCTGCGGCATTTTGCTGGACGTGAATAATGTCTATGTGTCCTGCGTCAACCACGGCTGGAATGCGCTGGACTACTTATACGAAATAGCCGCAGATAAAGTCGGCGAAATTCATTTGGCGGGGCATACCGTCAAAAAAGTAGGCGAGCAGACCATGCTGATCGATACCCATAATGCACCGGTCAGCGACGCAGTCTGGCAACTGTACCAAGCGGCTATTCAACACCTGGGCAGCCGTCCGACGTTGATCGAATGGGATGCCGATTTACCCGCCTGGCAGGTATTAGTAGCGGAAGCCACAACAGCCGATACCTATCTGGAGCAGGCTTATGCACAGGCTGCATGATCTGCAGCGGGACTTTTCCCGCTTTGTTTGCCAAGAAACCCAACAGTTGCCTCTGGACATCAAGGCTAATGGCTTGAGTGTCGAGCAACGTTTAAGCATCTACCGGAACAATACCCGGCTGGGCTTAACCTCGGCATTGCGCGACATTTATCCGGTGGTGAACTGCTTGGTCGGCGAAGCTTTTTTTGATTGGCTCGCGGCCGACTATATCAAATGCTATCCGCTGCAAACGGCCAGCTTGCTGACATACGGCGGGCATTTCGCCGAACTGATAGCCCGGTTTGAGGCGGCGCAAGGCTTGCCCTATTTAGCCGACATCGCCAGGCTGGAGTGGCTCTCGCACGAAGCCTATCACGCTACCGATGCACAGCCTTTGCCGCTGTCAAAACTTGCCCGGATCGACCCGACTCAATATTCACAATTGGCGTTCAGGCTGCATCCCAGCGCGCGCTTCATCGCTTCGGATTATCCGATAGAACGAATCTGGGCAAGCAATCAGCCTGATTATCAAGGGCAGGAATGCATCGATTTAGGTGCCGGTGGCTGTCGTTTATTGCTCTACCGGCCGCAGTGGCAGGTCGAAATCCATTATTTGGCGACAGCCGAATATCAATTTTTAACGCTATTGGGATCCGGGCAGGCGCTCAACCAAGCGGTAGAAACCGTGATGTCCGATCACCCCGATATAAATATCCCGCTCCTTTTGCAACAGTGGTTGCGCAAAGGCTTATTGACCGATTTTTATCTGGTTTGATGTCACTGATATGAACACACAAAACATTTGCAAATTAATAGGGCCTTTTTATCAAGCGAAAGGCCGGGGTTATCGATTCGCAATCCTGCTGGATAAGCTGGCGCCGTCAGGCAACTTAATCCTGCGTTGCTGGGTAGCCTATGCGTTCTGGGTGTCTGGTTTACTGAAATTACAGAACTGGGATAGCACCTTATATCTGTTCGAAAATGAATACGCCGTACCTCTATTGCCGACAGAGTTTGCCGCGATGCTGGGCACGACGGTTGAACTGGCTGGCCCGCTGTTATTGGCTACGGGTTTGTTTGGGCACATTCCAGCTGCGCTACTGTTTGTATTCAATATCGTCGCGGTAATTTCCTACCCCGATTTGGGAGCCGCCGGTATTGAGCAACATAAAATCTGGGGCATCATGCTATTGGTCTGTTGCTTACAGGGGCCGGGTAAGTTATCGCTCGATGCGTGGATAAAACGATGCTTTTTTCCGCCGCAGACCGACAGCGCAGCGATAGCCGGCAATCGGGAGAACAGATGAATACTGCAACGGCCGCGCAGCCGCTGCAAGGCCGAACTGCCTTGGTAGTTCAAGCCAATGCCGGCATCGGTGCCGCAGTCGCGGAAGCATTCGCCGCGGCCGGTGCCAGGGTGATGATTAATTATCTGCATGAAAATGCGGGAGCCGACCAGGTTGCGCAACGTATTCGCATCAAACAAGGACAAGCCATGATATTTCAGGCCGATATTAGCCAGGAAAATCAGGTGAAAAGCATGTTTGATGTGCTGGTCGCTTATTGGGGCGGTCTGGATATATTGGTCACTAATGCCCATCTGGAAATCGATGACTCGGCCATGGATATAAATCGGGCGCCATCGCAGACCGTCCTTACTGAAAATCTGGCCGGGCAATTTCTGTGCATTAGGCAGGCCATGCGTGAGTTCTTTAGACAAGGCTCCCGATCTGCGCCGCCGAACTCTGTGGGCAACATCATTTGCGTGTCCTCTTTGTGGAATGTTTTAAGTCAGGACGGGCAGATCAGTTACACAGTCTGCAAACCCTGCATGAGCAGTTTGTTCAAGGCTTTCGCTGCAGAGCTTGGTCAAGCCAATACCAACATTGATCTCGCTTCTGCGGACGTTCCTTCCCTTGCTGAATATTGGTGCACCAATCAAGAGGATATTGCAAATGCGGCTGTCGGCTTGGCTGCGGCTGCTTATGCCGATCCAATTTCGAATAACCTTAAGATCGGAGGATCACCTGAATGAAAACCTATAAACCCCAAGCCATCCCCGCGTCGGAAATCACGCCGCAAGCCTTGTTTCATGCGCGGCGAAAATTTATGCAAATGGCGGGCGGCATATCGCTGGCGGCCATTTGGCCGCAGGCGTTGTGGGCGGCTGACAAATTAGTCGGCGTTCAAAAATCCGCTTACAGTTCAATGTGATGTGGTTACACTTTGCTGGACACACTTTTACAATGCCTAAAATTAAGTGTGGTCCAAATGAGTCGAGAAAAACCCAATACCTATACAGCCGAATTCAGAGCCTCAGCCGTTAAGCTAGCGAATG
>Ga0208264_1000036_pt1 | contig 114194 bp, 86 predicted proteins | sample LakWasMet31_HOW6_2_FD_183873 | JGI IMG/M metagenome (GOLD analysis project Ga0208264, IMG submission 183873) | Freshwater sediment methanotrophic microbial communities from Lake Washington under simulated oxygen tension - Sediment Metagenome... | ecosystem: Environmental > Aquatic > Freshwater... | reverse complement strand
ATCGCTGTCGTGATGCCGGAAATGTGGTTTACCACATCATCTTAAAAAATTCATAAGAAGGGTTGTCATGCTGACTTTGCTCTTATTTGTTATTTTTGCGGCGCTAGTATTTGAATTCATTAACGGATTTCACGATACAGCCAACTCAATCGCTACTGTAGTTGCTACAAAAGTATTAACACCTACTCAAGCTGTCATGCTTGCCGCAGCATCTAATTTGGTAGGTGCTTTTTCAGGTACGGCGGTGGCAAAAACCATATCTTCCGGCTTGGTTGATACAAATCTGGTTAACGTTAGCTCAGAAGTTTTAATTTGTGCGCTAACAGGTGCCATCATTTGGAATCTGATTACCTGGGCTTTAGGATTGCCTTCATCATCAAGTCACGCCTTGATAGGCGGGTTGTGCGGGGCCGCGCTGGCTGCCGGCAGCAATAACTTCGATGTGCTAATTTGGTCAAAAACCGCTGCCGTTTGGACAGAAAACAAAGGCTTGCTTTGGAAAGTTGTTATCCCAATGGTCAGTTCGCCTGTGGTGGGATTCACGCTAGGCGTTGTCATCATGGGTAGCCTGATGGGGATTATCAGTGGCATGAATTCGGCTGGTGGACTTTTGGCACGCATGGCCAGACCTAAATGGGTGAATGTCATCTTCGGTAAAGCCCAATTGTTATCAGCCGGTTACATGGGTTTTGCGCACGGCAGTAACGATGCTCAAAAAACTATGGGCATTATTGCTTTAGCGATTTTCGCTGCAAATGGCAACGGCGCGCTTGATCATTTGCCGGCCTGGGCTGAATTTCTGCGTCCTGATGGCGGAGAAAAAGATATTGATAGCTGGATTATATTAACCTGTGCTTTAGTGATGGCAATGGGTACCGCAGTCGGTGGCTGGCGTATCATCAAAACCCTGGGGCACAAAATGGTTAAACTACACCCCATTAATGGCTTTGCCGCCGAAACCAGCTCAGCAACCATTCTACTGACCGCAGCCCATTTTGGCATGCCAGTTTCCACGACCCATAGTATTTCAACCGCAATCATGGGGGTCGGTTTTGCAAAAAATCCCAACGCACTTAAGCTATCCATCATTGAACGCATCATCTGGGCCTGGGTGTTAACCATTCCCGCCGCCGGTGGTATGGCATGGCTGATGGTTAATGTTATGTTACAGTTTAAGTAGTTTTTAAATTTAAGCTGTTGTTTTGTTTAACAGAGTTTGAAGAGTTAGGATCTGTGATGTTGGTGCGAATTAATTCGCACTGACTACCAGCGTAAAAGACACAGGGCGATTCAACTCGCACCACCATTGAAAAAGCATGAGCATCTAAAAATTTATAGTCCTCAGATTAAATAACTTTTTTGCCTGCTAAACATTTTCCATCAAGTTCTACAAGATAATAAAAACAGTGTGTTAAATTCAATTCTTAAAAGTGCATAAAAAGGCTTGGATATTGAGGAATAGTTGTTTATAATGTTCGGATATTGGAGAGGTGGCTGAGCGGTCGAAAGCGGCGGTCTTGAAAACCGTTGAGGGTTTATCCCCTCCCAGGGTTCGAATCCCTGCTTCTCCGCCATAATATAGAGTTCCTTTTAAATCAATGACTTATAAGGAGCTCAAATTCAAAAAGTTAACAGGTTTGTTAACAGGTAACACCTCAGAAATCCCCAGTTATTCCTGCTTTAATCCCTAGCTAGTACTAAAGAATATCTTAACTATTGCCTCATAAAATTGTGCATAGCAATATTGCCAGTACTATTCCTTGAAATTCCAGTGAAAGAATTAAAGCTTCTATCTAATTGACCTCTAAAAAATGCTGTTACACCGTTATTTGCGCCAACTGAACCATCAATATGGCATTGCCTATCCACTAGAAAATAACCAGATGTAATGTCTATTGGGGGATAGTCTGAGATTGCACTGTAGTTATAACAAGTAGCAGAGTTGATGCTTCCATATTTATCTATCACATATTTACATTCAGCTACAGTTTGAGAGCCTAAGCCTAGAACATAATCCTTCCAAGTTCCCTTAAGGTTACCTTGGGTGCATGCAGAGAAAGCAGGAGGCGCAAGTAATAATAAACAAATTGCTAAAGATGACTTACTCATCAGTTGAAATTCCTTATCTGGTAAATTGATTCAGTGTGGTTGTATCAGGACGGGACTATAGTAGACCTATCTCCATCTGTAACATAACCAAGCCTAGCAGGTATTCCAACGCTTAATGGTTTAAATTAGGTGGCTATACCTATCAGTTAGTCACTTCAAGCACCATTGAGGTAAAAATGAAAATTAATAAACTTGTAAAATTGTTGATTCCTTTACTACTCTTAGCAACCCAAGGATGTTCAAGTACTGGCCCAATCGCTATGGGGAAGAATCACTATTCCATATCTAAAACTAGTGCCGCTTGTGGTTTCAGAGATGCTGGGGGAGTTAGGACTGATTTGTATAAAGAAATGAATGAGTTCTGTGACAATAAAAATCTTTATGCTGAGGTAACAAGCTTGGAAGCCCTTGACGGGGTTATAGGTAAACGGTGTGCTAGTGCAACTGTCGAATTCAGGTGCGTTAGAGACACCGGTGACGATAATACAAAGCCTTCTAACCAAAAGCCAGATAGAGATATGAATAGAGCCCCAGAAATACCAGCTGACCGTGGTCAATTTGGAAAGAAATAAACTAAATGATTAATCAGAGTTTTACCGGCAGCCAAGGTTGTTTGTTTGTAGCGATAATTTGCTGGATCCGTTGTTCTTCTTCGTCCAGTTCATGGTCGTAAATATCAGTTTTATAGGCCGTACCATCGATCTTAACAGTAGACGTTAATAATGACTTACCTGTTTCGCTGATATTGATACGGGTTATTGTTGAAAGCCCGGGTTGTAAGGGGTTGTTATTTAGTTCTTCGGCAATCAGCCCTATGCGCACCTGCACACGTTCGGCAATATGAATAAAGTTGCCGGTGGCATTGTCGGTTGGCAGCAGAGCAAAATTGCTTCCGGTTCCCGGGGTGATGCCTTCTACCGTGCCATGATACTCTATCTCGTTAACTTGTATGTTGGCGGTTTGGCCGGGGCGAATACCGGCTATTTGAGTTTCCAAAAAATTAGCTTCAATCCAAAGATCATCCAGCGGCACAATCGCCATTAGTGGTATGCCGGTTTTTACGTTGTCTCCCAGTTGAACTTTGCGTTTGGCGACATATCCCGATACCGGCGCAACGATGTTTCTGCGGTGGAAATTTAAAAAGGTTGCGCGCACCTTGGCTTTCGCTTTTTCAATGGTCGGGTGGTTGTCGATAGCTGTACTACTAACTTGGGCTTCAACGCTGATTTTTTCCGCTTTGGTTTCACGAATCAGCGCTTCCAGTTCATGGAGTTTATCCTGGGTATTTTGTACTTGTTGATCCGACACTGCACCGTCATAAGCCGCCGTCTTAAAGCGGCTAAGATCATGTTTCATCTGATTCAGCGCGGCTTCTTTGGCGAGAATTCGTTGCGTTAACGCATCTACTTTTGTCGACAAACTGACAAGGTTGCGCACGTTTTCAGCTAATTCAGCTTCGGCTTGTTGCAAGGCAATTTTTGCTTGCACCCCGTCCAGCTTCACCAGTACGTCACCTTTGTGCACGGGCCGAGTGTTTTCAGTGAGGATTTCGATAACCGTGCCATCGGTCTGTGGCTTTAAAGGAATTAAGTGGCCCATGACAAACGCATCGTCAGTACTTACCCAGCTTCGGTTAACTGTCCACCAATAGCCGACAATCATCAGGCCAGTTAACATTATCAATAAGGCCACAGCCTTTAGACGACGGTTGCGTTGCAGAATAATTTCCTTAGGGCGAATTTTACTTTGCATGGCTGATTTTTTGCGTACCAGGATTGGAATCTGTAAAGCCACCGCCCAATGCTTTTATGATTTGCACCGCGTTTTTAAAATGTTCACCTTGCAGTGCTGCCAAGCGTAAGCGTTGCTGGTGTGCTTCTATATTGGCCAGTGTTAATTCGATGCGATCATTAAGGCCGGTGCGGTTAAGGCTTCTAGCTAGGCGCTCAGCCCCGGCGGCATCGGCTACAATTTGCTGCTGCTCTGCCAAGCGCATATCGATTTCTTGCCATTGAGTCAGGGCGTCTGTTATTTCCTGAACAGCGTGTAAAAGACTGCTGTTATACCGTTCCACTGAGGCGTCATAAACGGCTTCCTGATAGCTCAGGTGCGCTCGCAATCGTCCGCCTTCAAATATCGGAAAACTAATTGATGGCCCTACCGCATAGGCTAAACTGGAACCTTGCAAGAGCACATCGGTAAGGCTGACGCTGTGCAGACCAGTGAAAGCAATTAGATTGACGTCAGGATAAAAAGCAGTTTCAGCCACTTTTATTTCCTGAGCAGCCGCTTGCACATAAAGACGAGCGGCAGTGACGTCAGGCCGGTGTGCTATCAGGCGCAAAGGTAAATCAGCGGGTAACACCAACCGGTCAGGAAAGCTGCTGTCTTCAACTACAATACTGCTAACCCAATCCGGGCCTTTGCCGGCGAGTGTAGCCAGCAGGTTTTTGTGCAAATCGACCTCGGCCTGTGCGCTGAAAGCCAGTTGCTGTGCGGAATTTAGTGCCATCCTGGCTTGCAGGATGGGTGCGGCGGTGACTAATCCGCTTGCCAACCGAACTTCGTGCAGAGTTAGCAAAGCTTTCCTGTCTGTGACAATATTCAGCGCACTGGTTAGTTTTTCTTTGGCAGCTACCAAATCAAAATAACTAGCCGCTAGAGCCGAAGCTAATAACAACTTGGCGTCGGCCAATTCAGTTTCTGTTGCTAGCGATTTGCCGACAGCCGCTTCCAGAGCTGCCTGATCATGTCCCCAGAAATCCAGGTGATAACGTAACACTAACGGATTGATCAGCAATTGTCGAAAATGCTCTCCAGCCAGCTTGGCCTGAGTGCTGTTGGCAGAAAAACGTTGGGCGCTAAAACTGACATTGGCATCGACGGTAGGATAAAGCTCCGCCGCTTGCCCATCGACCATGGCTTGCGATTGCCTGACACGCGCCGCTGCGACCTTAAGAGTCGGGTTGTCTGCTAATGCTACTGTCATTAACCTGTTCAATGCGGGCGTTTTGAAGGTCTGCCACCAGGTGGCGCTTGGCCATTGCGCACCGGCAGACGACGAGAGGCGAGATACCGCCAAGGTTTGTGACATTTTCGGCACAGCCATCATCTTTGCACGCTGGGTTTTATCGCCAAGCCAAGCGCAACCGGATACCGAGATCAGTAAGGCTGCTAACAATAACGGGCGAAAATCCGATGGCATCAAGGTTCCTCCACCAGTATTTCTTGTTCTTCAAGACGTAGTTCTTGTTTTACTGTGCGTCGAGCAGGTTGCTTAGTGGGATTGGCAAACCAAACCAGCATCGCCAAACCCACAAAAACACAGGCGGCCAACCAGAAAGCGTCATTCATTCCATGAATTAACGAGTTGCGCCCGGCCAATTTGGCAAACTTGGCGATAGCGCTTGATTCGGTAAAACCAGCCGACATCAAGCTGTCTATGGATTGCTCAAATCTGGAATCGAAGACGCTGTTGGATTCGGCAAATCGGGTCATATGGAATGGTGTTCGTTGATAAAGCACTATGCCTTGTGCCGTGATGCCGATAGCTCCGGCGGCAATACGCAACAGACTGGCCAATTCCACCGCTCGCCACGTCCGTTCCGGCGGGAGTCCATGTAACAGCAAAGCAGTTAAAGGCACAAAGAAGCTACCTAAACAGACACCTTCCAGTAACTTGGGCCAAAACAGTTGTGCAAAAGCATCCTGACCATCAAACCGGCTCAGCCAAAAATAGGTTGCGGCAAAGCCCAGACAATTTATCGACACCAGCCAGCGGGCGTCAAAGTGTTTGATGATTTCATGAAAAACACTGGCTATCGGCTTTGCAAAAATCGCCATCGGCAGAAATACTAAGCCGGCCAGATATGATGAATAACCCAGTGATAGTTGCAGTTGCACAATCAACATGGATAACAGGCCTTGAAACATCAGAAAGCCCATGAACAGGATGATTACGCCGATGCTGAAATTTCTATGCGTGAATAAGCCAATATCCAGAAATGGGCGGCGTTGGCTTAATTCCCAAATCACCCAATAAATCAAGGTCACAATGATGAAAATAATCAGACTGCTGATGGTTAACGAATTATTCCAATCCCAGTCGTTACCCATATTCAATAAGCTTTGAAAGCCGAATAGTGCCAATGCAATCAACGCAAAGCCCACACTATCGAAACGATGTCTGAGTCGAAGACTGCGGCGTGGATAGAGTAATGCGCCGACTATGCCGCCAACAGCCAAGGCTATCCAGATGTTCATCCAAAACAGCCAGCGCCAACCGAGGTTATCGGCAATCCAGCCTCCAATAGGCGGGCCAAAGGTAAACGGAGTTAGCGTAAACATGCTCCAGACGCCGATGCCGATGGATTTCAGTCGATCCGGATATTCCTTGATCATCAGCGATTGTCCCAAAGGCAAGGTTAAGCCGCCAGCGAAGCCTAATACGATGCGGCCAGCCAGATAGCCATAAAACGAGGTAACGGTTGCGCAAATAACAGACGCTAAAGCAAACGCAAAAAAGGCCGCTACAAAGGGGCGATATTCACCCAGTCTTCGCGACAACCAACCGCCCACCGGGAAAGCCAATGCCAGTCCGAGCATGTAATCCGTTTGTGTCCATGTGGCGTAACTTGGCGGAATGCCCAAACCTGCGGCGACTCGCGGTAACATGGCGATATACGCACCGGCATTAAATAACACCAGCGCATGGCTCAAGCCTAAACAGACGTTGAATAACACAAAACGCCATCCCTGCAGCTGTTGGTCTTCGATGATAGTCATAAGATTTGGTTTTTCAATTCACTTTAAACACAATGCGGTGGTCTGTTAAAGCCGCCAGCCAAACTCAGTCAAACCTTGTTTTAACAATCGCGATAACATCTCTGACACATGTAATTTAAAGGCTTCACTGTCCTTATGGAGCGAGTTTTGTCCAACATACTCGATGCTGAATGTCTCAGCGCGAGTTCGGGCAATCACCTGTCCGGTGTTAGCATCAATTAACTTCATCAGCACTTGTACCGAAGTCTGCCCTTCAAAAACCCTGTACTGGCCTATGCCCACTTCTAATATGGCGTCAAAACCGGCACTTGGTTTATAAGCGGCAGTAGTCATGTTTTGCTCATACCAATTCGCAATAGCACCATGCCAGTGGCTTAGCTGGGCATTACGATCAGCAGCAACCATTGGCAAACGATAATAGTAGCGATTCAATATAGTTTTAATATTGTTCCTGGTCAATTGTTTTAGCGCCTGCTGAGCTAAAAACAATGTGGGTGTCCAAGCCTGTTTAGCATCATCAACAATTGCCATGCTGGATGAAGACTGATCATTCTGAATAATTATGTCCGGTTCATCGTCCTCCGGGCTAATCAAGCCCGCAATGATGATGCCACCTGACGTTTTGTAGAGTTTTTCCTGCAAAGGAAAATCCACCGACATATTTCGGAAATGACTGTATGCCGGGTCTCGTTGTTCAATCGGGTCCGGGATAATTTCAAGCGGAGGAGATTCGACCGGCACCACCAGAATGCTGCTGATTTTTTTGATTTCAGATACAGGCGGTTTAATGTTTGTGGCCAAACAACCGCTAACTAGCAAGGCTAGCGTAATAGCTGCGATTAGCATAATTGGACGGAAATTAAAGCGAGACTGACGAACACAATCTTCTAAAGTGATGGTTTTGTCTGATGTTGTTTGCATTTGCTTGGACTCCTACAGAGCGTATCAGGCCGCGTCAAAACAAACCGTCGTTTGTTGTTGCAAACAACTATAAGAACCCAATTGAAATAAGACAAACGATATTTATTGGACTTTAATATCGATAAGTCCGATACTAAAAGAATGGACATTGATCAAATCAAAACTTTTCTAAGTGTTGCAGCCAATGGCAGCTTTGTGGAAGCGGCCAGCCGACTGTATGTTACGCAGTCGACTGTAAGTACGCGGATTCAGCGCCTGGAAGCTTATATGGGGGTCACCTTATTTGTGCGTAATCGCGCAGGTGCCTCCTTAACGCTGCCAGGACGGCGCTTTTTACGGCACGCCAAATCATTGCTGGTAACCTTGGAGCAGGCGCGACACGACATTGGCTTACCGACCCGCTTTCGGGCCAGTATTACCATCGGTGCAAGGATTGCGTTGTGGGAGGCCGCATTGTTGCCAAAATGGATAGGCATCATAAGAGCGCAAGTGCCGGATATTTCAATACGCAGCAAAATCGGTTTTGAAGAAGATTTAATGCGGTGCCTGATTGAAGGTTCGATGGATATTGGCATGATGTACACGCCGCAGCATAGTCCGGGACTGCAAGTTGAACATCTGTTTGATGAAACGCTGATGTTGCTGACCACCGATCCCAGCAAGCCCTGGCCTAATGATGATTACATTTATATAGACTGGGGACCGGGCTTTTATGCGCAGCACAGTAACAGTTATCCCAATCTGGAAAGCCCGGCTCAAGTGGTCAACATCGGTTGGTTGGCAGTCCAGTTAATTCTCAGCAATGGCGGTTCGGCGTTTTTACCTGTTCGAATCGCCGAACCACTCATTAAAGCGCAAAAATTGTTTCCCGTTTCAGACAGCCCGCAATTTAAATTACCCGCCTATATGGTGTCACCTCTTGATAGTGATTCAATTATATTACAACAGGTACTTGATAACATAAGGGCATTGGCCGCCTATGAACGGCAAAAAACTATTAGCCATTCCCTGCATAATTGGTCACGATGAAGCACTGAGTTTGTCCGCTCGAAAGGAACTGCCGGCCAGTTTCCCTGGGTAATCACACTGATGCGCTGTCGTATTCAGGTGGTACTTAAAGAGGAGTTTTTTTGCGACAAGCCTTCAAGGTCTTGTTCGATGCAGCATCAATAACCACCCTGATTATTTTTGCCGCTATTACTTGATCAGGATGATTCCTGGCAACTCTTTTTGTGTTCGGCGTCAATTAACTTTGCCGGTTCTATGTTTGGTAACAGATAATTGATTCAAATACGGATCATGACTGCTTTTCGTACCATTGAATGGCATATTTTGTTAACTCACGACCGGAGTAGATTTTTAATTTGCGACGCATATTTGTTCTATGAGCTTCAATAGTTTTGATGGAACGATTGAAACTATTCGCAATTTCACTATTTCCAAAGCCTTGACCTATTAACTGCAATATTTGGTATTCAGTTGCGCTTAGTCCGACAATTGCGCTTGTTTTGTTGTTGACATCAACAAGCTTGCTTATCATTCGAGTTCTCATGCTATTGCTAACATAGAGTTCCCCATCCAAAACATCTTTAATTGCTTGTAGCAGGACGCTAACGGCAACTTGTTTCATGATATAACCTTGTGCACCTGCTTTGATCACTCTTTCTGCATAGACAGATTCTTCATGCATCGACATGACCAGGATGAGCGTATTTGGACATTGAGTTCGTATGAGCTTAATTAGATCATAACCGTAGAAGTCACCTAGCGATAAGTCGAGAATTATTAAATCATGAGGGCAGGCTGTATTTTTTTCTAAAACGTTGTCTGCAGAATCGCTTTGACAGCATACCGACATAGCATTTTCACGGCTTAGTAATTGTATAACTCCTTCTCTTACAACAGGGTGGTCATCAACAACCATGATTTTTGCTGGAGTCGCTTCGTTATATTTGGGTTTCATGGTGAATGTTATCTAGAAAATTAGTATTTTTATAAATCATTGATTGGATGAGTAGTATTTTTTCCGGTTGTCACTTGGCTATTAGAACTATTCAAAAGCTTTTAGTAAACAGAGAGTTACTCTGGTACCCCCATTTTCATATTGATGAAAGCAATGTCGGCAGACAACATTCTTGCTCTGGATGCCATGGATAACAAACCTAAGCCCGATTTAGCATGGCCTATCCAGTTATCGATTACATCTAAAATATCACCTCTTGCTGTATGTTTTAGATGTAACTCGATTAAAGTGGCATGACTATGTTTGATGGCGTTAGAAATGGCTTCTTAAACAATGCGAAATAATTGGATGTAAAATTCATTCTTTGGCAAATAACTGGAATCAAAATAGTCATTAGCAGCACTGTCATTATCAAAAGTAAAATTGCAGGTAACGCCAAACAGACCCGTGGTTTCGTCAGCTAAAAATTGCATTAAAGCAATCAGATTGTTAGAGTCGACTGAGATAGGGCAGGGGCCGTGAGACACACCCTTAAGCTTGTGGCAACCTGGCAAAGCCGATTTGATATGGTTTTGGCATCCTCGCTAACCCTGTATCCCTCGTTGATTAAATCTTTTTTTAACACCTCGAACAAAAACGCGATACCTGTAATCTGTTGTCCGATGTCATCATGCAAATCCTGTCCAATTCTTTGGTGTGATACTTCGAAAGTCTGAAGCAAGATTCGCTCTGCCAAAATAGCACGATTTAATGAGGCTTGTACTTTGTTTCTGGTATCGGTTTCAAGCTGCAGGTTCTTTTTGCGTTCGCTTATGTCCCAAAAAAAAGCTTAAAAACTTCTCGGTACTTTCCTGATAAGTTACGCTTACCTCAAGGTCAATAGATAATCCACTTTAGACCTGCTTAGCAACTCAACTCGGCTATATCCAGACAGCTGAATGAATTTCTCATTCATATTCCCGATACCCCAACTTTATCTAACAGTAAAAAGGCGTCGCCAGTGGTTGTTAACAAATTATGGTATAGCTCGGCGTAATCTGAATTTTGAATGCGTAATCGGGTGGCATTCAGCCCACTCGTAAATCTGACAGTTTCGATAATAATTCCCATAAAACCACCATGTAGGAGATAAACATAGTCGAAGGCAGTGTTATTTAAAATAAGGATATTTACCTATGATGCTTCGCTGTTTTTTACTAGGATAATTAGCAATTTTCCTAATTGTCACTAAGGAAATTACCGTTGCGGTAGACGTCAGCTATAAAAATAACTAAGTTTATTTAGTAGGGCTTGGAATCATTTTTTGTATTTTTAAACTCAAACCGTATCAATCCGCAAGGATTAGCCAAGCGCTTACTAGTTAAAGTATTAAACCAGCTTTTAACATGGTAATCATAGCCTGGCTATTAAATATCAAATCTTACAGACAACACGTTAAGGTATTCATTCTGATGTTAAATATTTTTCCGTTTGATCAAGTTGCTTTGTAAGCCTTACAGTAAATTCAAAATACTCAACTATATAGCTTACATATATGAGTTTTAAAGTCAGAATATATTTTTGTTTTAGTATCATTATTTTTATGACGTGTGTGCTTGCAGTAAGTTTAAATCAGTTTTCAAAGATACCGAATAATTTATTGTTAAAAAATAATGCACAAGAAAATGTTTTAGCTCCTATCGATACATTTGTATTAATGTTTCGGGTCAAACAATACTTAACAGTTGCTGCGCTTACCCAGAATCAAGAAGACTATTTAGCAGCTGCGGATGCGGCCAATACATTTAAAACAATTATTTCGCAATTTATGAAGGCTGAGCACCTTAGCCAAGATAAAATACAGAAACTTGATTTACTTAAAACCAATTTCGATGTGTTTTACCAAAATGGTAAAAATATGTCATCAATATACTTAAGTCAAGGTCATGATGCGGGTAATATCGCCAAGGCAAACTTTGACATTGCATCTAATTTATTAGAGGAACAAATAAAAAAACTTGAATATGAGCCAACTGAAGATAGTTTACAAGTTAATAGTTTAGAAGTACTGACATCAAAAAATACAGCAATCGCATTAAGTATTATTACGGTACTGGGATTTGGAATAGCTTTTTATATAACACGCTATTTGGATAACCAATTAGGTTTTGATCCATGTAACGCTAAAGGTATTGCTAAGGAACTGGAAAAGGGCGAGTTGTCGGTTGCTTTCAAGGTAAAAAAAACAGGCAGTTTACTGTTTACTTTAGAGCAACTTCGCCAACAATTATTAGCAAGGGGTGATCATAGTCAGCACACATTAAAAGAGCAGCTTCATCGGATTAAATTTGCCATGGATCATGTGACTGTTGGAGTTATGATAACTGATGACCACGATACTATTATTTATACTAATACCGTATTAAATAATATTTTTATTAACTCATTTAATGATAATAACGAACAAAAAATGGATTTTTCGTTAGATATGTTAATAGGGAAAAAAATCAGTGAACTCAGCTTTATTCCTGGTAATGACAGGATGCTGGGAGCTTTGACGACGGCTAAAAAGTTCTCATTAAAGTTAGGCGAACATCACATAGAATTGATTATGACAGCCGTTATTAATGAGGCTGGTGATCGTGTAGGTACCGTCAGTGAATGGCATGATCGTACAGAAGATATTTTAGTGGAAACTGAGTTGGCTAATGTTGTCACTGGCGCATTAATGGGTGATTTTACAAGAACTTTTAACGTTCGGGACAAAGTTGGTGTGATGCGCTTGTTAGGCGAGGGCATTAATGAACTGATGTACACAAACAAAGTAAGTCTGTATGAGATTTTAAGGGTTTTAAGTGCAATTACACGTGGAGATCTGACTGAAAATATCACCAACTCTTACTTTGGAGCATTCGGCGACCTGAAAGAAAGTACCAATGCTACTGTCGATACGCTAAAAGCAGTTATCACTAAAATTAAAGAGGTTACCGAAATCATAAGCAGCGGCGCCAAAGAGATTGCTGCAGGTAACACCAATTTGTCGCATCGTACGGAAAAGCAGGCGGTGAGTCTTCAGGAAACTACAGCTATCCTTAATGACTTAACGTTTGCTGTACAAAATAATGCCGAAAACGCAATAAAAGCAAATGAACTTGCAATCAGGGCAGCCGAGGTTGCCTCTCAAGGTGGAAATGTAATTAGTGACGTGATAACAACGATGCAAGGCATTAATGATGCTTCACATAAGGTTGTCGATATTATTTCTGTTATCGACAGTATTGCGTTTCAAACCAATATTCTTGCACTGAATGCCGCAGTCGAAGCTGCACGTGCCGGCGATGAAGGCAAAGGTTTTGCTGTAGTTGCTGGTGAGGTTCGAAATTTAGCCAAACTTTCAGCCGCCGCTGCAGGAGAAATAAAGAATTTGATTAGAGAATCCGTGGAAAAAATCGAAGAGGGCACGCAACTGGTTGCTCAAGCAAGAAAAACAATGGATGAAATTCTTCATTCAATTCAAATAGTCACCTTTATTATGAGTGATATTACTACGGCTTCGTCAAAGCAAAGCGTTGGCATTGAACAGGTTAATAAAGCGATAACTCAAATGGAAGGAGTAACTCAACAAAACGCTGCGCTAGTCGAGCAATCTGCGGCGGCTGCTGATTCATTGGAAAAGCAGGTTCAAGATCTGGCAGTCACGGTAGAAAATTTCAAGTTAGAGTAATCATTTTAAGGCTTGTTTAGCCTAAACCATAAAACCCAACTTTTTCGGCAACGGCTATTACGTTCATCCGTGCAGACCACGTTGAGGTCGGAGCGGTTTGAGCTTATACATCAGGATTGTGGCAAACTCTATTTGGCTGGTTTTTCCAATAACTCTATCACTGAATCAGTAAAGTGTTGATAATCTTCGGTGGCACGGCTTTTGGGGGAATAGTAGCGCACCGGTTGTCCGGCGGCGAAAGATTCTGCAACCCGAATATCGTTACGAATGCCGGGTAACATGCGAGAGATGCCGAATTGATTAGAAACCCCGCTAGTGACTTGTTTGTGTTGACCAATGCGCTTATCAATCATGATCGGAACGAAACCTACCAATAATGGCCCAGTATCAGTGACGCGATTACTGCCTACTCTAAAAAGCACACGAGCTAATTGTCGAACACCCTCACCAGCCAAATAATGTGGTAAAAAGGGCACCAAAACTCTATCCGCGCTATAAAGAGCGTTTAGCAGCAAGATATCGAGTGATGGAGGTGTATCCATAATGATGATGTCATACTGTTCCGCAATCTTTTCGTTAATCAACGCTGTGCGTAATAAAAGTTCATCGTTACTACCCGATCCATGCTCAAAAAGCGGATCAGCTGGAATAATATGCAGATTGTTCCAGCTTGATTGTTGTATTGCCGGGGCAAGAGAATTTTTGCCGGCAAAAAAACCATGAACAGTTGCAGTAGATTTATTTAATTTTATTCCAAGCCCCAAGGCACAATGACTCTGGGTATCCAGATCAATCAGCAAAATTCGTTTACCGCGACCGGCCAGTTCAGCGGCTAAGTTAACTGCTGTAGAAGTCTTTCCAGTTCCGCCTTTTCTGTTTGTGACAACTATAATATGGGTCATAGCAACTTAAAATAATTCAATTGTTGGTCTATCGTTATCACTTGGTGGCTTACTTCCAGTCAAGGCGGAATGAATCTCATGCTGACTACTCATGACGTACTGGTCAAGGTGGTTTTCAATTCGCTGTTTAAGTGAAAGCGTGATATTACCGTCCCATGTGTCATCCTCGGTTCGAATAACCATATCCTTCAAGTGATCGTCTAATTCTTGTATGGACGATAGCGTTTGTTCCACTCTCTGGCGTAACAGGTCCTGAAATTGCAAAAAGCTGAATGTCTCGGATAATTTATTGATGACTTCATCATTACTTTTTTTAAATGCAAAAAGAGTTTCATGCACCTTGCTACCAGGGTTTAGCGCATTCTCAGCATGCAGCGGAGTGGCTTGATCTCGAATGGCTTCATCAACTTGCTCAGACTGTTTGCGCGCAAGCAGGCTGATTTCGTCACTGTGTTTGATTAAAGCCAGTACACAGGTTTCTGTGTCATTTAAGGCCGCCGCCAGTTGTTGATACATCAGATTGAGATACGGTGAAGTGCTCCGAATTTCTTCTAACACTGATTTTTGGATACTAAGTAATTGGTCATTTTCAAAATTATGAGGTTTTAGTTTTCCCATCAACCATGCAATTTGAGTATGAAAAAATAGCCATATCACTATTCCTAAAACAGGAATAAGAGTGACCATAAAAACGACTGTCACTAAAATAATTTCAATATTATCCGGTAAACCCAAGGGATGAATCAGAGCCCGTTTCAGCCAAGGTGACACAAGCCAAGCTAAACCGCTGTTAATTATTATGGATATCAAAATCGCATTGATAATGCCTTTATTAAAGCCTGTTTGTGGAAATTCAATAACGTTATTATTGTTGAATTTTTCACCTTTCATAAGTGCTTCGTAAAAAAGTTAGCGTATATTAAATTGACGTCCATGTAGCCTGGATTCCAGCAATCCCTACCGAAATGTCGAATCGTTATTTCCACCTGGCATTTTAAAAGGCACTTGATTGTGCGCATGTTTATTACCGTTTTTCTAAGCGCCCGGTATGATTTGCTTAATCACCTTCAAAAGCGCTTCACCATTGACCGGCTTTACCATCCATCCGGTAGCGCCCAATTTTTTTGCTTCATCACGCTTGTCGGCCTGACTTTCCGTTGAGAGAACTAATATGGGTATAAATCGAAAACTGGGCAATCCTCTAATGTTTTTGATAAGCTCCAAGCCATCCATGTTGGGCATATTTATGTCCGTAATAATGAGATCAGGTTTTAAGGTTTTGAGTGCATCAAGTGCCTGAATGCCATCGCCCGCAGTTTCGACTGTAAATCCGCTGGAAGTTAAATTAAATTTAATACCCATAATCATGGTTAACGAATCATCCACAATTAGTATAGTTTTTGACATAGTATTTCTCCGTGATGCAAATTTTAAAGATTTAATGGTTAACTAAAGCGAGTTTCAACCAATCGGCAAACTCAGCATCTATTGGCCAAGCCGTCACATTGGTTTTGGCAGCCATTAATACCTGCAAATTAGCGGAATGTAGATGCGTACAGGCTGACAAATCGATTTTGGCAGCCGATTTTTTTTGCAACCATTCCAACAATCCCTCAGCTTCATCTACTCTCACAACGTCTTTAAAAATGGCTTGGTTTTTCGTATATTCAATAGTCATTGCAATAACTCCTTAATGTTAAGCACCAATAAAACTGAGCCGTCGCCCATTAGAGCAGAACCGGAATAGGCTGAAATATTTCCCAGTAACCCGGTCATTGGCTTCAGAATAATATCGACAGTTTCACGGAAGTTATCTACCAGCAATCCCACCGATTCGTCACCTAAACGAACAACCAGGATGGCGAATTCATCATCGGCATTGAGCTTTGGCTGGGCAGTAATACCAAGCAAGGTATTTATTGACTTTAGTGGAACAATGCGACCACGTAAGACAATCGCAAGACTCTGCTTAATAGTTCGAACAACTGAGCGGGTTACTCGAACTGTTTCAACCACGCTGTCCATTGGTATGCCAAGTAAATGACCATCAGATTCGATAATCATGACATTGGTGACTGCCATTGATAGTGGAAGCGATATTCGGATGCGCGTACCTTTGCCTTTTTCGCTTTCCAATGCGATAGATCCATTTACCTTCTCAACAGCTGTCCGCACGACATCCATTCCAACACCGCGACCGGATAAATCCGATATAACTTCGGCAGTTGAAAAGCCCGGTGCAAAAATTAAATTTACCGCATCTTGATCACTAATTCTTTCCAGGGTAGTTTCATCAAGAATGCCTTTTTCATAGGCTTTACGTTTGACAATCTCTGGATCAATGCCTTTGCCATCATCTACAATTTCAATGATGACTCGATCAGATTCTTGATTGGCGCGAATAATAAGGGTGCCAGCTGCTGGCTTTCCGGCTGCTCGACGAACGTCGGGGGATTCAAATCCGTGATCAAGGCTGTTTCTAACAATATGTACTAACGGATCGCCCAGGGATTCGATAATATTTTTATCGGCTTCCGTATCTTCACCCTCTAATACCAGATTGACTTCTTTAGCCAATTTACGGGTTGTGTCTCTGACTAATCTTGGAAAACGTTGAAACACAAATGAAACTGGCATCATCCGTACCTGCATGATGGCATCCTGCATTTCTTCCGCTATGCGATTTATGACGGCATACTGCGCCTTAATTTCCCGGGATAAATCGCGAACACCAAACACGGTTTCGGCTCTACCAGCCAAATAGGGCAGGGCATTTTTTGAAACGACCATTTCGCCAATCAAATTCATTAGCCGGTCTATTTTCGCTTGATCTACCTTAAGGCTTTTGGCTCCGACCGTAACATCTTCAGCCCGGCGGCCATACTTAATGTCCCCATCCAGCGCTTCGGTGGCTTGTGAGTTTGTATCATCGCTATTGACAGTTATTTCTGGCTCAACAGGCGGTGTTTTCGGTTCCAAATCGGGCGAGGTCTTAACGTGGTGACTGGTTTTATCACTTTGATCATAAAACAGATTATCAAGCCAATTTAGCAACGGTGTTGTGATGCCTTTTGCTATTGATGCTTCCGTAGCTAATTCTAATTCAGGTAACTGGTCCATAGCATTGGTTGTAACAAGACAACCTGACAAGGTAGCTACAACTGCTTTCATTCGCCCTATCTGCCAGGGTTCAGTAATAGGCAGCATGAGAATTTCACGCTGAGTTGCAACCAGCGTCAGCAACGCATTGGTTTTTGCCGGTGCCAGGAGATCGCTAACCGGATCAATACCCTGAACCGTATCCGGTTCCAATGAATGATTGGCAGCAGGAGCTAATTCATTGGGGTGGTGATGAACTTGCAAGCCAATCCAATCAGAGGGTTTTAGGCTAAGCAAGGATTCAATGATCGCAGTCAAAACCGGCTTATTGTCTGAATTTAACTTCAGTACCAATAATAACCATCGCAAAGCCGAGGACAGCCATAAATCTGGACTGGAAAGCTCCAGCATCGTTTGAGCAGCTCGAATTAGTCCCTGTGTATCGTTGGCTTGCAGGAGTTCAAGTGCATCGCTAACAAAATCTTCATAGATTGGGCCACCGTTAGGATCGCCAGCAGGGATAATGACAGACAAGGGCGAAAGTTGGTCTATCTTAATTTGATCGGGTACATATCGAAAGTATTCCAGAAGCGTAGACCTGGGCGCCGAAGACAGAATATGGAATTCCAACACACAGCGGTAGGCATCCATGTCGGCCAGTTTTGGCCAGGGTTCTCGGGAAACTATGCTACCCCATAGCAATTCTGGTGTTTGTCGCGCCTGGAAAAATGGATCTTCACCTTGAAAAAAGCATTCTTCAGCAGGTGAATAAACCAGCCAGTGCAGAGGACTTCCTGACCGTGTTAAGTTGTAAGCCGCCATGCGCAGGCTTTCTGGGATGTCGGAAAGCGCTTCGGGTGGCGCCTTAAAAATTATATTTCCAGATTCAACTGCCTGAGTGCCTGAGTTTTCTTCTAAATTAGCTGCAGGATCAAAGTGATCGTTAGCCTGATCTTTAACTCTGCTATTTAATTGCTGTAAACTTTCTGTTAAACCAGCTGAATGGACGGCATAGTTAGCCCCTATGGTGCCGGTCAATTCGATTTCATCGCACAACATCCCAACGAAATCCATCGCATCCAAAAGTCGGTCAGCCAAATCTTGGGAATAACTGACTTGACCATGACGAACGGCATCCAGGAGATCTTCACCGGCATGTAACACACGAGTCATTTCCGGAAAGTCGAACAATCCGCTATTGCCCTTGAGTGTATGCACAAACCGGAAAAGCTCAGTCATCAATTCAGTATCAGACGGTGCTTTTTCCAGCTGCATTAACTTTTCGCCGATGCCTTGCAGAAAGTCCCGGGCTTCTGACAAAAATTGTTCAAGTAACGGGTTCATGGCTGCGTTTCCCCGAGTAGTAATCGAACTTGGAGCAGCAATTCATCAGGTTTGGAAGGTTTGATTAGATAAGCATTTGCTCCTGCAATAAAAGCCCGTTTTTTATCATTAGCCTCCGCTTCTGTAGAAATCATAACGGCAGGCGCTTGTGGTATATCCTGTCCTCTAAGTTGACGCAAGAATCCGTACCCGTCCAGCTTGGGCATATTGATGTCCACAAGGTAAAGGTCAAAGGTTTCTTGCAGAGATTTTTCCAAAGCCTCTATGCCATTGATCGCTTCTTCCACGCTGTAGCCAGCATTTTCCAAAATGTTGCGGTGATACATGCGTACCGTGGCGGCATCATCGATAATCAGAATGCGTTTCATCAATTCTCCAGGGGTTTTTGATAAACAATGGCTTCAGGAAATTTTCGCACCTTATAAAGAGATGAAATGCGACTCATGGATTCAGAATGGCCAAGACAAATGTAGCCACCCGGTTTTAAAGCATCGTAAAAGGTTTCAGCGGCTGATTTGCGTGAAACATCATCAAAATAAATCAACAGGTTACGGCAGAAAATAACATCGAAATTACGGTAAGCACGCGTATCAGCTCGTTCGGATAAATTGACCCGGGTAAATTCCACCGATTGACGCAGCTCTTCGCTGATCTGATAGCCAGCAGTCGTTTTTTGAAAATATTGCATTAACAGCTTTGCCGGAAGCTGTTGCACTGAACGAGCCGAGTAAAGTCCTTGCCTGGCCTGAGCAAGAATTTTGGTATCAATATCGGAAGATATGATTTCTATGTCCCAATTATTAATTCCAGCCCAGTACTCTAATAAATACAAGGCAATAGAATAGGGCTCTTCCCCGGAAGATGAAGGAATTACCCAAATGCGGATCGGGTTGTTATCAAATTTTCCTTTAACAATATCTGGCAAAATTGAATTAACCAAGCATTTAAACTGGTATTCCTCCCTAAAAAAGTAAGTTTCATTTACCGTCATTAAATTTGTAAGCTGCTGCAACTCTTCACTTGAAGCCTGGAAACGCAATAGCGTAAAGTAGCTCCGAAAGGTGTCGTTTCCTGTCGCTGTTATCCGCTCAACCAAGCGTTTATCTACAAAGTAACGCTTTGATGGCTCAAACTGAATGCCGGTCTTACGATAAAAAAACTCTCGGAATTTCTGGAAATCGTCATCGCTAATGGTAATGTCTGCCATTGGGTTGTTAATCCTCAGAAATACGTTTGAAAGCCAAATCGCCAGCGAATTGGACAAAGGGTTCGTTTGCAAACCGCGACATTAGCTTTTTGATGGGTACCTCCGATGCTTTTGATCCTACTTCCACAAGCAAATCAAGTGCGGTAGCGCACACGTTTACATTTTCATCACTTGAAATAACATCAATTAACCAGGTTTCAACGTCAGGATGCCGTAAAGATTCGAGTATATTTACCGCAAATATTCGAACATCGGAGTCTTGATCACAAAGTAGTCCGCGCATAATCGGAGCCACTTCATCGGGCAATTGCTTCATGACTTCAATAGATTCGTTACGCAATTCTGCATCTTCACTTCGCAAGCATTCCACCAGACCTGCCACGGCCACTGCATCGCCCAAACTGGTTAACGTACTTAAAATAATTTCGCGTACAGAAATATCGATCTCTCTATTCAGGCGTGATACCAGTACTGCCGACGCATTTGGGCAATCAGCTAAATCGCGGGCAGCCCAGCGCCGTGCTAAAGGATCATCGCTTTCTAATTCTTCAGCCAAACTTGCGCAATCTCTTGATCGAATGCGATCTTCTTTAATTACAGACTCACGAGCCTGACTTTTTATAAATGCCATGGTGTTTCCTTATTATTGTCCCGCCCAAAGATTGATCTGGTCAGATATTTTTTCTAGCGGTAGCACAATACTTGCTCCACCACGGTTGATCAGTTCGGCTGGCATACCAAACACCACCGCAGTATCTTCAGATTCTGCAATCGTGCGCCCGCCGCGTTTATTGATTTCAGTAAATGCATCAGCGCCGTCATAGCCCATACCAGTGAGCATAACCGCTATAACATTGGATGGATCGCAGTGCTCCAACACCGATCTACCAAGTAACTCCACAGAGGGGTGCCATAAAAAATCACTGCTTTCAGGTTTTGGAATGATGGTGAGTTTGCCGCCTCGTCGACCCAGCACTATATCTGCGCCGCCTTTGCCAATATAGATAGTTCCAGGAAGTACCGGCATTGGCGATGATGCTTCAACCACAGTGAGAGCACAGATGCCATTCATGCGTTCTGCGAATGACCGAGTAAAGGCGGCAGGCATATGTTGTGCTATCAAGACAGGCCAGGGAAAATCAGCGGGTAATAGCGGTAAAATCTCCTCAAGCGTCCTTGGACCGCCGGTTGATACGCCGATGACTAGCAAACCTTGTTGATTCAACGGGTTTCTTAACGCCATGCGACTTTGTAAAGACTTTTCGCGTTCGTCACGCATACGTTGGGCTAAGCCCTTGATACTGGATCCGGAGTTTTTCAGCTTTGCTTTTGCTGCTGCTCTAATCTTAGAAATCAGCTCAATCTTAATTTTATTGATATTTAAAGAGATAGTGCCGTCTGGCTTGGGTATGTAGTCAACTGCACCTAAATTGAGCGCCTCAAACGTTGCTAAGGCACCCTTTTCAGTGAGCGATGACACCATTACGACAGGAACAGGGCGTTCTGCCATGATAATTGACAACGCGGTTATGCCGTCCATTTCGGGCATGTTTATATCCAAGGTCACTACGTCCGGTTTAAAGTTGCGATTTTCTTCCACCGCTTCTTTTCCGTTGCGTGCTAAACGGATCTCAAAATCATTTTCTTCCTGGAACATAGTAGATAGTTGCTTACGCATTAGCGCAGAATCATCAACAATAAGAAGCTTAATCATGAGTGTAACCGGTTAGGCTGCTATATCAGCTAAAGCAGAGATTTCTCCGCCAGCAAGCAGATGCGCAGGCTCAATCAGCTGTACCATGCGTTTTTGTTTTTCCAGGTTTGCCATCCTTGCCAATATCTTAGATTGCTCATTGGATAGGCGCGGTGCCTGTTCTATTGCAGATTTATGAATCCTGAGCACCTCAGCCACCGAGTCAACAATAAAGCCGGTTCGAGTGCCGTTTATTAGAAAAACCATGACTCGCTGACTATCAGAACGTTCGACCGTGGCTAAGCCTAATCGAAGACGCAGATCTATGACCGGTAGTACAGCACCTCGCAGATTAATTACACCTTCAACAAAAACAGGTGCTCGAGGCACATGCGTTAATTCTTCAGGCACTCGCACGATTTCCTGCACGCTTTCAATGGACACACCGTACTCCTCCTTGTCCAGGCGAAAGATCACTACCTGCTCGTCATCATCGATATGTTCATTGTCCAGATCTGTTTGGTTATCTGATAGATTGTTGCTTTGTAGATTGTCCATATTGGTCAAAGCCTCCTTAATGGTTGTGTGATTGAAAAGGTTGCGAGTTGAAATTATTGACACTAAGCGCTTGCCATTATCTAAGCGGCAAATTTCGCTGATGTCAGCCAGACCAGATTCTCGGGCAAGCAGGCCAGGCATGGCATCAACAAATGACTTGGCTACTCGAAGTACTTCATTGACGTTATCCATGACAACACCTACCGAAGCGCTTCCCAGTGCAACAACCACAATACGACTGCGTTCATCGGCAGCTTGCGGGGGCAACGCAAACATGCTGCGTAAGGACACCAGTGGTAGCAGCCGGTTTCGCAAGGTCATCACGCCCAGCACATGCGAATCTGAATGCGGCACATGAATAATTTGCTCGGGTACCTGTACAATTTCTTGCACATCTTCAATTGCAATGGCGTATTCCTGACCAGCAACGTCAAAGCTGACCAATTGTAATTCATCGCTGTTTTCCTCATCATCAACCGGCGGAGTGCCAGACAATCCACCTGTCATACTGACATTGTGGGTAATGCCTGCAATTTCCGTAAATTCCTGTGCGATCAGCTTTTCAAAGTTCAATACCATGATCATGGCATGACCGCCCACGTCTTTTATCATCCCGGACAGCAGGTTTGTATTGACTGTGCTACTAATAGAATTCACATCTTCAATCTTGCCCGGTTCGACGCCAACTACGCTGGCCACTCGATCAACTACAAATCCAAGTGGCTGACCAATATCAATCACCACTGCGCGCGTAGCATCATCATGTGCGCGTTCATCAAAACCAAACATACGTCTAAGGGAAATAATCGGTAGTACTTTGCCGCGTAAGTTTGCTAATCCATCAAGGATTTTAGGTGCCAGTGGAACGCGCACTACATCGGGAACTCTAATGATTTCCTGCACCGGCGCCATATCTACTGCAAAGACTTCACTTCCAATAATGAATGTCACAAATTGGCGGGTGTCTGTGATATCTGATTCAAGATTTTCCTCATCAACCTTCAATTCTTCATTGGGTTGGGGCACACTTTGTTGCTGGCTATTTGTTGTCATGATGGCCTCCCAAATCAGGCGCTTTGCAGCTCGTCCGCAAGGGATGCGATCTCTTCAATCGCCGCAGCCAATTCCTCTGCGCCTTGCGATTGCTGGGTAGCTGCTGCGCCCGCTTCAGAAGCCGCCTTGTCAGCTTCCTGTGCGGCTGCAGAAATTTGCTCTATGCTTTTTTTCACTTGGCCAATTGCTTCAGCAATTTCTGATGACGCTGCGAGAATTTCAACACCGCCTTTTTCAACATCAAGAATGTCAGATTCTATAATCTCCAGATTTGCTGTACTCAGCTTGGCTTTTTCTACTTCTATCGTGGCGGCTGTGACAATTTCATCAAGATCACGCCCTACCACGCCAATCTGATCTTGTACCGCTTTGACCAAATCTTTGATTCGATCAGCATTCTCAGCAGAATCATGGGCTAAGTTACGTATATCGGTAGCAACAACTACAAAGCCCTTACCAAAATCGCCTGCTCTAGCCGCTTCAATAGATCCATTAACAGCTAACATATTGGTCTGAATAGACACTGTAGTGATAGCGTCAACAATCTTATCAATACGTCTGGAAACTAATTCCAGGTCTTTGATTTGGATAATACTTGCTTTTGAGTTCTCCGCCGCTGCCGAAATACCTGTAATCAAGGCATCGACTGCGGCTTTATTCACGCCTAACAAATTTTTGATGGCCATAATCTTTTGACCGTTTTCGGTAGCTCGGTTTTGAGCCAATTCAACCCCCCGCTCAATTTGATTGACAGCTGCGGCTGATTCTTCAGTGCTGGCTGCCTGTACTTCGGCACCTTTACGAATCTGATCAATAGCGGACATAATCTGGGCGCCCGAACGGTTAATTTCCTGTACAGCAGAAGAAAGCTCCTCCGCAGCTGAAGCCACTTCTTCAGCACTCTTGGCAACGTCGGTTGAATTTTTCAGATCTTCCGCAAGTTCAGACAGCGTTTGCGCGGTTTGTTCGCATTCAGCAAGCGCTTGTGCTTGTTCAGCTACGGTCTTTGCGGCTTCTTCAGCTGCGGCCGACTGCTCTTCGGCCGCAGCTGCAACGTCTTCAGAACCTTTCAGTGCCTGTTGAGTGGCTGTGGCTGACTGCGCCGCTCCTGTGGCGATTTCAACCACGCCCTTGACGACATCAATAGCGTCAATGCGTATTTGCTCCAATTGTGTGGTAATTGTTTTACCATTTTCTAATTGCCCTTCAACTGCTTTGGCTGAATTACCGATGCCTTCAGCGATTGATTTTACTTCCTGCTGTATTTGTCCGACTAAATCCTGAATCTGTTTAGCACTCTTCTCTGAGGTTTCTGCCAATGTTCTAACCTCATCGGCAACGACAGCAAAGCCTTTGCCATGTCTGCCTGCACGGGCTGCCTCAATGGCTGCATTTAAAGCAAGCAAATTGGTTTGGTCAGCGATTCGGGCAACAGCTTTAACAATGTCTCCAATACTGGCCGCCTGTTTTTCCAGTTCTGCAACCATAACCACTGATGCAGACTGGCGTTGTGCAGCCACGCCGACATTGGTAACCATCAAGCCAACATCCGTATTTATTTTTGCTACCAGTGTTTGAGTTGCCTCTGCTTTTGTTTGGCTCAAGTTAGCATTTTGCATTTGACGCGTAATGGCCTCGCCAACAAGATTGAATCCTGACAAGGATTCTTGAGCAGCACCGGAAGCTTCTTCCGCCCCAGTAGCAATTTGATCGGAGGCGCGTTTTAACTCCTCTGCTGCAGAAGCTGCCTCATTTATTCCTGATGATAATTCGCTGGTCGCAGCGGCAATACGCTCGGCGGCCTGCTGCTGCTTGCCAAGTGTTCGAGCTTTTTTGCGCTGTGCCTCAGCTTCACGTACGGCTGTTGCAGAATTATTTCCACTTATGGAAATCGAAGGTATTGAATTTGCTGATTTCTTAACAAGAGCCATATGGATTGCCTTTATATATTGATTCTAAGACTGGAATGGGTACATGTATGTATTGAGGTAAGAAGTTATGATTTATATAAATAACTTAAATACTATTTTAAATATCATTGATATTAAATTAATAAAAAATGAAAAAACTGCCATCTATAAAAACTATAAATTATTTTTTATTGAAAACTTATATTAAATAAAATTAAAATATTTTTTCTTACATAAAACTTAATTACCTTTCCAAATGCATCCTGTTCCAAGCATAGCTACAGAATTAGCATTGTCCAAAAAATACTAAAACTCCTTACTATCTAGTAAGGAAAAAGGCGTATCTTATTAGGGAAACACGCTAATTTTGTAAATGCCGTAAAACCTAAAGTGTAAAAATGACCTTGCTAAGATATAGCTGGCACTCAGTTACGCGTATTTTTTAAAATTTAGGCCAATAATGAAATTTAAAATATAAAGCCGGTAAGTGCTTCGTAAAAAGTTAGATTGTAACAATAACATCCATACAGCCTGCATTCCGGCAAACCCTGTTGAGATAACCAATTGCTATTGTATTGATAGGTACTTATTAGTTTTGGGTAATAGCATATATCCACACTGGCCTTTACGGAAGATTGATAATTAGTGCAATACCCTAATAGGATATGCTTGTTTCCCTAAAAAATAGTAAGGAGTTTTAGTGTTTTTTGGACAAGACTCATTCTATTGCTATGCTTGAGGCATGAGATATAAGGATAATAATCAAGTATTTTTGCAATTAACTCTGTTTTAAACTTTATTAATATATTTAAGTAGCTTTTGCTTTTAAACGCTTAATTAAAGCCGGGGATATTTGTGATTAATTTTAATGGCAACATATTTAATCTATTGGTAACAAGAAAATGAATACGAATGTTCAAAATCGCATAGCTGAAGTCTTGACCCGCGATGAACAAACGCTGCTATCCGACTGGTTACGTGAGCAGACGTCAGCGCTTACTGCACGGCAAGACTTGATCCCCGAAGCCGATCTTCGTAATCAGTCAGCGGAGTTTTTGGCGTTAATCACATCCGTTTGTCGCTCAGGTAGTCTAAGCGACATATATACCCTCGAATGGAAACCGGTGCGCGATTTTCTTGATAGTATTTCCGCAAGTCGGGTGCGTTTAGGGTTTTCAACGTCGGAAACGGCTACATTCATTTTTTCATTGAAACAACCCGTCTTTAATCGATTGCAACAGGCATTAGCCGGCGAAACCTCTTTTTTAATTGAGGATATTTGGACCGCCACTGTTCTGCTGGACAAATTGGGTCTGTACACAACTGAAAGCTATATAAAAACCAGAGAAACAGTGATTAAGCGTCAGCAGATGGAAATGCTTGAGCTGTCCACTCCGGTTGTAAAACTCTGGGATGGAATTGTAGCGATACCGCTAATAGGTACACTCGATAGTGCCAGAACTTTAGTCGTCATGGAAAATTTGTTGCAAAGTATCGTCGACACCAGTAGCAATATCGCTATTATCGACATTACCGGCGTGCCGACAGTCGATACGCTGGTTGCTCAACACTTGCTAAAAACGGCTTCTGCAGCTCGACTTATGGGGGCTCAGTGCCTGATTAGCGGTATTCGTCCACAGATTGCTCAAACCATGGTACATCTTGGTGTGGAATTTGGAGATATAGTCACAAAAGCTTCACTGGCAGATGCTTTGGCCTATGCCTTTCGACATCTCGGCCATAACGTGGTCAAGCAAACTACATTCAACTGAGTTAAGGAGCCAAAATGGAAAGGATACCTATCCTTCAGGTTGGTGAGTTCCTTATAGTCAGCATTCAAGTTGATTTGCATGATCGCCTGGCACTAAGGCTTCAGGATGAGCTAACCAGTCAAGTAGTTAAAACCCGCGCGAAAGGCGTGCTAATCGACATCTCGTCACTGGAAATAGTGGATTCGTTCATTGGTCGATTGCTGAACAACATAGCATCAATGACACGCATTATCGGTGCGGGCACTGTCGTCGTTGGTATGCGACCTTTAGTAGCAATTACCATCGTCGAACTTGGCTTGTCGCTTATCAATGTTAAAACTGCTCTTAATGTAGATCAAGGAATGGCATTGCTCCGAATCATGGTGAATTCAACCATTGAGGAAGGCAGTGATGAACCTGACAACCGGTGACGTTTTGCCGCTGAATTCCGAAGAGGATATGCTCCTGGTTCGGCGAGCAGTGAAGGAACTAATGGTGGAGCATCAGTTTAGTTTAATTCAGCAAACCAAAATGGTAACAGCCGCCAGCGAGTTAAGCCGGAATAACGTCATTTATGGCGGCGGCGGTGTTGCTATATTTGAACTCCTTCAAGACAGTGGAAATACCGGACTACGCATCACTTTTGTAGATCAGGGCCCAGGTATTGCCGATATTGATCAAGCCTTAAGTGACGGATTTACCACTGGCAAGGGCTTGGGTCTGGGATTGGGTGGAGCAAAACGATTGGTGCAGCAATTTGAAATTCAATCTGAACCAGGGGGAGGGGTGCGTGTTAGCATTTCCATGTGGAAATAAAGGAAAGATATTTCCGCAGTGCATTCACGTGCAGGATTCTAGTCAACCCGGCGAAGCCAGGCGCTTGGCAATTTTCTTGTGTCATTCTCTTGGTTTCAGTGAATTAAGCACCGCTCAGGTTGCTTTGGTGGTTACTGAGCTGGCTACCAATCTGGTAAAACATACCGAACAATCCGGCGGTTATCTGATTTTTTCGCCCTTCGAACAAAATAGCATTGTCGGGCTTGATATTCTCTCGCTCGATCAAAGCGTTGGTATCACCAACATCAGCGAATGTTTGCGGGACGGTTATTCTTCAACAAATACAACTGGCGGCGGCTTGGGCTCAATTCGCCGGCAATCGACAGTTTTTGATATTTTTTCTGTGCCCGACAAAGGTGTGGCGATATTAAGCCGATTCTGGCCATTGGCTGCGCCAGAACCATTCGCAGCTCTGGATGTCGGTGCTGTTTGTCTCCCGATTACCGGGGAAGAAGCTTGTGGCGATGCTTGGGCCATGAAAGCCGGTCCCGATTCAACCCTGTTCATGCTGGCCGATGGCCTTGGGCATGGACCCGATGCCGCCGAGGCTGCTAACCAGGCGGTAGCTACCTTCTTGGAGTCTGCACCGCGCCGTCCGGCCGAGCTGCTTATGCTGATTCATAATGCCTTGCGACACACCCGAGGCGCTGCTATAGCTATTGCGGAAATTTACACTGACCAGCTTAGCGTTCACTTTGCAGGTATTGGAAACATAACTGCGCAGGTTCATTCGGATGAAAAAGTCCGCAATCTATTTTCTCATAATGGAACCGCCGGAATAGCTGGCACACCCAAAATAATGGAGTTCATCTACCCTTGGACTAACACAAGCTTGCTGATAATGCACTCCGATGGTCTCGCGACACATTGGTCTTTTGATGACTATCCGGGACTGGCGAACAAACACCCGGCACTCATTGCCGGCGTTTTGTTTCGTGATCATCAGCGTCTGCATGATGACAGTTGCGTATTGGTTGCCAAGCCTAGATGAACAATGAATATTCCCATAGCCAGTTTTGAAATTCGTTTCGATCAAGACATTGTCCACACCCGCCAGCATGCGCATTTAATTGCTGAGCTGCTTGGCTTTTCCAGAAAGGATCAAGTCAGCATTAGCACCGCCATATCAGAAATTTCTCGCAACTGTTTCCAATATGCCCACGAAGGAGTAGCTGAGTTTTCAATTGTTGGCACGATGCCTAATCAATGGTTATCGATGATAGTGCGCGATAACGGGCCGGGTATTGCCAGACTGAGTGAAATTCTTGATGGCCAGTTCAATTCTTTTACAGGGCTGGGCAAAGGAATTATTGGTAGCCGCCGGCTTTTGCCGGATTATTTTCATATAGAGACATCACCCGGGCAAGGCACCACCGTTACATTGGGTAAAACTCTCCCGGCAATCATCCAACCGGTGTCAAACAAGGTACTTGCAAGCATTTCTGAGGCATTGGCAGCTCAAGTGGCCGAATCACCACTTCTGCAGATTCGAAAGCAATCCGAAACAGTCCTACATGAAACGCATGCGCAGCAACAAACTGTGTTGGAAGGGATGCCTGATGGCTATTTGCGCATTAATGGCCTGGGTGTTGTACTTGATGCGAATACCACCTATCTGAATCAATCGGGTTACACACGCGCAGAGCTGCTGGGAATGCGGATTTCCGATCTGGAAATGAACAGCCAAAGTAACAATACACTCAGACGCATTGACCAGATTGTTGAAACGGGTGCTGACCATTTTGAAGTGCAGCATCGGCGCAAAGATACTTCAGTTTGGTATGTTGACGTCAGTATTAATTATTTGGAAATGCTGGGTGGGCAGTATTTTGTTTTTTTGCGTGATATTACTCAGCGCAAGGAGCATGAGCGTGAGTTGAGTATTGCGGCCATTGCTTTTGAAGCGCATGAAGGTATTTTTATCACTGATGCCAGCCAAATAATCCTAAAAGTCAATCAAGCCTTCACCAGTATTACTGGTTACAGTGCTGAAGAGGTTGTAGGTAAAACACCGCGAATACTCAGTTCAGGGAAGCATGACCAGCATTTTTATTCGCTGATGTGGGAGAATCTCAATTCCACTGGCTCATGGGATGGAGAAATCTGGAACAAATGTAAGACAGGTGAGTTATTTGCTGAACATCTCACCATCACCGCCGTCAAAGATGCGGAAAATACGCTCACAAATTACGTAGCTACCTTTTCCGATATAACCTTAAGCAAAAACGCGGCAGAAGAGATTCAAAAGTTGGCATTTTATGACCCGCTCACTCGATTGCCAAACCGGCGCTTATTGTTGAATCGACTAAGTCATGCAATAGCGACCAGCGCCCGTAACGGTCATATCGGCGCTTTGTTGTTTATCGATTTAGACAACTTCAAAATGTTGAACGATACCTGTGGTCATAATTCCGGTGATTTGTTACTTCAACAGGTTGCAGAACGCCTGACCAGTTGTGCCAGGGAAAGCGATACCGCAGCGCGTATAGGCGGTGACGAGTTTGTGGTGATGCTTGAGGGCTTGAGCCATCATCGAGAGGTGGCTGCGTCACAGGCTAAGACTGTCGGTAACAAGATTTTGGATATTCTCAATCAGCCCTATGATCTGTGTGATCATATTTATCACAACACACCAAGCATAGGCGTCACCCTGTTCTGTAATCACGAATCCAATATTGAAGATTTATTGATGCAGGCCGATATTGCCATGTATCAAGCTAAGAATGCAGGTCGAAATGCACTGAGATTCTTTGATCCACAAATGCAGGAAAAAATTAACAGTCGCGTGGCCCTCGAATCTGAGTTGCGCAAGGCTTTAACCTCTGACCAGTTTAAGCTGCATTTCCAGTTGCAGGTCGATTACCAGAACTGTGCGATCGGAGCAGAAGTGTTGATTCGTTGGCTGCACCCGGAAAAAGGCATCATTTCCCCAATGGAATTCATTCCGCTCGCTGAAGAAATAGGGTTGATTATCCCCATTGGGCTGTGGGTACTGGACATAGCCTGTGCACAGTTGAAGGCTTGGCAGCAGAAGCAGGCAACCCGAGATCTTGCCTTATCAGTCAACGTCAGCCCCAAGCAATTTCATCAGTCCGATTTTGTTGATGTCATCTGTGGTTTGATAAAAAAATATGAAATTGCGCCAAAGCTGCTTAAATTGGAACTAACAGAAAGCATGTTGCTCGATAATGTTGAAGAGACCATTCAAACGATTACCAACCTCAAATCCATAGGCATTGGCTTTTCTCTTGACGATTTTGGCACCGGTTATTCCTCATTACAATATCTTAAGAGACTGCCTCTGGATCAGTTAAAGATTGACCAATCGTTTGTGCGCGACCTGTTGTTGGATCAAAACGATACTGCCATTGTGCTTACCATCATTGCGCTAGGCCAAAGCATGGGGTTGGAAGTGATTGCCGAAGGCGTGGAAACTGAAGAGCAGCGGGATTTTTTGGCCAAGCACGGCTGCTATCGATATCAAGGTTATTTTTTCAGTAAGCCTCTGCCATTGGAGGACTTTGAGCTATTTGTTGATTTATATAGCGGTCGTGATTTGGCTAGTCGTACCGGTAAAATTCGATTTTGAGGCTGAGCCGGTATTAATGAGCAGGTGCAAGCCTGCTACCCGAACAACGGTTAATACTACTTAATCGCATTGAATACTTTAAATACCAAACCAAACTAACGACAAAGCGCATAAATTCCCACAGAACGCAGTCATTGGGCAACATGAGAGATTAGGATGCTAAAAATCACTCAGCGCAGCCATGCTATAATCATTTTCTTTTAATGCCCACCAACACCAGCAACAATAATTGAACATGGAATTACACCCGCTTTGCACCTTTTTCCCACGCATGTCAGATGAAGAATTTGGTTCGCTGAAAGTAAGCCTTCAAAATAACGGACAAACACACCCTATCTTTACCTTGGGTGGCATGATTCTGGATGGAGGGAATCGCTACCGTGCATTATGTGAACTGGGTATTGAGCCTGTTATGGTTGAGTATCAGGGGCCAAGCCCAGCGCAATTTATTTTATCGTCCAACTTACACCGAAGACATTTAACCCAAGGCCAATCCGCAGCTATTGTGTCCGCGTCCCAAAGTTGGATCAATGCGCAGCCTGAGTCTCAAACGCCAAATCATTTATCACTGGATACCGCGGCAGCTAGAGCTAAACAATCCGGTGCAGGACAGCGAACCCAACAATTAGCCGATAAATTGGTCAAAGAAGCCCCCATTGATTTGGTCAACGAAGTGATTAATGGCAAAAAAAGCCTGAATAAAGCGATAAAGGAGATTACTCCACCGAAACTTATCGTTCCCAAGTCAACTGACAAGGTTGTGGAATCGGAAATTCACGTTGATCCTGTTCTGAGCACGAATGAACCACAACAACCGCTGAGTAGTTTGGTGAATAATCCTGCCGAAGTAGTAACAGATGAAGACGGCGATACGGTTTTAAATTCACTGGATGATATTCAACGGTTAACAGAATTGAACAAGGCCTTAAACGCCCGAATCATTGAACTCACGCTTGAAAAAGACGAGGCAGTAAAGTCGGCCAGCTATTGGAAAGAACAATATTTAGTACTGGAAGCGGCATTAAATAAGGATAGGGTTGAATAATGTTTGAACTACCCTCAATAGGGAACCTCGTCATTTCGACTATCGTGTTTTTCGTGGCGGCTAACTATCTGCACCGTATTCTTGAGAACTACGGTCTTCCTAAAGGGCTGGTTCGCGGTACATTAGTTTTTTGCCTGGCTTCTCTGGTGTCATGGGGGTCAGGCGAAATGGTGGATTGGTCGCAAAATAAAATATCGGGATCGCAACCATCAATTGAAGCGTCAGATGATTTGTCCCAGTTGCTTAAATTAGTTGATCAAACGCAATCAGCCTCGTCAGAACTAAAAGATTCAGTTTCAAATCAACCGTAAGCTCGGGGTATTTTACTCAAAGAGTTGTTATTCCTGCGGCTACCGAAAGCCTTTGCATTGATGCGAAAAACTAAAATCAATCCATTACACTCGCTTTCGCCCGATTGTAGTTGGTAATCTTAGCCAGTAAATCCGCTCGATTTTGCCCGACAGCCCTGTGCAGCAGTTTGGCAGATCGTTACAAACTCAGATCACGACAGGCGCTAAATTAAAATAACAGTTTCAAATGAGACTGTTGTGCTTTCCGTGCGCGCTGAAAATAGTACTCCAATCAAAACTATAAGCTGGAAAATAGTTCAGTTTTTCTTTTCGATTAATAACTTCGCCCGAAATATAGTTGTTTTCCGAATAAAAAAGGAGCATTATAATATCGTATCGATACTATTGTTTAGTTTATCTTTAACCTTCTTAGGCGAAGCAAATGAAAATAGCCGTAATTTACTTCCTTGCTTTGGTGATCTCATTTGAGGTGTTTGCATACGAAAGTGCCAACAAATCCTCGGGTGATTATCAACTTGAATCCCGGTTTGGTATGCCGGTCATAGTTTCACAGAATACACATACCGTTTCCTGGCCCCAAGCCAAAACTGCTGACCATGCAATTGATCAACCGGCATCAGAAAAACAAGATGCGTTATTAACAGAGGTTTCTATTTACGCCTTGATTATCCTGGTATATTCAATTTACTGGAAGATAAACAATAAACCTACGGTTTAAACTGAACGGACTCAAATCGTCATAAACGACAAAACAAGAAATAAAGTAGTAACTATCCCTAAAAAACCTTTCATCCATATGGAGAAAACACATGAGTGCGACACTTTACGAAAGAATCGGCGGAGAACCTGCCGTTAACGCAGCGGTTGATATTTTTTACCGGAAAGTCCTGAACGATTACCGCATCAACCGATTTTTTGATAATGCGGATATGGACAAGCAGATTGCCAAACAAAAGGCTTTCTTCACAATGGCCTTCGGCGGCCCTAACAATTATACCGGCAAGGATATGCGTAACGCCCATGCCCATTTGGTAAAGGCAGGGCTGAATGAAGACCATTTTAATGCCGTCATGGAACACCTGGGCGCAACCCTGACTGAATTGAATGTTCCGGGCAATCTGATAGCGGAAGCTGCAGCAATTGCCGAAAGCACTCGAAATGATGTATTGGGCAAATAAGCAATACTATTTTATTTAGTCACAAGGGCGACATTCTGTGCCGCCCTTGAATTCGTTGCATAGAGGCATGAATGGTTAAGTTAACGATCGACCAAAAGCGCTAAGCTTGCCAAACAGGAACACGACATTGTTAGACATGGCATTGCAGATGCCTTTGAATTCAATGCCGGTCGTTGGTCAACCTGCAACTTAGCGTGCAGTTAATTCATCGCTAACATGGATTGCTGGCAACAAAATAAGGCATCTCAGTACGTCGAATTCATGTAACTACTATATAAGAGCTAAAAATTTACCATAGAATGGTGATTGTTTATTTGTTTTATTATCATACGATTAACCGATGTAAAAGCCATAAAGTATTAAAAATGAGCAAAATAGACATCGGGCAAAATTGCTCACTTACGCGTTATTTGGAAGAAGTATCGAGATTAGAGGGGGATAACCTCAAGGCGCAATTAGCGGGCGCTTTGCTATTCGGACTTGGTTACCCGCAGTTTATTCAGAAGTTACCTGACATTACAATTACTGTGCAATTAGTACAGCAAATCTTTAACGCTAGCGAAACCGATCTTTTGTTCGATGCTGAAGATAAGTGTGTGGAATGCACTCAATTAGGCAGTTGCAAGGTAGGTAAGCTGATTATAACCAGTTAGAGCCAGACTCGTAATTCATCTACCGCAGTCTTAACCAGATGGGATCAAAACCCCGGGAAAGCCGCAAAGACTAATTAACCGCTTTGTGTTAAATACCAGCCAATTATTTGTTAACCACTACGCTCGCCTGGTTGTATGGTTTCAGATATATCCGTAGTTAGATATAAGCCGTCCTGAGTGGTTATAACGCATCCCCTCGATTACACCAATCTATCGTTTATTGGCGCGCTTTAGCCGTCTTAGACATATTCCCCTGCACGCCTAAGTATTCATACCAATTGAAGTTCACATCAATGTCAATAACAATGATTTTGATAGAAGTACGATCAGTTTTTTCCTGATTACATTATCAATAAAAAATCGATCAGCTCTAAGCCTTTCAGTGTTCTCTTATTAGAGTTTTGGTATTTGCAATGAAAAAATTCTCATTAGTTTTTCTGCTCTGTCTGTTATCAAGTAATGCATTGGCTATCGGTGAAGTTTTAAAACTCACGGTATCTGGTAGCAGTTATACTGCAACTAGAAAACTTAATACGCCAGCCAGCTTTTCCAGGAATTTGACTCTATGGATTAAGGACGATAGTACGGCTGTACTTAAGGGTTTATCGAGCTACACGGCTTCTGTTTTAAGATCTACATTCAAAAAAAATAAATTGGCTGTGAACATGTTCTCGGGCAGTGCTGAGTCTAACTGGGCAATTACCGGGGAAGCAACTTTAGAAAAACATGGTTATATAAAGACCTTCTCAGGTGTTATGTTAACCAGAGGTTTATTTGAGTCGAATAGCTTTGCAAATGACAAAGTAACTGCGAAGCTTATTGGGTTCAGTACTGATGGCATCAACATCGTCAAGGTAAAGTAAACAGGGTGTGTGCTTTATCCCGGTTTCCTGATTGTAATGGGTTAAATTACAAAAAGGGCTGATCTACCGAGGGCGCACTTGTTGACCCTGTAACGAACACATAGTCCTCGTCGAACTCCAATATAGGGCTTATAACAATGGATGATAAGAACTCATTGAGTTCTTGCATATAGATCGGATCATCCCAAAAATTAACAGGCGTTGTGCTCTGATCCGGTGTGGAATCCAAGGTAATCTGATTGGTGGAGGTACGGCTTTGAGCCAAATAGAGGTTGTCACCATCCGGGTTTTCAGCGTTCATAAAATTCTCTTTTAGTGGTTTAGAATTTTGAGTATAGCTAAATTAAATGGCTTATCCAGCGCCTGACTGGTTCTCAGTTATAACCTAAGCAGATGCTTAATTTGAGACACAACAGGGTCATCTTTTTGAAATTAGTTGAAGCTTGTCAGGAATCAGGTTGTCTTTAAAGTAGACCAAGGTTTGAAGCGTGTTGGGATTGCTGGCTGTTGATCTGTGATAAGTCCGAACAGTGGCGGCAATGCTGCCAGCAACCAACAACCGTTTTGGTATGCAAGCCGGTATCAAAATACCAGATGGTCACTCACTGCAACCACTCAATCACATAATCTTCCATATCATCAAGGTCTGCAACTTCGGATTCCATAAGCGCAAATGTACGTACTGATTCACCTGCCGCATCAGTTGAATTTGGATTGCCTGACAGCAAGGGATGCCAACTGGCTAATGGTTGACCTTCTGCAATCAAGCGATAGGCGCAGGTTGAGGGTAGCCAATGGTAGTTTTCAACGGGCAGTAGTTTTACATTTAAACATTCCGGAACTAATTGATTGCGTTCTTTGTATTGAGTGCAACGGCAGGTTTTTATATCAAAGAGTTTGCAGGCCACGCTGGTAAAATAAATGTCGCCGGTCTCTTCGTCTTCCAGTTTATGTAAGCAGCATTTACCGCAGTTATCGCACAATGATTCCCATTCTTGCTCGGTCATTTCTGACAAGGATTTTGTTTGCCAAAAACTCATAGTGCTGTATTGATTGTTGCTGAGTTGGGGGTAGGGGATAATAATTCCCAGACTGGTTTTACTTTATCCGGCATGGGCGCTAATCGCCCCAATTCTATCCATTGATTGCAGGGATTATGAAAATCCGACCCTGCGGAACCGGCCAGTTCAAAGCGTTGCGCGTAGTCGGCAACCAGCTTGATTTCATCTGCGGTATTTCTGCCTGTGATAACTTCAATACCTGCGCCGCCTGCCTCTTTAAACGCAGTGAGCAGGCGTTTCATCCATGCAGCCGTTAGCTTGTAGCGTAAAGGGTGTGCCAATACGGCAATGCCGCCGGATTCACAAATCCAACTGACGGCTTGCGACATGTCGGCCCAAACTGTGTTAACGTAGGCCGGTTTACCCTTGCCTAAATACCTGTCAAACGCTTCTTGCTGGGTGGAAACGTGATTTTGTGATAATAAAAAATCGGCAAAATGGCTGCGGGTAATCATGCCAGTCCCTGCTGCTTTTTTAACAGCTTCCAATGCGCCCGGGATGCGTTTTTTTTCCAATTTTTCGGCAATCTGTTCCGCACGCTGCATACGGGTTATTTGCAGTTGTTGGGTGGCTTCTGCCAGTGGCTGGTAGTTGGGGTCAATACCTAAGCCGATGATGTGTAACGGCTTATCTTTCCAGAGTGTTGATAGCTCGATGCCTGGAATGAGCTTGATGTCGTAAGTGCTTGCCGCTATTTGTGCTTCCGCCAGGCCAATGGTGGTGTCATGGTCGGTTAAGGCGAGTGTGGTGACTTCTTTTTCATGCGCACGCTGCACTAACTGGCTGGGTGTGAGTGCGCCATCGGATGCGGTCGAGTGGCAGTGGAAATCATATTTTTCGACCATGTTACTGGTATTCTCCATAGAGTTTGGCATACAAGCCATTTTGATTGATGAGCGCTTCGTGGCGGCCTTGCTCACATATTTTGCCTTGTTCAAATACATAAACGTGGTCTGCCTGTTTAACAGCGCTGAGTCTATGGGCAATAATAATAGTTGTGCGGCCAGTTAAAAACTCGCTCAGGGCTTTATGTAAGTTATGTTCGGTTTCCGTATCCAGGGCAGAAGTGGCTTCATCTAAAATCACCACTTTAGGGTTAGCCACAATCATGCGCGCAATGGCCATGCGTTGGCGCTGGCCACCGGATAAACGCATACCATGCCGTCCAATGATGGTATCCAAACCTGCGGTTAAGTCTTTTATAACATCCTGCAATTGGGCAATGCTTAAGGCGTCCCATAGTTCTTGGTCGCTGGCCGGTTTGCCTAATGTTAAATTGGCGCGAATGGTATCGTTAAATAAAATGGGATGCTGCAAGACGGTAACGACATTTTCGCGAACTACATCCAAACCGATTTGATCAATGGCAATGTCGTTATAATAAATATTACCTTGATTGGGTGGATACAAGCCGATCAGTGTTTGTATGAGAGTGGATTTGCCGCCGCCGCTGGCACCAACCAAAGCCACTTTCTCGCCGGCGTTTATCCGCAAATTAATACCATTTAAAACGGTTTCTTCACTATAACTAAAGTGCAGGTTTTTAACATGCACGCTAACAGTTTTGGCATTAATAAACGGATTGGCATTATGTGGATAATTAGGTTCCTGACGTAAAGCATTCAATTTATTGATACGGGCCAGTGCGGCTTTTGCAGCGTAAAACGCGTATTGGATATTCAGGATTTCCTGTACCGGTCCCATCATAAACCAAAGATAGCCAAACACGGCCAGCATTTCGCCAATACTCAACGTGGAATAAAACACCATTAACATGGCACAGGCACGAAAGACATCAAAGCCAAATAAAAATACCAGAAAGCTTAGCCGGTTTGCTGCATCACTTTTCCAGGTGAATGCGATTGAGGTGTCTTTAACGGACTGTGCTGATTCGATTAATTGTTGGCAATAATGGCGCTCGCGGTTGCTGGCGCGAATTTGATTGATGGCTTCCAGGGTTTCAGTTAACGATTGTTGAAACACTTCGTAAGCAGAGTTTTCTTTGGCTTTTAAATGCTTAACTTTGCTGCCGACTACGCGGGTAAAATAAATGACCACCGGGTTTAGCAATAAAATAAACAAACCCAACTGCCAGTGCATCCACAATAAAATCACCGCTGTGCCTAACACGGTTAAGCTGGCAACCAACAGTTTGCTGACCGTATTGCCAATAAAATTGTCGATAGTATCCATGTCTGTGACCAGGTGTGTCACGACTGTGCCTGTGCCCAGGCTTTCGTATTCGGACATGGAAATGGTTTGCAACTGATTAATCAGGTTCTTACGCATGCGGAACACAATATCCTTGGCAATAATAGAAAATTGTTTAGCCTGGATAATGTTAAAAACAATTGCAATCAGTCTGAATAAAACACTGATGACTAATACCACACCAATGTATAGGATGGGCTGTCGCCATTCGGGCGGACAAAATAGATTGATGGTATGGATTGCCATACCGGGCTTATTCAGCAATACTTCATCCACTAACAACGGCATTAGTAAAGGCACTGGCACACTGGCCAAGGTAGCTAAAATTGCAACGATATGCGAATACACCAGCTGCTTTTTATGCTTTAACGCAATCTGGTAGATATATTGCCATCCGTAAGGTTGGCGGGTTTGTTGAATCGGATGCCGGTTTTGCACTGGATAATAATGAATAATTAATTGTCTTATGGATTATAGCCGCCCAAATCTTCTTTAGGAATCAAATAACTTTTTTTCATGAATACAAATACATTGTCTGCTAGGGTTTTGCTTGTCGGTTTGGTGTTAATGCCGATTTCAGTTTTCAGCGCGGATTTGATCCAGCAGCGCAGCGATTTTCTAACAGCTGAAAAGCTGATTAGCCAACATAAGGACGACGCGTTTCTGGAAGCCAGCAGCAAGTTAACAGATTATCCGCTTTATCCCATGCTGCAATACCTGTGGTTAAAAGAAAATCTACCGCTGACGGACAAGATTAAAAACTTCTTAATCACTTACAAAGACAGTCGATATGCTGAGTTATTGCGATCCAAATGGTTGGCTTATCTTGCACAACAGCAACGTTGGCCGGAATTTTTGCAAAATTACCAAGCTGGTGATGATGTGGTGCTGGAGTGTCAATATAACTGGGCTAACTATAAAGCCGGTAACACCCAAGCCGCATTAGACGTGGCAAAAAAATTATGGCTGGCGGGTGAGTCCCAACCAGCTGAGTGCGAGCCGTTATTAGCGGCATTTGCTTCATCGCCCCTGATGAGCTCTGACTTGATCTGGCAACGTTTTGAGTTGGCTTTGCAGGCTGGCAATCCATCCTTGGCGGAATACTTACGTAAATACTTGCTGGAAGCAGAGCAGCCAATCGCTAATTTATGGCTAACTGTGCATAAACATCCTGGATTAATTGAGAATAATCAGGATTGGCAACATACCAATCCGCTGGTTGGCAGACTGTTTGCGCATGGTGTCGAGCGCATGGCTAAAAATGATCTTGATCGAGCCGCTTTTAACTGGGATAAAGACAAGCAAAGCTTTACCATTGATCCAACTTTGCAGCAACGCATCGAACGCAAGCTTGGCTTATCAATGGCGTTTAAAAGAAACTTAAACGCTTATGATCGCTTGACTAAAGTAATCAACCCCGATGAAGAAGTCAGGGAATCGCGCATTCGGGCCGCATTGCTGGAACAAAACTGGCGACATGTGAACGATGCGTTGGCTGGCTTGACCGCTGAAGAAAAACAAACTCCGCACTGGCAATATTGGCAGGCTCGGGCAAGTGCGCAATTGGGTGACGTGGTTCAATCGCAATCAATATATGACAAACTGGCGCAAGATCGCAGTTTTTACGGTTTTCTGGCGGCAGATACCTTAAATAAGGCCTATCAAATACCTGATAGACCAGTGCCAGTGCTCGGTAATGAATTACAAACTTTAGAACAGCAACCTGATTTTGTTGTGGCTTACGAGTTAGTTCAGTTAGGGAAAAATCTCGAAGCGCAAAAACAATGGCGCTATGCCACTAAAAAACTGAATAAACCTCAATTAATGATAGCGGCTAAATTGGCCCAAAAATGGCTGTTGCCGCAAACTGCTATTTTTACTTTAGCCAAAGCGGACTATTGGGATGATATGGAATTGCGCTTCCCGATTAATTATTTCGGTCAAGTTGAAACCAATGCCGCTAAAAATAATCTCGATCCATCATTGGTGTTGGGTTTAATCCGACAAGAAAGTGTTTTTGATAAAGATGTGCAATCACCTGTTGGCGCAAAAGGCTTGATGCAGATTATGCCCAAAACAGGTCAGCAAATTGCTGTTGATCTAAATGAAATTTGGCGATCAGATAACAGCTTGCTGGATCCAGATGTGAATGTAAGATACGGAACCTTTTATTTTAAGCAATTATTGCAAAAATTTAATGGTCATGTGCCCTTGGCAACAGCGGCATACAATGCGGGGCCGCACAATGTTTTAAAATGGTTGCCTGCCATTAATAACATGCCAGCCGACATTTGGATTGAGACCATTCCATTTAAAGAGACCAGAAAATATGTCAGTTCGGTGTTAACTTACACCATGGTTTACCAGCAACGCTTGCATAGAGAAGGGTTACGGGTTAAAAATTTATTGCCCGATGTGGGCTCAGGCTAAAAATTGAGCTGATTTTTTTTAGTGGGTGTTAGATAATGTCTTATTCAATTATAAGAATAATTACTTAAGGTAACGTTACGTATGGAGAAGCAGCACAGTTTTACGCGCGAAGAGCTATTAATGTCTGGCAGGGGAGAACTGTACGGGCCAAAAAATGCGCAATTACCATTACCCAACATGCTCATGATGGATCGAATTACCCTGATCACTGATCAGGGCGGCACCTATGACAAAGGTGAAATTGTTGCCGAGTTGGATATTACCCCTGATCTTTGGTTTTTTGATTGCCATTTTCAAGGTGATCCCGTGATGCCGGGCTGTTTGGGTCTGGATGCCATGTGGCAATTAGTGGGCTTTTATCTGTGCTGGATGGGTGGACCTGGAAAAGGCCGTGCATTAGGTGTTGGTGAAGTTAAATTTACTGGTCAAGTGCTGCCAACAGCCAAAAAAGTAACTTACCGTGTTAATTTAAAAAGATTAATTATGCGCAAACTGGTTATGGGTATTGCTGATGCCACCATGGATGTCGATGGTAAAGTGATCTATGAAGCTACCGATTTACGGGTAGGTCTATTTACATCCACAGCAGATTTCTAGAGGCTATAAAATGAAAAGAGTTGTAGTGACTGGTTTAGGAATTGTTTCCAGCATCGGTAATAACCAACAAGAAGTTGTCGAATCCCTAAAGGAAGGACGCTCTGGAATAGTTTTCTCTGAAGTATACAGTCAAATGGGTTTTCGCAGCCAAGTGCATGCGCCGATTAAGATTGATCAAGATGAATTTATCGATCGTAAAATTAAGCGCTTTATGGGCGATGGCGCGGCCTTTAACTACATAGCCATGCAGCAGGCGATTGATGATTCCGGCCTGGCTGAGTCTGATATTTCCAATTTTAGAACTGGCCTGGTCATGGGTTCCGGCGGCCCTTCCACTTCAAATCTGGTGGATGCGGCAGATATTCTGCGCGAAAAAGGCGTTAAAAAAGTTGGTCCATATATGGTGACTCGGGCCATGTCCAGTACCAATACCGCCTGCTTAGCAACGCCATTTAAAATTAAAGGCGTTAACTACACCATCAGTTCCGCTTGTGCCACCAGTGCGCATTGTATCGGTCATGCCATGGAGCTAATCCAAATGGGCAAACAGGATATTGTATTTGCCGGTGGTGGTGAAGAAGAACATTGGACGCTATCGGTACTATTTGACGGCATGGGCGCGATGTCATCCAAATACAATGACACCCCAACCAAAGCCTCCAGACCTTACGATCAAAATCGTGATGGCTTTGTAATCTCCGGTGGCGGCGGTGTTTTGGTTATAGAAGAACTGGAGCACGCAAAGGCGCGCGGTGCAAAAATTTATGCTGAATTAGTTGGTTATGGCGCAACCTCCGACGGCTACGACATGGTGCAACCTTCCGGTGAAGGTGCCGTGCGTTGTATGCAGCAAGCCATGGCGACTGTGGAAGGCAAAATTGATTATATCAATGCGCACGGAACCGGCACGCCAGTGGGTGACACCAAGGAATTGGGCGCCTTACGCACCGTGTTTGGTGATGGTAATGTGCCTTATGTCAGCTCAACCAAATCTTTAACTGGTCATGCTTTAGGTGCGGCAGGCGTTAATGAAGCCATTTACTCCTTACTAATGATGGGTGAAAACTTCTTAAGTGCATCCGCCAACATTGACGATCTTGATGAAGGCGCCAATGGCATACCCATAGTTCGTGAACGTATCGATAATGTTAACTTAACAACGATCATGTCCAATAGCTTTGGTTTTGGCGGCACCAATGCCACGTTAATTTTTCAGCGTTACAACGGTTAAATATTTTTTTGATCGGAACGGTGACGCCGTTCCGATTTTCCCTTTTTTTATCAACTAGAAGTTATCCTGACCATGCTCGGTCTACAGCAAAAATCCAGAACCCAATTTAATAAACTACAAAAGCGTTTGCGGCATAATGTCGGCGATGCCATTGCCGACTACAAAATGATTGAAGATGGCGATAAAGTCATGGTCTGTCTATCCGGCGGCAAAGATTCATACACGTTATTGGACATCCTGCTTAACTTGCAGAAAACAGCTCCGGTAAATTTTGAATTGTTAGCGGTTAATTTAGATCAAAAGCAGCCGGGATTTCCTGAGCATGTGCTGCCGGAATATCTAGAAAAATTAGGCGTGCCGTACCACATCATCGAAAAAGATACATACAGTGTGGTCAAGCGCGTTATACCGGAAGGCAGTACCACGTGTGGTTTGTGCTCAAGGCTTAGACGCGGCACTTTGTATGGTTTTGCTGAAGAAAACAAAGTTAGCAAAATTGCGTTAGGCCATCATCGGGATGATATTATGGAGACCTTCTTCCTTAATATTTTTTATGCTGGCAAATTAAAAGCCATGCCGCCTAAACTGTTAAGTGATGACAAAAAGAATATCGTGATCCGGCCATTAGCCTATTGCCGAGAAAAAGATATTGAACGTTTTTCGGCCTTTAAAGATTTTCCCATTATTCCGTGTAACTTATGCGGATCGCAAGTAAATCTGCAAAGGCAGGCAATGAAGGCCATGTTAAAAGGCTGGGATAAGCAATTTCCGGGACGCTTGGAAACCATTTTCTCCAGTTTGCAAAACATAGCGCCTTCACAACTGGCAGATAGAGATTTGTTTGATTTTGCTAACTTGCAAATCAGCGGGGTAACAGAAAATAATGAGGCGACTTCCAATTTGGAATTCGACCTGCAAAATTACTTCTAACTGTTATACTAAATAAAACCCATGGTCTGGTGGTGGCAAACAGCTCGCTTGCACTGAGTAAGTGCAGAAAACAGCGTTAGTTAAGCAATTAGACTGGATTTTATAACGATAATTTTTTAGGTGTCTTTATGTCGCATTCCAACTCCCATAAACCAGATCTTGATTGGAGCCAAGTTAGAGAAACAGTTAAGCTGCTGTCTTTGTCTGCGGTGCAAGTTGATCTTTTGACTAAAGAAGGTGATGTGTCTGTTAACACGCTGACTGACTCATTTACTTCCATTGTTGAACATATGCAAATCATCAATGAACACTTAATTTCTTTGGATTCCGGTGAACTAAGGGATCAAGCCTTGGTTTGTTGTGCGGAAACCAGTGATAAAATTCAGACATCCATCGTTGCATTTCAGTTTTATGATCGCATGGTGCAATGTTTGCAACATGTTACTGCAAACTTAAATGGCTTATGCCGCTTGCTTGAAACACCCGAACGGATTTATGATCCCACCGAATGGCGCAAGTTTCAGGAACAGATTCGTTCCAGATACACGATGGAATCAGAAAAAGTTATGTTTGATGCTATCGTGCAAGGAAAGACAGTGGATGAAGCTATCGCAGCCAAGTCTGATGTGATCAATCAAGACCAAGAAGACAATATCGAATTGTTTTAACCAATACTATGACCATAAAAAAATTAGTTATTATTTGTTTACCTGTTGTAATGACAGGTTGTGCGGATTTATACGGAACGCAACCTCCAGCACCTGTATATGGCGGCAATACGCCGATACAACATAAGCAACCACAGGCTCAGATACCACAGCAGCCAAAAACTGAGTCGCCTTCTGATGTACAAACCACGCCGCTGCAGGATAACAGCGTTAATCCGGTTCCGCTGCAAGAGTTAAGGCCGATCGAAAACAACATACCGTCCACTCCAACACCTAACGATCAATCGTCATCAGAACCCTCGTCTGACAATACGCAACCGCCACAAAGTAACAACGAACAACCATCCGCACCAAAACCACCCGTCATAGTGGAGGCGCCACCAGCGCCAGTGGTTGAAGAACATCAACCCATGCCGTTTGAACCTTACGAATCGACTGCAGCCAATTCACCAGCGGTCGGTGTATTGCTGGCCGATGCCAATCAAAATAGCAAAGCAGGGGATTTGGATGTAGCCGTCACTACCATTGAAAGAGCTATTCGAATTGAACCCAGAAATCCAAATTTGTATTACAAACTGGCTGTTATCCGATTAAAACAATCCAAACCACGCCTGGCAGAGGATTTAGCTAAAAAGTCGGCATTGTTGGCATCAACCAATAAGCAATTAAAAAAACACAGCTGGTTGTTGGTTGCAAAAGCCAGAGAAATACAAAAAGATTACGATGGCTCAAAAGAGGCTATTGAAAAAGCCAACAGCTTTTAGGCTTGTTCATCAAATAGTTTTTGCGTGCTTAACTGAGCCGATGTTTTGGTGACACTGCTGCCTTGTTGAGCAACCAGATTGCCGGTTTTTAGGCCAGATGCTTCCAATTGTTTTTTTAGCAAATCCAGATGGCTACTGAGCAAATCCGTGATTTTTTCACTCTTACTTTTAAAGTACGTGTTAACAGTATTGTTTTGATACGCAATTGTGCAATATAGCGTGCCTAAATTTGGCGGATTGAGCGTCAGATTAACCGACCAGGCTGCCGGGCGTTTATCTTCTTGTTGACTTGCTTTCTCCCATTGGATTTGCACATTGGCCGATTCCGCCTGACCTTTGTTAAAAAACGGAATTTCAAAATTCCAGACTTGTTTGGAATTGTCCTCTTTTGGCAAATTATTTAACTGATCTAACGCCACTTTTGCCAACGTGTTTTCGGATTTTTGCTGCAGGTTTTTTAGCATATCAATGGCAGCTGTGTCTGAGTTTTGTTGGCCAGTCACAGCAACTTCCTGCTTAAGTAACTGCACCAATTTTAACAAGCCGGCCTTAAAGTCTTTCTCTAAGTCAATCGGTTGATCCGGTTTTTCAGCAGTCATCGCTAATTGTGCTTCCAGCAATAAGCCAGAGTTTTTTATGGACTGCTTTAATCCTTGTTCCGTAGATACTAATGGCGTATCCGGCAGGTTAGCCAGTATGGTTGTTAACAAGGTTTTAACCGCTAATGGCACTTGCGGGCTGGCCATTAACTGCGGTAAATCCTTAATGACCTGATTCAAAAAAACCGGAGCGGCTTCATGCTTAGGTAAAAATTGCTTAACGAATTGGGTAATCTGGGTATCCAAATTTGGAGCAGTGTGGGGAATTATTTTAAATTGCGTATTGCCCGCAGATTGACTGATTTCAAAAGTCATGAGCTGACCAATCTTGATCGCTGTCGCTGGTTGGGCGATAGCTGTGGCAGAACCGCCTTTGGAATTTACCATCAATTGTTGCAATTGTGATCGGTCAATTAACATCGTTGGCGCTTTGGTTGGCGGGCTGGTTTGATTGGCAGCGCCAGTTAGTTCGTTTAATTCAGGTGCAGCCATTTGCAATTGAATTTTGTTGCCGACAAAACCAACCACTTTAAACTCAATGGTCTGGGTAGTGCTTGGTTCTGAAGCACTTGGTTGCGCTACGGGTAAGCCAAGTTCCGGCTTGGAAAAAGTATTTGTTGGAGTTAATGTCAGTCGTATTTCAGTTGGGGGCAGGGCTGGTGAACTTGCTCCCATTGTTGATGAAGCTATTGGCGAAGAATTAACCAGAGCGGGAGCCAGGGCGTTTTTTACATCCAGCAGTTTAAACTCAGGCACTGGTAACAATTTTACCACCTGTAATTGCAGCGATTGACCAGGCGATAAATTAACAAAATTATCAGCTTGCAGGGTGATTGTGTCGTTACCAATTTTAATATTGACGCTCAGTTTACCGGCGTCTGATGTTGTATTCAGTACTTGAACATCCAGTTGTTGGCCAATTTTTAAAAGTGTCGATGTGCCGGTTAACTTTGATAACGTTGAGGGAGAAAAGCTGTTAAGGGGTAACTGGATGTCCATTTAACTCAACCACTGGTGGATTTGTTCAATTTCATCCTTGGCGTTATCTAAAATAGAAATACTATCAGCCACCTGCAGAAATTTAGCCAGTTTTTTATAAGCGGGCAGGCTGTCGATTTGGGGCATTTTTTTAATATCCACTTTGCCAATAAAACTTAACAACTGGGAAATCATCACAATATCCGAATAGTTAGCGTTTTCATTAGTATGTCGATGCCAATTTTCAGCATGCTGCACCACATCTTCAAAATCACTGGGAAAATCCCACGCTCTGATAATTTGTACGCCGATATCAGCACGCAAGTATTTAACCGTTTCCACTAAATCTTTTGGATTAGCAATAACCTCTGGATGCCGGTCGGCATAAGTCAGGATAGGCACAATGCCAATATCATGAATTAATCCTGCTAACATAGCTCGGTCAGGATCAAAGCCTGGAACCTTATGCGCAAATACCGCGCTGATGGCTGAAATCATACTGCTGTGTGCCCATAAGGCAGCCATTTTTTTACGTATAAACTCGGAATTAGCTCTAAATACCGATTTAATAGCCATGGAAGTAATGATGTCCTGTGAAGCCTGCAAGCCGATGCGGGTTAATGCTTCGGGGCAGCTTTCAATTTTTTTTCGTCCGCAATATAACGAGCTGTTGGCAATTTGGATTAAACGCGCCGTAATTGCCGGATCCGTTTGCACAACGCGCGAGATTTTATGGCTGCTGGCCGTGCTATCATTGATGGCCCGGCGGATTTTATAAGAAATTTCCGGAATAGTAGGCAACACCAATTGTTGAGATTGCATGTGCTGATAACAATCCATTAACAATTGATTTTTGGCCAAATTGGTTGGCAGTGCGCTCGGTTTGCTGGTTAAGGTCATTGGCTAAGTGTTTTATTCGGACATACTCAATCAGTTTAGTTTAAAATTGCATGTTCAGCTTTGGTAAACCAACTGAAATTTGTATCTTGTTAATTACCCAAAAATTCAAATGTCTACAGAAGTCATCAGCACCCTAACCACCATCCGCGACTATATCCGCTGGGCCGCCAGCCGCTTTACCGAAGCCAAATTATTTTTTGGACATGGCTTGCCTACGGCTTTGGATGAAGCTGCAACCATCGTTCTGTTTACCATAAACCAACCGTTTAATTTGGCTGATGAGTATTTGCAGTCTGTTTTAACGACTTCAGAGCGCCAGGCTGTTGTCGATATGGTTAACCGACGCATTACGGAACGCATGCCCGCAGCGTATTTAACCAATCAAGCCATCTTTGCCAACTTGCCTTTTTATGTGGATGAACGGGTGTTGGTGCCCAGATCGCCGATTGCAGAATTGATTCAGGAGCGCTTTTCTCCCTGGGTAGAAGAGGATCAAGTTGAGCGCGTTTTGGATATGTGCACTGGCAGTGCCTGTATTGCCATCGCGTGCGCCTATGCGTTTGCCGATGCGCAAGTCGATGCAGTTGACTTGTCCAGTGATGCTTTAGCTGTCGCGGAAATCAACGTTGCCAAACATCAAATGGAAGAAGGCGTAACGCTTTATCAATCCGACTTATTTAGCCAGTTACCCGCAGCACAATACGATATTATTGTTAGCAATCCACCTTATGTCAGCATTGCAGAATGGCAGCAACTGCCCACGGAATATCACACAGAACCGAAGATGGGTTTTACCGCCGGTGAAACCGGTTTGGATTTGGTGTTGCGAATTTTAGTTGATGCTAAAGATTATCTGACTGAGCAAGGCATTTTGGTAGTAGAAGTTGGCAGCAGCGCGCAAACCTTGCAAGATAGCTTTCCCGAAGTGCCGTTTTATTGGCTGCACTTTGAAAACGGGGGTGATGGTGTGTTTTTACTCACTGCAGCGCAAGTTAATCTTTATCATTCTTTATTTACGGCGGCTTTGAAATAACATGTCAGGAAATACCATTGGAAAATTATTTACAGTCACCTCCTTTGGAGAAAGCCACGGCCCAGCCATAGGTTGTATTGTTGACGGATGTCCTCCCGGGATGGAGTTGTCTGAAGCCGATTTACAAAATGACCTGGATCGGCGTAAGCCCGGCACTTCAAGGCATACCACGCAACGAAGAGAAGCGGATGAAGTCAGGATTTTATCCGGCGTGTTTGAAGGCAAAACCACTGGCACACCAATTGGATTGCTAATTGAAAACACCGATCAGCGTTCTAAAGATTATTCAAAAATTGCTGATACCTTTCGCCCTGGACATGCCGATTACACCTATCAACAAAAATACGGCATTCGTGACTACCGGGGCGGTGGTCGTTCCTCTGCCAGAGAAACCGCCATGCGCGTGGCTGCGGGCGGTATCGCCAAAAAGTATTTAAAAGAACAAGCTGGCATTGAGATTCGTGGTTATTTATCTGAATTAGGCCCCATTAAAATAGAAAAAGTTGATTGGAGCATTGTCGACAGCAATCCGTTTTTCTGCCCCGATATTGATAAAATCGAAGACATGATTGTGTACATGGATGCTTTGCGCAAAGAAGGCGAATCCATCGGCGCCAGAATTGAAGTCGTGGCCAGCAATGTACCGCCAGGATTGGGCGAGCCAATTTTTGATCGTTTAGATGCGGAATTGGCGTACGCACTGATGAGCATCAATGCCGTTAAAGGCGTGGAAATTGGCGATGGCTTTGCCTGCATTAATGCCAAGGGCACCCAATTCCGAGATGAAATAACCCCTGAGGGATTCTTAAGCAACCATGCCGGTGGTATTTTAGGGGGTATTTCCAGTGGTCAAGACATCACTGCCAGCATTGCCTTAAAACCAACTTCCAGTTTGCGCTTGCCTGGGCGAAGTATTAATAGCAAAGGTGAGGCCATTGAAGTTGTGACAGAAGGCAGACATGATCCCTGCGTCGGCATTCGCGCCACGCCAATTGCGGAAGCAATGATGGCTATTGTGTTGATGGATCATTTTTTGCGACATCGTTCACAGAATTGTTCAGTGAACTCTGGATTGCCGGCTTTGCGTTAACAAACACAAACACTTTCCTGAGTCCTTTTTACTTTCAGCTGAGATGCTCATCTAAAAGCTAGGTATACCGGCATTGATTGCCGGTATCCATAATGCAAGTTCGTAACTAAACCGCACAAAGCAAACCCTCTTTACTACAATCCCACTCTTTTTTGCCCGATAATAGCTATTATTTCGCATTTATACATCCGCCAATAATTAAAAATTATTAACAATTTGGATTAGTCAACTGAGTAATGGTGTTCACAAGTAGCCAAGTTAGTTAGTAAATTTTGCACTAACTCTGTCAGAAGAGAAAGATTGAATTTTTAGCATGTCTTTATCTAGTCGGAGCTAATTAATGTTGATTCATTCTAGTTAAATAAACTCATCTGACCACTTTAAATCTAATGTTGTAAGCTATTTTTGAGTGTTGTCTCAATTCGATAAGCCTTGCAGTTGGGCGCATGGTTTAAACATCAAACGATCAATTCATAAAAGCCATCACTACTCAATGGAGCGGTTTTTCTTAGATAAATTATCTAGATAATAAGGTGAGTGTTTATTAAAAATAGATCACTTCATAATGTTTCTATGCAAATTTCTTGATTTTTTTCTTGTGCTAGACTTGAAGTTAGCGTCTAAAAGCACCTGCAAGTTTAAGTCTTGCAGTGGCGCGGTTTAATTCCTTTAGCTCAATTATTAATCTCGGCTTATTTAAGGTGTTGTCATTATGAGAAAAGAGTCCAACAACAAATCCAATCTAAAGCATAAAACCATCGCCAGTTCAACCCGTCTGGTATTGGAAAGTCGTTTGTTGTTTGATGGCGCGGTTGTGGCGACCGCACAGGTAATTGACGATAAAATCGCTGCCCAGGCAAAATCTGTTGATGTCGACAAAACGGTAAATAATCCTGTATTTACCGATGCCGGCTTTAGCTTGGATGCGGATAACACTCTAGGATTTACCGAGTTTAAAAACCTGGATCCAATGCCTGCGGCAATCACCGCTGCTGCATCGACGGGTGATCTGAATGCACCCAACTTAATTGTTGCGGATGCTCGAACCGATGGTCTGGCCGCATTAATAGCCAACCCGCCTAAAGATACCCGAATTGAAATACTTAACAGCAATCAGGATGGCTATCAACAAATTGCCAGCATTCTTGACGCACGTGGCAGCACCCAACAGGTTAACATACTCACCGCTAACGAAAATGGTAAATCCTGGTTGGGCAGCACCCGTCTTGATGCGGTCATCAGTACAGTCAGCAGCAACATGATTGCAGACTGGGGGGATCGTTTATCTATCAATAGCAACCTGGTTATTTATGGTAAAGAGACTATCAGCCAGACTTGGCTAAACCAAGTGCAGGACTTAACCGGCGGTAACGTCTCCTGGCATGCCAGCATGGATGCAGGTACTACGCCTGCAACGATTCCAGATGACAGATCAGCTACCGGGCACGCTGCACCAGGTCAATACTCAACCATCGTCTTTATTGATAAGAATGTTGCTAACATCAATCAGCTAATTGCGGCGATTGACCCCAACGATGAGGTTGTGCTCTTAGACGACAATATTGGCGGCCTGAACCAAATTGCCAGCTACCTCGCAGGCAGGACTGAAATCAGTTCAATCCAAATACTCTCGCATGGCACCGAAGCCGAATTGCATCTGGGTGCTGATACCTTAACCAACGCCAACTTGGCCAGCCAAGCTGACCTCTTGGCCGCAATTGGTCGCTCGCTTTCTGATTCCGGTGATATTTTGCTGTACGGTTGTAAAGTTGCTGAAGGCGCTGACGGCGATGTCTTTGTAAAAGCATTTGCAGATATGACAGGAGCAGACGTGGCGGCCTCAAAGGATATTACCGGCTATGCTGACTTGGGTGGTAATTGGACATTGGAAACGTCTGTCGGCGTGGTAGAGTCTTCCACTATTACCGTACCTCAATGGCAGAGTACTTTGGCAGCGGGTGATCTGGTCGTAAATGTTGCTGCACCAGCTGTGGATGCAACGGCAACCACTGGTAACCAGTCTGCGCCAAAGATAGTTTTGCTAAAAGATGGTCGTGCCCTCCATGTTTGGTCTAACGATGCAAACTTCGACGAAATAACCTCTATGACGGTGCAAGGGCGTATTTTTAATGCAAACGGAACGGCATCTACTGCGCAATTTCAGATTGGTACTAAAGCTGTTGATGGTTACGATGGTTATGATTGGAATAACCTTGACGTTAAAGTACTCAATAGCGGAAACGTAGTTATTGGCTATGTCCGAAATACGGGTGAAGCGGGTGATGATGAGCCGATTTTTTCCATCATTAACCCAACCTATACCCCCACAGACCCTTTGTTCAAGGTAATTTCCGATGCCATAGTACAACAAGTCGACACAACTATCTTCGAAAGCCCTCCGATACTCACACCGTTGAGTGATGGGCGGTTTATGGCGACATGGAGTAAAAATGCCACTAATGACGATACCTCAGTAACCATTTGGTCACGTATTTTTAACGATACTGGTACGCCGGCGACAAACGAATTTCAGGTTGGTACATGGTCAGTTGATGGTTCGGATGGTTACGATGTGCCTAATATGACCGTGAAACAGCTGACGGGTGGCAATGTTGTTGTGGGCTTTGTGCGTAGTAACGGTAATCCTGGAGGTGATGAGCCCGTCTATTCCATTATCAATCCAGCCATTACACCGGGGTCAGCTGGTTTTGCCGTCGCAACTAATCTGGAAATGCAGCAAAATGATACCACCACCTGGGAAAGCCCGCCCGTCATAACTGCGCTAAATGATGGCCGCTTTATGGCCGCATGGATAAAAGATGGCTTATCGGATGATACAACGACGATGACCATTTGGGGGCGAATATTTAATGCTAATGGGACAGTATCAACCAACGAGTTTCAGATTGGTCGCCAAGCGGTAGACGGCTCGGATAACTTTTATGGCACTGATTATTTCAATATAACGCAGTTGGATAATGGGCAGGTTGCCGTCGGTTTTGTAAATAATTATCAGCCAACCTTAGCCCTAAATCCATACTTTACCCTGATTGACCCATCTAAAACACCTGGAACGACGGGCTTTTCATTCGTTTCGGACGTGCGTATAAACAACCAAGCTGCTACGAATGGCAGTTTTATTGGTCCACCTGTTATTACATCACTGCCTGATGGCACAGGCAGATTTGTGGCCGCGTGGTCAGATGCAAATAATGGCAATGGTAATCTAAAGATCAGGATTTATGATGGCAGTGGCCAAGCCTTATCTAATGAAATCACCGTATCTACAAATGGCAATAACCAGGTGGTTAATAACAGTAATTTAGACTGGGGAAATATACAGCTTACCGCTATCGATAATAATTCATTTGTTATTGGCTGGGCAGGGGTCGGAGATGGTAATGGCTCAGGTGCCTATTCATCCGTTGTTGATTTCAATGCGCCGCCTGTCGTTGACCTTAATTCTGGCGTTAACACGTCGCAGCAGCTTATTACCAATGGGGCAAATCCGGGCGGTACTGGATGGACAAGCGGTGGTACGTCAGGGGTTACCAAAGTGGGTGGTTGGGTTTTTAATACCGATAACTCGTCAGGGACATTGACGCAATCGGGCATTACTGGGTGGAACGTTGGCGGCTCACCTTCTGGCGCAGCCCAACTTACATTTGACCTTGGCTGGAATAATGCCATACCGGATGACACAACAGTCGCAACCTATACCATATCGATTGGTGGGGTGGCTTACGCCAAACTTACCACCGGAACATCCAATGGAATTACACCGAATGTGGCGACTATTGATTATCTCAATGGCGCAAGTGGCAATCCTTCGGTAGTTGGCAAAAGTACCTATGGTGCTTGGACTGCGACCAATGTTGTATTGAACTTACCTAATACCGTAGCTGCGAGCGGTGCGTTGCTATTTTCTTTTGTAGGCGGAACTGATGATGTTTGGATAGACAACGTCAGTGCGTTTACAACTGCGGATTTAACCACAGGTTACGATTTTTCCACGACATACACTGAAAACGGTACCCCAGTTTCTATAGCTGATACTGATAATACGGTACGTGACACCGACACTACCAGCATGGTCTCTGGGCTTGTCACGTTAACAAATCCGGTAACGGGCGACCAATTGCTAGTTAATGGTTCAAGTGCTACCAGTGGCACGGTTAACGGCATTGTCTATACCAATACTGGCACTGTTGTAACCCTGACGGGTACTGCAACCAATGCCAACTATGAAGCGGCCATTCGTGCTATTACTTTTAATAGCACGAGTGATAATCCTACAACGACTTCGCGTATCGTAAATATTACAGTTAATGATGGGACAAGCGACTCAAATACGGCAATTACAACCATTAATGTAATTGCTGTTAACGATGCGCCAACCCTCACCCTACCGGCCTCCTACACAGCCACAGAAGATACGGCGCTATCATTAGCGGGTATGGTGTTCGCCGATGTTGATGCAGGTACGGGCTCTGTTACGGTTGTTATAGCCATTCCGGCAGGTAGTGGCGTGCTTAATTGGACAGCGGCAACTGGCGTTGGAATTACCGGCTCAGGCACAACCACTGTAACCTTAACCGGACAATACGGAAATATCAACACCGCCATTGCAGCCGGCAAATTAACCTACCTTTCAGCGGCAGATTACAACACCTCAGTCACTGGACCGATCACCTTAACCGCCTCTATCAATGATGGTGGAAATACCGGGACCGGTGGTTCGTTATCAGCTAATGCCTCAACCACCATTACGGTTACCCCGGTTGCCGATATTGTTGCCGACACGCTAAGCACTAATGAAGACACCGCCATAAGCTATAACCCGATTACAGGAACGAATGGCGCATCGGCCGATAATTTTGAAGGCAGCAGCCCCAGCATAACCGCTATCAACGGAACAGCCATTGCTACCGGTGGATCGGTTGCCGTAACCAATGGCACAGTAAGCCTTGCTGCGGGTAACGTATTAACCTTTACCCCGACCACAAACTTCAATGGAACAACGACCTACACATATACCGTAAGCTCCGGCGGGATGACAGAAACCACTACAGAAACCATTAACGTCACCCCGGTGAACGATGCGCCCGCCGGCGCCGACAAAACCCTCACCACCAGTGAAGACACGGCCGTGAGCTTAACTGCTGCCGATTTTGGCTTCAGCGACCCGAACGACAGCCCGGCGAACATATTACTAGCAGTCAAGATTACCACATTACCTGGTAAGGGGACCTTAACCAACAATGGAGTTGCGGTAGGGGCGGGAGCTACCATTACCCTGGCTGATATTACCGGTGGCAAGTTGGTGTGGACACCAGCTGCCAATGCTAATGGCACAGGTTACACATCATTTACATTTCAAGTGCAGGATAACGGTGGCACCGCCAACGGCGGTGTGGATACCGATCCAACCGCCAACACCATCACCTTCAACGTCACCTCGGTGAACGATGCGCCCGCCGGCACCGACAAAACCCTCACCACCAACGAAGATAGCGCGGTGAGCTTAACTGCCGCCGACTTCGGCTTCACCGATCCGAACGACAGTCCAGCCAACACCTTGCTGGACGTGATCATCAGCACGCTCCCGAGCACCGGCACCTTAAAACTGTCAGGTACCGCCGTGAGTGCCGGACAAGTGATCAGTGCTGCCAACCTGAGCAACCTGACTTGGACGCCGGCTGCCAACGCGACCGGTAATGCCTTATCCAACTTCACCTTCCAGGTCCAGGATAACGGCGGCACCGCCAACGGCGGTGTAGATACCGATCAAAGCCCGAACACCATCACCTTCAACGTCACCTCGGTGAACGATGCGCCCGCCGGCACCGACAAAACGCTCACCACCAATGAAGATACCGCGGTGAGCTTAACTGCCGCCGACTTCGGCTTTACCGACCCCAATGACAGTCCAGCCAACACCTTGCTGGATGTGATCATCACCACGCTCCCGACCACCGGTACTTTAAAACTGTCCGGTACCGCCGTGAGTGCCGGTCAAATCATCAGCGCCGCCAACCTGAGCAACCTGACCTGGACGCCGGCCGCCAACGCGATTGGCAATGCCATCGCCAACTTCACCTTCCAGGTCCAGGATAACGGTGGCACGGCCAATGGGGGCGTAGATACCGATCAAAGCCCCAACACTATCACCTTCAACGTCACTTCGGTGAACGATGCCCCGGCTGGCACCGATAAAACCCTAACCACCAACGAAGATACCCCGATTACCCTCAGTACCGCGGACTTTGGCTTCACCGACCCCAATGACAGCCCGGCGAACACCTTAGTGGCAGTGATCATCACCTCCATACCCGCTAAAGGCACCCTAACTCTGAATGGCGCATCCGTTACCGTCGGCGCATCCGTTGCCATCGCTGACATTACAGCGGGCAAGCTGGTCTGGACGCCGGCCGCCAATGAGAATGGCAGCAGCTACAGCTCCTTTACCTTTCAAGTACAAGATAACGGCGGCACCGCCAACGGCGGGGTGGATACCGATCAAAGCCCCAACACCATCACCTTCAACGTCACCGCTGTGAATGACGCGCCCACCGCCGTCAACGATACCGCCAGCACCAACGAAGACACCGTCTTAACTATACCGGTGGCAACCCTGCTGGCCAACGACACCGACCCGGACACCGGCGACACGCTCACCGTCACGTCGGTACAAGGCGCGGTTAATGGCACGGTCAGCCTCACGGGCGGCATCGTCACCTTTACCCCGGCAGCCGACTACAATGGCCCGGCCAGCTTCACCTATACCATCAGCGATGGTCAGGGCGGCACCGCCACGGCCACCGTCAACCTCACCGTCAACGCCATCAACGACGCGCCCACCGCTACGGCCCCCGCCACCGTAAATGGCACCGAAGATACCGCCCTGGTGCTTACCAATATCAGTTTTGCGGACGTCGATGCCACCGGTAGCGATGTGACCGTCACCCTCAGTGTCAACGCCGGCACCCTGGCCTGGGTGAATGCCGCGGGGATTACCGCCACCGGCGCAAACACCGCCACCCTGACCCTGGTCGGCCCCGTAGCCAGCATCAATGCAGCCATCACAGCCGCTAACCTGAGTTTTATCCCCGTCGCTGATTACAACAATAGCGTGGCCAACGTGACCTTAACCAGCGCCATTAATGATGGCGGCAACACCGGTGCCGGCGGCGCAAAAACCGCGTCAACCAGCACCGTCATCAGCCTCAGCCCCGTGCTGGATATTGCCAACGATAGCGCCACCACCAACGAAGGCACTTTAGTTAACATCGCTGTCAACAGCAATGACAGCTTTGAGAACAGCGGACATACCATCAGTGCCATTAACGGCAGCGCGATTGCCGTAAACGGCTCCGTCACCGTGACCAACGGCACCGTCACCCTGAAAGCCGACGGCACCCTGGACTTTACGCCCACCGCCGGTTACAGCGGTGCAACCAGTTTTACCTATACCGTCACCAGCGGTGGCGCAACCGAAACCGCCACGGTCAACGTCACCGTGCCATCGCGCCCCTTTATAGACCTAAACTCCACCGCCACGCGCGCGGATACGGCCAGAAACAACGCCGTCACCTATACAGAAAACGCCACCGCCGTGAATGTGGCCAGCGTGGCAGCGGATATCAATGATTCAGCTGAAAATGATCTGGTTGAACTGGATGTGGTGCTGGCTGGCGTACTCGATGGCGCGAACGAGGTGATCAACATTGGCGGCGTCAACTTTGCGTTGAATGCTGATAACACCCAAGTCATCACCATGGGTGGCAGCGCACTGAATGTGGCTTACAGCGTCGCTGGTGGATTTGTCATCACAAAATCCGGCGGTGGCCCCATGGCACAAGCGGATCTTGACAGCCTCGTGCGCGGCATGACCTATATCGACCATGGCGATAACCCCACAGCCGGCGATCGCAGCTTAACGTTCATCGTTAAAGACAACCAAGGCATGAGCTCGCCGGCCGCTGTTGCAACAATCACCGTCGTGCCAGTCAATGATGTGATCACCGTGGGTGGCCTAACCGATAATGCAAGCAATGCCGCAGGTACCGATGCCCAAGTTAAAGAAAGTGATTTACCCACCGGCACCAATCCCACAGGCACAGGGGAGGTGGTTAACGGCTCTTTCACCCTGGGGCCGATTTCAGCACTCACCTCACTCACGATTGCCGGTGCCGGACAAGGCACCATAACCGCTGCACAATTACTGAACAGCGGCACGGTCAACATCACCCGCCAAAGCGATACGAATCCACACGGCACCCTGGTGATCAACGGCTACAACAGCGTCACCAACACGGTCAGTTACACCTACACCTTAACCAGCGCGGCAGACCACAGCGGGGGCGCAGTCAATGAGGCGTTTGACATTATCACCACCGATGTCGAAGGCGATTCAGGTTCAAGTACCTTGCGCATCCAAATAGTAGATGACACCCCCATCGCTAAAGCCGATGTGGACGAAGCCATCAACATTTCCGGACAACCCAGCAGCATTGCCTATGGCAATGTCATTACCGGCATCAGCACAGGCGCTGATGATCCAAACACCATGGATGGCAAAGCCGACCTGCTCGGGGCTGACGGCGCCAAAGACCCTGGTAAACCGGTCACCGGCGTGATGGCCGGCAGCACCGGCACACCCGATGCCAATAACTTAAGCACCGACCTGACCGGCAGCACCGGCGTTACCGGCAGCTACGGCACCTTAGTCATGAGCGCTGACGGCAGTTACAAATATATCCCTGACACCAGCCTGGCGGCCGTTTCCAGTCTAGCCGCCGGTCAAACCATCACCGACACCTTTACCTACGGCATTGAAGATGCCGACGGCAACACCACCACATCCACGCTCACCGTCACCATTATCGGCGTACCGGCGGTCATTGGCCTGGGCGATGGAGACGTAACCAATACGGATGGCACCGTCTACGAATCTAACTTAGATGCCGGCGGTACCGTTTCAGGTAATCAAGAAGTCATGACCGGCAGCTTTATGTTAGTGACCGCGCCCGGTTACCCGCTGGTTGAGATTAAAGTAGGCAGCACGCCCATCCTGATGACCGATTTGGCAGCCATCACGCCAGCCACACCGCTCAGCGTCACCGGCATGGCCTATGGCAGCTTGCTGATCACCGGCTATAACGGCACGACCGGCGAAGTGACTTACCAATACACGTTAACCGGACCGGTGAATTCCGCCACCGATGTGATCGATCAAGTCACCGTGTCAGTGAAAGACGCCAACGGCAATGACACCAGCGCCTATCCCAAATACTTAAGCGTAGCGATTACCAACGATGCCCCGGTTGCACAGAACGATACCGCCAGTATCACAGAAAACAGCGCGACCGTTACGGGGGACGTGTTCAGCAACGACCAGATAGGTGCCGATGGACCCGTCGTAATAAACGAACCAATAAGTGCAGTGATCGCCGGCACCACCGGCCCGGTCACCGGTGGCGTGGCAACCGACGTGGCAGGCAGTTATGGCAAAATCAATATCGCCAAAGACGGCAGCTACACCTACACCATTGACAACAACAATGCCACGGTCGATGCCTTAAAAGCAGGCCAACACCTCACCGATACCTTCACCTATCAAATCACCGATAAAGATGGCGGCAGCACAACGGCCACCTTAATCATCACCATCAATGGCCAAAACGACGCCCCGACCGCCCAAGCGGACACCGGCAGTGTGAATGAAAACGCCACCTTAACGGTCAACGCCGCGGACGGTGTCATTCTGAGCGGCAGTATCAACCCAGGCCAAGACAGTGACGTTGAAGGGGATAGCCTGAGCGTCATCGGCGTCACAACAGGTATCGCCAACAGCGTCGCTGAAGTAGGGAACAGCCAAGTGGGGAGTAGCCTTGCTGGTACTTACGGACATCTGTCACTGGCCTCAAACGGCAGCTACACCTATGTGGCAGATACGCCAGCAGCCGAAGCCTTAGCCGCTGGGGTCATCGTACATGACATCTTCAGCTACGCCATCAGTGATGGCAATGGTGGCACAGCCTACACGACCTTGGATATTACGATCACAGGACAAAACGATGCCCCAACCCAAGTTGGCAGCATTACCACCCAAACCAGTAATGACTCGGACGAGATCACCGGTCTGAATGTGCATAGTTATTTTACCGATGCCGACAGCACCGATGTGCTGAGTTACACCGCCAGCGGCTTGCCGGCGGGCTTGAGCATTGATCCTGCCACCGGCATCATCAGCGGTACCATCAACAGCTCCGCCAGCCAGGGTGGCCCGGCTAACAACGGCAGCTACAGCGTCACCGTCACCGCCGATGACGGTCATGGCGGCACGGTCGATCAAACCTTTACCTGGCAGGTCAACAACCCCGCGCCCATCGCCGTCGATGATGCCTTTAGCGCCGGTGCAAACGACGCTTCAGCGATCATTGGCAATGCACTCACCGCGATCTCAGCCAGCACCGGCACAGCCGATGCCGACCCCGATGGCGATCTCCTCACCGCCGTGGTGCAAACTAATGTGGCCGGCAGCAACGGCGGCACGTTCTCGGTGGCCGGCAATGGCGATGTCACCTTTAACCCCAGCAGCGCCTTCCAGGATCTGGCCGCAGGGCAGACCCGCGACACCACGCTCACCTACACGCTCATGGATGCCGATGGCGCCACCAGCACAGCTACCATCACCGTGACCGTGAACGGTATGAACGATGCGCCCGTCTCCACCGATGACAGCGTTACCATTAATGAAGACACGCCCAGCGTGCTGGCCCTGACCGACTTTGGCACGTACTCAGACATAGAAGGCACGCCGATAGCCGCAGTCAAGATCAGCACGCTGCCCGGCAACGGCAGCCTGGAATACTTCGACGGCAGCACCTGGGTGCCAGTCACCCTTAATCAAGTGGTTACAGCGGCCGACATCAATGCGGGTCAACTGCGCTTTACCCCTGCGCTGGACGCCAATGGCGCCAACTATGCCACGATTGGCTTTAATGTCTCCGACGGCACCGACTTCTCGGCGGTGGCCAATACGCTAACGGTCAATGTCGATCCAGTGAACGACGCCCCCGTCTCCACCGACGACAGCGTCACTACTACCGAAGACACCCCCAACGTGCTGGCCCTGACCGACTTTGGCACGTACTCAGACATTGAAGGCACACCGATAGCTGAGGTCAAGATCAGCACGCTGCCCGGCAACGGCAGCCTGGAATACTTCGACGGCAGCACCTGGGGGCCAGTCACGCCTAACCAAGTGGTTACAGCGGCCGACATCAATGTGGGCCATCTGCGCTTCACGCCGGCGCCAAACGCCAATGGCGCCAACTATGCCAACATTGGCTTTAATGTGTCCGACGGCACCGACTTCTCGGCGACCGCCAATACGCTAACGGTCAACGTCGATCCAGTGAACGATGCGCCCGTCTCCACCGACGACAGCGTTACCACCACCGAAGACACCCCCAACGTGCTGGCCCTGACCGACTTTGGCACGTACTCAGACATTGAAGGCACGCCGATAGCTGCGGTCAAGATCAGCACGCTGCCCGGCAACGGTACCCTGGAATACTTCGATGGCAGCACCTGGGTTCCAGTCACCCCACACCAGGTGGTTACAGCGGCCGACATCAATGCGGGCCATCTGCGCTTTACCCCGGCGCCAAACGCCAATGGCGCCAACTATGCCAGCATTGGCTTTAATGTGTCCGACGGCACCGACTTCTCGGCGACCGCCAATACGCTGACGGTCAACGTCGATCCGGTCAATGACGCCCCCATCTCCACCGACGACAGCGTCACCACTAACGAAGACACCCTCAAAGAGCTGGCCCTGACCGACTTTGGCAGCTACGCCGACATTGAAGGCACGCCGATAGCCGCGGTCAAGATCAGTACGCTGCCCGGCAATGGCACCCTGGAATACTTCGACGGCAGCACCTGGGTTCCCGTCACCCTTAACCAGGTGGTCAGCGCCGCCGATATTACCTCAGGCCATCTGCGCTTCAAGCCGGCGCTAAACGTCAATGGCGCCAACTATGCCAGCATTGGCTTTAATGTGTCCGACGGCACCGACTTCTCGGCGACCGCCAATACGCTGACGGTCAACGTCGATCCAGTGAACGATGCGCCCATCTCCACCGACGACAGCGTTACCACCACCGAAGACACCCCCAGCGTGCTGGCACTGACCGACTTTGGCAGCTACGCCGATATTGAAGGCACGCCGATAGCTGCGGTCAAGATCAGCACGCTGCCCGGCAACGGCAGCCTGGAATACTTCGATGGCAGCACCTGGGTTCCCGTCACCCTTAACCAGGTGGTCAGCGCCGCCGATATTACCTCAGGCCATCTGCGCTTCACGCCGGCGCCAAACGCCAATGGCGCTAACTATGCCACGATTGGCTTTAATGTCTCCGACGGCACCGACTTCTCAGCGACCGCCAATACGCTGACGGTCAACGTCGATCCGGTCAATGATGCCCCCGTCTCCACCGACGACAGCGTTACCACTAACGAAGACACCCCCAAAGAGCTGGCCCTGACCGACTTTGGCACGTACTCAGACATTGAAAGCACGCCGATAGCCGCAGTCAAGATCAGCACGCTGCCCGGCAACGGTACCCTGGAATACTTCGACGGCAGCAACTGGGTGCCAGTCACCCTTAACCAGGTGGTTACAGCGGCTGACATCAATGCGGGCCATCTGCGCTTCACGCCGGCGCCAAACGCCAATGGCGCCAACTATGCCAGCATTGGCTTTAATGTGTCCGACGGCACCGACTTCTCGGTGGTGGCCAATACGCTGACGGTCAACGTCGATCCGGTCAATGATGCGCCCGTCTCCACCGACGACAGCGTCACCACTAACGAAGACACCCCCAACGTGCTGGCCCTGACCGACTTTGGCAGCTACGCCGATATTGAAGGCACGCAGATAGCCGCGGTCAAGATCAGCACGCTGCCCAGCAACGGCACCCTGGAATACTTCGACGGCAGCACTTGGGTTCCTGTCACCCCACACCAAGTGGTTACAGCGGCCGACATCAATGCGGGTCATCTGCGCTTTACCCCGGCGCCAAACGCCAATGGTGCCAACTATGCCACGATTGGCTTTAATGTGTCCGACGGCACCGACTTCTCGGCGACCGCCAATACGCTGACGGTTAATGTTAATCCAATTAACGACCCACCAGTGGCCTTAAACGATTCAGTCACAGGAAATGAAGACCGCCCGATAGCCATCAAACTCGTGGGCACGGACATAGATGAAGCCATCGCCGGCGTCACCGTGACCACGCTGCCGCCGGCCAGCGAAGGGATCTTGACCAAAGCTGATGGCAGTCCGGTGCTGGCCGGGGTTGCGCTCACGCCCGCTGAAGCGGCCGGCTTGATCTTTACGCCGGCGCTTAACTTTAACGGCGAGGTCACTATTACGTTTACTGTGACTGACAGCAGTGGAGCCTTGTCAATGCCCGCCACCATTAACATCAGCGTGGCTCCGGTCAATGACCTGCCGCTGGCTATCCCGGCTAATGTCAGCAGCCCGGAAGATAGCCCGGTAACCCTGCATTTAACCGGCACCGATGTGGATGGACGCGTGCAGGCGGTTACCGTGACCAGCCTGCCGCCGGTAACGCAAGGGCTGCTTTACCTGCCGGATGGCGTAACGCCGGTGACGGCCGGCAGCGTGCTCAGCCCGCTCCAGGCTGCCGCCTTGGTGTTTAAACCGGCACCTGACTTTAACGGCGTGCTCGACATACCGTATACGGTCACCGATGATCAGGGCGGCGTCTCCGCACCGGCGCATGTCACGCTGACGATTACGCCCGTTAACGATGCGCCCGTGGCCACCGATGACGGCCCCCTCGTCACGCACCTCAACACACCCGCCACCGGCAACGTGCTCAGCAACGATCACGATACGGAAGGTGATAAGCTGAGCGTCACGCAATTTCAGATCGACAGCAACGGCGATGGCCTGCCCGAAACCATCATCGTTCCAGCCGGAGGGGAGGGCACGGTCAGCCTTCAGGATAGCCGTGGTAATCCTATTGGCACATTGACAATTGATAGTACGGGTGCTTACACGTTCAGTGCCGCTACAACCTATCACGGCCCCGTACCGGTGGCCACTTACACCGTGGGTGACGGGGTAGCGAGTGACACGGCCACGCTCAGTTTCAACGACGTGCCCAACGCACCGCCCGCGGCCGGCAACGACGGCTTGATCGTCATTAAACCCGATACACCCGCCACTGGTAACGTGCTCAGTAACGACCGGGATATCAACGGCGATAGCGTCAGTGTGACCCAATTTCAAATTGACACCAATGGGGACGGCCAACTCGAGACTATACAGGTGCCGGCAGGCGGCAGCGGTAAAGCGATCATAAAAGACGCCCACGGCCAACTGATTGGCACCCTGGTGATCACCAGCGAGGGTCGTTACAGTTTTAGCGCCGATCCAGCCTATAGCGGCGCCGTCCCCGTCGTCAGCTACACCATTAGCGATGGCGTCTTGACCGATACAGCGGTATTACAATTTGGCAACCTGGCCACTAGCGGGCAAAACATCGGTGCGCATATCCTGCTTTCCAATCCGACGCCGCCCTTGTTTCCAGTCGTGAATGAGGTTAAATACGCGTTATCACCCTTTAGAGAGCCCAAACCCGATAGATCTACCGAAGCACCCAATGCGCCTTCCACATTGAGTTTATACGGGAACCTCTGGGAATATGAGTTATACCTGACCGCTGCGTTAAAAAATCAGGTCGTGGTTGAATTGGAAAGCCATACGTTTTATGTGCCGTTTAGCGCCTTCAGGCACTCCAATCCCAATGAACCCCTGGAGTACGAAGCCACGCAACTGGATGGCTCGCCATTGCCTGTCTGGATCACGTTTGACCCAAAACTGCTCAAGTTCTCGGGCGTGCCACCGAAGGGCGCCTTAAATCTGGAAATCACGGTGAAGGCCAAAGACCGGTATGGCAATGAAGTCTATGCCCCGTTCAAAGTGATCGTGCATAAAGAGCGTGACTATGGCGGAAAAGAGGCCATCCAGCTGAAGCACGTGAAAGAGCCGGCCACTAAAGGCGCTCAGGCCGCTAAACCGCATGCGAAACCGGGCTTTAACGAGCAACTGGGTCAAATGGGCAAACCCAATCGATTGGCGGAGAGCAGGGCATTGCTGTCCAGTTTGAATGACATGAAAGGTTAATTTTCCATTAACTGTCGTTTGAGTGGTTAACAAGGCGATGTGCCATGCGTGCTGGGCTTAATCGAGCACGCAGTGGTTATATATACACGGAGTAAGTGGGAGGCCATTTATGGCATATTGCTAGCGATTAAGGTTGTCTGTTTTTGGCATGGTTTAATTCAAGACGGATTATGTCGTGCCCAAACAATAAATAAAGACAATGCCAGGGTTGCGCGAAAAATCCACCTTAACAGGCTATTTATTCGGAATTATTAGAAGACTAATATCAATTGAATTATTTAATCTGATTAATTATCATTGGCTTTAAAGCGCATTAAACTTTTGCGAGCTAAATGTGGCAGCAACAATCTTAAAGGCATGCGCAAATAATGAGACCTTACGTAAAGAAGCCAACGTGCAAAGCTAACCGATTGTCGGAGATGCTTGGGGTTTTCCGGCAGTAATGCTAGTGGCACCAAGGTATTCATGAGCCAACTTACAGGAAATGACGGGCAAATAGAGCTAATTTCTTGTTCGCTAATCGTTAGCGGTGTACCTAAAAGTTGATGTGTATATTTAACCGTGTAATAGAGCGGTCTTTGTAAGCCTAGCTCACGCGCTCTTTGACATAAATGACTTTGAAAATTAGGATTTTGACTATCAAAATGCCTTATTAACTGATCCAGATCCACTAAATCTCTTAGCTTATTGCCTAAGTCAGAGTCAGAAAATAAATGTACAGCACTATGTAAAACCATGTCACAAGGCGATAAAACTTTAAAACTTATATCATCAATATCAATTGCATCTGAAAATAATAAATTGGGATCCGGCTTAAATTTGCTCGTTGGCGGGATGATGGTATGGTGAATATCAACTTCAACCGATCTTAGTGCATGGCTCAATGGGGGGATTTCATGCATCCAACGCCTGTAGTATTGTTGATCATATTCATCTACTTTCTGTGACTGCCAATCTTGTGTTAGCAGTATTTGCTCGATAGTATTGATATTGGCCTTTTCAACCATAATATCGACATCGGATAACAGCCGAGCCTTGGCGAATGGTAACTTTAGAAGTAAATAGGCGCCACCTTTCAGCACAATTACGCTAGCATTGATATTTTTAAGTGCGCGCTGTAAGCGATTAATTTCCCACAATATTTGGCGTTGACGAAATTCAGCGATCTTAAGAGCAGCAACAAAATGGTTTTGAACTTTTTCAGGCAGGATGCTATTTAGATTGTGTTGCTCAATTAGCCAGGCGACATGCGCTAATAATTTACAAGCCTTGGCGGTGCGAATTAATAAAGACCATTGCTGATTATTGTATGATGCCGCTAAGCCGGGCATGTTTAAAAAATCCAATAACAATGACTTTGAAGGTTTGGTGTATAAATTCTTAAAGGTCATCGTTAATCTGGTTTAGGCAAGCTATAGCTTCGTTCAAATTACTATATACCAAGTCGTATAAAGCACATTCGCTAATCATTTTACAAACCAGGTCAAAACCTGTCTGACCTTGGAAATGATAATTGAAGGAATTGGTTGTAAGTTTAAGAAAAGCGTAGGATTTATTTATGGGCTTTAAATTAATGGCTGAGCCAGGTTCATAACGAGGAAAAACTATCAAGGCTGGTTTGGCGGTTTTTTTCATGCTTGCCACGCTATCACTTGGCGCTCTTAAATGACCAATAGTGCCTTTGCGAGTTTTAGGAAATAACGGTCCAATGAATGCGTCAGGTGAAAAGTTCTTTATAACCTCAATAGATTCATTTTTTAATGGTGTTGGCCTGGGAATAGGCAAAATCTGCCCATCTGAAGGTCGAATCATGCAAAATTCATCGGAAAGAAAACGCCATCCACGTTGAGCTATTGCGGAACAAAGTGTGCTTTTGCCGGAACCAGGAATTGCTGGCAAAATTAGTGCTTTACCATTCCGTTCTAAAACTGCCGAGTGCAACATAAACAGATGTTGCCCTTGTCTGGCAATGCACCAATTTAGCCCCCATTCAAACAATGGCATGCCGTGGGTAATAGCAAAAGGCTGAAAGGGTTGTTCGCCATCCAGCGTCACATTTACTTGAGGACCAAAGTATTTTCTAAGATTATTAGGTGAGTTTAATTCTATATAAAAATCAACGATATCCTCAGATGGCAAGACTGGAAAATCAATATATAAGTCACGGAATGTAGATAAAAAAGTTTTTTCTTTGCTGCGGAGATTAAAAGAAAACGGACCCACATCGACATTTATTCCCAAGCCAGAGCCTGCTAAATCGATAAGCTCTTTTAATGTCAAATGTTCAATCTTCATTTTCTAAATAATGAGTCCGATTTCATCGAATTGTTCAACTAACAACTGCAATTCGACATCCATATCCTGCCACGACTCATAGAGTGAAGAAATATAGTGAATTAGAGCATCGACGGTTGATGGCTGATTTAAAAACTTTAATACATCCAGCGCCAGGAGATTTAATTGATGTGTTTCTCCCGACAATGGATTATAAATAATAATTTCATTGTCGGAACCATCATAAAAACTAATGTCGGGTACACTTTGCCAAATTCTTTCTGACATTACTAACCAATTATCTTAGTTAGACATGACCTAGAGATGTCCAGCAAGATGTCGAAGCATAGGGGAAGTCTCCAGTTGCGGCTGCTTTACCATAAGCAATAATATGGCCATCATTATCTATTTGGATTAATACAACACCGTCAGTAAAAGTGCTAAATGTATATTGAGTACCCGGAGTTGCTCCACCAATTTTAATCATTTTCGTGCTATCTGTTGGCGATATAGAATAATACTCTGCACTTAACGTATTGGTAGTATCTGCAAACCACTTAATGTTATCTTGACTAAATACATTGATAGTTTCAGGTGTATTATCTGACGCTGATGTTACTTTTGTTAACGTAGACAGTTTTGCAGGAACTCGCACCCAGCCATCGTGGCTAGCGGTTGATGATTGTGTTGTGGGGATCGTAGCTCTATCGACTCCCGATGATTTCAACTTAAGGGAACAGCTTGCAGATACTACAAAAGGTTCAGCTGATGCGTTTCGAAAAGTTAAAATTGCAGGCAGTGCAACTGCAGAGCCTTTGATCAGTGCTCTCCTTTTTTGAGATAACTTGTCATTAGCTAAGCTAGGATTGGTGGATTGGATTTCTGGTTTATCGCTCATTTTAAGAACCCATGATGATTAGTGTTAGCGTAGCATAATATTAAATCCTCTAAAATATTTAGTCAAATATTGGTCTGGTTTTAGATGGATAATAAGTCTCACTACGTTAGTATGATCTTGATCCATAGACTAAACCTAATCAACTGCCTTCGTTTGTAAAACTGTCTATATTGACGCTTTTTAGACATGGATGAACATCGATTTCTGCCCAACAAAACAATGCAGGTTTGTTTGTTTTTATCGGCCAAACCTTGGACTAACTGTGTGGCAGCCAACCTGTTAGTAGAATTAAGGATTGCTATTTAACAGACTGGCCGTGACGAGTAAGTGCTTCGGTGTTGAATGTTACTTAATGCTGCTGGGCATTTACCGAATTGAGCTTTAAAAATTCTTCAGCATGCAAGATTTTCTAATGCCTTATTCAAGACAACATAGGGCAATAAACTGGCAGTAGGTGTGGTCATTAGTTTTTGATATGTGGTTTGATAATGGCTTAGGTGGCGGCTTTTAGCAAAAAAACTGGCGCAATTGCTGATGTTACTGTTAATCATGTCAATAATTAATTTCCCCGTTGTTTGTTGTATATCTCCGGCAATTTGGATGGCTACTTTGCGTTGCCACATATCCAGTTGTGGTATCTGGGCTAATTGTTGATAGATGATCGACAAGCCCAAAAATTGCGTAATTTCACTGTGCAGCTGCAAAATGACAGCCATTGCTTGCTGTGTTTGTATGGATAGCGTGACTATAAAAGGAAAATCTTCCAGCGTTGCGATAAACAATAATTCTCCCGCCAGAGCTGCCGGAATGCCATCTTTTTGATATTGCAATAATTGAGCATGGTCAGTTTCGGATTGATTGGGCTCAGGCTGCATTACATATTGCTTATAGTCGGCTAAATATTGGCTATAGTCGGCCTCGGTTTGTGCATTTAAACGTAATGATAAATCATGATTTAAATACCAATGGCAAATGCCAACCAGAATTCTTTCTAACAATAGCAATAATTGATATTGTTTGGCCGCCGGTATTTGGTTATTAAGGGCATTAATGGCCTGTCTGAGTTGATCGGCTTTGATGATTCGGTCAAATAGCAAGTAAGAATCTACTGCCGATAGGATATTAGCGTTTTCGCGCTCCGTGTTTAAGCTTAAAAATTCACAACCGGCCTGATTAATGATTTTATTGCTAATGACTGTGGCTTTAATGGCGCTGGCCAATGGATGGGTTGCCAGGTGCTGCGCAAATTGGGTGCGGATTTGTGCGGGAAAATAGCTTAATAAGTAATCGCTATAGCCTTCCGGGGGGAGTAAATCGATTTGGTTCTGAATTTGTTGGGTCAAATAGCGTTTGCTGGTTGATACCAAGGCAGCTAGCTCTGGCCTAGTGATGATTTGCCCGGGTCTGGCCAGAATTTCCTTATCACTGGGGAACGATTCCACGGCGCGGTCTAAAAATCCGATATTTTCCAGGTGTTCTGCTTGTTGTATAAAATGCTCAGGATGTTGACTGCTGCGGATTTGTTGCATGGATAAACACAGGCTTTGCTCAATGTTATCCGCTAAAACCAGTTCGCATACGGCCTCGGTCATGTCAATAAACAAGGCTTGGTAATCTGAAATCAGACTGCGTTTTTGCAGGCCAGTCAGTAAAATCTTTAAGTTTACCTCATGGTCCGACGTATCAACGCCAGCGGAATTATCCACGGCATCGGTGTTAATCAGACCGCCTTTTAGGCTGTATTCAATACGGGCTTTTTGGGTAAAGCCCAGATTGGCACCTTCGCCCACCACCTTGGCACGCAGGTTTTCTGCATCCACACGCACATTGTCGTTAGCTCTGTCACCCACGTCTTCGTGTTTTTCCGTGCTGGCCTTAACGTAAGTGCCAATGCCGCCCAGCCAAATCAAATCCACTGGCGCTGTTAGCAAATACCGAATTAAGGCTTCGCCATCCAATGATTTATAACGAATGCCCAGCCATTTTTGCAGTTCAGATGATATGGGAATGGCTTTGTCGGCTCGGGCATAAACACCGCCACCTGCTGAAATTAGCGCGCGATTGTAATCATTCCAACTGGAGCCAGCTAAGCTAAACAAACGTTGTCGTTCATTGAAGGGGGCATCGGTTGCTAACGGGGCGGGATCAATAAAAATGTGCTGTCCGCTAATAGCCGCTTGTAAGCGGATAAAAGGCGATAATAACATGCCATTGCCAAATACATCGCCGTCCATGCTACCGATGCCAACAACGCTAAAGGCTTCGGATTGGATGTCCTTGCCCAATTCTCTAAAATGCCGTTTGATACATTCCCACGCGCCACGGGCGGTTATACCCAGCGCTTTATGGTCGTAACCGCGAGATCCACCACTGGCAAAGGCATCGCCCAGCCAGAAATGATATTCCTCTGCCACACCATTCGCACTATCAGAAAAACTGGCGGTGCCTTTGTCTGCGGCCACGACCAGGTATGGATCCGTATCATCGTAAGCCACTATATTGTCAGGTTTTACACTGGTACCGTGTTGATAATTGTCGGTTAAATCCAGTAAGCCGTGCATGAGTTTTAGATAAGCTTTTTTGCCAGCCGCTTTAAAATCCAACTGGGTGCCGTTTTGTTTTAAAACAAAGCCGCCCTTTGCACCAGTTGGAATGATCAAGGCGTTTTTGCTGATTTGGGTTTGCATCAGGCCTAAGATTTCAGTACGAAAATCATCTGGCCGGTCAGACCAGCGAATGCCGCCACGCGAAATTTTACCAGCGCGCAAGTGAATGCCCTGCATATCAACCGCATGCACAAAAATTTCGTATTGCGGTTTAGGGGCGGGCATGTCGAAAACGCCTAAGCTGTTTATTTTAAATGCGATAAAAAAATCATCATGCGTAAGACGCATATGAAAGTTACTGCGCATCGTGGCATCAATCAGGTTAAATAGATTGCGTAAAATCCTGTCGTCATTAATGTTGGACACGGCGGCAATGGTTTCCACTAATTGCAAGCGTAATGGAAACAGGGCTTGTTCTTCTCTAATTACGGGGTCTTCCCAGGCTTTGTCAGGTCGAAATCGCGCTTCAAAGTAGTTAAATAAGCCTAATGCCACCAGCGAATTGCTTAGCAAAGCATGATGAATACTGGTGCTGGTGACTCTTAGTCCCAGTTGTAAATAGTAGTTTCGGTAGGCTCTTAACAGGTCGATTTCTTGCCAGGATAGACCTGTTAACACTAACAGTTTATTTAACGGGTCATTTTCAACTTTTGCATTTAATACAGCGGTTATTGCTTGTAAAAGTCTAGGTCGGAGGCGTTTTAGGCTAAGATTCTGACCGCAATCGGCCTTGATGGTAAAGCTTCTGATGTATAAAGGTTGGTCATCAACAAGCAAGGTAAACTGCACATGATCCAACACGCGTAAATTCAGATTCTCCAAAACGGGAATGTATTCATCCAGATAGCGTTTTTGCTGACTGTAAAAATGCAGTCGATAATCATCAAATCCCACGTGCGGGCTTAACAAACCAACTTGAACTGGCGAATTCTGTGTTTGCTCTAAGTGCAGCATGTCTTGCAGCGCATACCTGGGCGATACCAGATGCTGATATTCCGCGGAAAATTGGCGGTGATATTTTTGCCAAAGTGCTTTACCGGCTGGTTTGCCCAATGCACGTTCGGTTAATTCTTGTAGCTTTGATACCCAGGTGGTTTGGCTGTCCATTGTTATTTTATTTTTTAAATGAATTGATGGGGCTTATGTGACTAGTCATGGCTACAGGGTTGCAAAGCCTTTCTCATTTCCAAAACGTTACAGTCATCCAGCTTCGTATAACTCACAAAATCCATAATTGAACGGATAAAAAATAAGCCCATGCCGCTTTCCTTGTGTTGATCAAAATCGGGAATGGGCACGGCGTCCAAATCAAAACCTTGTCCGTGGTCATAAACTTTAATAATTAATTCGGTGTTTTCAATAGTAATAACAATTTTGACTGTTTGCAGCGAAGGTATTGGCGCGGTGTGCTTGATGGCGTTGGCTGTGGCTTCGGTTAATACCAGATTTAATTGGTAGGCCAGCTTTTCCTGATCGCCACAAAAATCATGCACTTTCTTAGCTAAATGCTCGCCGATACTGCCGATTAAGTCCAGATATTTGGTTTGGGTAGGAATGATGACTTCTACCTGTATGGCCGAAGCGTTCATAGTAAACCTCTACATTGCGTTGTTAAAAACGTCATTAAGATCAGTATAAATTTCAAACACCGAGTTTAAGCGGGTAATCTCAAACATGGACATGACTTGTTTTTGCACATGTGTTAAAACCAGTTTGCCCGATTTTAAAGCTGCATTTTTATGACCGGAAAGCAATGCGCCCAAGCCGGAGCTGTCAATAAACCGTACTTGCTCCAGTTGAACGATAAGTTGTATTTCGCCTTGTTCGATCAGATGCAGGATGTATTCCTTAAGTTCACCGGAATTATGTGCATCAATACGTTCCTCTTCTACAAAAATAATACTGTAGCCATTATTTTTTTCCAGATGCAAATTCATGGTTTTTCTCGTAAACGTGTTATTGGATTTGTTGACAGTATCGTCGATTTGATAAATTAAGCCAGTACTCAACGCAATCTGCCATCGCTAAACTTAGGACTGGTTTTTCTGGCGTTTGATCCCTGTGACTGCCTTATTATCCTCATCTGGTTTATGATACTGAATATCAACCAAATTGTACCGCGCCATCTTGACTTCATTCAGTAACAACACTTTATCTGATGCTATAAATAATGCCCTGGAATTTCGGTTAAATGAAAAAAAAATATATAACAAGTGAGGGTTACCATAAATTACAAGAGGAACTGGATAACCTGTGGCGAAAAGAACGCCCGGAAGTAACCAAAATAGTTACCTGGGCAGCCAGTCTTGGCGATCGCTCTGAGAATGCGGATTATCAATATAACAAACGCAGGCTGAGAGAAATTGATCGAAGAGTCCGGTTCTTAAGGAAAGTTTTAGAAGAAGTTACTATTGTTGATTATCATCCTGACCAGGAGGGCAAAGTTTTTTTTGGTGCCTGGGTAGAGTTAATCGATGATGACGATAATACCCTAAAATTCAGAATAGTCGGCGCTGAGGAAATATATGGTAGAAATGATTATATCTCTACCGATTCACCTATGGCGCAGGCTTGTATTAAAAAGCAAATTGATGATGAGGTGGTTTTAAAACTACCCAGTGGTAAAAAAACCTGGTACATCACCAATGTTTTCTATTCCAAATGAATGATAAATTTTATATTCCCGATGCACTGAGAATCTGTCCTCCATTTATTATGGATAGAATTCAGCTACAGCTTTTGGGTAATCGGGAATGTTTTGCTGGCTGCAATCTTAACTAGTCGTACTGGACTAACCGGCAGAACCCAAAGAATAGCTGCCATCACCATGAGAAACTATACGGTGGTGCGGTTGTGCTGCCAACTCGTTAAGATAGCTGATGGAGTGGGTTTTAATAAGACAATAAATGTCCTCGCCTTCTTGCAATGCCATGCTTCGGCAGGCGCCGGGGGTTATTTCAGCTAGCAACGTGCCGCCGCAATCCACTTGAACGATCAGGCTTTCTCCGCTGGGAATGAGCGCGCAGATGCGTCCTTTAATTTGATTTTGGATGGAAATGCCAGAGATATAGCTGCGTGATAACGCAATATCATTGGCTCTAATTAATACCTGGGTTTGGCTGCTAGGCGCTAAATCAGGCCGTGACGGCAAGGTGAGTGGAATGCCAAAACTGTGGCCCACACTGCAGCCTGAGTCAGCATCATAGCTAAGCATGGTTGCAGATAAGACATTGTCAATTTGTCTAATCCCCAAATAGTGCAGCAAGCCTTGTTGTTTGGCGATATCGAGCAACGAACCGTTGTGGAGTACTCTGCCTTGCTCAAGCACAATCAGCCGGTCGGTCAATCCTAAAATTTCTCCCAACGACTGGCTGGCATACAACACCGGCAAGCCCAATTCAGTCTGCAAACGTTTTAGAATCGGCAGCATTTGGACTCGATAGCCATTGCCGATAGCGGCAAAGGTATCGTCCAGCAGCAATAATTTTGGTGATTTCAATAGCGAGCGAGCCAGCGCCACACGTTGACGTTCGCCAGCTGAAAGTAAAGCAATGGGATGATCCAGAATGGGTTCCAGCTCTAAAAGGCCGATTAAGAAATCTAACTTGAAAATACGGCGTTGTTTCAAGGTGCGATTAAAAACTGCCCCCAGATTGTCACGAACTGTTTCGGCCGAATGAGCGCAATCCACTTGCAACACAGCCCCAACCGGGCGTTGTTCGCGCGGCATGATAATACCTTTCTGGCTGTCATATAAAATCTTGCCATCCAGCACAATCTGTCCGCTTTGTGGCTGAAGAGTGCCAGCAATCAAGCCAAGTACCGTACTTTTGCCAGCGCCCGATTTGCCGAATAAGCCAACGCTTGCGTCGTTGATCGACAACTGCGTGGTTAGGTCCAAATGGCCACGACGCAGTTTTACATTCATTTCCAGCAGCATACTTACCTCAGTTTATTTTAGACAATTCAACTGCAAATCAACTTTCAGTTGCAGTTGAATTGCCCGACAGTTTAGCTCGCCACAGCCAGTATCACGGCTCCTGCTTTAAAGACAGCGGTTACCGGCTTACCTTTACCTAAGCCCAGAGTTTCAACGCTGTCATTGGTTACCGTGGCGGTAATTTGTTCGCCGCCAGCTGATTCAATATCGATTTCAGTATTAACCACGCCTGGCTTAACTTGGCTTACCGTGCCTGCCAGCTGATTGCGCGCTGAAACCTTATAGCCGCCAAAATCGGTTATCAATATGATTTGCGGGGCTTTAATTAATGCTATAACTGCCACGCCGGTTTTTATGGCTAAAGTTTCCACTGAGTCTTTAGTCACAGAGGCTACGATGGTTTCGCCGCCTTTTAAAGTAACGTGAACTTCGGCATTTACAGCACCGATATTTACCTCACTAACAACGCCATTATATTGATTACGTGCACTTGCTTTCATGGTAATTCCTCATAGGCTGGTTAAAGTTTGGTCATACCCTTATCCTAACGTTAAAACACGTGTCGTTAGTTGTCAAAATCTACTTAAAGCAATATAGAATCAGCAGCTAACAGCAAAAAATTGTAGAAGTTGAGATAGGGTTTTTTACTAGATCTGCTCGGGGGCTATAATTCAATTTTGTTACCCCCGATATTTATGGGATATCGCCAGATTTGCCAGCAAACGTTAGCTTACTATATAACGATATGTATAAAAGTAAATAGCGATAATCGAAAATTTATTATTTCCGATTATTAGACAATGCCTTCGCGGAAACTGTTTTAGATTTCATTTATTGACTTACCTTAAGTGCGCCTTCGACAAACTCTCTGCAACTGCTTGCACTTAAGGAGGAAAGGAATTCATATAACATTTAATTGGTACACACAGTTTGGCTGATTTAATGGCTTGATTAAAAAATCAATAAACCAAATCACCCGGTATGGTCTAGTATATTTCGTTTTAACTGCTGAGATTAACCAATGATGGAGGCAATCAACCCCATATCACTTGATAAGCTATTAAACATTGCTCACCGTGGTGCACGCGCTTATGCGCCGGAAAATACCTTACCCGCTTTTGAAAAAGCGGTGCAGATGGGCTGCGATATGTTTGAACTGGATGTGCGCTTGAGTAAAGATGGCCAGTTAATGGTTTTTCATGATGAAAATTTGTTGCGTTGCACCGATGCAACCAACAAGTTTCCTGGGCGTGCCAATTACCTGTTGACCGAATTTACGGTTGCTGAATTAGCTGAGTTGGACGCGGGCAGTTGGTATGTGCATGAATTATCATTAAATCCCGCAGACCGCCAACCTTATCTTCAATCACTGAGCCAACAAGAACTAAATCAGTTTGTACTAGTTAGTGAGCTGGATTTTTACCGGTCTGGTCAAGTTAAAATTCCAACTTTAAAGCAGGCCTTGGAATTAGCCAAGGCTAACCAACTGACGGTTAATGTTGAATTAAAAGGCTTGGCCGATCCCGAGCAAGCCATCACGATGACAGAAGCGGTGGTAATGCTTGTTAAGGCATTAGCGATGACAGAGCAAGTGTTGATTTCTTCATTTGAGCAAGATCTGCTAAGACAGGTGCGCTTGTTAACTGACGATATTGCCACGGGCGTTTTAACTGGCGACAAGTTAGCCGATCCAGTCGCGTACTTGCAAGCATTGGAAGCCGAAGCCTATCACCCGGATGGCAATCTTTTTAATGATGGCTCATCTGATTTTATGGCATTGCGTGAGCAGGGTATGGCAGTCAACGTGTGGACTTGTAATCAGCCTGAGCAGATTATCAAAATGATTAAGCTTGGCGCGACCGGGATTATTTCTGATTACCCTAATCGGGTTTCAGATTGTATAGCCGGTGTATCAGGGCAGGATTGATCATGCGAACTCAATGGTGATTGAAAGTACAGGCTTAATAATGCGTAACAAGTGAGTTAACAATCTGTTAGCTCTAAGCTTAAGTTTTGCCTATATGCGTACCGGCTTCAGCAATAGCTAAAGCCGATTTTTTCAAAGCATTACCTGATTACTTGCAAGCTTGAGCTAAGATCAAAATGATGGCAGTTACATAACCGCTTGAGTAGGCACCCCGGCAGGCTGGATGAAGGTTATGATGCTGGTGAGTTACGTCCTTGTATTCTGGATACCGGCACCCGTCAGAGCGCGTAGCGAATCCGGTTTGACGTTGCTTTGAGATTGTGCACTTCAAGCTGATTGTTGTACGTACCCAAGAAGCGTTAAGCCGGTGTTTTATTTCTTTTTGCCCTGAAAAATACCAACAGCCCTGAAGCAAAAACCATCACTGAAGGTGGTAAGGGTACAGAACTAACTTGTACAGCTAAATTGTAATCAGCTGTAATTGGCTTATAACCAAAATTGGTCGTAACATCATTAAAGGCGGTTGCCAGTGTTTTAGGAGCAACAACCGGCATTAAGCCTTGCAAGCTATCATTTTGGCGAACTTCAAAGGCCAGCCAATAATCACCTGCATTCAAATTTAAACTGATGCCCTGCAAGCCATTCCAACCATCCGTTACAAAGTTAGCTTGCCTGGCAAACACTTCGCTGTCTGTATTTAGATTGCCGCTGTAAACCGCTATGGTAAAGGTAGCGCTGTCCGGATTGGCAGAGTCAGCAGTGATAAATCCAGCAACATTATTAATCGTTGAGGCTTGGCTGATGCTGAACTCGCTGGCCAGCCATTGGGCATCAGACAGCATGTATTGCGGACCGGATTGGTTGGGTAAGCCGGTGTCTACGATAACATCTGCCTGTGCCAAAGTTCCCGCCATCAAGGCCAACAGGCCAACTGCGTTAACTAATTTTAATTTGATCATGACAGTTCCTGTTGAATGATTATTGCGCAGTAGGCAACTGGATGGTTTCCAGCTTTAACACAGGGTTCGCCATGCTGGCATCAAATCCATAGGTATCCATAATCACCTTACCGCTTTTAAGAATTTTAACGGTTGCCCAGGAATACATGCGGTCAGTGGCCACAAAGGTAGGCGTCGCTGTTTCAAACGGTGAACCGCCCGCGCCAACTAACACTTGATAGGCGGCGTTGCCTTCTTTCGAAAACAGTTTATCCACTTTATAGATGTGTTCATGGCCACAAAAATAAGTGGCGTTGTACTTAGAAATCACATTCCAAAAGGTATTGGCTGCGGCAGGGTCTTTGTCGTTAAGCGAGGAAGTTGAGCTTGGTGCAGAGCCTACATAATTGTAGAAAAACGCCGCTTTATGCCCAAACACAAAAAAGTTTGTTGCGCCGTGACTTTTGGCTGTCGCCATGTCTGCATCCAGCCAGTTGGTTGGGGCATGACCATCATTTCCAACAGGATCAGTATTAATCACAGCAAAGTGAGATGAGCCAATATCAAATGAATAGCTCAATTGTTTTTGGTCAGTAGTTAAGCCGTCTGATGCCAAGGTCGGTGCGTTGCTTAAACTCCAATTTTGTGGTGCTACGCCGATGATGCTGCTAACTCTGGCTTGATCAAGAATCAAATCGCCCATGTTATCGCGCCAAGCATTTTCGTTTTCCACCTGGGCGGCTTTATTACAGCGTTTACATTGGGTTTCGTGGTTGCCAGGTACTGGCACGACATAAGTGCCGGATTCCATTAAATTAGCCACCATACCGCGCCAAAAGCCGTATTGTTGATAAAACTGCATCAAATCAGAAGTGACAACATCTGAAACGCTTGGATTGGCAATCGGATTTTCTAGCGAGCCGTTGCTTGTTCTGGCAACTGGCACGCCAGCCTTGCCATAACCCATGATCATATCGCCGTTAAAAAACAATAGATTAGCTTTTTGAGACTGAATCGTGCGCATAATCCGTGACCAGGCACGCGTGTTTTGCAACCATTTGCAATCTTGTCCAGATAAACCAGGGTTAGCTGTTAAGCCAGTTGCGCCGGATGGCAAAGCGCATTTGCCCACACCCACCATAGTGACGTCTTTAACACTGGGATCAATGTTTTGCGGATCTTGTCTGGAATCACCAACGGTTGAGAAGGTCAGCACAACTGGATCTGTAGCTGCGATTGTTGGAGCCGATAGGGTCATGGCTAAAACTAGCGCATTCAATAACAAAGCGCGGGAATGATTGGCTTTTAAGTTGAGCATAAAAAACTACCTGATAGATACAAAAACGCCAAGCATAGTTAGTTATTGTGTCAACTTGATGAATTTACTTGGTTTTTGGCTTACAAAAACACCAAATCAGCCTTAATAATCTTGATTTTATCTATGTAACAAAATTGTCATCGTTCCGTCATCTGTTTCACATCTGGCTTCATTATGATTGCCAAAGTGTGACGCCGGTCACAGCGGGTTGATTAGTCTGTGTTGTGAACATTCCCCCCTCAATCAACTGGAATACGAAAACCCGCCAGCACTGCGCCGTCCTTAAAAAGTATTCATTAAAAAGGCTTTATAACATGCAAATAAAAAAAACCGCCCTTTCTGTATTGACCTGTTGTTTGTTATTCGGTTGCGCGGAGCAAGCTGCAATCCAGGCAGCCAAACCAATCGCTATTACACAAGCAGCAAATGAATTGCAGTTTAACGAATTTTACAAGAATCCTGTTGGCCCTTATGGGCTTGAGCCAACAAGCAAGCTGCTTAGCTTAAATGGCAAACGTGTTCACATTCAAGGCCATATGACTCAAGAAGAACAGCCAACGCCAGGGATTTTTATACTGGCGGCTTTGCCAGTGAATATTCCAGAAAAAGAAGATGGTCCTTCCGATGATTTGCCAGGGGCGACCGTGTTTGTGCATATGCCTGCGGACGATGCCAACAAAACCTTGGCATACCGAACAGGTTTGTGGGATCTGCAAGGAATTTTGCAGCTAGGCCCAAAAGAGGAAGCAAATGGACGGGTTTCTTATGTGCGGTTGTTATTAGACCAATCTGCAACTCAAGAGTTATCAACATCTGAAAACAAGTCAGCTCAGGAGGTATCCACCCATTGATTGGCTTAATTTGCGATACCCAACCCAATACTTATTCCCCACTATTTAAGCTTTAGGAGTAACCATGAAAAAGCACCAAGTGCTAGCTGTAGCGATAACCAGTATTTTAGCGGCAGGAACCGATGCAGCAAATGCCTTAAGCATTAGCCGTTTAACGCCACCTAGTCAGTTATTTGCCACCAGTGGCGTATCTGCTGGCCCAATCATTTCTCGTTTTGTAACTGGGCAACGGTTTGATTTGCAAGCCACCGTGCGTCCAGATGCCGGGCTAACCATCACACAAGTTGAATTTTTTGATGGTAGCACGTCAGTGGGTGTTGCCAATGCTGCACCGGCAGCGGGCGTTAAAACAGCACTAGTGCCAGCATCTGCCATTACCGGCACAGTTGCTAATGCAGTTGCAGCCTCAGTGCGTGGTTATTCCAGCTTAACGCCAGGCGTTCATACCTTAACGGCTATCGCTACTCAAAGCAATGGCGCAACCGTTACTGCGACGGGTAATTTTGAAGTCGTTGGGTTTACTCAAGCGGGTCGTAAAGTTAAAAACGTCATCATTCTATTGGGTGATGGCATGGGTGCAAGTCATCGTACTGCCGCTCGTATCGTGCAAAATGGTTATTCACAAGGTAAAGCCAACCAAAAATTGGCTATGGATACGTTTACCAACACGGCCATGATTATGACGGCATCGTTGGATACCATCGTGACTGATTCTGCGCCGGGTATGGCTAACTATGTCACAGGTAACAAACAAAACTCAGGTCAGGAAGGTGTTTGGCCGGATGATACCAGCGCGGCATTCGACAACCCGCGTATGGAATATATGTCCGAATACCTGGCACGCACCCAAGGTAAAAAACTGGGTATCGTCACCACTGCTGACGTATTCGATGCCACACCAGCTGCCAATGCAGTGCACACATCAAATCGTGGAAATGGAACCGGTATTGTTGACCAATTTTTGGATGATGCCGGCAACACCAATTTAACTGTTCTGTTAGGTGGCGGTCGTAAATGGTTTTTACCCAATGCAACCAGCTTTAACAATGGTTTCGGCGGTGCTGCTTTTAATGGTTCTGCCAGAACAGCTGGCACAGATTACACACTAACTGCTGATATAAAAGCGGGTTGGAATGCTGCCGCTGGTGCGCTTGATGCAAGCCGTGATTTACTGTCTGACTTCCAAAATGCTGGCTGGACTTATGCCGCAGATAGAACAGCGCTTACAAATGCTGGGACACCCAGCAAGTTGTTAGGGCTGTTTTCACTGTCAAATATGAACATCGCCAAAGACAAAATTGATGGTCGTCGCGGCACTTTCCCAACTGCTACAGCAACCACCACTATCGTGCAAGACTATGGTTTCCCAGACCAGCCCATGCTGGATGAAATGGCCGAAAAAGCCTTGCAGGTATTGGATGCCAACAGCCCGAGCGGTTTTGTATTAACTATTGAAGGTGCTTCAATTGATAAGCAAGCGCACCAGATGGACAGCACGCGCTGGATAGTCGATACCATTGAATTCGACAAAGCTGTGCAAAAAGCCAAGGACTTTGTGGATGGTAAAGGTGAGTTCAACGGAAAACCACATCCAGATACGCTAGTGCTGGTTACTGCTGACCATGAATGTTCCGGTGCCGTTATTATTGGTGCTTCAACAAAAACTGATAGCGAATTACAAGCTAAAGTTGCCAGCTTGGGTAACAGCACGGATACCGCAGCGGCAACCTTTGGGCAACCCTCATTGCGTAATGCGGTCGTAGGTAATTATGCGGCCGCTGGTTTTCCAAAATACACGATTGCAGCTGACGGTTTCCCGCAAGTCTGGGATCCTGATTACAAGTTATTGGTAGGTTATGGCGCAAACGGTGATCGTTATGAAAACTTCAGAACCCGCCCATTCCCAACCAATGACTCACAGCAACCAGGAAATGGCTCTGCGCCATTAAATGCTTACCCGCGCAACAATGTGTCTGACGGTGGCAGCGCAGGCACGCGTCCATTCCAACAAGCCGATGGTTACTTTATCACTGGTCAAGTACCTGGCGACCAAGCCGTACATACAGGTGGCGACATTCCATTGACTGCTTACGGCCGTGGCGCTGGTGAACTAGGCGGGACTATCGACAACACAGACGTATTCTTTGCGTTGATGAAAGCCACCGTTGGCGGCACAACTAAATAAACCTATATCTACGTAGTTAGGGGAGGGCTGGTTCCTCCCCATTTTGGAGATTTACTATGTTTTATCCTTTAAAAAATAAGCTGGCCGTTGTTGTAATAATGACTGGCTTTGCAATGTGCCAAGCTGCATCGGCGGCCTCAATTAACTTTGATAGCCAAGCCGCTGGAACAGAAGCAAAACTGGATCCAGTTGCAATCAACATGGGTATTAGCTTTGACAATGCCGCATTGTTACCCAATCTGGATGGCGATGGCATAGCCATTCCAGGTAGCGAACACTGGCAAATTGACACTACAACTTCTGAGTTGGTTACTGCTGAAAATACAGCTGCGCAAGGTTATGGCGTAGCTCCATCTGGACAAAATGCCCTGGATGCGCGTTGGTCGCCAATTTTAATGCACTTTAATTCAGTAATAAATCTGGCTGGTTTCTCGGTAACCTTACCTAACAGCACTTATGGCAATCTTGCTCAAACTGATATTTTGTTTTTAGATAACACTGGTGCCACCCTGTTTGACCTAAGCTATTTTCAAGGCCATCCGTTAGCGACTGTTGCCTTGACTACCCAGTTAAATGGCGTTAAAGATATTCTGCTGTCATCCGGTACATTTTATGACAATATAAGCGTTGCAGCTGTGCCTGTGCCAAGTGCATTGTGGTTGTTTGGTTCTGCGGCATTAGGTATGGCGGGTTTGCGTCGTCGTCAAGCCTAACAAGCTTATAGTTACAATGCTTTTAGTTTTGTAACTATTTGACGGATTAAATAGTTACAAACTTACATAATGCCTTCATAAAATCGTAGTTGTGTAACCAGCTCTTTTATGAGATTAACCCCGCTCACAAACCGGTTCAATCAGCAAAGTTACGCAGTACATTGCAATATCTGGCAAAAACAAGGTATTCCGGTAGTAATAGCGTACCTAGGCATTTTCCAGTTTGTGCTTAAAAACAGGAGATGGACTGGTTTTTCGGTTAAATGGTTACCGCAACTTAACCAGATTTTTGATTTTAAATTTTAAACTGTACGCCACCAAATACCATAATTCCAGGCATATCGGTGCTATAAAATTGTGGTGTGCGCGAATTGGTAAGATTTTCTCCGCGCAAATAGACGTCTAAATGTCTGCTGAAAGCATATCGCACGGAAGCATTGAGTTGGACTGATTGGTTGATAGGGAAATTATTAGCGGTATCATTCCAGGTTGAACTGCGAACAACCGCTTCCGCCCACAAAGTAATCGGCACGGTGGTCAATTTTTGTTCGCCCCAAACTCTCGCGATATGTCCAGGGCGTAACGGTAACAAACGTTTGGTTTGTAAGTCTCTATTCTCGCTGTAAGAATAACTAAAACCGGTATCCAGATGATCGGTCCAGTTATATTGAGTACTTACCTCGACCCCAGCGACAGTGGCATTGGGGATATTGACGGTATCCGGTCCTTTATTCGGTCGATAGACTTGAGTAATCAGGTTGTCGTAACGGTTGTAAAATCCGTTAATATTAAGGTGCATATTTTTTAACGGTTGCCACTCCAGGCTTAATTCACCCGTGGCAGCACGTTCTGGCTTCAAGTTGGGGTTGCCAAAGTAAAAGAACAATAATTCGGTATAAGTCGGAATCCGAAAACCCGTTCCGCCCGAGGCGCGTAGTTTTAATTTTGGGGTTAAGTCGTAAGCCGTTGCTGCCTTAAACAAAGTTTGATCTTCAAATTGGTCGTAATGCTCAAACCTAACGCCGACTTGACCGCTTAAGTTATGGTATCGGGCTTCGGTTTCCAAAAAACCAGATGCCATCGTTCTTTCTTTTTTACTGCCGATCGGTTGTATGACTACGGATTCTTGCCGTCCTTGACCGCCCCAGTTAAATTGCCAGCGGAGTCGTTGTTCCGCGTTGTCGACCAAAACAGTTTCATTGCGCCAGTTGGCCAAATACAATCGGTTGGTTAATCCTGACATAGGGTTAAAACCGTCGTTTAAGATGTTACCTAGTTGGGTAAAACCAAGTTGCAAATGGCTAGACCAGTTCTGTGTTACCTTCATATTCAAGGTATTCTGTGCTAACCAATTCTCTGAGCGGCCAAAACTATTGCTGGCATCGGTTAGGACAACTCCGCGCACGCGTGGATCATATACGAATCTGTCCGCACCTCCCCATGAATTGCGGTAAAGCATTGAGCCCTGCCAATTGAGCCGACTGGAAATGTCTGAGTTGAAGCGGAATATTCCTTGGGTAAAGCGAAAAGGCTCGCGTTCCGGATTAGTTGAAGAGTTGGCTAGATGCGCACCATCAAAAGCATCGCCACGATTAACGGTAAGCGTTGCTCGGCCTAACTTTCCAGCTAATCCGCCAATTAAAGTTTCTCTTAGTGTTCCATAGGTGCCACCCTCAACCGACAGCTTTCCACCAGTGGCTTCCAAGTCCTGGCTGTATAAACGAATAGCGCCGCCCAAGGCCTGAAAAGAATGCCGGACAGAACTTGGGCCACGTTGAATTTCTACCGTTTTAATCGCTTCAGAAGGCAATGTATCCAAACTTTGCAGGCCGGGCAGGGCAGCCAGTAGCGGAATGTCATCTAATGTCATCAGCCCCTGACCGCCGGAGCCTCTCAAATATAATCCGCTTAATTGGCCGTAACCGCCTAAGCGAGTGGTGGTTATGCCGGGTAGTCCCGTTAACACATCCGAAATAGTCCGCTCATGGGCGGCGCTGATAGTTTCTTCCTCGAGTAATTGCGAATGATTTATTTGAGCATCCAGCGACTTGGATGGTGCCCAGATTGTGACAGGAGGTAATGCTTGCGTTTGATCAGCACTGGTCACTTGTACACCAATAACATTGATACTAGTGGCAAGTAATAACGTTTTTAGTTGTGCACGTAATTGCTCTGTTAGCATACGCCCTCCCAATGTTCATTTGTAATTATTAATTATTAATTAAAACGGAAAGCTTACCATATCACCACTATTTAATAGCAACCAGCTGTTTAAATTTATGCCCTGGCAGATTGGCTGGCATTTTATTCGTATTGTATTTGTTAGTAAAAAATAGTATAAACCGTATATACTGTTAATAATTAACTAAAGGCAAAAAAATGACAACGGTAAAAACCAAAACTAAAAAACCTGCTGCTGTAGAAAAAGAAATTGTAGTGGCAACAGAAAAAACAGACGCTCCCCAAAAAGCATCAAAAAAGACGTCGATAACTATCGAGACGGTTACTGAAACCGTGGAACAAGTCGTTGAACCAGTGGTAGAAGATATAAAAGCTATGGGTAAAAAGCAAAAGCATGCCAAAACCAAAGTTATTCGAGACAGTTTTTCATTTCCTGAACAGGATTATGAAAAAATCTCTGAGCTTAAAAAAGTCTGCTTAGCGGCTGGTGTGCATGTTAAGAAAAGTGAAATTTTACGCGCCGGTTTGCATTTGTTGTCTGGATTAACTATTGAACAGTTGAAGGAAGCGGTAGGGCTGGTAGAGCAGGTTAAAACCGGGCGTCCTAAAGATTAAGCGTGTCGGATTTCTAACTCTATGTAACTGAAATCAGTGCATAGGATGGGCTGACGCAAGGAAGCCCATCCTGTCGAGTTGGTTTTCATTTCCATCTACCCCAGCCTTTATTTTTTTGACCAGATATTTCCAGCAATTTAAAACGTTTTCGTTTAATCCGACTCTGACACACCAAGTGCCATCAATCCAACAAATACGCAAATCTTAAAATAAGCGTGTCCTTGTCACGGTTTCGACATATCGCTATGCCAGAATTGCGAAGTTACATTTCGCATTAAGGCGTCGATAACCCTGGGTTAACGGCAGGTTGGTTCTAAAAATAATAAAGGTTTTTGTATGTATAAAAAATTGTTACTGCCTGCAGTTATCACTGCAATCTGCGCTTCTGCATCGGCACACGCATCCATTAGTACCGGTCAATTGATAGCCATTGGCAGCTTGACTTCAAGTGCTGCTGGCGCTTATACGGATTTATCCGGATTGACTGGTAACTTGGAAAATGGTGTTGCAGCAAATTTATTGGGTGGATTAGGTTCCGGTTTAGCTTATGCAGGCAACAACACGTTTATTGCTACGCCGGATCGCGGTCCTAATGCCGTGGCTTACAATGGCAAGTTAGATGATACCTCATCTTATATCAGCCGTTTTCAAACAGTTACGATGGCATTGACTACCAATACAACCGGCAGTGGTTTGGCTTATAAACTTACGCCAACTTTGTCAGCTACTACCTTACTGTCCAGCAAAACAGCGCTAAATTACGGTACTGGAGCTAGCTTAGGTGTTGCCAATGGTGCGCCCGGCACTAATACTGCCAGCAGCTATTATTTTACCGGCCGTTCAGATAACTTTGGTTCCGCTAATCCAATAACCGGTATAGCAGATAGTTCATCAGCAAATCCAAGCAATGGCCGCTTCGATCCAGAAGGCGTGCGGGTTTCAAATGACGGTAAAAGCGTTTTTATTTCCGATGAGTACGGCCCGTATGTTTACCAGTTTGATCGTGCGACTGGCGAGCGTATCCGTGCGTTTGCCTTGCCAGCAAATCTGGCTGTTGCCAACCAAAGCCCGGTTGGTAAAACTGAAGAAAGCAACGCTATTGGCCGTGTGGATAATAAAGGCATGGAAGGATTGGCCATATCGCCAGATGGGACAACCTTAATAGGCATAATGCAAGCGCCATTATTGCAAGATAAAAAAGCCAGCGGTAATGTGCGCATCGTTACTATCGACATCGCCAGTGGTACGACGCACGAGTACGCCTATCACTTAACGACTGGTTCCGGTGTTAGTGAAATTGTGGCTATTAACAATCATGAATTTCTGGTTGATGAGCGCGATGGCAGTGGCTTGGGCAACGGCGACAATGCGGCAGTAAAGCAGTTGTTTAAAATTGACATCAGCAATGCTACCGATGTAACTAACTTTGCCACTGGATCTGCCGCCAATCAAACAGCCTTAGCCAACGCTGCTGTTCATAAGTCTTTGTTTTTGGATGTGGTGCAAACATTAAACAGCAACGGCATTACCAGCGACAAAATTCCGGCCAAGCTGGAAGGGTTGGCGTTTGGTCAGGATATTATCGATAACGGCGCACTTTTTCATACATTATATTTGGCTAATGATAATGACTTTGTTGCCAATGTTGCAGGTGCAAATAATTTTTACGTGTTTGCAGTAGCCGATACCGCTAATAACTTTCAAGCACAGCAAATATCAGCCGTACCTGTACCATCAGCGCTCTGGCTGTTTGGAACAGCTATGTTAGGTTGGGTCGGGGCAGTTAAACGTAAAGTACTAAGTTAATATTAACAAGAAAGCCTTGTTAAGTGCTTCGTAAATAGTTAGTGAGTCGTAATTTACATCCATGTAGCCTGGGTTCCGGCAATCCTTGCCGGAATCTAAGGCACATCCATACAGGCATACTTTTGGTGCTTTACCTTCTGCTTCCTTACAGTTGAGCAAAAAGAGATTAGCTGATTAATATTGGCTTATGCACTCTGTCAAAGTCAGTGCCGATCACTTCTTACAACTTGGGATGCTTCAGGTTATTCATCCGGGTTGGTGACTGTGAACCGGGCTGATGCACCTAAAAGACCCAACACAAAAAAAGCTGTGCCGACAATAGTAAAACGCAGGTCTGTTTCATTTGCGCTTAAATCGTCAGTGGCATATAACATAAAAATAATAGCGACCGTGCCCCAGCTCAAAAAGCGCAGTATAGCGGTCAAAATAAATTTAACTGGAGATTCAGAATCCAGTACTGGCGTATCCATGCGGTAAGCCACAAAACCGCTCATGAATGCAGGCAGAATTCCCCAACGCATATGCTCCATAAAGCTGTCTAAAAAATTGAAAGAATCTCGGCGATAAAAAGTTAACTCAAGAATCAGCGTTGATGTGGCGGTGCTGACAATAAAGCCCAACATCATCATGCCTATATAAAACCCGTAGCTGAGTTCGGTCTGTTCTGGTCGATGCTTGTAAGTGATATTGCGGGCAAATAATACCAATGTCAGCGGTAATACATACATCAAAACGCTATAAGCTACCCAACGTAGCGTTGCGGAATCAAAATGAGCCAGCTGTTTACTTGGAAACAGAAACGCATTATGTAGCGATACCGAAATTTCACGTCCAAAGATAACACCCAATGCGGATGCGGCTGTGAAAATCAGGATGTATTTGTAGGTATTTTGCAGACGAGCCTTGTAGACGTTGCCGCCAAGTTGCTTGACTGTAGCCCATATTTCTTCTTCGCTGGCACTGCCGAAGACTACCAAAGAGGCCAGCAGGCGACAAAGCCACCCGTTTAACTGATCCAAATCATGAATTAATTTGACTGTTTTAGTGTAATGCGGCTCTCCATCTTTCCAGATGAGCATTTTTTCGGACATGGCATTATAAGAAATACAGATTTCCCCCCATTTGAGCGAAGGTTCATTAAAAAAGCGTCTAAAAGAATCTTTATTTGCGTAATTTTGGATCTGGTCAAAAAGCAGGCAAATATGCGCCCATTTGTATTCTACGGTGGTGTTGGATTTGTCAAAGTCGTCAGGATCAAAGGTTGGTACCAGCAAACGGTCATTGATTTGTGATTTTAAATTATCATCCACTGCCGATAATCTGGATGCAATTAAAGCGTTATAGACCTCAACTGCTCTTGTCGGTATGGCAAACGCATCGTGAATGCTGTCTCTTAATATCAGCAGCGGATTAAGCTTGCTTTCCCAGGCAATAAAGAACAGAAATAAGCCGGCGGCTATCAAAGGTATGATCGCTTTTCCATCCAAGCCATTTAGCAGGTTTAACAATTCTCTCGAACGTAAATTGGTTACAATCAGCGTTACCAATGGTTCTAAAGGTAACAAGCGCCAGGTAAGCAGCCAGTAAAATAAGGCCATTAATACGCAATAGGTTGAAGTACCCAGCCAGTAGGTGGTTCTGCGGGTAAAGTATTCCGGCAGCGTCGGCTCGGTGCCTAGCTGAATTCGACGTTTTTGGAACGAATGATAGGCGAGAAAAAAAGCGGCTCCGATCCCTAGTAGCTGAATAACAAAGTTGATTAGGATTTCGGTATTCATTCTAGTGGTTCTCCCGTGTGCTTTTAGCTTGTGTAGTAAGTTTAATATGTAAGACCTGTCCGCTTAGATAAACTCTGATTAGATAGTTCCTGCCGACTTTTGGCCGGATTTATGAAGCTTGATCAATAAGATTTATTTTTACGTTTTTTGAACTGAATGCCTGCATTATAGCCTGACAAAGCGCATAAAGTTATATTCTAGAAATTGTGGTTATTAACACAGCTATTAAACAACGTAACTCACTGTGTCTGGCTAGTAAAGAAAGACTGTTTAGCCTGCTTACAGCGCACAATTTGGTGCAAACAAAACCCATATCGGGATTTTAAATAAATTATTTTGATTGTAGAATCATGCCATTTATAGTTTTCACTAACTTTGTAGGATGAGTGTGGTTGATTTATGGAGTTTTTATTCAGTCCACGCCTTTGAGAGCCATCGACCTTTTCCAAACCACACTGACCTGACAGGAACACACTATGAAACGTTACTTTGAATTCCAGGATTCCAAATCGTATAAGTTTTGGCAAGTTGAAATTGCGGGTAATCAATTAACGGTTACCTATGGAAAAATTGGAACCACTGGACAAGTTAAAGTAACCGAGTGTGTATCTGCAGAAGTTGCGGAGAAAGAGGCTAACAAGTTAGTCGCAGAAAAAACTAAAAAAGGTTATATCGAAAAGATGGAGGCCAGCTCAAAAAAAATCAGCAAGCGGCTCAGCTTAACTTATGACGAAGCCGAAGCGGGCAAAACGCTGTTAGAAAAAATGGAGGCATTTGTTAACAGCGCACAAGCAGCTGAAACCGAAGCATTGGTCATCGGTTCGTGGGAAGAAGCATATGAATTATCGCCTACAGAGGCATTCGACTTGCTGATTAATTTCGCCAGTAAACTAAGCAATTTGCGTGAACTATTTGTGGGAGATATGGATTCAGAAGATTGCGAAATCTCATGGATTCAGCAAGTTAATTACACGCAGTTATTTAGTGCATTTCCGCAGCTGGAACGCCTGCATATTAAAGGCTCAACCGGTTTAATCTTATCTGATGCACCAATCAGTCATGCTAATCTAAAATGGTTAACCATTGAATGTGGTGGTTTGCCTAAAGCAGTCATTCAACAAATTGCTTCGGCCAACTTACCTAACCTGGAATATTTACAACTTTATCTGGGCGTTGAAGATTACGGTTTTGATGCCAGCCTTGCAGATTTACTGCCATTTATGACCCAGCCGCTTTTTCCAAAACTTAAACACCTGGGCTTACTGGATAGTGAAATAGCTGATGAGATTGCGCAAGCGATTGCGAATGCACCTGTGCTTAAGCAATTGGAATCGCTGGATATGTCGCAAGGCACGTTAACTGATGAAGGTGCGCAACATTTATTAGACAGCGATGCCATTAAACAATTAAAAAAACTGGATTTGCATTATCACTATTTATCCAGTGACATGATGAAAAAACTTAAAGCATTACCGTTAACTGTTGATGTAAGCGACCAGCAAGAACCTGAGGAAGATTGGCGTTACCCTGCGGTAACCGAATAACTATTCCAAGTGCTGATTATTGGCAATCCGGAAAATCGTCGTGTAACGCAATTTCAACAAGCCTTACACGATTGTAACCAAGCGCCAGCTCAAGTTGTTTCTTATCAAGATATTTTGGACGGTAAACTGGCATGGCAAGATGCTCTGCATACCGCTAACAGTATACGCATAGAATCGCCTGGCGAAAATTTTCAGGTTGAGAAAAAAATTCTGGAACTGGGTGGTTTGGAATCTGCAATGGATTTGAAGGAAGACAAAGGCCGTATTTATTACCCAAGTTTTTGGTATAAAGGCTTTATGCGGTTATTAAATGCCATAGCATCAGTTGCAGGTAATGCGCTCTGGTTTAATCACCCCGATGATATAGCCGCCATGTTTGATAAGCCGTTAACAAAAAAAATCAATCCAAAACATTGTTTGCCTTTGTGCCCAACATTTAATAACTACGATGAATTTTTAACGTACTGTCAGACACAATCCTATACGCGTTTTTTTATTAAACTTAATTACAGTTCTTCAGCTTCCGGCGTACTGGCTTTTGAGTATCAGCGCGCAACCGGAAAAGCCCAGGCGCAAACAACCATAGAGTTAGTCCGCAATAGATCAGAGTGTTATTTTTATAATTCATTAAAGTTAAAAAAATACACCCGCACGGAAGATTTAACCGACATTATTAATTTCTTATTTAAAGAAGGCGCTTACATAGAACCCTGGATTCCTAAAGCTCAGCATGATAACGGCGTGTTTGACTTACGCGTTCTGGCTGTTAAAGGTCAACGACAACACTGTATCGCGCGGGTAAGTCAAACCCCGATTACTAATTTGCATTTAGGCAATCAACGCTGTGCAGTGGATGATTTAAACTTGTCAGCTCAGCAATGGCAACAAATCGATCAACTGGTGGGCGATGTGATGCGTAATTTTTCCAAGAGTTTATATGCCGGCCTGGATATTTTATTACCGCGCAGCCAAGATAATGCCCCGATTTTATTGGAAGCCAACGCGTTTGGTGATTTACTGCCCGGTTTGTTACACAACGGGCAGAGCACTTACCAAGCTGAATTAACGGCGCTTTTTCAGTAAACTTGCATGACGATTAATATGAATCAATGCGTGGGGCACTCGCATATTTTAATGATAACGTTTGATACTTTGCGATATGACGTAGCTTGCCAACAATTGCAGTTGGGAAATACGCCTAATCTGGCTCGCGTATTACCAGAAAATGGATGGCAAAAATGTCATTCACCCGCTTCATTTACCTATGCAGCACATGTGGCATTTTTTGCCGGATTTTTACCCACACCCGCAACGCCTGGTCGACATGAACGCTTATTTGCCGTGCAGTTTTCCGGCAGTGAAAGCATTGGCGCGTCGACTTTTGTATTTGATACGCCAGACATCGTATCGGGTTTAGCTAACCAAGGTTATCGAACCCTATGTATTGGCGGTGTCGGTTTTTTTAAAAAACAAAATCCTTTATCGCAGCAATTGCCCGCGCTTTTTCAGGAAAGTTATTGGGATGAATCGCTAGGGGTAACTTGCCCCGATTCTACCCGCAACCAAGTTGATTTAGCCTGTCGATTGCTTAAACAAGACCCGCAACAACCGCTGTTTATGTTTATCAACCTATCGGCTTTACACCAACCCAATTATTTTTATCTGGAAGATGCAAAAGGTGATTCACTGGAAACACATGCAGCGGCTTTGCGGTATGTTGATGCCGAATTAGGCCGTTTGTTTTCAGCATTTGAACAAGACCGCGATACCTTAATGATACTTAGCTCAGATCACGGTACGTGTTACGGTGAAGACGGTTACACTGGACATCGCATCGGCCATGAACAGGTTTGGACTGTTCCCTTTGCCGTTAGTCATCGGAAAAAATCATGATCCAAACTTTTCAAAACTATTTGAAAACAAATAGTCGCTATCAAAGTTATTTATATTCTTACCCGCACAAAACCGCTTATCGGCATTTTGAAAAACCAGTTGATTTAGCTGAACTATGGCGAGACGAAAAAAAACTTGCGCTTTATTTATACAGCCATATTCCGTTTTGCAAAATGAAATGCAGTTTTTGCAATTTGTTTACGGTGTCCAACCCTGAACAGGATGCCATTGAGTTATATCTAAACCAGTTGAAAACCGAAGCATCGGTGCTGCGTGATATTCTGGGGGAATTTGCCTTTGCCGGTTACGCAGTGGGCGGCGGCACACCGAGTTTATTAAATCCAAAACAACTTAACCGCTTATTTGCAATTTATCGTGACATATTGAACGTGGATTTAGCAAACACCCCCGGTTCCTTTGAAATTTCACCGGAAACCATTACGGATGAAAAACTACAGTTATTGTCTGAGCAGGGCATCGAACGCATCAGTATCGGGATTCAAAGTTTTATTGAAACCGAAGCCAAATCGGTTGGCCGTTATCAAACGGATGACTTGATCCATCCGATATTAGAAAAAATTGCCAGTTACGATTTTCCGGTCTTTAACATTGATTTGATTTACGGCATACCCGGGCAAACTATTGAAACCTGGTTAAGCTCGTTAAAAACCACTCTGCAATATCAACCTGCCGAAATATTTCTTTACCCGCTCTATATTCGCCCGCTGACAGCCCTACATAAAAAATCCGGTCTTCAAAGGCCGGAAACTGATTTCCGTGATCAGCTTTATCAAGTCGGGCGTGATTTTTTATTGTCGCAAGGTTATGTGCAAGATTCCATGCGCTTGTTCCGGCACAACCGCTTAATCAACACGCTGGGTTCGGATTATACCTGTCAGCAAGATGGCATGATTGGCCTGGGCACCAATGCACGCTCTTATACACAAGATTGTCATTACTCCACAGAATACGCAGTTAATCGACCTAATGTGGCAGCCATTGTGCAAGATTACTTACAAAAACCGGCCAGTGACTTTCAGCATGCCAAATACGGCATTAAACTAAGCAAAGATGATCGCAAGCGCCGCTATTTAATCAAATCATTATTAAAGGCTGATGGTGTTTATCTACAAGATTTTGAAAATCTGTTTAGCGAAAATCTTTTGGATTTGTTCCCTGAACTAAATAGCTTGGTTGACATGCACTTAGCCACTAAAAATCATCAAAAAGTGCAATTAACCTCAGAAGGTTTAGCTTATTCCGATTTATTAGGGCACTGGTTTATTTCCGATGCTGTTAAGGCAAAAATGCAGGCATACGTACCTAAATGACCTTAAAAATTCTTTATCGCGGCCATCTGACTGATTGCAACTACGCCTGCGCCTATTGTCCTTTTTCCAAAACTAAAAATACAAAGCAAGAACAGGAGCATGATCGCGTTGCACTGCAAGCTTTTGTCGCGTGGGTTGCCAAAAACAGTACCGCAGCGCGGCCTATCGAAATTTTATTTACGCCTTATGGCGAAGCGATGGTCAGGCCTTGGTATCGGCAAGCCTTCGTGCAGTTATCTCACTTGCCATTCGTTAAAAAAGTGGTAGTCCAAACCAATCTTTCCTGGCGCACCCAATGGTTATCCGAAGCCAATACAGAACGAACCGCGATCTGGGCAACTTTTCATCCTGACTTTGTCAGCATAAATAAGTTTTTAGAAAAATGCGCACAACTATCTAACTTGGGTGTGGCTTATAGTGTTGGCGTTGTTGGGCTGCGCGAGCAATTTGAAAAAATTCAGGAACTGCGCAGACAACTGCCTTCGTCTATCTATCTTTGGGTTAATGCCTATAAAGATGTTTCATCCTATTACTGCACAGATGACATCGAGTTGCTCACCCGAATCGACAGCCACTTTCCCACCAACCTGCAAAATTACGCCAGCAACACTCAAGCGTGCCGAACTGGTGCTGAAGTGGTTTCAATAGAAGGCAATGGCGATTTATATCGCTGTCATTTCATTAAACAAAAACGCGGCAATATCTTTAAAGATGAGCTGGACAAAATGCTCTGGCGTAGCCCATGTTCGCGCGACATTTGCGATTGCCATATTGGCTATGTGCACATGGATAATTTAAATTTGTACGAGCTTTACGGGGATCGTGTGCTGGAAAGAATTCCGCAGTCACATGGCTTTAAAAATTGAAGGTCGAGTGTTGCAGAAAACGGGTGGCTAAACCACCCGTTTTTGTGGTCTAGCTTATTTATTTCCGGCTGTAATATGATTGACAGCGGCTTCAGCGTGTTTAGTCGCCACGTCGGCATGGCCTAAATTTCCGTGATTGATTGCTTCTTCCAGCTCTTTGGTGCCTGCTTCCATATGTTCTTTAGCTACGCCTTTAAGCACAATTGCTGATGCTAAGGAATGTTCAAGTGCAACGCTGGCATGTTTAACCAAGCCTTTTGCATCGTTTGCTTTTCCTTGCTGAACCGCCATGTTGGCGTGTTCCAGGGCCGCCGTGCCGTGCTGCTCGGCAGCAAAAACAGCGGAACTTAAAGTTAATACCAAGCCTGCTAGTATTGTTGTAATAGTTTTCATGATACTTCCCCTCGTAAAAATAATTGCTGATATTATTTCTGTTTAGAAATAACCATCTGTTTCAGTTTTTAATCAGTAGTAAAGCTGACACCATGATGTAAACAAAAATAATTTTTTAGTTGGTTTTATGCACTTACCAAGTGCAGCAGTTGGATTGCTAATCGTTAAAAAAGTTTCAAAAAAATATTCATCTAAATCATTATTTAACTTAATTAACAGCCGAATAGTTAGTTTGCTAATCTAAATGAGCCCCAAGCCTTGTTTTAATGCACGACTAATTAACTCGTTGTAGCGTATGGGGATTCATCTATAATCAACACCAATAACCCAAAAGCCAATAGCGCAACTGGCTTTTTTCTCCAAATCACTTGGAACCCTTTTCTATGTTAAACATGCTGTGGCGGATTTTTGTCTGTTTTTTAATTACTTCTAACGGCTTGCTGCTGTTGTCCGGTTGTAAAGAAGAAGCCAAAACGATCAACCAACCGTCCATCTACTTGTTAAACCATAAACACTGGACCAATAGTCTGGTGTTAAATTTTACCGATGCTATTGCCCCGTCAGATAATGCAATCGGTCAGCCCTTGGCTAGTGATGTGGCGCCAAAATTGCAGCCGGAGATAGCTGGATCATGGCATTGGGATGATCCATCCCGATTGGTGTTTTTACCAACTAGCCAAACCATAGCGCCCGATTTGGCCTTGTCCATTTCACTGGAAAAACTGGCGATAAATTCTGGTTATCGCTTGCGTAACAAGCAACTAAACTACCAAACGCCGTCTTTGAAGTTAGTTAGGCACGCCTGTACTTGGCAAGATAGCGTTGATGCGCCATTGCGACGAAATTTAGATTTTTTGGTGGAGTTTAACTACCCGTTGGATGGCGCTAGTTTTAATGCGGCCATGAACAATGGCACCAAGATTAAAATGAGCAGTGCGAAAGGTTATTTGTTTTCAGCTAAATCAGATCAGTTATTACGTCCTGCTGAAGATACCGGCATCAATGCCACCCTGGATTCCGGCAAAGTCATATTGCTGAAAAATGATTACAAAGATCCCTCTATCGTTGTCAACTTAAGCCAGAGCGCACAATGCCAGTTACCATTAATTAGGGCGGACTGGGACAAGTTCGATAAAGCCCAAAAAGCCACTCCTACTGTAACAGACATAACGGCCAGCCAGCAAAACGCTAAGCTGAATGTAGTTTTGGTGGGTGATGCGCTAACTGAATCGGCCAAAAAAACTAATGCCGGCCAGCCTGTGAAAGATGGGGTAACTATTAAACCGGCTGTGGAAGGCAGTTGGCAATATGGCGAGTCTGCCAGTGGTGCGGATTTGATTTTTACTCCCAAAACACCAGAGTTACTGGAACCAGGGGAAACCTATCAAATAACGGTGGATAAAAATGCCTTTGCCACACTGGAATTTGCCAAGCCGGAATACCAAATCAGCGTGGAAATGCCGCAGATGCAATCATCAATCAGTGATTTGCAATTGTACAGCGACCCGCAAACGCACGAAGTTAAACGGGCAACCGCAACATTGCATTTTACCTATGCACCATCGCGCGACCAGTTGTCAGCGCATACTTCAGCAAGTTTAACGCCCTACAATAGTCCCGGCCAGGAACTTGGCTACACCCTTAATTATGATGATAAGGATCCGTTACTGGCCTTTCTAAAAACTGATCCAATCCAAATCGGCAAGGCACGTAGTTTATTAAGAATTGATCTTGGTAGCATTACCGCTGCATTTGGCGGAAAAGCCGCTGTGGCAACCTATAACACACTGGAGATTCCCAGTGCGCAGGATTACTTTAACGTTTCAGATTTAAACGTACAAACGGTGGTTAAAGCCGATGGTGACTTGCAGCGTCTGGTGATTGTGCAAACCAATGTAGCAGTCAAGAATCCTATGGATTTGGAAGCGGGCACGGAAATTTATGTGCTGCCGGATTGCCGGATTAAAAACACCGACCGACCTGAGGTATGCGCTAAAAAAGATGTGACTGACTTATGGATGGATCAAGAACAAGTCGATGCCGATGTGCTAAAGGTTTCCACACCGATCACCGGCCTGAAGTGGCAGGATTCCGGTAGTGATGATAAAACCGTGCAACACATCAGCTTTAGCGCGCCCGAAAAAACGCAATTATTTGTTAAGGTAAACAAAGGATTGGCCAGCATTGACGGCTTTAACCTGCATAAGGATGCGCGTTTTTTAAAGGAGATAACTGCTAATCAACGTGAGTTAAAAATTCTGCATGACGGCTCGTTATTAAGTTTAAGCGGCGATAAGAAGCTGGGCGTAACAACCAGAGGCGTCAATAATGTGCAGGTGGAGTTGCAACGGGTAGTGCCGCATAACATGCACCATTTAACCTACTTTAGTTCTGGCAGTTTTCAGAAACCAACCTTTAAATTACCGATTGAACATTTCGCCGAAAAAATCACGTACGATGAAACTTTGCCAGCAGGCAAAGAAATGGAACGGCAATATTTTTCTGTGGATTTTGGCAAGTTTACCAATAGCAAAGGTTTTCCACCGCGCGGTTTGTTTATGTTGTCCGTGGCGGAAAAGAAAACCACCGAAGAACAAAAGTTATGTGAAGAATCTGATGGCAGTGATGCGACAGTTGTGGACGAAAGCGAGCAGGACAGCGATAGTTCGGAATCCGCAGATGGCGAAACCGAAGCCGAAGACGGCGCAGATGATAGCAAAACCCATTGTTTAAGCAATGATAAACGACTGGTCTTGCTTACTGACATGGGCTTGTTGGTAAAAACCGCCTTAAATGGCGAGCAAACTGTGTTTGTCATGTCCTTCCGCACCGGCTTGCCGGTCGCTGATGCGCAAGTTTCATTGCTGGGCAAAAACGGCGTGGCGCTATCTGCCGGAAAAACCGATAGCCAAGGCAAAGTTAACTTTCCCACTACCGATGGCTTAACTGCGGAGAAAACGCCCACGGTATATTTAGCTGAAAAAGATGGCGATTTGTCGTTTTTACCGTTTAAGCGCGACAACCGGCAACTGGATGTTTCGCGCTTTGATATCGATGGCTTGCATGATAGCGCCGACAGTTTACAAGCGTATTTATTTTCCGATCGCGGTATTTATCGTCCAGGCGATACCGTAAAAGTGGGTGTGATGCTGCGTAAACGCGATTGGACCGCGTTACCGGCTGGATTGCCTTTAAAATTACGCATCAAAGATCCTGAAAACCAGGAAGTCTGGAATCATGTGGCCACTTTTGGTACTGAAGGGGTAACAGAAATCAGTTGGCCTAGCCCCAGTGCCGGAAAAACCGGTAAATATCAGGTTGAGTTGTTTGTCGCAGATAAAAGTGAAAAATCACTGGGCGTAACTACAGTCCGGGTGGAAGAATTTCAGCCGGATCGCCTGCAGGTAAAAACGGATATTTTAGCCGCCCCTGCCAAAGGCTGGATTCGTCCTGAAGCCGTTAAAGCGAAAGTGACTGTACGGAATTTATTTGGTACGGCGGCGGCAGGTAATACTGCCAAAGTGGAATTGATGATACATCCGTGGTCGGGGCAAATTCCTGGTTATGACAACTACTCATTCCGTCGCACTTTGCCAGAAAACATCCCTAGCATGCCGCAAACCCTGGGTGATGTGACCACTAATGATCAAGGCGAAGCGCTGTTTGATCTGCCATTAGCCAGCATTAGTGAGCCGGTCTATCAAATCGCGGTCGCGGGTGAAGGTTTTGAGAAAGGTGCAGGGCGATCGGTAGTTAATACCACGACGGCACTGGTGTCCAAACAAGATTATTTGCTGGGCTATAAAGCCGACGGCAGTTTGGATTATTTGTCTAAAGATACCAAACGCAGTTTAAATTTGTTGGCAGTGGGCGCAGATTTTCAACCACGTCAATCCGAAACAGTCTCGGCAGAAATCTATGAAAACCGCTACGTGTCAACTTTGGTTAAGCGCAAAGATGGCTTGTATCAGTACCAATCGGTATTGCGGCAGGAATTGCGTGATACCCAGCCGGTTAGCTTAATTAAAGGCACGGCTGACTTCAACTTGCCTAGCGCCAATGCCGGTGATTTTTATGTGCTGTTTAAAAACAATCAGGGCCAGGAGTTAAATCGGGTTAATTACACAGTTGCTGGTGATGGCAATGTCACCCGTAACATCGAGCGCAATGCCGAATTAAAACTGCGTTTAAATAAAAAAGAATATCAACCTGGAGAAACCATTGATATGCAAATCGTTGCGCCTTACCACGGCGCTGGTTTAATTACGGTGGAACAGGATGGTGTGTTAACCAGCCAATGGTTTAAAACTGATACCACGGCTACCAGCCAGCAAATCAGTCTGCCCAATAATATTAGCGGCAATGCCTATGTATCGGTGGCGTTTGTCAGGTCGTTGGATTCCAAAGAAATCTACATGAGCCCGCTCAGTTATGGCGTGGTGCCGATCAGTATTTCCAAACAAGCTTATACCCAGCAATTGCAGCTTAATGCGCCAAAAACGGTGCAATCAGGTCAAGCAATAAATGTTAACTACAGCGTTACCGAACCCACTAAACTGGTGTTGTATGCGGTGGATGAGGGCATATTGCAGTTTGCGCATTACTCAAATCCAACTCCACTGGAATATTTTTTCCGTAAGCGTGCCTTGCAAGTCACAAGTCATCAGATTCTGGATTTGATTTTGCCTGACTTCAGTTTGGTGCAAAGGTTGTCTGATCCAGGTGGCGATGAAACTGGCGAGTTGATGGGCAAATATAAAAACCCGTTTGCCCGTAAACACAAACCGCCCATGACATTCTGGTCTGGCTTTATTGATGCCCAACCAGGAGAACACACCGTATCAATCCCGGTGCCGGAATATTTTAACGGTAGCATTCGGGTGATTGCGGTTGCTGTCAATGCTGGCAAAATGGGTGTGGCAACAGCGCAAACCACGGCCACGCAAGATTATGTTATTCAACCGCAACAACCCTACGTGGTTGCTCCTGGTGATGAATTTGACATGGGCGTGTTGGTAGCAAATGCCAGTGCTGGCGCTAAAGCGCAAGATGTTAAAGTCAGTGTAGTTGCCGGTGATGCCCTGGAATTGCTGTCGCCCAACCCGCAATCGTTAAGTTTGGCACCGGCAAAAGATGGCACGGTACGTTTTCATGCCAAGGTTAAAGAAAAACTGGGGCCGATTAATGTGCGTTATCAAGTCACTGATGCGAGTGGAAAAACGGTTGGTTACAATGAAGAGATGAGCATCCGGCCATCGCAGCCCTTGTTAACGTCGTTGCAAGGCGGGGTGTTAACCATTGAACAACAGAAAAAGGGCAAAGTGCAAGCGTTGGATTTGCAACGCACGCTGTATGACGAACAACGTAAAGCTGAGTTAGCCGTATCGATTACGCCAGCCGCCTATTTGCGCGGCATCATGGAGTTTTTAAAATCCTATCCGTACGGTTGCACGGAACAAATCACCAGCCAGGCTTTTCCTGCGGCTGTATTGGGCGCTAACCCCGAACTGGGCTTAAATGCTGAAGATGTCGATAAGCTAGTGCAACGCAGCGTGCACATTCTGCAAACACGGCAAAAGCATGACGGCAGTTTTGGTTACTGGTCGGTGGCGGATGCCGGTAACGCAGATTATTCCATGTACGCCACGCATTTCTTGCTGGAAGCCAAAGAACACGGCTTTAATCTGCCAGCCAATATGCTGGAACGGGCCATGCAATATGCCGATGAGTATGCGCAAATCACCCCGACTACCTCACCGGAAGCCTATGATGAGGCAAGGGCGTATGCGTTTTATTTATTGGCCAGAAACGGCAGCAATATAGCCGAACGGCTGCGTGCGTTTGAGGCGGAATTAAAAGCCAGACCGGTTGTAGGCCTTGAAGGTTTAAGATACAGAGCCGGATTTTTCTTGGCCGCCGCCTATAAATTGCATCATCTTGATGATGACAGTGATCGCTTGTTATCCGGCTTTAGAAAACAATGGCAAACCACAGGCCTATTGCCGCAAGACATGCAAAATAATCCCGAAATGCTGAGTTTGTATTTGTATCTGATTGGCAAGCACATGCCGGAGCAAATCGACAGCAAGGATCCAAAATTTGGCAAATACCTTTTGGAGCTGGCGCAGGATTTGGTCAAACAACGCATGAACTCGTTCCGTGGCTCACTAGCCTTGTTGGGCTTGGGCAGCTTATGGGAGCGATTTGATCTTGATAAACAAAGCAGTTTTAGCGTGTTTGCCGGAACGCCAATGGCGCAACTGCCATTACAAGGTAAAACCAGCAAGTCAGCCTTGTTATCGCCAAGCACCAGACCATTGGAAATCAGAGGGCAGGGCTTATGGAATTTGTATTATCAGCTTAGCGAAAGTGGTTATGATCGTGCAGCACCAGCCAAAGAAATCGCCGAAAAACTCACCATCAACCGGTCTTTGTTGAATGAAAAAGGCGATAAAATTCAGCAAATTAGTTTGCAAGATAAACTGCACATTCGTATCGCCTTGCATCCAGATCAGGAAATGAAAGATGTAGCCGTGGTATTGCTAGTGCCAGGCGGATTTGAAATTGATTTGGGTGAATCCGGTCTGGCGGAGCGTAAATCATTGCCGATTACGGATAAGCCACTGTGGGAACCGGATTATATTGATGTACAAGAAGATCGGTTGGTTATGTTTGGTGGATTTGACGGTTCGGAAAAATACTTTGAATTCAAGTTAAAACCGTTAAATACCGGCGTTTATAAAGTACCCTCCGTGTTTGCAGAAGGTATGTATGATAGCGAAATTCAGTATCGAGGGCTGGCGGATGAGGTTAGAGTAGTGGAGTAGTTGGGCTGCATTCGCAAGCTAAATAGCGTTCGTAAGTAATTGGTCAACACTTTTTTAACATTTGTGGGAGCGGCTTTAGCCTCGACAACCGCGGCTAAAGCCGCTCCCACAAGAATAATTATGTTAAGACACTTATGAAATCCTACTTACATTAGCTCTTTTGATACAAAAGTGTTTCACGGCTTAAAGTCTGATTTGCTGTGGCGGATGAGGTTAGGGTAGTGGAGTAGTTGGGCTGCATTCGCAAGCTAAATAGCGTTCGTTAGTAGTTGGTCATAATTTTTCAACATTTGTGGGAGCGGCTTTAGCCGCGACGTATTATGTGTAATTGGCATGCACAAGAACAGCGAGAAAAAATACTTTCTGAATGAAACTGAAGTTAAGTAATTGTTTAACTGGCCGCGTCGCTAAAAGTGTCATCGGTATTTTATTTCTTATTGGCTTAATATGGCTTAGTTTAGGCCTGCTCCCAAAACCACTATTGGTCAACCGAGCCAATGGCTCGTACGCCATAACCGACCACAGCGGCAATCTGCTCAGGCTCAGTGTCAATTCGGATGAAAAATACAGGCTATGGACCCCGTTAACCGAATTGCCCGCAACTATACTCGAAGCCACGCTGCACTATGAAGACCGTTGGTTTTATTACCATCCTGGCATAAATCCAATTGCCCTGATACGAGCCATAACCACCAGCCTGATGCCGCATCAGCGCTGGTTTGGCGCGTCAACGTTAACCATGCAACTGGCCAGGCAGCGCTGGCGCTTAAAGACGGATAATATCACTGGCAAGCTTAAACAGATGGCTTATGCTATTTGGTTGGAGCGGCATTTCAGTAAAAATGAGTTATTGGAAGCGTATCTTAATCTGGCGCCATATGGTGCCAATATCGAAGGCGTGGGGGCGGCGGCTTGGGTGTATTACCATAAACCGGCTTCTGCGCTCACTGCAGATGAAGCGCGAGCGCTGGTATTAATTCCGCAAAATCCAAACCAAAGAGCGCCAATAACAATCGTTGGTCAAACTCGCTTGCGCGCGGCCTGGCAAAACACCTACCAAAATGATCCCGGTTTTGAGCGGCTATGGTTTAGACAGCGCAAGGATTTACCTTTTAAAGCTGCCCATTTTGCCGAACGGGTGCATGGATTGTATTCAGAACTGGCTACGGTTAACACCACCCTGGATCGAACAATTCAAGAACTAAGCGAAGAATTTGTTGCCGGTTTTTTACGACAACATCGGCAGATAGGCATCAGCAATGCGGCTGTTATGGTGCTGCATGCGCCTAGCATGGCCGTGTTGGGTTATGTGGGTTCCGGCAATTATTTTAGTACCGCGATTCAAGGTTATGTAAATGGCCTGAAGGCGGTCAGATCGCCAGGTTCCACACTGAAACCATTTATTTATGGTTTAGCCATCGCCCAAGGCTTGATAACGCCAGACACGTTATTAAAAGATACGCCACTCCGCATTGGTGATTACCAACCGGAAAATTTTGAACGCAATTTCTTTGGCCCGTTAACCGCAACGGATGCTTTAATTCGCAGTCGGAACATTCCGGCGATTAGTTTATTGGCGCAACTTAAACAGCCCACGTTGCATGAATTTCTGCAACAAGCGGGTATCGCTATTCCTAAACAATCGGCCAATTATGGCTTAAGTTTGGCGATAGGCACTGCTGAAATCAGCATGGAAGATTTATTGCGCTTGTATGGCGTATTGGCCAATAACGGTCAATTACGTTCATTGCAATGGTTAAAAGATCAAAAAGCCGACCCGAAAACCCCGTTGCTGATGTTGCCTGAGGCAGCGCTGCTAGTTAGACAAATGCTAGAATCCAATCCAAGACCGCAACAAAGTTTTGGGGCACACAGTTTTGCCAATCAACAAGCGGTGGCCTGGAAAACCGGCACCTCATCCGGCCTAAAGGATGCTTGGGCTATAGGGCTGCGTGGTGACTTGATCGTGGGTGTCTGGATAGGCAATTTTGATGCAAGACCCAATCGACACCTGGTTGGCCGTGAATTAGCGGGGCCACTATTGTTTAACATTCTGGATGCTATTGCTCTGGAACGCCAACCTGCGCGGCTCGTTACTTCAGTACCTGGCAATCTAAAACGTATCGAAATCTGTCCGTTATCCGGCATGCCAATATCACCGTGGTGTCCGCATGGCAAGTTTGGCTGGATAATTCCTGGTGTGTCGCCCATCAAAACTTGCACTATCCACCGACAAATCAAAATTAATCCTAAAACCGGCTTGCGCGTCTGTCCTGATGACAAAACGCCAGGCATAAATCATGTGGCTGAGTTTTGGGATGGCGATGAGTTGCAGTTGTTTCAACAAGCCGGAGTTAAACGCGACCCGCCGCCCGCTTATGACAAGGCGTGTTTGGAAAGTACTGTCACTGAGTCAAACAACAATGCACCTAAAATCGTATCACCACATCCAAGAACCAGTTACCCGATTAGGGCTGGTGCCAAAAATACCATTGAATTAAGCGCGATAACAAGTGGTGGCAGCCAGCGTTTGTTCTGGTTTATAGACGATAACTTCGTGGGCGAAGGCGCAACGGTTATATGGCCGGGCAAACCAGGTCAATTTACGGTGACAGTTGTGGATGATCAAGGTTTATCGGCGATTAGCACATTAAATGTGTTAGCGGTTGGTGAGTAAAAAAGGCTATCTGTATTTGAGTTACTTTTACTGTTGTTTCTTCTGTAGTTATTAACAAGCAAGTTTAGGCCTAGCTTGTAAAGTGCTACCGTTCGCTTAAATGAACTAACACTTTTAATAATTCAATTAAAAACTATACTTATTTTTGTCAGTTACTATCCGATTTAAGAAATTCATGCCGTTTTGATGGATTATTAAGTAATACTCATCCCTGGAAACGATTTATGAATGTCTTTGGGCTCTGTGAAACCGGTAAGTTCTGAACAATTTCGCGTACCTGTGCCTCGCTTTTTCAATGAAAAAATACGCCGCTTTCTTAATTTAACAGACTTATTCAAACGATCCATTAGTATGATAATCAATAAGAAATCAGCCATTCACTATTTTCTTTTGGGTTTCAGTACCCTGGTTGCTGCAGAAGAGCAAAATGAGGCGCTGAATTTAAGCGTGGAAGATTTGCTGAATGTTGAGGTGACTTCCGTCGCCAAAAAAGCACAATCTCTTAATGATGCGCCATCAGCAGCGTTCGTTATTTCCAATGAAGACATTAAACGCTCCGGCTCCACCAGTATTCCTGATGCGCTGCGACTAGCGCCAGGCCTGGATGTGGCTAAGATTAATGCCAATCAATGGGCGGTGAGCTCCAGAGGCTTTAATGGCCGCTTTGCCAATAAATTGTTAGTGCTGGTCGATGGGCGCAACGCTTACAGTCGTTCTTTCTCCGGTGTGTACTGGGAAAATCAGGATGTCATGATGGAAGACATCGACCGCATTGAAGTTATTCGTGGTCCAGGCGCAGCACTTTGGGGAGGTAATGCGGTTAATGGCGTCATCAATGTTATCACCAAAAACTCATCCCAAACACAGGGTGGATTGGTTAATGCAGGAGGCGGAAATCAGGAGCAAGGTTTTGGTTCGTTTCGCTATGGCAGAAAACTGGGTGAAGATACAAGTGCAAGGGCCTATATCAAAGGTTTCAATCGTGGTGAAAACACGCTGCAGTCAGGCGGCAAAGCAGGCGATAATTGGGACAAGGTGCAAGGTGGATTTAGAGTGGACTCCCATCTAAGCGTTAAGGATGCGCTAACCGTTCAAGGCGATGTTTATCAAGCCAATATTCGTCAGATTGCCTATTTTCCGGTATATACCTCACCGTATCAGGCGTTAGAAAATGTTAACAATAAAGACGTTGGCGGTAATTTGCTGGGCCGTTTTCAGCATACGTTTTCCTTAACGTCGGATTATGCACTGCAATTTTATTATGACACCTATACCCATAATGAAGGTTTCTTTAGTGATGAGCGTCATACCCTGGATTTAGATTTTCAACACCGTTTTGCATTATCGAACTGGCATGAAATCATCTGGGGAGCAAGTTACCGCTTTGGTCATGACCATATAGCCGGTAAATCAGCTCAACAGGATACGCCAACCCTCAATTTAAGCAAAGCCAGTGTTAATGATCAACTCGTCAGCGGTTTTCTTCAAGATGAACTGACCTTGATAGACAATAAACTTTGGCTGACAATCGGTTCCCGGTTTGAGCACAACGACTATAGTGGCTTTGAGGGTCAACCCTCGGCAAAAATAATGTGGGTTCCTCATAATAAACACAGGTTGTGGGCTGGTATTTCCCGGGCCGTGCGCACGCCATCACGCGTAGAAAAGGCCGGTAATGTTCTGACTACTGTTGTTCCACCACAAGCCATATCACCGCTTATTTCTTGTCCTCCATTTTGCTCACCGCCAGTTGGGGTAGTCGCACAAGGCAATGCGGACTATATGTCTGAAGAGGTTATTGCATACGAAGCGGGGTATAGAACAACCATTTTCAAATCGGTTTCTCTCGATGTATCAGGCTTTTACAACGATTACCGAAATTTGCGATACGGGCTTCAAGGTACGCCATCCTTTGCAGGAGGCTCACTGGTTGTGCCTTTAAATTTTACTAATCAATTGGGTGGTAAAACCTATGGTGTCGAAGTTGCCACTATCTGGCAAATGCTGGACTGGTGGCGATGGGATCTCAATTACAGTTGGTTGCATACCCAACTGAATCATCTTGGACTTGATCTGACTGGCATTAGTCCTCAGCAACGCATGTCTTTACGCGGCGCGCTTTCTCCCTGGAAGAATATTGATCTGGATTTCTGGTTTCGATATGTTGACCCCAATTTCTCAGTGGGTTCGTTCGGCAGGACTAGTATCAAAGGCTACGTAACACTCGATCTACGTGCAGCCTGGCGTCCTGTTAAAAATATTGAATTATCATTGGTCGGCCAAAACTTACTACAGCAAAGCCATCTTGAATATGTGGCGGAAAACCAAACCTTACCCACTACAATTGATCGGGGCGTATACGGAAAAATAAGCTGGGGTTTTTGACGCTTGAACAAACTTATCAAAACGTTAGCGTCCTTTCTGACAGGGTTGATTTTATTGATTAACCCATGTCAGTCTCTATATGGCAAGTCACTGGAAGAGCAATCAGTGCTGGCAGCCTTAGCGCTTAATATTGTGCGCTTTACTTCCTGGCCTGACGAAGTACAGCAGCAGATGAATGACACAGTTGATTTTTGTGTAGTAGGCGATAACGTTGTAGAGCAGTCCTTTGCTGAAATTGACGGTAAAACCGTAGGCGATAAAACTTTAAAAGTTATCAATCTTTCACACTTAAGCAACTTCGAACAATGTCACGCTCTTTATATAAGTGAAATAAAACAAAATATTTTGCTGCAGGTATTCGTCGAGATTAAAAAAAGGCCAATACTTACCATAGGCGATGGCTTGGATTTCGCAGAACAAGGGGGTATGGTCGAACTGAAAAATATCAATAACAAAATAACCTTGTATGTAAACCTGACCGTGTTGAAAGAATCGAATTTTAACATGAGTTCAAGGTTGTTAAGCTTGGCCAAAATTATTGATAACTTTTAGCTTGAAACAACTTAAACTCCTCTGTCGTGCAATTGATGGCTAAACGAAAATAAATTCAACATTTTCTACGAAGGTTTATCATTCTGATAACCGTTATAAATCGAATTAATAATTTCTTTTACAAAATCCCTTCTGTGCAAGTGTTGGCAGTCATTAACCGGCTTCCTTTACAATGTGTTAATAATGACTGTTCTGACCATACTTTTGGTGCACTGTTGTATTTGTTAATGGCCTAGCGATAAAGCATCACTCTCCCATATCTGATATAATGTAAAGCTATTTTTAGTCAAATTAATTATCCTGCTGGTATAGTAGTTAAAACAGCCAGCGATTACATCTGGCTTTAGGCATTTATCAATCATAATTTAGTTGAAGACCCTGTGGATTTAAAACATATAAGAAATTTCTCCATTATTGCCCATATTGATCACGGCAAATCTACGTTGGCTGACCGTTTTATCCAATTATGTGGTGGCCTGACTGTTCGGGAAATGTCGGCCCAAGTGCTTGATTCTATGGATATAGAAAAAGAGCGCGGCATTACCATTAAAGCCCAAAGTGTTACCCTGGATTTTAAGGCCAAAGACGGCGAAACCTATCAACTTAACTTTATTGATACGCCGGGACATGTGGATTTTTCTTATGAGGTGTCCAGGTCTTTAGCCGCTTGTGAAGGCGCGTTGCTGGTTGTGGATGCTGCGCAAGGTGTTGAAGCGCAAAGTGTGGCAAATTGTTATACCGCTATTGAGCAAGGCCTGGAAGTCGTGCCGGTACTTAACAAGATTGACTTACCTTCCGCTGAGCCGGAGCGCGTTCAGGCTGAAATCGAAGAAGTTATAGGTATCCCTGCAGATGAAGCGTTAATGATTAGTGCTAAAACCGGTTTGGGCGTACTGGATGTGTTGGAGCAGTTGGTTATTAAAGTGCCGCCTCCACAAGGTAATATAGATGGGCCGTTGCAAGCACTGATTATTGATTCCTGGTTTGACAGTTACCTGGGCGTAGTCTCCTTAGTCAGGATTGTGCACGGCAGTATCCGCAGAAAACAAAAAATCACCATCATGTCCACTGGCAAATCATTTATTGCCGAAAAAGTGGGCGTGTTTACCCCCAAGCGACTGGAAAAAGATTTATTAAATACCGGCGAAGTAGGCTATGTAGTTGCGGGCATCAAAGATATTTTTGGCGCTCCCGTAGGCGATACCATAACCTGGACGGATAAGCCAGCGGCAGAGCAATTAGTCGGATTTCAGCGTGTACAACCCAGAGTTTTTGCGGGTTTATATCCAGTTAGCTCAGATGATTACGAAGACTTGCGCGAAGCCTTAAATAAGCTGAATTTAAATGATGCCGCGCTGCAATTTGAACCGGAAACTTCCCAGGCTTTAGGATTTGGTTTTCGTTGCGGATTTTTGGGCATGTTGCATATGGAAATTGTGCAAGAGCGCCTGGAGCGAGAATACGATGTCGATTTAATCACCACCGCACCGACTGTAATTTACGAGGTGATTACTCAAACTGATGACGTGTTAATGGTGGATAATCCGGCTAAATTGCCGGAAAACGGCACCATAAAAGAAATCAGAGAGCCGATTATCCGCGCCAATATATTGGTGCCACAAGAGTATTTAGGTGGTGTTATCTCGCTGTGTATTGAAAAGCGCGGCGTACAAAAAGACATGTTGTATGCGGGGCGGCAAGTTTCTTTACATTACGAAATGCCATTAAGCGAAGTGGTTTTGGACTTCTTTGATCGCTTAAAATCAGTCAGCCGTGGTTTTGCATCGTTTGATTATGAGTTTCTGCGCTTTCAAACCGCTGATCTGGTTAAGCTGGATGTGCTGATTAATAGCGAAAAAGTGGATGCCTTATCCATCATCGTGCACCGTGAAAACAGCATGGGCCGCGGGCGCGATTTAGTGGAGCGCATGAAGGATTTAATTCCGGTTCAGATGTACGAAGTCGCCATTCAGGCTGCTATCGGATCCAAAATTATTGCGCGCTCAACTGTAAAAGCTATGCGCAAAAATGTCTTGGCTAAGTGTTATGGTGGTGATATAAGCCGAAAAAAGAAATTGCTTGAAAAACAAAAAGCCGGTAAAAAACGTATGAAACAGGTAGGTAATATAGAAATTCCACAAGAGGCATTTTTAGCTGTATTACAAATCAATAAAGACTAACGCAGGATTTTTTTCACTTTTATTTTAAGTAGCTAACATATGGACTTTGATTTTTCGTTTTTTCTGTTTGTCGCCACAGTAGTGACCGGTACGGTCTGGGGCGGATATTTATTAATGTTGAAATCGGCTGGGCGCGAGTTTGACGAAGCAAATGAACCCATGCTGGTCGAGTATGCGCGCTCATTCTTTCCGATAGTGTTAGTGGTATTGTTACTACGCTCATTTTTAGCTGAGCCGTTCCGAATTCCCTCCGGTTCCATGATGCCGACCTTATTGGTTGGCGATTTTATTCTGGTTAACAAATTTACTTATGGCATTCGGTTGCCGGTCATCAACAAAAAAATCATTCAGCTGAATGAGCCTAAACGAGGCGATATTGTGGTGTTCCGATTCCCTAAAGACCCAACCGTCGATTACATTAAACGGGTAATTGGTTTGCCGGGAGACAAGATTTCCTATTACAACAAATTACTTAGAGTTAATGATACGCCCGTTAATCAAGTATCTATTGGTGGTTATCAGGGTATTGGTCAGGGCCAGGATATGACCGGAGCGGAACACAAAATTGAAAATTTAACCGGCGTTGAACACAGTATTCTGATCAGAAACGGCGTGCCCACTGTTGAAGGCGTGTTTGTGGTACCACCTGGCAGTTATTTTGTCATGGGTGATAACCGTGATAACAGTAACGACAGCCGTTACTGGGGCTTTGTGCCGGAAGCAAATTTAGTCGGAAAAGCATTTTTTATCTGGATGAGTTGGGATTGGCAAGCTGATGGTTTAGGATTGGGTAGAATTGGCACGGTATTGAAATAAGCTACACTTATAGGTAGTTTTCACTATTGGGAAAGTCCATGAATTTACCATTCAAAAAGCAGCAAGGCTTAACTTTTATCTCATTATTATTAATCTTGGGATTGATCGGTTTTTTTGTATTACTCGCTTTTAAAATTATACCGATTTATTTAGATCACAGTAAAGTGAGCAAAGCGTTGGCAGCGGTTAAAGCCATGCCAGGCATTGAAAGCAAAAGCGAATCTGAAATTAGGTCGGCTTTAGGAAAGCAGTTTGAAATGAACTATGTGTACGATGTTAATCAAAAAGATGTCAAAGTACTTAAACATGGCACTTATTTAAAAGTGACCATTGAGTACGAAGTGGCAAAAAAACTGGTTGGCAACCTTAGCGCGTTAGCCGAATTTAACGATGTTATCGAAGTGGGTCAGGAGTGATAAAAAAGCCGGAAGATTTGTGTAAAAAGCTCGGTTTGGTTTTTAATAACCCGGAGTTTTTTGCCATAGCTTTAACGCATCGCAGTGCGGGTGCAAAAAATAATGAACGATTGGAATTTTTGGGCGATGCCATTTTAGGCTTTGTGATTGCCAATAAACTGTATGAACTATTCCCCGATGCACCTGAAGGTGTGTTAAGCCGATTAAGAGCAAGTCTGGTCAATCAGACTTCATTAGCTGAGTTGGCCAGAATACACCAATTTGGCGATTACTTACGACTAGGGCCGGGAGAGCTGAAAAGCGGTGGCTTCCGACGCGACTCCATCTTGTCCGATGCGGTTGAAGCTGTTATCGGTGCCTTATTTAAAGATCAGGGCATGGAGGCTTGTAAGCCCTGGATTGAACAGTTGTTTGCAGAGAAACTGGATAGTTTATCATTAACCAACTGGCAAAAAGATCCCAAAACGCAGTTGCAGGAAATGATGCAGTCTAAAAAAATGGATTTACCGGAGTATGTGTTAATTACCATGTCTGGTCTGGCGCATGAACAAATGTTTAAAGTTAAATGCACCATCCCGTTGGTTAAAGAAAGCTCAATTGGTACCGGTGTATCCAGAAAAAAAGCGGAGCAATCCGCAGCTGAGCGAATGCTCGAATTACTCAAGAATAAGGAAACTAAATGAATTGTGGTTTTGTGGCTTTAATTGGCCGCCCCAATGTTGGAAAATCGACGTTAATGAATCATCTGCTTAAGCAGAAAATCAGCATTACCTCACGTAAACCGCAAACAACCAGACATCGCATCTTGGGCATCAACACGACTGATGCGGGGCAAGCTATCTACATGGATACCCCGGGGATGCACAACAACGAACATCGTGCGTTAAACCGTTATCTAAATCGCACTGCGGACACAACCTTACTTGGGGTTGATTTAATTGTGTGGTTAATCGATAGCTTTTCCTGGCATGAGTATGACGAAGTTATCTTTAAAAAACTGGAACAAGCCGGATTGCCCGTCATATTGGCAGTCAACAAAGTTGATAAAGTTAAAGATAAAGATGCCACTTTGGCCTTTTTTAACGATGCACAACATCGATTTCCGTTTGAGCATTTAGTCCCCATTTCCGCTTTAAAAGGCACAAATCTGGATCAATTAGAAAAATTGGTTTTTTCTTTGTTACCAGAAGCTGGCTTGATCTATCCAGAAGACCAGATAACCGACCGGCCAGAGCGGTTTTTATGTGCGGAAATCGTTAGAGAAAAGTTAACCAGGCGGTTGGGTGATGAGTTGCCTTATGCGTTAACTGTCGAAATGGAGCGTTACGAAGAGCTGCCAAATATTACCAAAATATACGCGATAGTTTGGGTGGAACGGCTTAACCAAAAAAGTATTGTTATCGGTAAAGACGGCGAACTGCTTAAAAAAGTTGGCACCGATGCGCGCAGAGACATGGAAACGTTGTTAGGACAAAAAGTTTATCTGCAAATCTGGGTAAAAGTTAAAAAAGGCTGGTCAGATAATGAACGTGCTTTACAAAGCTTAGGATTTAATGACTGAATCAACAGTCTATTTACAATCCGCTTATATCCTGCAAGCTCAAAATTATCGCGAAACCAGTTTGCTGTTAGACGTGCTGACCCGTGATTACGGACGAATCTCGTTGCTGGCGAATGGGGTAAGAAAACAAAGATCAAAAACTGCGGGATTATTAAAACCATTTACACCTTTAATAATCTCGTATCTAGGAAAGTCAGAATTAAAAAAATTGCAAACCGTTGAACCGGCAGGCCCAAATATTCCTTTAACAGGAATCTCAGTTTATTGCGCTTTTTATGTTAATGAGTTGATCTGTTGTTTTTTGCATAAATCCGATCCATATCAAGAGTTATTTACAAAATATCAAGATTGTTTGGTAAAATTGTTGGACAATAGCAACTTAGAGTCAACGTTACGAATATTTGAACTGGATTTACTGGACGCTATCGGTTACGGCTTGCAACTGGATTTCGATGCTAACGAAGTTAAACCTGTTTGCCAAAATAACGTTATGAATCGGTATGGATTTTCTATCGATTCAGGTCTGGTTGTGGATAATAACGGTCAAATCTCTGAAAAGACTCGACAGGCAATGCTAGAGCGTCAGTTTACTGACCCGCAGGTACTGGCGGAAACTAAAAAATTAATGAGAACGGTTATTGATCTATATTTGCAAGGTAAGCAATTGAAAAGTCGGACAGTTATCAACAAAATTATGAAAGCAAAACATGGATAAACAAGACATATTACTTGGTGTCAATATTGATCATGTTGCCACCTTGCGGCAAGCCCGAGGCACGCGTTACCCAGAACCCGTTCATGCGGCTCTGGTAGCAGAGCAGGCTGGGGCTGATGGCATTACAGCGCATTTACGTGAAGATCGCAGGCATATCCAAGATCGGGATATTTACCTGCTAAAAGATTTAATCCATACACGGCTAAATTTTGAAATGGCCGTCACTGAAGAAATGCTGGCGATTGCCACTAAAGTCAAACCACATGCGTGCTGTCTTGTACCAGAAAAACGTGCGGAATTGACCACGGAAGGCGGTCTGGATGTGCGTGCTAATTTAACGTATTTGAAAGCTGCCTGTGCTAGGTTGGCTGATGCGGGTATTGTGGTTTCTTTATTTATCGATCCGGATGAAGCTCAGATTGATGCTGCAATCATGGCGGGTGCACCGGTTATTGAACTGCACACCGGCAAATATGCAGAGGCAGAGCAGCCAGTTGAGATCAGTGATGAATTGGCAAGAATTACCAAAGCAGCTAACTATGCCCATCTAAATGGTTTGCAGGTTAATGCCGGGCATGGCTTAAATTTTCATAATGTATCCGCCATATGCAGAATTCCTCAGATTGTTGAATTGAATATAGGCCACTCTATTATTGCCCAAGCCCTGTTTTCAGGGCTGGACCAAACTGTTGCTGACCTTAAAAAACTTATGATTACAGTGCGCGCAAGCGCTTAATTCATCGGATTTCCAGTGCAATTACAATTTTGTCAATTAACTTCAGCGGGTGACCGCGAAAACAATCAGGATTA
>Ga0208264_1000034_pt1 | contig 117361 bp, 116 predicted proteins | sample LakWasMet31_HOW6_2_FD_183873 | JGI IMG/M metagenome (GOLD analysis project Ga0208264, IMG submission 183873) | Freshwater sediment methanotrophic microbial communities from Lake Washington under simulated oxygen tension - Sediment Metagenome... | ecosystem: Environmental > Aquatic > Freshwater... | reverse complement strand
CGCCGCCGTATTTTTTTGTCAATACAGTGGTGATCGCTGCTGTTAGTGTTGTCTTACCATGGTCAACGTGGCCAATCGTGCCTACGTTAACGTGCGGCTTGGTCCGCTCAAATTTACCTTTTGCCATTGCTTCAGTCCTTTACAATATTTTATTAACCATAAGTTTTATTAGAATTAATAAAACTTGTTCAAATCATCATGCCCAACGCTTCACCAAACGGCTACACATTACTAAGCACACTATATTAACAACCTCTAACCGCCACAGCAACTTAGCACATAAGCCTATGGTGCCCATGGCGGGAATCGGACCCGCGACCTCTCCCTTACCAAGGGAGTGCTCTACCACTGAGCCACATGGGCGCTTAAATCCGCGACAGCCAACTGATGGAGCGGGCGACGAGGTTCGAACTCGCGACATCTTGCTTGGAAGGCAAGTGCTCTACCAACTGAGCTACACCCGCGTACATGTTATATAACGCCAACAAGCTCAAATTACCGCAACTTACTATATGTTTTACAAACTGGTGGAGGGGGAAGGATTCGAACCTTCGTACTCTGAGAGAACGGATTTACAGTCCGTCGCCTTTAACCACTCGGCCACCCCTCCTCACCGAACCCGCGATTATGCTGAAAATTTGACTTGCTGTCAAATGTATAAAAGGGAATTTGCTAAGAATTCTGGTGCCGGGTATCGGAATCGAACTGATGACCTTCGCATTACAAGTGCGCTGCTCTACCAACTGAGCTAACCCGGCGTTTTCGTGAGATGCGTATTATACGCAATTTTCGAAAAATGTTAAGTTATTTTACGATTTTTAATACAGGTTTTTTACTTTTTATTAATTCTTCTTTATTTTCAATGGGTTTTGCACTTTCTTCAACATCACCCTCTGAAACATCTACTTCTTGCCGCTCTGATTCAGCCTCAAAAAACATACCTTGACCATTTTCGCGTGCAAAAATACCACTTACCGCAGTCATTGGAACATATATATTTTGTGACACTCCACCGAAGCGCGCAGAGAATACCACAGAATCATTATCTATGTGTAAATCTTTTGTAGCACCGTAATTAATATTTAAAACTATTTCACCATTTTTAACATATGCCATTGGCACTCGTGTTTGCGCATTTACGGCAACAATCAAATGTGGCGTTAAATTGTTATCGACACACCACTCATGAAGTGCACGTAACATATATGGTTTTGTTGGAATTAAGTCAGACATATTTAACGAACCTATTTAAGATAGCTTCAGTTACACACTATAAGAGTAATGGCGTTTGATTTTAGCAACTTTAATCAAACGCCACTAAGCACTACTTTAGATCATTTATTTACGCATTGCTTTTTCTGAAGGCGTCATTGCATCTGCATACAATGGCCTTGAAAATAAACGCTCTGCATATTTTAAAATTGGTGCAGCCTGATTAGGCAACTCAATACCATAATGTCCCAAGCGCCAAAGTAACGGCGTTACCGCAACATCTAACATAGAGTAATCATCACCTAGAAGATAATTCTGCTTAGAGAAAATAGGCACCAATTGGCTCAAGTTATCACGTATCGTTGCACGCGCTTTATCTGCCTTTTCTTGATCACCAGACTCAATATCAGCAATATGGCTGAACAAGTCTTTTTCAAAGCTATACAGAAACAATCTAGCGCGCGCACGCATCACTGGATCAGGCGGCATTAGTTGTGGGTGAGGAAAGCGCTCATCAATATATTCATTGATAATATTCGCCTCTGACAACACCAAATCACGCTCAACCAAGACAGGCACATGATTGTACGGATTAATAACAGCTAAATCTTCTGGTTTATTTGCCAAGTCGACATCAATTACCTGAAAATCCATGCCTTTTTCGAATAGTACAATACGGCAGCGGTGGCTATAGGGATCTGTTGTCCCCGAGTATAGAGTCATCATAATTTAATGTATTTCCTTCCAGTAAGCTTTTTTGAGTTTGTATGTCAGCACTAACAACACACCCAAAAATAGCAAGACAAACCAACCAAGTTGGTTTCTTTGATGCTTTGCTGGTTCAGCCATGTAAGCCATAAAGTTTGTTAAATCACCCACCAAAACATCGTATTCTTCGACGGACAGCTTGCCTGGCTTAACAAGTTTCAGCGTGTGAGTTTCGTGATTCAACTCCTGCTCACCCTGCAACTCATAAAGCACATGAGGCATACCCACCTTATCAAACACCGTGTTATTCCAACCCGTTGCTCTAGAGCTATCACGGTAGAATCCCCGCATATAGGTATACACCCAGTCCGCACCGCGAGCGCGCACCTCCACTGACAAGTCAGGCGGCGCTGCTCCAAACCACTTAGCCGCATCCTTCTTACTGATAGCAACCTTCATTGTGTCGCCAATCTTTTCACCAGCTAACATCAAATTGTCTTTGATCTGCTTTTCAGTTAAACCTATTTCCAACAATCTGTTGTAGCGCATGTAGTTAGCACTATGGCAGTTTAAGCAATAATTAACGAAAGTACGTGCACCACGTTGCAACGACTCATGATCCGCTGCATCAATCGGCGCTTTATCCAAACTAATACTTTCACTTGCGCTCACTACCAAAGGCGTCGCAAGGAAAGGCATCAACAACAAAGTTAACAATAATTTTTTCATGGTCATTATCCCGTTACCCTTTCTGGCATTGGTTTAGTCTTATCTTTTTTCGTATACCAAGGCATCAAAACAAAGAACAAGAAATAAACCACTGTAAAGATACGCGCAACTACTGTAGCGCGATCAGCACCACCCATCCATGCACCGAACTGCCCCCAAATATTTGATGGCACGGTTCCAAGATAGCCAAGCACCAAGAAACTGATGACAAATGCAACCAACCATTGTTTATACAGCATGCCGCGATAACGAATCGACTTCACTGGACTCTTATCCAACCATGGCAAGAAAGCAAACGCCACCACTGACAAGCCCATTGCAGCAACACCAGGGAATTGTGAGTTCAAAATAGGTGGAACAGCACGCAAGATAGAATAATATGGCGTGAAGTACCAAACTGGTGCAATATGCGCTGGCGTTTTAAGCGGATCAGCAGGTACAAAGTTATTTGCCTCTAGGAAATACCCTCCCATTTCAGGCGCAAAGAAAATAATGGCTGAGAATACAATCAGAAATACTGACACGCCAACCAAGTCCTTCACCGTATAGTAAGGGTGGAAAGGAATACCATCTAATGGAAACCCTGTTTTCTTATCTTTCAGCTTCTTAATTTCAATACCATCTGGGTTGTTTGAACCAACTTCATGCAACGCAATTAAGTGAGCAACAACCAAGCCAACCAACACAAATGGCAAAGCAATCACATGGAATGCAAAAAAACGATTCAACGTTGCATCAGACACCAAGTAGTCACCACGCAACCACTCTGAAACGTCAGGGCCAATAAATGGAATAGCTGAGAACAAGTTAACAATTACTTGCGCACCCCAATAAGACATTTGACCCCAAGGCAATAGATAACCGAAGAATGCTTCACCCATCAACACTAAGAAGATTGCAACACCGAACAACCAAATCAACTCACGCGGGGTTCTGTAAGATCCGTAGATGATGCCGCGGAACATGTGCAGATAAACCACAACAAAGAACATAGACGCGCCAGTTGAGTGCATGTAACGAATCAACCAACCCCATGGCACATCACGCATGATGTACTCAACAGATCCGAATGCTAGATCCGCATCTGGTTTGTAATGCATTGTCAGGAAAATACCTGTCAATATTTGCAGCACCAACACCAACAAAGCCAAAGAACCAAAAAAGTACCAGAAGTTAAAATTCTTTGGTGCGTAATACTCGGTTAAATGCGCTTTGACATTACTAGTCAACGGAAAACGTGCATCAACCCAATTTAAACCGTCATTTAAAGCGCTTGATAGCGCTGATTTATTTTTATCAGTCATGATTATGCTTTCTCTTCAGTATCAACACCAATCAGAAGTAGATTCTCACTCAAATATTTATGCGGCGGCACCACTAAATTGATAGGTGCAGGAGAGCCTTTAAATACGCGACCAGCTAGGTCAAACTTAGAACCATGGCAAGGGCAGAAGAAGCCACCAGTCCAGCCTTCACCCATATCACCGCCACGTTGCAACTTCTCACTTGGTGAACAACCCAAATGCGTACAAATACCAACCACTACAGCAAGATTAGGCTTAAGTGAACGGCTCTCATTTTTACAGTACTCAGGTTGTTGCGATGTGACTTCGGACGCAGGGTCTGATAACTGATCATCATGCTTCGCCAACTCTGCAGTCATCTCATCAGTACGATTAATAATCCAAACCGGCTGACCACGCCATTCAGCTGTCATCATTGTACCTGGCTCTATCTTACTAATATCCACCTCTACAGGTGCGCCTGCTGCTTTTGCTCGCTCGCTTGGCGTCATGCTTTTTACAAAAGGCACTGCCACAGCAGCACAACCTAATGCACCCACCGCAGAAGTGGCTATTAAAAAGTTACGCTTATCTAAATCTACCTGAGAACACTCGCACTTTTGCGAGTCAGCCTGCTGATTGTCATTTTGGTTGTCTGACATGTTTTCCTCTTGCTCGAAAGGATTGACTGGATATAGACGCCGCACCCACACTAGGTGATAGCGCCAACTTTTACTAAAACATTTAACATTAAGTATGTCCGAGCATTTTCTACAGTAGAAAATAGCCCGAGCACTCAACAGCAGCCAAAGCAATAAAATCTAGGCGTGGCTTCATGTTTAGGCCGCAAATTATACAATTTTTTGATTGCCAATTAAAGCTTTATTTATTAAGTTACTGAAATAAAACGATTAAACAGGATTGTGCATGTCAATAAATTGATGTTCTAGATTGAATTTTTGTGCCAAATGACATCCTAATGCCTGAACCCCATAACGCTCTGTCGCATGATGCCCTGCAGAAATATAGGCAACGCCTGACTCTATTGATTGATGTGTAGTCTGCTCTGAAATCTCCCCGCTTATGTAAAGATCAACTCCCGACGCTATCGCCTGCTCCATGTAGCCTTGTGCAGCTCCAGTGCACCAAGCTATTTTTTTAATTTTTTTCTCGTGATCTCCAATAACCATTACTCGACGGGCCAGACGAAGCTCGAGCATCGTTGCGACTTCTGACAAGGTCAACACGGCTTCAATCTCAGTATATGCAAGCAAACTATCAGCGCCAATGTAAGCTTGCGCCTTAAATCCCAACAAATTACCAAGCTGCACATTATTACCCAACTCGCCATGGGCATCCAATGGCAAATGGTATGCCATCAAGTTAATTCCGTGTGTTAGTAGAAACTTAATACGTCTTTGCTTAATACCCACAATCTCTGGCGCTTCATTTTTCCAGAAATATCCATGATGGACCAGTATCAAATCAGCACCAACCTTATGCGCCGCCTCCAATAACGCCATACTTGCCGTGACACCACTGACAATTTTACGAACTTCGATGCGCCCCTCTACCTGAAGACCATTAGGGCAGTAATCTTTGAAACGCTCTACTTGCATCAGTTGTTGGGTATAATGATTTAACTCATTGATTTTTACCATAAGCTTGAACCCTTTAATAATGTTAGGCTATTGATTTTATAGAGTGTTGACCCTATATCAAAAACTAACACTCGATCTGTATTTAGATACAAAGTAACCATCACTAAATTTATTAATTACCATATTAAGAATTAAAAAATGAACAATTCTCTACATAAAAGATTATGGCTAATTTTTGCGCAAGCAGCCACTATATGCATGGCTTTAATATTTGCTTTACGCATCTTCTACCCCAATCTGCTTAATTTCAGAGAACCTGTTGTGGTAGTTAAGCAAGCAGCCCCAATATCAGCCAGCAGTCCCGCTCACTCATACAGTCATGCAGCAAAAAAAGCGATGCCTGCTGTTGTCAATATTTTCACTAGTAAAAAGCAGACAACCAGCCCTCATCAGGACTTTTTGGATGATCCCGCATTTCGCCACTTCTTTGGTGACCAACTAGACGAGCTTGAAATTCCATCACAACCTGAAAATAGCTTAGGCTCTGGTGTTATCGTCAGTGCTCAAGGTCTAATATTAACTAACAACCACGTCATTGCCACTGCAGACTCGATTGAAGTAGCTTTATCTGATGGTAGAAAAATGACCGCCACAGTGGTAGGCACTGACCCAGATACAGATCTTGCACTCATTAAAGTAGACGCCAATGATTTACCTGCCATCACTTTTGCCAGTTCAGACTCATTAAGTGTTGGCGACGTAGTGTTAGCTATTGGCAACCCGTTCGGTGTTGGTCAAACAGTCACACAAGGCATAGTGAGCGCACTCGGTCGCAGCCATCTAGGGATTAATATTTATGAAAACTTCATACAAACAGACGCCTCCATTAACCCTGGCAACTCAGGTGGCGCACTGATTGACACAGAGGGAAATCTAGTTGGCATCAACAGCGCCATCTATTCACGCAGTGGTGGCTCCATGGGTATCGGGTTTGCAATCCCAACTACTTTAGCGCAACAAGTGATGGAACAAATCGCGGCACAAGGCAACGTAACGCGCGGTTGGATTGGCATTGAAGCTCAAGACATCACGCCAGAACTAGCAGAGTCCTTCAGATTAAGCAAAGTGCAAGGCGCATTAATTGCTGGCGTACTTAGAAATAGCCCAGCAGACAGAGCTGGACTCCGCGCCGGGGATATATTAGTAGCAATTGAAGGCAAACCTGTTACAGATAGCGGCACCATGCTTAACTTAATAGCAGCCTTGAAACCAAATCAAAAGGCGACGGTGCAAATCATTCGTGCTGGCGCCATGGTTAATATTACAATCGTGATTGGCAAGCGTCCAAAACCTACCGTGGCGCTAGAGTAAAATATAGATCAAGCTGGTGGTAAGATGTTAGATTCACTTCCGTCCGAAGTGAACTTTGCCACAACAATACCCAGCTCATAAAGCAACCACATTGGCACTGCAAGCATGAATTGTGAAATAACATCAGGCGGTGTCACAACCGCCGCAATTACAAATGCTCCAACAACAACGTAGCCTCTAGCCTCTTTTAGCGCATCAATCGTGACCCATCCAAAGCGTACCGCCATCACCACAGCAATTGGCACTTCAAAGGCTAGCCCGAATGCAAAGAATAAGGTAATGACAAAATCCAAATAATTTCCTATATCGGTCATCACAGCCACACCTTCAGGCGCGGTGCCGACTATAAATCCGAATATCACAGGAAATACAAGGAAATAGGCAAAAGTCATCCCAGCAAGAAACAAAAAGCTACTTGCAACAATAATTGGAATCATGAATTTCTTTTCATGAGCATACAGACCAGGTGCGACAAAAGACCAGATTTGATACAAGGTATGTGGCAATGACAACACAAAGGCTGTCATCATTGCTACCTTCATTGGCACAAAGAATGGTGTAGTAACTGCAGTAGCAATCATCTGACCACCTGTGGGTAGCTCACTTAATAATGGTGCCGCCAATAAAGCGTAAATCTCATTTGCAAATGGGAAAAGTATGATAAAAACTATGACAAAACCTATTACGATACGTAACAAACGGTTTCTTAATTCAATCAAGTGCGAGATGAAATTTTCTGTCGGTGTCACAGCGGGCGCTAATCTTTAACTGAGGAATGGGGTTCTTGAGGTTTTATAGTAGAGGATGCCGTGTCATCGACTTCCTGAATTGCATTCTGATTGGAAGTGCTAACTGCATCCGCCAAATAATTCGCGCCACTCTGCAAACCTGACTGTGCACTGTCCGTTGCTTGTTGAATCTCTTGCTGAAGCTTCTGCAACTCCGCAAACCGCGACTCACGATTCACTTCATCTTTAATCTGTGCCATATAACGCTGCATACGCCCCACCACGGTACCGATGGTACGGGCTACTTTAGGCAGTTTCTCAGGACCTATCACGATAAGTGCAACAATTGCAATCACAACCAATTCAGAAAATGCAATATCAAACATTCTGCCTAAATCCTATTCCCAATATGCCTAACAGCTCAGCATTCCATGCTGCTATTTAGCAGCAGTCGCCTTAGCTTTTGCAGGCGCCTTCTTTGTGGTAGTCGATTTAGCTTTAGCTGCTGTTTTGGTTGCTGTAGCTGGCTTAGCAGGGGCTCTTTTTCTAGCGGCTGGCTTAGAAGAAACAATTTCAACAGAATCGCCTTCAATCAATACTGTCTTATCAGCAACTTCTGCTTGTTCTGGAGCACCCGCAGCCGCCTGCTTGCCTTCATTGACCGCATCTTTAAAGTTTTTTACTGCACCACCAACATCTCCGCCAATGTTACGAAGTTTTTTTGTACCAAATACGAGTACTACAATGAGTAAAACTACTAACCAATGCCACCAAGCTCCGATTCCCATTGTCAATCTCCTCAATATATATTGTTAACTATGTTCTAGGTAGCGTATCGCCGCCACCAAACACATGCATGTGTATATGAAATACTTCCTGACCACCTTCACGCCCAGTATTAATCATTGTGCGGAATCCAACCAGTCCCTGTTGCTTAGCCAACTCTGGTGCTAGCAATAGCATCTTACCCAATAAAGTTTGATGTTGCGAGCTACAACTTGCCAAACTTTCAACATGCTGTTTAGGCACTATTAAAAAATGTACTTTAGTGATGGGATGTATGTCATGAAAGGCAATCACATCGTCATCTTCATATATCTTCTTTGAAGGGATATCGCCTTGAACAATTTTACAAAAAATACAATCAGCACTCATTTTATATTCTTTCAACTTTCCGCTTTAAATCACCCAAGGATTGTAGAGGGTTATAAAAAAATTTAGCTATTAATAAACCATCAATCCTGTTTGCCGCGACTAGCCTTCTCTTCAATACCAGACAACCCTTCTCGCCTAGCTAACTCTAACAGTATATCTTGTGGCTTTAAATCAGCTTTGGCCAGCATAATCATTGTGTGGAACCACAAGTCTGCAGTTTCATAGATAATCTCATCCTTGTTACCGCCTTTGGCAGCAATGACAGTTTCAGTAGCTTCCTCACCTATTTTTTTAAGAATACTATCCATCCCTTTAGCATATAACTTCGCAACATAAGATGATGTCGGATCTGCAGACTTGCGCTGCTCCAACAATTCTGAAAGTCGTGCTAACACATCATTCATATCATCACTCATGCTTATAAATTTCATCAGGGTTTTTAATAACGGGCTGATCTATCACCCAAGTATCTTCTTTTAGGATTTTAAAGAAGCAATTGTGCCTACCAGTATGACAGGCTATACCACCAATCTGCTCAACCTTAAGCAAGACCACATCCTCATCGCAATCCAAACGGATTTCATGTATTTTTTGAACGTGCCCAGACTCCTCGCCTTTATGCCACAGCCTATTGCGCGATCTTGACCAATAGACGGCTCGATTTGTTTCGCTACTCAACTGCAGAGCTTCACGGTTCATCCATGCAAACATCAACACTCGTCCTGTGTCGTACTCTTGAGCAATAACAGGAACAAGACCATTGGCATCCCAAGTTACTTCATCTAACCAACTCATCCGATAACCTATCTATTGAAACTTCTGTTTAACTTACCACTTTACGCCAGTAAATGTAACGTCAACTCATCACTAGCATCTGCGTTAGGCAGTTATAACCTAACTTCAATCCCATGCTGTGCCATATACTCTTTTGCCTGCTTAACTGTATATTCCCCGTAGTGAAAAATACTAGCCGCCAACACAGCATCAGCGCCACCCTCTTTCACTCCATCGACTAGATGCTGTAAGTTACCTACACCGCCTGATGCGATGATTGGCACTTCCACTGCATTACTAATGGCCTTATTAAGCGGATTATTAAATCCGATTTTGGTACCATCTCTGTCCATGCTAGTGATCAGCAACTCGCCTGCTCCAAGGCTGACCATATACTCTGCCCATTTAACTGCATCCAAACCAGTTGGCTTACGTCCGCCATGTGTAAAGACTTCCCATTCGAATGGCTGGTTATCTACTTTTTTGGCATCAATCGCAACTACAATACATTGCGAACCAAACTTAGCAGCGGCATCTTGCACTACTTTAGGATTAAGCACTGCTGTTGTATTGATACTCACTTTATCAGCACCTGCATTTAAAAGGCGGCGCACATCTTCAACCTCTCGCACACCACCACCTACTGTTAGTGGGATAAATACCTGACTCGCCACTTCTTCAATGATATGCAGAATAAGGCCTCGGTTATCTGAGCTTGCTGTAATATCTAAGAAAGTGAGCTCATCTGCTCCCTGCTCATCATAACGCCTAGCAATCTCTACTGGATCGCCAGCGTCTCTCAGCTCAAGAAAGTTAACACCCTTGACTACACGACCGTTTGTGACATCCAAGCAAGGAATAATACGTTTGGCTAATCCCATCAGCTAAACCTTATGCACTTAACTCATCGGCAAGCTTCTGTGCTGCCGCAAAATCTAAAGTGCCTTCATAAATCGCACGACCTGTAATCGTGCCAATAATGCCTTCACTAGCTACTGCACAAAGTTTTTTAACATCTTCTAAATTTGTAACGCCACCAGAAGCAATCACTGGTATTGTCAATGCTTGCGCTAAGGCCACAGTGGCTTCGATATTGACACCAGTCAGCATGCCATCACGACCAATATCCGTGTATACAATCGACTCAACACCGTAATCTTCGAATTTTTTTGCCAAATCAATGACGTCATGACCAGTCAACTTAGACCAGCCATCAATCGCAACTTTACCATCCTTAGCATCTAGACCTACCATAATCTGCCCAGGGAAAGCATAACAAGCCTCATGTAAGAAACCTGGCGTTTTGACTGCGGCAGTTCCAATAATCACGTAATCAATGCCGCTATCCAAATAACGCTCAATAGTATCTAGGTCTCGAATACCACCGCCTAATTGGATAGGAATATCACCACCGACAGCGCTGACAATAGATTTAATTGCGCCTTCATTCACAGGCTTACCTGCAAAAGCGCCATTTAAGTCTACAAGGTGTAATCGCTTACCGCCAAGATCAACCCAATGCCTAGCCATTGCGCCTGGGTCTTCCGAAAATACGGTTGATTCTTCCATCAAACCTTGCTTGAGTCTGACACAGTGACCATCTTTTAAATCAATTGCTGGGATAATTAACATAGTGAAAATTAATTTTATATACGAAAAAGTTAAAAAGGAGAAAAGCTGTTATACATTTAAGATAATCTACTGTGATAATCTATTTAGGCGTCCAAGTAACAAAATTACTCAATAATTGTAAGCCCGCGTGAGCACTTTTTTCTGGGTGAAACTGTACTGCAAATAAATTATCTTTAGCAACAGCGCAAGTGAAACGCTCAGGATAATTGGTAAAGCCCTCTATGATACCTTCATCTTCAGGCTGCACATAATAGCTATGTACATAATAGAATCTGGCACCATCTTCAATACTTTGCCAAAGAGGATGCGCATTAGTATCAGGACTGCGGTGCTGATAGACCTGATTCCAACCCATATGAGGCACTTTTAGCTTCTCACCTTGGGCATCAACCATATTTTCAGTGACAAATCTTTTCACACTGCCTTTAAAGAGCCCTAGACCCGCGGCATCACCTTCCTCCGAGTGCTCAAATAGCATCTGAAGGCCAATACAAATACCTAAAAACGGTTTGTTTTGAGCTGCATCCAACACCGCAGTTCGCAACCCTCTTGCATCTAACTCTTTGATGCAATCAGGCATCGCTCCCTGACCAGGGAATACAACACGTGACGCATTTGCAACATCATCAGGACGACTCGTCACAACTACATTTTTGGTAGGTGCAACATGCTCCAATGCCTTAGACACCGAGCGTAAGTTACCCATACCATAATCAACTACTGCAATATCAATTGTACTCATATTTTAAATACGGCCTAAGGTCATTCCTCACGGTTGCACGATGGCAGACTTACAAACTACCTTTGGTCGACGGCATAATACCAGCCATACGTGCATCTAGCTCAACTGCCATACGTAGTGCGCGCCCAAAAGCTTTAAATATGGTTTCTGCTTGATGGTGAGCATTATGACCCTTCAAGTTATCAATATGCAAAGTGACATTGGCATGATTCACAAAGCCCTGAAAAAACTCATGCACTAAATCCACATCAAAAGCACCAATAGCAGCACGCGTAAATGTACAGCCGAACTCTAATCCTGGACGCCCAGAAATATCTAGCACAACTCTTGATAGCGCCTCATCTAATGGCACATAAGCATGTCCATAACGACGAATACCTTTTTTATCTCCTACCGCCTGTGCGAATGCCTGACCAAGCGTAATACCAATATCCTCAACTGTATGATGTGCATCAATATGTAAGTCACCCTTAGCATTCACTTCGATATCCATCATGCCATGACGGGCAATTTGGTCCAGCATATGATCCAAAAAGCCTAAGCCAGTGTTAAATTGAGAAACGCCAGTGCCATCTAAGTTGATGCTCACTGTAATTTGAGTTTCTAAAGTATTCCTAGTAATTTTAGCGTTACGCATAAGTCTAATGTTTTATATTATCAGCCTGCATTTTAACCCATTAAAAGGTTGTAACACATAGCTACATGATGAATTTAAAATCTAAAATAAAAAAACCCCAGTTTTAAGACTGGGGTTTTCATTTTACTACTTAGATATCAACAGATATTAACTAAATAATTTTTTGATCCAGCCGAACAAACCACCTGTAGAACCGCCATGAGCGATTGCAGTAATTTCTGCTGCAGCAGCAGCTGGGTCAGCAGCGCCGTAAATTGCAGCACCAGCAACAATGATTGTTGCGCCAGCGTCACGAACTTGTGCAGCTGTAGCAGCTTTAACGCCACCAGCCACTGAGATTTCAAGACCTAAGTTCAAACCAGCAACTAATGCTAAGTCAGCAAATGGTGTTTGACCAGCAGCTTGTTGATCCAAACCAGTATGCACGCCAATGATGTGCGCGCCTAATTTAGCAACTTCTTGTGTGCGTGCTTTTTTATCAGCAACATTGATCAAGTCAATTTGTGCTTTTTTACCGTATTTGTTAGCTACATCAATCACGCCTTTGATTGTACCGATGTCTGAAGTACCCAATACTGTACAGATATCTGCACCAGCTTTGTAGAATGGCTCAGCTTCGTAGAAACCAGCATCCATTGTTTTCAAGTCAACTAAGATTTTGTTGTTTGGGAACTTAGCACGCAATGTTTGAAGCAATTTGATACCGTTATGCTTAATGCATGGTGTACCAATTTCTAAAATATCCACGTGTGGAGCAACTTTAGCTGCTAAAGCAACTGTTGCGTCGAAATCTAATGAGTCTAATGCCATTTGGGTTTGTGCCACGATACATCCTCCAACTAATAATAAATCAAAATAATGACTTACCTAGGTTAAAAATACAGATTGAAAATAATTATTATATTGTGCACAAAACGCACATTTCGCTATCATAACCGCACTTCGTGTGAAAATTCAAACTTTTCGTGCTTAATTTGTATGTTTTATCAATCTCGCGCCTTTAAATTGCTTAAATCATTCAAAAATCTCTCACAAAAAGCCAGTTCTAAGCATTATTCAAGCACTTATTAAAGTGATAACATCATCAACTTAGAATTGCTCTCAGCGCCTTGAGCAAGAGCTCTGACTGCGCATCAGTACCAATTGTGATGCGTAAATACGGCGTGATTCTACTAGGTGATTTAAAGTGACGCACAATAATATTGTGTTCACGTAATGCTGAACTTAATTCAGCACCATCACGTGTTTGATGTTTAGCAAATATAAAGTTTGCGCCTGACGGCAACACGTCAAAACCTAAGGAAACTAAGTCTTTAATGAGCGCCTCACGCGTAGCAACGACCTTAGCACACGTTTCATCAAAGTAGTCAGCATCAAGCATGGCTGCGACAGCGCCTGCTGAAGCAAAACGATCGATAGGGTAAGAGTTAAAACTATCTTTCACACGTATCAAGGCTTCTATCAACTCAAATGAACCAAGCGCATAGCCAACGCGCAAACCCGCCAAAGAGCGTGCTTTAGATAAGGTATGCGTAACAAGCAAGTTAGGATATTGATTAACTAAAGTGACTGCAGACTCTGTACCAAAATCTACATACGCTTCATCTATCACCACTACTGATTCGGTATTGTTTTGCAATAGCCATTCGATTTTCGCAAGTGGCAACGGCATGCCAGTTGGTGCGTTAGGATTAGGAAATATGATGCCACCATTAGGCTTGTTATAGTCTTCTACGCAAATGCCAAAGTCTTCTGCCAGCGGAATCGTTTGATAGTTAATGTCATACAATCCGCAGTAGACTGGGTAAAAGCTGTAAGTAATGTCAGGGAACAACAAGGGCAGGTCATGTTTTAATAATGCTTGAAACACATGGGCTAAAACCTCATCAGATCCGTTACCTACAAACACTTGACTGCTATCTAAATGATGTACTTTAGCAATTGCAGCTTTTAATGCGTCAGAATTGGGGTCTGGGTATAGACGCAATGTCTCTGCGGCCTCTAACTTTAGAGCCTCAATTACTTTTTGACTTGGCCCATAAGGGTTTTCATTGGTATTTAACTTCACCAAATTATTAATTTTTGGTTGTTCGCCTGGCACATAAGGGGTGAGCTTATGAACAACATCACTCCAATATTTACTCATACTAAAACCTCGGACATATTCTTTGTCATCACATTATCCAACGTGAAATTAATCAATAGGTGCGCACCATCAAATTGATATACGCTTTATCGAACATTAACGTACCACCTGTGAACCCCGATGGTTAAAATGCCAATCAAGACTACTTAAGACGATACTCCGCAGAGCGCGCGTGTGCTTGCAGACCTTCACCGTAAGCTAACGTGGCAGCAACCTTACCTAACACTTGGGCACCTTCTGAAGACACCATAATTAAGCTTGAGCGCTTTTGGAAGTCGTAAACACCTAACGGTGATGAAAACCTTGCAGTACGCGAAGTAGGCAAGACGTGATTTGGTCCTGCGCAGTAATCACCCAAGGCCTCACAGGTATCACGTCCCATAAAAATAGCACCCGCGTGTTTTATTTTCTTACTAAAGGCTAATGGCTCTTCAACAGATAATTCCAAGTGCTCTGGCGCAATGTAGTTACTGATTTCTGCCGCCTCTTCCAAATCACGCACATGGATTAAAGCACCACGGTCTGTCAATGAAGTGGTAATAATATCTTTACGCGGCATTTCTTGTACCAATCTCTCGATACTAGCAGCCACTTTGTCTAAAAAGTCAGCATCAGGGCTCAGCAAAATAGATTGCGCTAGTTCATCATGCTCAGCTTGCGAGAACAAGTCCATTGCAATCCAGTCAGGATTCGTTTTCCCGTCACAAATGACCAGAATCTCAGAAGGGCCGGCCACCATATCAATCCCTACTACGCCAAATACGCGACGTTTGGCAGCGGCAACATAAGCATTGCCGGGACCTACTATTTTATCAACTTGCGGGACTGTTTCTGTACCATACGCCAATGCACCAACTGCTTGAGCACCACCTAGACAGAATACACGGTCAACACCACACACGGCAGCAGCAGCCAAGACCAACTGATTTTTCTCACCGTTTGGCGTAGGTACAACCATAATCAACTCTTGAACGCCTGCCACTTTCGCAGGTATCGCATTCATCAATACAGAAGATGGATATGCAGCTTTCCCGCCTGGGACATACAAACCAACACGGTCAAGTGATGTTACTTGCTGGCCAAGCAAAGTGCCGTCAGCCTCTGTATAGCTCCATGAACTCATCAATTGCTTTTCATGATAATTTTTCACACGGTCCGCAGCAGTTTGTAATGCCGAACGCTGCTCTGCTGGCAAACCATTCAATGCCGCAACCAATTCAGACTGACTGATTTCAAGCTCACTGATTTTGCTAGCATTTGTTTTATCGAAACGATTCGTATATTCAAGCACTGCAGCATCACCACGATTTTTAACATCTTTTAAGATATTAGCTACTACCACATCAATGCTATCGTCTTGCGCTGTTTCAAATGCAAGCAATTGTTTTAAGTTGGCTTGGAAATCACTATCTGAAGTAGAAAAACGTCTAATTTTCATATGACTAAACCTATTTACCTAAATTTATTTATTCTTTGCAATGGCAGTTTGAAACGCATCCATAATCGGTTGCAACTTAGCCCTATTAAGCTTAAGTGACGCCTGATTGACAACAAGTCTTGAGCTAATATCACCGACTTCCTCTACGGCTTTAAGCTTGTTTGCACGCAGTGTGCCACCTGTGCTGACCAAATCAACGATCACATCAGCCAACCCAACCAATGGGCCAAGCTCCATAGAACCGTACAGTTTAATTAAATCAACATGCATGCCTTTTGCTGCAAAATGCTCGCGTGCAGTTTTTACGTATTTAGTCACTACTTTAAGGCGCGCACCACTGCGAATAGAGCCAAAGTAATCAAAATCTTCACGCACAGCCACCATCATTTTGCATTTTGCAATCTGCAAATCTATCGGCTGATACAAGCCATCGCCACCATGTTCATCTAACACGTCTTTACCAGCAATACCTAAATCAGCAGCGCCATATTGTACATAAGTAGGCACATCGGTCGCGCGCACGATAATCAAACGGACATCTGGTCGATTCGTTTCTATAATCAGCTTACGAGATGATTCTGGATCTTCAGCCGCATGAATCCCTGCTGCTGCCAGTAATGGTGCAGTTTCTTCAAAAATTCTGCCCTTTGATAGTGCTATCGTAATCATTTTTCAGTATTCTCTATGCTATTCGCTTTACGTTTGCGCCTAGGGCATTTAACTTAGCTTCTAAGTTTTCATAACCACGGTCTAAATGGTAGATACGTTCAATCACAGTATCCCCACGAGCGACCAACCCAGCCAACACCAAGCTGGCTGAAGCACGCAAATCAGTGGCCATGACGGTTGCGCCATCTAAGAACGACACGCCTTTGACCAAGGCTGTATTGCCATCAATATCAATATCGGCGCCCAAGCGTTGCATTTCCTGCACATGCATAAAGCGATTTTCGAAGATTGTTTCCGTCACTTTAGAAACGCCTGTCGCAATGGTATTAAGCGCCATAAACTGCGCTTGCATGTCGGTTGGGAATGCTGGGTGGGGTGCAGTACGAATATTCACCGCTTTTAATTGACCATCACTTTTAACAGTGATGCTATCAGCATCGGATGTTACTGTTGCACCAGCTTCGCGCAACTTTTCAATCACCGCATCCAATAGATGTGTTTGCACATTACGCAATGTCACTTCACCACCAGTCATTGCAACGGCTACCATGTAAGTACCAGCCTCAATACGATCACACACCACATTATGTGTAGCACCTGTTAATCGCTCTACACCCTCGATGGTAATCACGTCTGTACCAGCGCCCGTGATTTTGGCGCCCATTTTAATGAGACACTCCGCCATATCGACGACTTCAGGTTCTTTGGCTGCGTTTTCCAGCACAGTTGTACCGTTCGCCAATGCAGCTGCCATCATTAGATTTTCAGTACCAGTTACCGTGACTAAATCCATGTAATAGCGCGCGCCTTGCAATCGCTGATTAGGTAAATGCTTAGTCGTTGCTTCAATGTAACCATGCTCAATATGAATCTCAGCACCCATTGCCTGCAAGCCTTTAATATGCAGATCCACAGGGCGTGAACCAATGGCACAGCCACCAGGCAACGAAACCCTAGCATGTCCAAAACGCGCTAATAAAGGCCCTAATACCAAGATGGAGGCGCGCATGGTTTTCACCATCTCATACGGCGCTTCTTTAGTGTGAATAATACTTGCATCCAAAGACACTTTATCTGCGTTACGCTCAGCTTTTACGCCCATTTGCTCTAAAAGCTTAATGGTTGAACCGACATCTTTTAATGCAGGTACGCTGGAGAGATGTAACGGTGTTTCAGCAAGTAATGATGCGCACAATATCGGCAGTGCCGCATTTTTAGCACCTGAGACAACAACTTCACCATGAAGGCGATTACCGCCTGTAATCAGTAACTTGTCCAATTACTTGGTCGCATTCAATAAAGTTTGAAGCTCACCACTTTCGTACATGGCACGCATAATGTCTGAACCGCCAACAAATTCGCCGTTAATATACAACTGCGGGATTGTTGGCCAATTTGCATAAGTCTTAATACCCTCACGGATATTTTGATCTGCCAATACATCAATAGCAACGTACTCTACGTTGCATGCATTGAGAATTTGCGTTGCCAAGTTTGAAAATCCACATTGTGGAAATTTTGGACTACCCTTCATGTAAAGTACAACTGGGTTACCTGTTACCTGACTTTTAATTAATTCCTGCGTATCCATTATTTATCCTAATTACAAAACTTTTCACTAGTGTCTGTTAGACACACTTTAAACTTAATCGTTACCTTTTAATTTCAACCACGCCTCCGGCGTAAAGGTTTTCATCGATAAAGCATGTATTTCAGCTTTCATTCTTTCACCTAACGCGGCATATACAAGCTGATGTTGCTTCACCATGTTCTTACCTACGAACTCTGGACTCACGACAGTCGCCTCAAAATGAGTACCATCGTCACCTAGTACTTTTATATAATCACACGCTAAATTTTGTGTAATGTATGCTTCTAATTGCTGGGCACTTAACACGTGTCACTCACCTTTTATTATCGAACTCATTTATTATCCAACTTGGCATTATGACCTAAGTTTGTAGCCTGATTTTAACATTTTTAATGTAATCAGTGCTAACACTAGAAATGACGCACCCACGATTAACAAACTGAGTACAGGGGACACATCACCCTTACCAAAAAAGCCATACCTAAACCCATCTATCATGTAGAAGAATGGATTTAGATGAGATATTTTTTGCCAAAATGGCGGCAATGAATGAATTGAATAAAACACGCCGGACAAAAATGATAAAGGCATAATGATAAAGTTCTGGAAAGCCGCCATCTGATCAAATCGATCAGCCCATATCCCAGCAATGATGCCGAAAGTTCCGAGCAATGCACTGCCAAGTAAGCCAAATGCAATAATCATCCATGGGTTTGCTACTGTTAAATCAACAAACCACATTGCAACAAGATAAATACACAGACCGACAACTAAGCCACGAATAACTGCCGCAATCAAGAACGCCATAAAAAACTGCAAATGCGTCAATGGCGTTAATAAAACAAATACGATATTACCCATGACCTTTGATTGAATCAGGCTAGATGAACTGTTAGCAAAAGCGTTCTGCAACACAGACATCATAATCAAACCGGGGATTAAAAACTCAGTATAGGCAACACCATCATAAACTTGCACATGCTTATCTAGTACATGAGAAAAGATCAACAAATACAGCAGTGCGGTAATTACTGGCGCAGCTACGGTTTGAAAAGAGACGCGCCAAAAACGTAATAACTCTTTTTTAAGTAGCGTCCATGGGCCAACCCAGCCCGACCTGTTACTAAGTGCATCTATCATTTTTGAGTCACTCATGATGGTTGGCCATTAATGGTTGCTCAACGGCGACGTTACCAACCAATGACAAAAAGACATCTTCCAAATCAGCTTCATTTAATTGCATATCAATTACCTTGATACCGCTAGCGCGCAGAGATGAAAGCACAAACTCAATCTGAATCATATCGGTTAAGGCAAAGGTATAAATACCATTTTCAGCATGGCGTACTAAACGCTCCACATCATGAGGCAAGCGCACATCACCTAATGTCAGGCGCAAATGCTTACCTGAAAACTTATTGAGCAGATTAGCCGTACTGTCCAAGGCCACCACTTTACCTTGCTTCATCATACCAACACGACTACACAAAGTTTCCGCCTCTTCCAAGTAATGCGTCGTTAAAATAATCGTATGACCGTCTCGATTTAACTTTTTGATAAACTCCCAAAGCATCTGGCGCAACTCAACATCCACACCAGCCGTAGGCTCATCTAACACGATCACAGGCGGCTTGTGAGCAAGCGCCTGTGCAATGAGTGCGCGTCGCTTCATCCCTCCAGACAACTTACGCATATTAGTATGTGCTTTATCAGCTAAACCAAGCCCCTCTAACACCTCATCAACCCAAGCGTCATTTTCACGACCTAAGCCAAAATAACCAGCTTGAAACCGCAACATTTCGCGGACGTTAAAAAATGGATCAAACACCAACTCTTGAGGCACGACACCTAACAGTTGACGAGCCTGCTGATATTGCTTTTGCACGTCAAACCCCATGACAGAGATACTGCCAGCGGTTGGCGCAATTAAGCCTGCGAGAATATTAATTAATGTGGACTTTCCAGCACCATTAGGTCCAAGTAACGCAAAGAACTCGCCTTGCTCGATGGCAAGGTCAATACCGTTAAGAGCATGAAGTGCACCAAAATTCTTATGCACACCTTGAATGTGAATTGCAGGATGATTCAAAAAATGACTTTCGATTGTCTATTAAAACCTATTTAAGTACTTAACTACAAAAAAGCCTTAACTTTCAAAAGTAATCATAAATATGCACCACTCATATTTAGTGGTCATTTGAAAATACCAGCTTACAAAAACTACTATTTTTCAATGAATAAGGCGGCGCCAAATCATGATGTGTATCTGAATCAAAATGCAGATTCCGACATCTACCTAGACTTAAGCGCTTAGAGGAATGAAATCAGCAACCCCGTAAAGCGTCGCTAAACTACCAAGTCCTTCAGGTAAGCTTTTGAATGTGATTTTATGATGAGAAGCGACTGCTCTGCGTTGCCACTCCATAATCAGACTGATGGCGGCTGTATCTGTATTAGTGACAGCCGAGAAATCAATCTGAAGCGCGTCGTTCATCGGTAACGCGACACTCTCCACGAGCACAGAATTAGCGTTATCGACCAATATCTCGCCAGAGACTAACCATTTATTTTCTTGTGAATCGAAACTAATCATACGCCAGATGCTTTGTTTTTATCCGCAAGTTTCTTATTTAAACTATCAAGGCCATTTTGGCGAATTTCACTACTAAACTGACTACGATAATTAGTCACCAAACTCACACTCTCAATCACAATATCATATACTTTCCAGCCATTTTCAGCCTTCACTAAACTGTAATCAACGGAGATTGGCTGACCGCCCGGCTGTAAAATCTGTGTTTTAACACTCACGTTTTTAGCACCAGCCTCTGCGCGCATAGGTTTATATTCAATCACCTGATCTTTATATTTACCAAGTGCAGTAGCATAGGTACGTAACAACAAAGTACGGAACTCTTTCTGGAAAGCGGCTTGCTGCTCTGGTGTCGCTGATCTCCAGTTTTTACCTAGCACCATGCGACATACACGATCAAAATCAAAATTTGGTAATATTTTCTCTTCAGCTAAGGCAAAAATCTTTTTCTGATCACCAGCCTGAATATCTTTATCGCTCTTGATAGTATTGAGCACATCATCAGCCGTACGCTTCACTAGCTCATCAGCAGAAAGCTCTGCAGCCAAGCTAACATTCACAAACATCGTGGTAATGAAAGCTACGTTCATTACTAATTTCAAAAACATTTTCATTGGAGCCCTTTTATATTTTCGTCAAAATGACCAAATAGTTAAATCAACATCAAGTCTGTTGCTAACCCTGACTAAAACGGTGCATCACCTAATTCGGTTGACTTGCCTTCTTTCGATGCAGCTGGCGAAGTTGCTTCCGCACCTTTATCAGCCTCTGTTTCAGAAGCTTTGCTATACAAGAATTGACTAATCATTTTTTCTAACACAATCGCATCTTGTGTCTGCGTAATCTTATCACCACTCTTTAATACATCGTCCTCACCACCAGCCTCTAAGCCAACATACTGCTCACCTAACAGACCTGCCGTGTAAATGTTGGCAAATGTATCTTTTGGAAACTCATAACGCTTATCTATTTTGATGGTGACGATTGCTTCATATGTTTTAGGATCAAAACCAATTTCAGCAACGCGACCCACCACCACACCAGCACTTTTTACAGGTGCATTAGGTTTCAAGCCACCTATGTTTTCAAAAGCAGCACTTACATGGTAAGTCTCACCTATTGTATTTGAAGTTAAATTACCCACCTTCATGGCAAGACCAAGCAATGCTGCTGCGCCTAAAGCCACAAAAATCCCAACCCATAAATCTATTTTTGTTCTTTCCACTTCACTACCCTCTCAACTATGTTTTTATGGGCTAAACAACCAACATAAAAGACGTTAATACAAAATCTAAACCTAATACCGTTAGTGATGAAATCACTACTGTCCGAGTAGTCGCGTGACTGACTCCCTCTGCGGTTGGTGGTGCATCAAAGCCTTCAAATAAGGCAATCATGGTACAAGCAACACCGAACACCACACTCTTAATCACGCCATTAATAATATCTGCACGCACATCTACATTGGCTTGCATTTGCGACCAAAATGCACCTTCGTCAACACCGATCAAAGGCACAGCAACCAAATAACCACCAAGCACACCCACCATTGAAAATAATGAAGCAAGGATAGGCATGGAAATCACACCTGCCCAAAATCTTGGTGCAACCACTCTTGCAATTGGGTTTACAGCCATCATCTCCATTGCAGATAATTGCTCAGTCGTTTTCATTAAGCCAATTTCAGCGGTGATCGCTGTGCCGGCACGGCCAGCAAATAGTAAGGCTGTTACTACAGGGCCCAACTCTCTCACCAACGCTAAAGCGACAAGCACGCCAATCGCTTCTGATGAGCCATATTTTTGCAAGGTATTATAGCCTTGCAAAGCTAACACCATACCCACAAAGAATGCAGAAACGATGATAATCAATAAAGACATCACACCGGTAAAGTAAATTTCACGCAATGTGAGATGAAAACGTTTAAAACTTTCACCCGAGTAAATAATTGCCAACATAAAAAGCCGGGCACCTGCACCTAAACGCCAGATACGCGCAATCATGCGATGCCCAATACCGCTTAAAAGCCGAGAAATTTTATTAATTATTAGATTGATCATTAAACTAAATCCATTGAACTGCTATTGTGAGCGACATTCTTAACCCAACAACTGGGCGCGATAATCAGGCGCGGCATAATGGAAAGGCACCGGACCATCTTTTTCACCATGAACAAACTGGTGGACAAATGGAAGGGTAGATTGCATTAAATCTTCAGGCGTACCCTCTGCAGTTACTTCACCATTTGCGACAAAGTACACATAATCAGCGATTAAAAAGGTTTCTTTGACATCGTGCGAAACAATGATGGAGGTCGCACCAAGCGCATCGTTCAAGCTACGAATTAAACCACAAATGACACCCATAGAAATAGGATCAAGGCCAGCGAATGGCTCATCATACATAATGATATTTGGATCTAAGGCAACCGCCCTTGCCAATGCCACGCGGCGCGCCATACCGCCAGACAATTCAGCTGGCATAAATTTATGCGCACCACGCAAGCCTACTGCATTAAGTTTTAATAACACCAAGTCTCGTATCATTGACTCAGGTAAATCTGTTAATTCTCGCATCGGAAAAGCAACGTTATCAAACACACTTAAATCGGTAAATAAAGCACCATGCTGAAACAACATGCCCATAGTACGGCGCAATTGATAAATGCCATCACGCGTTTGCTTATGCACCACATGCCCATCCACCCGCACTTCACCTTTAGTAGGCTTAATTTGTCCACCGATCAAACGTAGCAACGTGGTTTTGCCGCTACCGCTACCGCCCATAATGGCCACGACTTTCCTCTTAGGAAAAACCATGTTAATGCCCTTATGCAATAAGCGACCGTTGTACCCAAAGGAAAGATTATCGATTTCTACAATATTTGATGTCATTTAAAGCACAATTTTTCAGTTAGTTTTCTTGCTTTTACTCAAGTTGCCATTTTAGAACAATTAGGATTCTACGCAAGCTTAAATGTCATGTATGTAGCATGGTCAATGCAAATGGTAGTCGTTAATACCAATAAAAAAGCCCGCCAGAGCGGGCTTAAAGTTTGTGTATCTTTAGAATGCCATACACACAATATATTTTGAAGAGTCGAGCAACGTGGGAGTCGTAGCCACATTAGTAACAGCTGTAGAAGCGGTTGTACCATCTACACTAGATGCTGTCATCATAATACCTGTCGCTGTATTACCATCATCCATAGCAGTATCAAGCTCCTTAGCGAACTTGCCTAATATGCCACCAGAACAAACAACATAAGACCCCTTAAGTCCTGTAATTGATGGCGTTGAAGCTGACTGAACACCAACAGGGCCACCCTCAGCATTTGTTGGAGAGTAGGTAGTATCAGTAATTACTGTAGACCCCGTTGCCAACCCAGCCAAGCGTATATGCTGCCAAAAATTCAAAGACTCAACTGTAGCACCAGTTGCATTCCAAGCTCCTTCAATTATACCATTACCATTACCATTATTGGTTGCAGTAACATGCTGAACTGCAGCCTTATCATCACCAGGCAAGGCTCTAAACTTGTCTTGATATGAGTATACATAAACCTGTATATTGCGGAAATCGTTCGCCATATTCTTAACTTTTGCACTATTAATCAGCTCTTGCCCTTTAAGTACGCCGCCAAGCAATAAGCCGATAATTACCAGCACAATTGCTAACTCAATGAGTGTAAAGCCTGCTTGTGTTCTTTTCATTTAATTCCCCGAACTGTGCACAATTGAATGCGCCATTTTAAACATGTAAGTTGAAACACTCAAAGTGTTAATTTTTAGCAAGCAAATAACATACCAGTTACGATTGATTGCACCGCCCACTTATTTGCTTGTATTCTACAAGATATAACATCTATTAAGCACGAATTATTGTCAAAGTTTAGACACTTATGTTCAAATTCTAACAGTATGTTAATTTTGTCAACTTGTGAATGATCCAAAATATGCGCACGCTTTTTCAATTTTACCAATTAGCCCTCAACAACCATGATCGCTTGATGGCGCTCATGATGCTGTCTTTACATGCGCTTTTAATCTGGGGTGGCAACGGTCATTTACAAACCGCATTACTACTATGCCATTACGGCTTCTTTTTGTTATGGCAGCCAGTCATGCGCCAGAGCGATAAGTTATCTTGGAAAATGGTAGGAATTGTACTGATTGGCGCTTACCTCACCACTTTCCTTACCAACTGGTGGGTGACCGCGTTTTGGATTGCAGGTTTATTTTCATTAATAAGCGGTCGCGTGCTTTCGAGCGAGGCTTCGCACTCAAAAGTGCCGAATATTCTTGCCGCTTCATATTTGCTTGCGATTCTTTTACTGTGGGTTGTACCTAAACTGCTTGATGCAAATAATGACTTGCTCGCTGCAGAACTACTCCTTATTTATCTATTACCAATACTTCCGCTCACCATTTTATTTTTATCCGCTAAAAAGAACAGCTCCACATATACGCCCAATATTGACTTCTTTTATACATTACTTATTTTCTTACTGACAATAATTGTCATATTAAGCAGCTTTACGATTGGCATTATTTGGCAAATTCACTATGTAAAACTACTTATTTTTACTGTTTTTGGCCTTGCAACTACACTAATAGCAATTAGTTGGCTTTGGAATCCTAGCGCAACATTCTCAGGCTTGGAACTACTGATGTCGCGCTATCTGTTAAGCATAGGCTTACCGTTTGAGCAGTGGATTAGAAAGATTGCAGCATTTGCTGAAAACGAAACTTCTGCAGAGGGGTTTTTGCAAGCGTCGATGGCTGAGCTAGCAGCTCTAAATTGGGTTAGCGGGGTGTCATGGCACTCTAATAACATTCATCAAGAGATTGGCGAAACCACTCACTTTATTTCCACCTTCAGCTTTCAACAACTTCATTTAACGCTTTATTCGCGTTGGCAATTTACACCTGCAATGTACCTCCATGTACAGCTACTCACGCAGATTTTAGGCGAGTTTTACGAAGCAAAACGTCGTGAAGAAACGATTAGTCAAAACGCTTATATGCAAAGCCTTTATGAAACTGGCTCTCGATTAACGCATGACATTAAGAACATTTTACAATCATTAGGCACGTTGTCTGCCGCTGCGGAGCAGAGCAATCATGCAGATGATGACGCCAGACTAGTTGACCTTATCAAAAAGCAACTTCCGAGATTAAGCCAGCGCCTTTCAAGCACACTGAACAAACTTGAAGAGCCGGGTGTAGAGAAAAAAAATCAGGCTAAAGTTAGCCATTGGTGGAAAAACTTTAAACAACTTAATGCACATTACCAAGTGCAGTTTGATGCACCAACGCACTTACCAAAAACTGACATAGATCCAGATGTATTGGATAGCGTAGTCGATAACTTGATACAAAACGCCCTGGAGAAGGCCAGACTTGAACCTGGGATTAGTATCAATGTCGCATTAATGCCATCCAGTCACTTTTGCATTGAAGTCACCGATACTGGCTCAGCCATACCTAGCGAGATTGCTGGTAAGCTTTTCAAATCCCATGTCAGCTCAAAAAGTGGCTTAGGTGTTGGGTTGTATCACGCTGCGCAGCAAGCTGAAAACGCAGGCTATTTATTAAGCCTGATGGACAATGATGATGGTGAGGTAAGATTTAGACTGGAGAAAACAACAGAACAAGCATCTACTGTAGCGAATGATTGATGAGGTTAATAAAGATAAAGCATTGTAATTAATCACAATGCTTTATCTTTTAACGAATGGTAGCTGTATTAAACCAACAGAAGAGACTCTAAGCTAGAGCGTGCCATATGAGTGCAAACCACTCAGGAACATATTCACACCTAAGAATGCGAAAGTCGTAATAATCAAACCAATCAATGACCACCAAGCTAACAACGGGCCACGCAACCCTTTAACCATACGCAAATGTAGCCAGGCCGCGTAATTCAGCCAGACGATCAACGCCCAAGTTTCTTTAGGGTCCCAGCTCCAATAACCACCCCAAGCCTCAGCTGCCCACATTGCACCCAAAATGGTTGCAATCGTGAAAAACGCAAATCCGACCGCAATTGATTTGTACATCAAATCATCTAGCACTTCTAGGCTAGGCAAACGAGAAGTAAGCACACCTTTGCTAGAGAGCAGGTAGGCCAACGCGACCATTGCAGCAAGTGAAAACGCGCCATATCCTACGAAATTAGCTGGGACATGAATTTTCATCCAGTAACTTTGTAACGCTGGCACCAGCGGCTGAATATTATGTGCCTCACGATCAAAGGTATACCACAAGATAAAACCAACCGCGGCATTAATGACCAATAGCACAAACCCACCTAGCTGCTTAGTATTTAGCTTTTGCTCGTAATGCAAATACAACAAAGCGGTAATGAGACAGAACAACACAAAAACTTCATACAAATTACTCACTGGAATATGGCCGACATCTACGCCAATAAGATAAGACTCATACCAGCGCACCATCAAACCAACGAAACCGAACAGCACCGCTACCCATGTTAAAGCTGAAGCCACATTCGCGCTAAAAGCACTGCGCTTATATAGCGCAAACCAATACGTCACCATTGCAAGCACAAATAAAACATTCATCCACATAATGGCAGACTGGCTTGAAATTAAAAATTTAAGGAAAAATACTTCCGTTGCGCGCGTCTGATCCCCTTGATATAAGGCGATGGAGGCAAGACTGATGACCCCTACACCTATCACCAATTTACCCAGCGACTTCCACTGCCATCCTAAGTAACTAAATAGCAGTGCAGCACCAAATAAGAAAGTAACCTCATATGCATCCATATAATGTGCATATTTAATAAAGGCAAATATTGAACCTGCCAGAACAATTAAGGCATAAAGCCAATCTTGCCAATTTAACCTTTGTAACAATGTTTTTTGTTGATAATTCAATGTATTGTTCATTTCTATATCCTTAGCTAACAATGCCAGCAAGTTGTTCTCGGTACAAACTAAACTCTTTTTCAAAATCCAGATTCTTACGATTTGAAGCCATTGCAAAATGCACCTCATTGGCACTTGGCTTGAGGTACAACCAAATTCTTCTTTCTCGGATATACATCATGGAAAAAATACCCAATACCAAAATCACCGAGCCTAAATAAACCCACTTCTGCCCTGGTGACTTAGTTAACTGCAAACCACTTGCTTCTTTATGTTCGAACTGGTTAAGCTGCAAATAATAGGGTGCCCCATAAAAGAACATATCACTAAATGCATTAAGACTATCACGCATCAACGCTTCTGTTTCAGGCGTATTTTTAAGCAGAGGTTTATTGCTCAATTCCAAACCCATGTTATAAGCTTCATAAGCTGCGATATTCACCATCTTAATATAAGTTGTTGCTGAGGCTTCACGCTCTTTTTCAGGCACACTTTGCTCAATGACTTTAGCAACCTCACTATAACCACCCTGCGCAAAGATTGTTAGCAAACGCACTAAGCTTAACTCAAACTGTTTTTTGACTTCAGGATTATCACTAACACCTAATGATTTTTTGGCGATGCGCTTCGCTACTTCCTGATATTTAGACTGGTCTAGCATCACCGCCCTAAAACCCATAAAGCCATTGATACTGAGATCTTCATCGGCAGGGATTCTTAAATAACGAAAATCTTCCTGCACTGTTTCACGCATACCAGACAAGAAATAAAACTTGCCGTCAATTTGCATCGGCTGCATATAGGTAACGTACTCAATCGCCTGACCACGGCTATCGCGTAGTTTATATGTCACATTAGGTCCTACGTTATGCGGCTTACCCTTACCGTCAGGTGACATATTAATAATATTAAACTTACGGAAGTCATTATATTCAACACGCAAAAGGTCATCGCCCTCACCTAATGTACCCTCATCAAAAATTGCACCAGTCAACTCACGTGATTTATCGCTTGGAGAAAACAGGTCCCACACATTGAATTTAAGACCAGTTCCGCCATCTTGGAAGTCTGATTGATAAATCGCGATGCCTTTGTAGGTTAATGGATGATTAACGCTGATTGTTTTAGTGATTGGCTCTTTTAACTCTGGGTCAAAAATCACCAAGTCACTCTCAAATGACTTTGGCTGACCTGTGGCATAATGTTCTATACGAAAATCTTTCAAACCCACAGCGAATGGTAGCTCTTGAACCAAGTATCCATCGCGCACGCGTAAAAAAGCCACATTGTGCGTTGCACCCTCTGACAAGGTCATATTGCCACGGAACGAAGGATTACTGACAGACATACGACTTTCTGGCGGCACTTTTGAAACCGGCAGATCTAAGGTTTCGATACGTTTATAACCCAACATTTCCTGCACTTTAAACGGCAAGTTCCCATCCAATAAACCGCCAAACAAAATCACCACCATCGCCACATGGGTGAATATATAACCCCAGCGCTGATGAGTACCCGCTTTAGCAGCAATCAACTCACTGCCATCTTCTTGTGCTTTGATTTTATATTTAAAACCTTTTGCATTTAAAAAATGTAAAAGATTTTGCTTAGTAGCAGCATAATCCGCAGTTAAATTAAACGTAGCTTGATGACTAAAAGCGCGCAGTGATTTTTCAGTAGCATGATCTTTAAATGTGCGCCATTCTTTGAGCATTGCAGGTGTGTTTCGATAAATACACAAGCTGGTAGATATTACCAAAAACAACAGAATCACTAAAAACCAAACACTATGATAAACATCATACAAGCCAAGATATTCAAACATAGCGAACCAAAACTGCCCAAATTTTACAATGTAGTTCTCATATGGCTCATTTTGCTTAAGCACAGTACCAATAACAGAAGCAACACCTAGAACACTCAGCAAACTCACAGCAAAACGCATAGAGCTAAGCAAATCTAAGAAGTTTTTAGTAAATGATAATTTAGGATTCAAAATACGGCACTCTTAGGGTAAATTTAGGTTAATGCTCGTGGACGCTATTGTAACTTATGACTTTAGCTGAGCAGTGATAGTTGCTAACCTTAACAAAAAAGGAGGTTTTCCCAGACATTTAGCGTTAAAAAAGGGCAGCATTGCCACCCTTTTTTAATTTACACTAACTTAACGTAAACCTTGAATATAATCTGCTACAGCAGCCATTTCTGCATCAGACATCTTAGCTGCAATTGCCATCATCATTGGCGCATTTGCACGCTCACCTGAACGGAAAGCTTTCAATTGTGCAAGTGTGTAATCAGCATGCTGACCGCTTAAGCGTGGAAACTGTTTTGGTAAACCTGCACCATTTGGACTGTGACATGCCGCACATGCTGGCACATTAGTCGCTGCATTGCCTGCACGGTAGATTTTTTCACCTACAGAACCGACACCATTTGATTTTGCTTTGGCTAATGTAGTTGGTTTAGCCGCAAAATAAGCCGCTAACTCTTTCATTTCAACATCAGTCAATCCAGCAGCCATGCCTGACATAACAGCGTTCGCACGCTTACCAGATTTAAACTCCATTAATTGCTTCTCTAAATACTCTGGGTGCTGACCTGCCAATTTAGGATTAAGGCTAATCGCGCTATTTCCATCTGCTGCGTGGCATGCGGCACAGACATTGTTTACTGTTTGCTGTGCAGATTTTGTCGCAGAATCTTCTGCCTGTGCATTAATAGAAATCCCCAACATTAAACCAGATATTAACCAAGCTAGATGACGAAATTGCATTACCGCTCCTAAATCTAAATTATTCAACCAATTAACGCGCTATTTTAGCGAAAAACAACTATTCGTGATAGCATTTTTCACCATTACATCAATTCCTTTAATAATTCAAAAAAACTGTCACTATCTGTCATGCAAAATTCATGACATCGATTTGAAAAACATATTGAATTACACAGGGAGTTTGCTTTACCAAAATCAGGATCAATATGCCTTTATTTCAAAATGCCGCTTTCTTTATCTCCGCCCACCACCTGCGTGATTTACCGCCAGCCAGTGGTATTGAAGTTGCCTTTGCTGGCCGTTCAAATGCAGGAAAATCTAGCGCACTTAACACGTTGGCTAACCACAACCGCTTGGCATTTGTCAGTAAACAACCTGGGCGTACTCAGCTTATCAACTTTTTCACACTAGGCAACGATAGACACCTTGTAGATTTACCCGGCTATGGCTACGCTAAAGTACCTGAAGCAATGCGCGCGCACTGGCAAAACGTGTTGGCACGCTACTTGGGTGAGCGTACTAGCTTAGGAGGCTTAGTGTTAGTGATGGATAGTCGTCATCCACTCACTCCACTGGACCGTCAAATGCTCGATTGGTTCTGTCCTAGCGGCAAACCTGTCCACGTTTTACTGACAAAATCAGATAAGTTATCACGCGGGGAAGCCTCTTTGACGCTAAACCGAGTGCGCAAGGAGTTGATAGAAACGTGGGGCAATCACTATCACAGCGAGTGCACGATTCAATTATTTTCTAGCTTAAAGAAGCAAGGCGTAGAAGAAGCTGAGAAAGTGATTGGTAAGTGGTTATTTGCTGAAGAAGAGGACGACGACAACAACGCGACAACTGAGACTATTTAATCTATAGATTAAATAGTCTTCAAATACCCTGACTCACTTTACAACCTAGCAGGCCAACCACTTAAGTCAGTCAAGGTAGAGCAGTTATTTACGCGTAAACACCATATCCCACACACCATGACCAAGCTTCAGTCCACGATTCTCAAACTTGGTAAGCGGACGATAACTCGGCTTGACGGCATAATCTTTTGCCGTGTTTTCCAATTGCGCTTCTGCGTTGAGTACTTCTAACACCCATTCTGCATATTCTTGCCAATCCGTTGCCACATGTAGATAGCCACCCGCCTTTAGCTTAGTGCATAACAAATTGACAAACTCAGCCTGAATCAACCGGCGTTTGTGATGGCGTTTTTTATGCCAAGGATCAGGGAAAAAGATATGCACGCCATCCAAACTCGCATCCGCCACCATGTGATGTAACACTTCAACCACATCATGCTGAATCACACGAATGTTTGTTAGCGCATTTTCCTGAATCAGTTTAAGCAGTGCGCCTACACCTGGGGTATGCACCTCGGCCGCTAAAAAATCACAATCAGGTAGCACTTGAGCGATTTTGGCGGTCGTCTCACCCATACCAAAACCAATCTCAAGAATCTTTTTACTATCTACTCGATTAAATACTGTATTTAGATCTAATAATTCAGGTGTGTAATTCACCCCAAATTGTGGAAGACCTGTTTCTAATGCACGCGCCTGACCTTTAGTTAAACGCCCCTGGCGTAACACGAAACTGCGAATACGGCGCTGACTTAGCGCTTCGGTTTCATTTTCAACTTGTTCTGTTTGATTTAATGTATTCATAAGCCCGAATTATACTTCAGGTACAACAACTCGTCAGTGACAACAACTCGTCAAGCACAACAATTCAGCACGGCCATATTACTGACATGATTATTTTTAAAGCGTGTGTGACTTATCACCAGACGAAAAACCGATTAACGCTTGATTTAGTCCTTTACCTAAGGCGATTACTTTAAATAAATCTCCCATTTCCGCAGGAGACAATAACTTTTGTGCAGCAGCGGCCAGCGGTGCATAGCGCGCCATATCATGAGGAGAAACTTGACTCATGATCTCTAAAATTCCGCAGTTCATTAAAAATTGTGCTTGTGAACAAAAGCCCATCAATTCAAGACCATTGTGCTCACCAGCATCAGCAACACTAGTAAAGTCCACATGCGCAGTAATATCCTGCAAACCAACATAAATCAACGGATCAACGTGCGCGTAATGCTGGTAATGACACATCAATGTCCCTAGATTGCGTTGCGGATGATAATACTCACGCGCAGAAAAACCATAATCAACCATCATGATGACGCCATGCTTTAACGAACTACCCAAGCTACTAACAAGGCCAATCGCCGCAGGGCTGATTTCAGTCAGATAATCATCTGGCAACTCATGTGCATTCGCTAAATCAAAAATCTCACCAGAAGCTAATGGCTGATCTTGCCAATAAAAATTGCCGTTAAACGATACACCTCGTTCATACAATAATTGTGAATCAGCAGGGGTTGGCTTGTATACCAAATGTACGGGAACAGCATCCAGCACTTCATTGCCCAACATAACACCAACGAAATCGGCTGGCAAGGTATCCAGCCAAACAACTCGCTCAAACAATGCTTCAGGAAGACTTTTCTGCATCGTTTCAAGCTGAACCTGGCGCAAGTAAGCACTAACTTCAAGGATGTAATAATGAGACGGCAGTTGGTTAAGTGCCTGTAAGCTTAGCAACAAATCAACGGCGAGCTTACCAGAACCTGCACCTAGCTCAAGCACATCTCCCTGCGTTTCAATTAACACCTGTGCCACTTGGTTAGCAAACGCTTGTGCAAACAAAGGCGAAATTTCAGGTGCGGTGACAAAATCTCCGCCTACACCGAACTTTTTAGCGCCGCCGCTGTAATAACCTAGGCTAGGTGTGTAAAGCGCCATCTGCATAAAGTCGGCAAATGATAGCCAACCGCCATGCTGACTGATTCTATCTTGAATTAACAATGCAAGCTGTTGACTATGCGCTTGCGCATCAGCGTTAGGAATAGGTAATGAACTCATAAGCCATTATAATATTTTAGAAGAAAGAAATGAGTAAACTGTGGATACAAACAAAGATAAAGTTATTTTAATCACGGGCGGTGCCAAGCGCGTTGGTGCATCCATGTGCCGTGAACTGCATAAGCATGGTGCCAGGCTAATGATTCATTACAACACCAGCATATCAGAGGCTCGCGCGCTTCAAGCAGAACTGAATTTACTACGCGCAAATTCAGTCGCTATTATCCAAGGTGATTTGCTTAACAATAACGTATTACCTACGCTGGTAAGTGAAACTGTGAATCAGTTTGGTAAATTAGACGTGCTCATCAATAATGCATCAACTTACTACCCAACAGACTTAGGGCAAATTAACGAAGAAAATTGGCAAGACTTAATCGGTAGCAATTTAAAAGCACCTGTATTTCTAGCACAAGCGGCAGCACCTGAGTTGCGTAAAAACCACGGCTGCATTATTAATATCACTGATATGCATATTGAACGCCCGAAAAAAGGCTATATTATTTACAGCGTGGCAAAGGCTGGCTTAGTAACACTCACCAAATCACTCGCACATGAGCTTAGCCCAGAAGTGAGAGTCAATGCTGTAGCGCCAGGTCCTGTACAATGGCCTGAAAGCAACCCACAATTTGATGAAGTCTATCGCCAACGCGTCATCAACCAAACATTACTCAAACGCGTAGGTGAGGCTGAAGACGTTGCCAAAGCAGTTAAGTTCTTAATTTACGACGCACCATTTATTACAGGTCACGTATTAGCAGTTGACGGCGGCCGCTCTTTAAACCTGTAACGGCACTTAACCAACACCCCATCAAACATGATGCCAACTTGTAATATATTTTAGATTTAAAAGACTATGATTAAACACCTACCAGACAACCATTCGAACAATTTCATCAAACTACGCAATAGTTTGATTAGCGCCACAGGCAAAGCCATTGGCGACTACAACATGATTGAAGAAGGCGACACCGTGCTGGTATGTATGAGCGGCGGCAAAGACTCTCATGCCATGCTGATGATTCTGCTTGCATTGCAAGAGCGCGCTCCTATCAACTTTAAACTGATTGCGATGAATCTTGATCAAAAGCAACCGGGTTTCCCCGCAGATATATTACCTGCCTATTTTGAAAAATTAGGGATTGATTACAGGATTGTAGAAGCAGACACTTATTCAATCGTTAAAGAGAAAATTCCAGAAGGCAAAACCACATGCTCGCTGTGTTCACGCCTGCGTCGTGGTGTCATCTATACCACCGCTAAAGAATTAGGCGCAAATAAAATCGCACTGGGCCACCACCGTGATGATATTGTTGAAACCTTATTCCTGAATTTATTCTTTGGCGCAAAAATGAAAGCCATGCCGCCAAAACTAGCCACCAATGACAAACAAAATATTGTGATTCGTCCGTTAGCTTATTGCAGTGAAAAAGACATTGCCAGCTACGCGCGTCAAATGGAGTTTCCAATTATCCCTTGCGATTTATGCGGTAGCCAAGAGAATCTACAGCGTCAAAAAGTGAAAGACATGCTACAAAACTGGGAGCATGAGCAACCTGGGCGGATTAATAATATTTTCCGCGCCATCACCAATGTAGAACCATCGCATTTAGCTGATACTAATTTATATGACTTCAAAAATCTCAGCCAAGCTAAGGCGGATGATGAGGATCCCTTATTTGGTGACATTGCCAATGAAGGCGCTGCATTGAGCTTAGCCAACACCGAAGGCAGCAAAATTGAGTTTATTCGCAACAAATAAGGTAACAGGCAAAATTTTTCACACTATATCGCTTAAGTTGTTGTATTTTAGGCAATGTCCTTGTTATCATCCAAAATGTTAGAAAAGCAAACTCCTTAATATTAGGCATTCATGTCCAAACTACTTATTGTTGAATCTCCATCTAAAGCAAAAACGCTCAAGAAATATCTCGGGAGCGATTTTGAGGTGCTTGCCTCTTATGGACATGTTCGTGATTTAATTCCTAAAAATGGCGCGGTAGATACCGAAAACCAATTCGCCATGAAGTACGACATCATTGAGCGGAACAGTAAGCATGTGGACGCGATTGCAAAAGCCGTTAAAAGTGCCGATAGCATTTACCTAGCAACCGACCCGGACCGTGAAGGTGAAGCTATTTCCTGGCACATTGCCGAGATTTTAAAATCTAAGAATCTCCTCAAAAACAAACTCATGAAACGTGTCGTGTTTCATGAAATTACCAAAGGTGCTGTAGAACACGCGATTGCCGAGCCACGCGACATCTCCATGCCAATGGTCAATGCACAACAAGCACGCCGTGCGCTAGATTACCTTGTTGGTTTTAATTTATCGCCATTACTGTGGAAAAAAATCCGTCGCGGGCTATCAGCTGGCCGCGTGCAGAGTCCAGCCTTACGCCTAATTGTTGAGCGCGAGTTAGAAATTGAAGCGTTTAAATCACAAGAATATTGGTCTATCCATTTAGATGCATTAAAACATCAACATGGTTTTAAAGCTAAACTGGTACAACTCAACAATCAAAAAGTAGAGCAATTCACGGTCATTAACCATGACCAGCAATCTGACATTGTAGGTAAACTACTTCTAGCAAGTGCGGGCAAAACCACAGTGTCTCGGGTTGAAAAGAAACAACGTAGCCGTAGCCCTGCTGCGCCGTTTACCACCTCAACTCTACAACAAGAAGCGGTCCGTAAATTGGGGTTCACCACCTCACGTGCGATGCGTGTGGCACAACAACTATACGAAGGTGTTGATGTAGGTAGTGGCACCGTAGGCTTAATCACTTACATGCGTACTGACTCATTTAGCTTGGCTGCTGAAGCTGTCATGCAGATTCGTGACTACGTTAAAAAGAATTTTGACGCCGATTACTTACCAAAATCACCCGTCATGTACAAAACCAAGTCTAAAAGTGCACAAGAAGCGCATGAGGCGATTCGGCCTACGGACATCTCACGTACACCAGCCAGCGTTCGCCAATACTTAAACGACGAACAATTCAAGCTGTATGAAATGATTTGGAAACGTGCACTTGCTTGTCAAATGGCACCCGCTAAATTTGATGCAGTCAGCGTAGATTTAAGCGTGGGCAGCGATGCAAACTTGTTCCGTGCAACAGGTCAAACACTTGTATTTCCTGGCTTTATTGCGGTATACATGGAAGGCTCAGACGACGAAGAGGAAGAAGATGAAAGCAAATTGCCTCATCTCGAAACAGGTGAGGTACTAACAGTTGAGAAGATTTATGGCGACCAACACTTTACCGAACCACCTCCACGCTACTCAGAAGCTAGCTTAGTGAAAGTGCTAGAAGAGTACGGCATAGGCCGCCCTTCTACCTATGCGAGCATTATTAGCACCCTGCAAGACCGCGAATATGTATTGCTGGATAAAAAACGCTTCACACCAACAGACGTTGGCCGCGTTGTAAACAAATTCTTAACAGAACATTTCACCAAATATGTGGACTACGACTTTACAGCGAATCTTGAAAACGCGCTGGATAGCGTGGCCGAGGGGGAGCGCGAGTGGATTCCACTCATGGATGAGTTCTGGAAAGATTTCAACCAGCAAATTCACGACAAAGCGGATGTTGATCGCCCAGGCAATGAACTGATTGATGAAGCGTGCCCGAAATGTGGAAAGCCCCTACAAAAACAACTAAGCAGATTTGGTAGCTTTATCGGATGTACAGGTTATAACGACACACCAAAATGTGACTACAAACGTAGCATCGACGGCACAGCAAACGCAGGTCCAGATCCAGTAGCAATTGGTGTAGACGCAGCGACAAGCAAAGAAATCTACTTGATGAATGGCCCTTATGGTCCATACCTACAAGTAGGCCTTGCTATAGAAGGCGAGAAAAAGAAACCAAAACGGGTGAGCATTCCAAAAGAAATATCGCTAGCGGATCTCAACCTAGACACAGCAAACATGTTGCTATCTTTACCACGCGACCTAGGCTTACACCCAGACACTAACAAAAAGATTATTGCCAATATTGGGCGTTTTGGTCCTTACATCAATCACGATGCAAAATTTAAATCAATCCCTAAAAACCTTAGTGTATTTAGTATTGATTTAGACGGTGCAGTAGCCCTATTAGCACAAGCGAACACTGGCCCTGCACCACTTTGCTCACTTGGTAGTCATCCAACTGAAGATGGTCAAATTGAAGTATTTGCGGGACGCTACGGTCCTTATGTGCAACATGGAAAGATTCGTGCAACCCTACCAAAAAGCATAGAGCCTGAATCTCTAACAATGGAAGAGGCGCTAGAACTATTGAGCGCAAAAGCAGCGAAAGAAACACCTGCGAAGAAATCAACTGTAAAAAAAGCTACCGTCAAGAAAACAACAGCTACAAAACCAGTGGCGGAGAAAAAGGCAAGCTCAGCCAAAGCTAAACCTGCAACAAAGAAAGCAGCACCCAAGAAAACTACAGCGAAAAAAACCAGCACTTAAAAAATACCATCTAATATGCAGTCCTGCATTGAGACAGCAACATCGATTGATTAGACAAATAAAAAAGCGGTTTTAAAACCGCTTTTTTATTTAATTCATACAATGCCTCAAGTACCTCAATACCGTTTTACTCAAATACTAAGGTTCAAACGTTTCTCTTTCCATTTCTTGGACTGAGATATGGCGAACGTCTTTACCCTTCACCATATACACGACGTATTCAGCAATATTCTTAGCATGATCACCGATACGCTCAATTGCTTTAGCAACAAACAACACTTCAAGCGACATAGAAATCGTACGTGGGTCTTCTAACATAAAGGTAATCAACTGACGCATCGCAGAGCGAAAGTGCTCATCCACTTGCTCATCTTGTCTTGCTACTTCTACAGTTTTGCTCACATCCAATCGAGCAAAGCCATCTAGCGCTGTGCGCAACATCTCTCGAACCAATGCCACCATCGATTTAATTTCATTAAAGCGTGGCTTGTACATGCGATCTTCATCAAAAATCTTTTGTGCAGTACGGGCGATTTTAGTTGCTTCATCACCGATACGCTCAAGATCCGTGATGGTTTTCACCATCATCATCACCATGCGCAAATCACCTGCAGCAGGCTGGCGGCGCGCGATAATCTGGCTACACCCCTCGTCGATCTGCACTTCGAGTGCATTAACAAGATGATCGTTACCCATCACTTCTTTAGCTAGATTTGAGTCTAGCTTCACCAAGGCTTCAAGTGCTTGTACGATTTGCTGCTCAACTAAGCCGCCCATCTCAAGCACTTTGCCTCGTAAAGCCTCTAACTCTGCGTCATATTGCTTAAAGGTATGTTCAGAATGCATTTTTTAATTTCCAATATCTGCTAATCAACACAGTCTAACTAGACAATATGACAAAATTATTACAATTCAATGATTAACGCTTTATTTCTGATAGGTTTTTACACCTTCAGCAGTTGCAAGCAACAATACATTAGCTGGACGAGCAGCAAATAGACCGTTAGTCACCACACCCACGATTTGATTGATTTTCGCTTCCATCGCAACCGGATCAGTAATCGTTAAGCCATGTACATCAAGAATTAAGTTGCCGTTGTCAGTTGTAAAGTCGCGTAATTGCGGCTGACCACCTAGTTTCACTAACTCGCGTGCAACGTGGCTTTTTGCCATTGGCAACACTTCTACAGGCAATGGGAATTTACCTAACACTGGTACATATTTAGTCTCGTCACAGATACAAATAAACTTTTTCGCAACAGCAGCAACAATCTTCTCACGAGTTAAAGCGCCACCACCACCTTTTAGCATATGCATGTGTTCTGTAATCTCATCAGCACCGTCTACATAAATCTCTAAATCATCTACAGAGTTCAAGTCAAATACTTCAATACCATGGCCGCGTAAGCGTTGTGCAGTTGCTTCAGAGCTCGCTACCGCACCGTCAATTTTATGTTTCACTTTTGCCAACTCTTCAATAAAAAAGTTAGCTGTTGAGCCGGTACCTACACCAATGATGCCATTTTTTACATACTCCACTGCCGCTTTTGCTACTTGCTGCTTTAATTCGTCTTGTGTAAACGCCATTTACTTAATTCCTTATAAATTCTTTATAATGTCAATCAAACCATAACTATACACCGCTACTTACTAATACAAAATAACGCATGCCTACTAACTATCTAGAAAAAATCAGAAACTCTCGCGTTTACGACGTGGCTAAAAACACGCCATTGGACTTTCAGCCAAACTTATCTGCACGTATTCACAACCGCGTACTACTCAAACGTGAGGATATGCAGCCGGTGTTTTCCTTTAAGCTTCGTGGCGCCTACAACAAAATGGCAAATCTGCCAAAAACAGCACTAGACTCTGGCGTGATTGCTGCCAGTGCAGGAAACCATGCACAAGGGGTAGCACTATCAGCGCAAAAGCTAGGTTGCCGCGCTGTAATTGTGATGCCTACAACTACGCCACTCATTAAGATTAATGCTGTAAAAAGCCGCGGCGCTGAAGTAGTGTTGTTTGGTGACAGCTATTCAGATGCCTATGTACACGCACTAGAGTTAGAAAAATCTGAAAACCTGACATTCGTGCACCCTTATGATGACCCTGATGTGATTGCTGGTCAGGGCACGATTGCGATGGAAATTTTAGATGCACACCCAGAACCAATCGAAGCAATTTTTTGCTGTGTCGGTGGAGGAGGTTTATTAGCTGGTATTGCAGCCTATGTCAAAGCGGTTCGTCCAGAGATTAAGATCATCGGCGTGGAAGCGCGTGATGCGGAAGCGATGACCGAATCCTTACATAAAGGTCACCGCGTCATGCTGGATCAAGTCGGCTTATTTGCTGACGGCGCAGCAGTCAAACAAGTGGGTGAACATACATTTGCGCTTTGCCAACAATATGTTGATGAAATGATTGTGGTTGATAACGACGCTATTTGCGCAGCTATTAAAGATGTGTTTGAAGATACACGCAGCATTTTAGAGCCAGCTGGTGCGCTAGCTACGGCCGGACTCAAAGCCTATGCCGCACGAGAAAAACTGGAAGGTAAAACACTCATTGGCATTGCTTCTGGTGCCAATATGAACTTTGACCGCCTACGCTTTATTGCTGAGCGTGCTGAACTGGGTGAAAAACGTGAGGCAGTACTAGCTGTGACCATTCCTGAAAAGCCAGGTGCATTTAAAGCTTTTTGTCATTTACTTGGTAACCGCAATATTACAGAGTTTAACTATCGCTACTCTGACCAGAAAGAAGCACACATTTTTGTTGGTGTGGCAGTAAACGATCCGACAGAATCAGCGCAACTAGTAAAAGACTTAGAAGCAAAAGGCCTTCCCGCGCTTGATTTGTCAGAAAATGAAGTAGCTAAGTTACACTTACGTCACTTAGTTGGTGGCCATGCCCCTCAAGCAGAAAACGAAGTTGTGTTCAGATTCGAGTTTCCTGAAAAACCTGGCGCACTCATGAAGTTTTTAGACACCATGGGGCACGATTGGAACATTAGTCTGTTTCATTACCGCAACCATGGAGCAGATTTTGGTCGTGTATTAGTCGGAATGCAGGTACCGCCAAATGAACTATCTGAGTTTTCTGATTTCCTAAATAATCTAGGCTATCCGTACTGGGATGAAACGCAAAACCCTGCTTACAAATTGTTTTTAGGCTAATTACGCTATCAATACCATAGCAAGGAAAATTGGTTATTATCAGCCAGAACTGTTGGCTGATAATAACCAATTCGTTACTTCTCAGCATTTAACCTTTTGTTTTTAATTGATTATACTTATTAGTATAGTTCTTGCTTGCTTTATACAATTAAGGTCTTACTTAATAAAAAGACCCACATGTCATTGTCAGAAATCAATTTGGAGAGAGCGTATGAAATTTACACCTACATTTAGCAAAACGCGCATTAGTTTGGTTCTAGTATCGCTAATCGCAGGAATTAATGGTTGTAGCAAAGAACCAGCAACCGAAACACAAGCCATTACAGAGGAAAAATCTCCTGCTAGTAGCGTTGCCTATGTAACACGTCAAGACGCAGGTGTGAGTGTGATTGACCTTGCCACCATGCAAGTGATTAAAGAATTTGATGTGAAAGCGGTATCTCCACGCGGCCTCGGTGTGACTGATGATGGGAAAAAACTGATTGTAGCAACACGAGAAAATGAAAGCATTTCAGTGATTGATACGGCCACAGGTGAAGTTTTACAACAAATTGCCGTGGGTAAAAATCCTGAGTTTGTTCGCATCAGCGGCAACTATGCATTCATTTCATCCGAACCCAGTGCAGTGGGTGGCCCACCACCAAAACCAGGTGAGAAACCAGCTGAGGAAGAGGATGACGACGAGGACGCAGAACCTGCAAGAATTGCGGTCGTAGATCTAGCGCAAGGCAAAAAAATCCGCGATATCGTTGGTGGCCCAGAAACTGAAGGGATTGAGTTTTCAGCTGACGGAAAAAATCTTGTGATCACCAATGAAGCTGACAACACGGTTACTGTGCATAATATTGAAGATGGTAGCTTGGTTAAAACCATTCACACGCATGAGCACGGTGACCGCCCACGCGGTATCAAAGTATCACCTGATGGTAACACTTACCTCGCAACATTAGAGTACGGCAACAAATTCATGGTACTAGATAAAGACTTTAATTTTGTGCGGACTGTTGATACAGGCGAGACTCCTTACGGGATTGCATACGATACAAAAGGAGAACGTATTTTTGTCGCCACCAACAAACAAAAAGCATTACAAGTCTTTGACGCAAAAACTTACGAAAAATTAAAAGATATTCCAACTGGCAATCGTTGCTGGCACTTTACTTTTACACCCGACGATAAACAAATCTTGTTAGCTTGCGGTAAATCGGATGCCGTTTTCGTGATTGATGCGGAGAAGCTGGAAGTGACTAAACAGATTGAGGTAAAAGATATGCCTTGGGGCATCGTGACTTATCCAAAATCAATGGGTAGCCTCGATAAAAAATAAAGATGGCAATTACGTTGCTAACTAGCTTAGTGACGTAAAAAAAAATATTACTCCAGAAAAGCTCCTATTACGATAGGAGCTTTTTTATTTAAGCTTATCGATAATAAAAGCCCAGTCTCTTGGGTCTACAGGTGTAATTGATAAACGATTACCACGCTGTAAAATACGCAAATTTTCTAACTCTGGTATATCTCGCATTTCTTTCAAACTTAACAAGCGCGTCTTACGCACCAACTTCACATCCACATTAAACCAACGTGGGGTCTCTGGTGTGGCTTTGGGATCAAAGTACTTATGGCCTTCTATAAACTGCAAGCGATCAGGGTAAGCCTGTGTGGCAACTTCCGCAATCCCAGCGATACCTGGCTCATCACAATTTGAGTGATAAAACAAAACACCATCCCCTACCTGCATCTGGTCGCGCATAAAATTACGCGCCTGATAATTGCGCACACCGTACCAATCTACGGTTTGATTCTCGAAGCCAGCTAGATCGTCAATTGAAACATCAGATGGCTCGGACTTCATTAACCAATATCGCATTACGTTTTCCTGTTAAAAATGATTGACTATGATAATCTATATCCAATCCAATTTAATAAATCTTATGATGACAAAACCACAACAAAAAAACGTAATTGGTACCGCATTACAAACTTGTAGCTTGGATCCAATCACAGGCTTCACACGCTCAGGCTGCTGCGAAACGGGCATTGACGACCTTGGTAGCCACACCGTATGTGCACAAATGACTGAAGAGTTCTTAGCATTTTCAGTATCCAGGGGGAATGACTTAAGCACTCCACGCCCTGAATATGGCTTTGTGGGCCTAACAGCTGGGGACCGCTGGTGTTTATGTGCAAGCCGCTGGCTGGAAGCATCAGAGGCTGGATTTGCACCACCGGTGATTCTAGAGGCTTGTCACGAAAAATGCTTGGAGATTGTTAGCCTAGCGGATTTGAAATATCACGCATTAAGATAATATGGAATGAAGTGCGGCCAGACTACATTCACCCATAAGGATGATGGGAGTTCTCCACGGACATAGCCTAAGCCAGCATCCTGAACCAAAAAGGCTCAAGTGGTAACAGCCTAGAGTGCATTAGGTACACCCGCCACAAGTGCTCTAAGAGCACCCATTAGGGCGCGCACACAACAACTCGAATGACTAAAACCGATGCTATAAACTAGTTCAAGGAATTATTAGCCTAAACCACGCCGCAGAGAACAAACTGTATAACCTGACGTTTTATACTTAACGATAAAACGATTGAATTGATTCTACTCTACTTACAAAAAAATTCTATTACCAATTTAAATATATTATTTTTATATATTGTTACTTGTCACAAGCTTGATCGATTTGATCTTGCATCATTAAGATTCTACGTTTGATATCACCTATATTCACTTCGCCGCTTTTACTATTGAGCAACTCATACGATAAGTTAAGTGCGGTCATAATAGCAATACGCTCAACTCCAATGACCTTACCGCTATCTCGGATATCACGCATTTTCTTATCTAAATAATTAACCGCATTAAGTAACCCTGGACGCTCCTCATCCGTACACGATACGGTAAAGTCACGTCCCATGATATTGACATCAACGCCTTTAATTTCACTCATTAGCTTTTACTCAACAATCATCATTTATTGAAACTCAAGGCAGGGTTTGCATTAATGCTTCGATGCGCTCACTAGCTTTTGCCATATTTGCTTTTAGCAATGCTGTGTCAGATTCCATCGCACCGAGATCAAGGCGTAGACGCGCATTTTCATCACGCAACTCGTTATAGCGTGCGATTAATTGCAACAGTTTTTGTTCCAGTGCGGTTAAGTCTGCGTCCATACACTCACTATAATTGAAAAAAATGATTGTAGTCAATAGTTAACAGTGATTTTTAAAAGTATTACAACACATTAAGAAAAAATTTATTATCCATAATTAACTTTATGGAATTTTTAGGCGCTATAATTGTCGCTGTTGATAGGTGCCAAGTTTGTGATTAAACAAACGAGGTGAAACTGGGAAATAGGTGCGTTGACGCTTTAATTAATTAAAGCAAACAATGCCTATGCTGCCCCCGCAACGGTAAGTGAGCATGATTTTTAATCATATTGTTTTGCAATAAACCACTGAACAGCGCTATTGAGTAGCACAGTTTGGGAAGGTGTAAAACATAGCACTCACAAGCCCGGAGACCGGCCTCGCAACAATTAGTTGGGAATACCGCGGGGTGACGGTTTATCAGAACGTACTGCATAGGCCAATCACCTTGATGCAGTTGCCTTTCGTTTCGATGCTTAAACTCCACAGTATTTCCTTTTTCACAGTTGCATGCGGGGTCGCATGTCACAAAAGGAAATCGAATGAATAAGAAAGTCATCGCAGGGCTGATCAGCCTTGCATTTCATCACTCTATATCTGCTACAGAAAACATCAACTTAGACGAAGTTGTTGTGACCGCATCTAGAACATCTCAAGCCCGTGAAAATGTCATTGGCGACGTCACCGTGATTGACCGCCAAGAAATTGAGCGTATGGGTGCAGGTTCTGTGACTGACTTATTGCGCATGCAGCCAGGTGTGCAGATCAACACAAACGGCGGCGCTGGCACAGAGAGCAGTATTTATTTGCGCGGCACAAACGACCAGCATGTTGTGTTATTGGTGGACGGTTTACGCATCAACTCTGCCACATCCGGTACCACTGCATATCAAAATATTCCATTAGCTCTAATTGATAGAATAGAAATTCTACGCGGACCAGCTTCAAGCCTTTATGGAGCAGATGCTATTGGTGGTGTGATTCAAATATTTACACGCAAAACTCTATCTGAAAAGCCATTAATCAATGCTGCTGTAGGAATGGGTTCTTATAATACTAAAACAGCCGAGTTTGGTATTAATGGTGGATTTAATGCACTGAAATACGGCTTGAATATCAGCAGCATGGATACTGACAGCTTTTCTGCCAAACGCATTCGTACAGGTGAGGATGATGACAACGACGGGTATCACAATTTAAGTGCCTCAGGCTTTTTAGAGCTAGAGCTAAAAGAAGGCCACTCCTGGGGACTTCAATATTTTGAAAGTAAGGGTCGCAATCACTTCGATAGTGGCTACAACAACTACGGCAATCAGACACTCCAAAGCTATGCTTTTACCAGCAAAAATCAGTTTACTGACTTTTGGCACAGTACGTTTAAACTGGGCATGGGTGTAGATGATTCCGACAGCCACGCACTACCAAATACCAACCCAGCTAGTTCGACCTACAACCCCAGCGGCGTAAGCTTATTTCGTACAGAGCAGCAACAACTTACTTGGCAACATGATATTAAGCTGCCGATTGGTGCACTAACTCTGGCCTACGATAGATTAGAACAGGACGTAGATGCTCAAAGTAATGTTAAAACTAGAGTGAAGAAGCAACGTAACAACGACAGTTTTCTAGCGAGCTATTTGGCGGATATTGACCAACATTCGTTACAACTCTCATTGCGCGAGGACCATAACACTCAGTTTGATAGCTATACCACGGGCGGTGCTGGATATGGTTACCGCCTCACACCAAATTGGAGAGTGACGGCCAGTTACGGCAAAGCATTTAAAGCACCGACCTTTAACCAATTATATTTCCCAAACTTTGGTGATCCTACTTTAACGCCAGAAAAGTCGGATAACGTAGAAGCTGGTGTTAAATATACGGGGAAAAACTTTAACGCAGGCATCACTATTTTTGAAAATAAAATTCGTAATTTAATTGCAAATGTAGGCCCTGCGACTGCTGGTTGCACCCTAGGCGGATTTTGTCCTATTAATGTTGGAAAAGTTGAAATACTAGGAGCAACGATAGACGGAAACTGGAGCGTCACTGACAATTTAGTATTGAGCGGGAACCTGACCTTGCAATCCCCTCGCGATGAGGAGTCGGACCAGCTACTCGTCCGCCGCGGTAACCGGTACGGTACCATTAGCATGACACACACATGGGGAAACCTACAATGGGGTTCTGAAATGATAGGGTCATCCACACGCTACAACGACACAAGCAATACAAAGGCGATGAAAGGCTACATGCTGGTTAATTTCACCGCCAACTATAAACTCTCACCCGAATGGAAACTAGAAGCACGTGCAAATAACGTATTCGATAAGAATTATATTCTAGCTTACACAGGCAACACAGCGACAGCAGTTCCTTACAACACAGCTGGCAGTAACTTATTTGTAGGATTACGTTATCAAATGAAACACTAATCTCCAACTAGCAATGGGCGAGTGAAAACTCGCCAAAATAAAATACTTAGGCAAAACACATTTACGATAAAATCGTGTTCTATTCAAACATACTTTTTTAATGATCCAATTGGAGGCCACACCGACTATGCTAACACTCTCTAAAACACAACAAATTATCATAGGTGTTACACTTGCTGCGCTTATTATTGTGACACGCGGCCATCACTTTGCTTCAATCAACAGCCTACCAAGTGCCTCGCTAGCAGTGTTTTTTCTAGCAGGCCTGTACTTGCGTCCTGCCCTTGCGTTTCCGGCTCTGCTTGCGCTATGTGCTGGCTTAGATTTTTATTCAATTACATTTCAGGGCGTTAGCAACTTCTGCGTGACACCCGCTTATGGCTTTTTATTGCCAGCTTACGGTGTGATGTGGCTTGCTGGTCGTTGGTTTGCGAAACATTATAGCTTTAGCATTAAAGCTATTTTGCCACTCATTGGTAGCGTTGCAGTTGCGGGCGCCTTAAGCGAGCTATTTTCTAGCGGTGGTTTTTACTTCTTTGGTGGCCGCTATCCTGACCCAACCATCACTGAATTTGGTGCTCGCTTAGCTAAATATGCACCACACCAATTTGAAAACATTGGCTTCTGGTTAGCAGTGGCAGCAGTTGTACATATTGCATTTGTATTGGCGAGCGGTGTGAATCGCGCAAAAGCCTAATTTAGATGTCATCTGATGATAAAAACACGCGCCATACGACACGTATGGTGCGTAAAAAAGCAGTGATTGATGCTGCGATTGAACAAGCAAACCAAGAAAAAGGCTTGTTATTAGTACTCACAGGCAACGGTAAAGGCAAAAGCTCCTCTGCATTTGGCATGATGGCACGCGCATTAGGCTACGGCATGAAAGTAGGCGTGGCTCAGTTTATCAAAGGTCGCAGTGATACTGGTGAAGAAGCCTTTTTTCGCGGTCAGGCCAACGTAGAGTGGCATGTGTTGGGTGAGGGCTTCACTTGGAACACACAAGACCGAGAACGCGATACACAAACAGCACAAGCAGGATGGGCGATTGCACAACGCATGTTGCGCGACCCCGACATTAAACTGGTGATTCTAGACGAACTCACCTATACCATTAAATATGGTTATCTTGATCTCACACAAATATTGGCTGATATTGCTGGACGACCTGCCATGCAACATGTGGTGGTAACAGGCAGGGGTGCGCCAGCAGCACTCACCGAGATGGCGGATACTGTCAGCGAAATTATGGATGTCAAACATGCATGGCGCGCTGGCATTAAAGCCCAGCCGGGAATTGACCTTTAAAGAACTGCTATGACAACTTGCAAAGCCGTACTTATTTCTGCCCCAGCATCTGGGCAAGGAAAAACCTTTATCACTGCCGCGCTTGCACGTGCATGGCGCAACCAAGGACTACGCGTTCAAGCATTTAAGTGTGGCCCAGACTTTTTGGACCCGATGATTTTAGAAGTGGCTACGGGCCGCCCCGTTTACAATCTTGACTTCACCATGTGTGGTGAAAGTGATGGCGAGGCGCAACTGTATCGGGCAGCACAGCATGCTGATTTGATTATTGTTGAGGGCGTGATGGGTTTGTATGATGGCATGCCATCAAGCGCAGACATTGCAGTACGCTTCAACTTACCAGTCTTGCTAACTGTAGATGCTAGCGGCATGGCGCAAACTTTTGGTGCTGTCGCCAAAGGACTTTTATCGCATTACCCAAACTTAAAACCAGCTGGTGTATTAGCAAATAAGGTGGGGAGTGTTGGCCATGGCAAGTTGCTACACGACTCATTACCTAGCCATCTCAATTGGTTTGGTGCATTGCAAAAGAATGAAGCACTAAGCTTGCCTGAACGACATCTTGGCTTATTTCGCGCAAGTGAGATGAGCGATTTAGAGCAAAAAATTGAAGAAGCTGCCAATGCATTGAAGCAAGATTTGCCACTACCGCCAGTTGTCACTTTTAATACACCAACGACACTGACACCACCTAAACTTCTAGATGGAAAAACAATCGCAATTGCTAAAGATGAGGCGTTCTGTTTTATTTACCAAGCTAATGTAGACTGCTTAATAGAGATGGGAGCAAAACTTGAGTTTTTCTCACCTCTCCATGATCAATCGTTGCCTGAAGCAGACGCCTACTGGCTTCCTGGAGGCTACCCAGAGCTTCACTTACAAGACATCAGCACAAACATCGCAATGAAAAATGCGCTAAAAACAGCATTTGATGCAAACAAACCAATACTCGCAGAATGTGGCGGCATGATGGCACTGTCCACATGCTTAAATAATGAGCCTTGCTTTGACCTGCTACCAGGGGTGAGCAAGATAGAAGACCAGTTACAAGGGCTGGGCTCATTAAAGGCCGAACTATTTAATGGAGAGCTTGGCGCGCACACTTTTCATTACGGTAGTTTTAAAACGGAACTCACGCCTATTGCAACTGCCAAGACGCGTTTTGGTAAAGTTGAAAACATTTACCAACATGGTTCAATCCGCGCTAGTTTCCTACATTTCTATTTTGCATCCAACCCTATAACTGCTGCGGAATTATTTTTATAATGGAAAACCACCGTTATTCAGACGAAGAAGTTGCTGCGGTTTATCGCGTGATTGCAGAACGCCGCGATATGCGGCACTTTTTGCCCACGCCAGTAGCGCCAGAGATATTAACTAGCGTTTTACAAGCGGCTCATCAGGCCCCCAGTGTTGGTCTAATGCAACCTTGGCGCTTTATACGCATCACCGATATCAACACACGCAAAGCGATACATCAGCTAGTGGATGAAGAGCGCATTAAAACTGCTCATGCCATTGGCGAGTATGAAAACACCACACGCATGGCTGAGTTTTTACGCTTAAAAGTTGAGGGAATCTTAGAATGTGGTGAATTATTAGTCGCCACCCTATGTGACAATCGCGAAGGTCAAATTTTTGGGCGTAGAACCATTCCCGAGATGGACATTGCATCAGTAAGCTGCGCAATACAGAATATGTGGCTTGCCGCTCGTGCTGAAGGCTTGGGCATGGGTTGGGTTTCAATTTTTGACCCAATTAAATTAGGCTCACTACTACAAATACCTGCTGATGCAAAACCGATTGCCGTATTGTGCTTAGGCCATGTAAATACCTTCTACAAAGAGCCAATGTTGATAGAAACTGGCTGGAAACAAGCGAAACCATTATCAGAAATGGTGATGGAAAATCATTGGAAGAATACAAAATGAGGTATCCACAACGCATTGTGTGCCTCACGACCGAACCTACAGAAGTGCTGTATTTATTAGGTGAACAAGCTCGCATTGTTGGCATTTCTGGCTTTACCACCCGCCCAGCGATTGCGCGTAAGGAAAAACCAAAAATCGCTGCATTTACCAGCGCTAAGATTGATAAAATATTAGCGCTCAACCCTGATTTAGTCATCGGATTCTCAAATCTGCAAGCAGATATTGCGGCATCATTGATTCGTGCAGGGGTAGAAGTTCACATTTTTAACCAGCGGTCTATTGCACAAATGCTTAGCATGGTGGCTACCGTTGGCAGCTTAGTAGGCGCGTCTGATAAAGCTGCCAAGCTGATTGAGTCGCTTGAGTTCACGATTCAGCAAGCACGAGAGACTGCATCACAGTTACCTGCAAAACCCATCGTATATTTTGAAGAATGGAACGACCCCATCATTTGCAGTATAAAATGGGCTTCAGAGCTGATTGAAATGGCTGGCGGCAAAGACTGCTTTCCAGAACTATCGCAATTTCACAGTGCAAAAGATAGAACTATACAAGCGAGCCAGGTCATCGAACGTCAACCCGACATCATCATCGGCTCATGGTGCGGCAAGAAATTTCAACCTGAGCAGGTCATCACCAGAGATGGATGGAACAACATTCCTGCCGTAAAAAATGGCTTTATATTTGAAATCAAATCTGCTGATATTTTACAACCAGGCCCATCGCTCATTACCTATGGCCTAAAACAGGTTCAATCGATTATTCAGCAATGGGCCTCCGCTCAAACACATTCCAAGCTTGGAAACTAACATGTCTACACATCTTATTTTAGGCGGCGCACGCTCAGGTAAAAGCGCGTTTGCAGAGCAATTAGCCTCAGCATCTGGCTTACCCGTCACTTACATTGCAACAGCACAAGTTTACGATGCTGAATTTGGGGAGCGTGTTGAACACCACAAAACACGCCGACCTGCTCATTGGACAACACTAGAGCAATCTTTTAATTTAGCAGAAGCATTACAAACACACGCTAAAGCTGGCACTTGCATTATTGTAGATTGCCTCACACTTTGGCTGGCGCAATGTATTTGCCCAGACTGTGAACGACCAGAGAACTTAGACTGGCAACATGAGCGTAGCAGCTTGTTAGAAATTTTACCCAAGCTTGAAGGTACAATCTTGCTGGTAAGCAACGAGGTTGGCATGGGCATTGTGCCACTAGGTGAAATTAACCGACAATTTCAAGACGAACAAGGCCGCCTCAATCAAGCCGTGGCTCAATGCGTTAACAAAGTCAGCTTTATCGCGGCAGGGCTACCGCTTACCCTTAAAGGGTAACTATTTAAAGGATCAATATGGAAACAACAACATTCGAACTACAAGGTGAGTTTATCGAACTTTGTAACCTATTAAAACTTGCAGGCATCGCCAATAGTGGCGGTCAAGGCAAGCTCATGGTCAGCGATGGGATTGTACAAGTGGATGGCAATATTGAGACCCGCAGAACAGCAAAAATACGCTCAGGCCAAGTAGTTGAGTGCCTAGGGCAAACGATTAAGGTGCTATAAATCAACTTACTCACAAGCCGCACTAAAATAAGTTAGGGTGCCGCTTGTTCTAGTAGCGTCGGTGGTTGAGCTTGAGCAGGTGTGTGTTAATCATATTTAACATACCTAACTTAGGTGTGCTAAAATTTATTTACATATTGATCTAATTAAGATTAAGTTCTTTATTGATGTCTACTCTACGTTAGAGCGCTTGGGGGGATATGAAGATTCCGCACCCGATGGACGGTTGTAGGGCAAAGCTGGAAAGAGCCAAAGAAACTCTGGATGCTCTTGAACTGGAGGTCGCCAGTTTTTTATCCCAAGATCCCCCTCCAGTCAGACTTGAGAAGAAGCACATTAACGACGGACTCGAGTATGCCTTCATAGCTTATGGGAAGCCTTACCCACCACTACGCATCTCCGTCATCACGGGCGAGATCGTTCATCATATGCGGTCAAGCCTTGATCACCTTATTCATGCGCTCGTGATTCACAATGGCGTAACTCCGACATTCCAGCACCAGTTCCCAATTTGCTCAACTGAAAAAGGTTTCAAGCAGGCGTGCGAACGAGGCCAAATAAAGGGCGTAGGTGCTAACGCAAGGAGACTGATTCAAAGCTTGCAGCCATTTACAACTCCAACCCCAGACGATACAGTTCTCTATGTTGTAAGCCAGTATGACAATGCCGACAAACATCGTTTGCTTGTCGTTGTAACAGCGATAGCTGATTTGGCGCCAACGGTGACCATCGGTACAAACCCAGCTATTGCCGACACAGCGGAACGCAAGGGGAAACTTCCCAACATTGTTGGATTTGGTGAGATGGGACCGAAAAAGGTTACTGGCGAAGGAACTATTGTTTGGTCAATCAAATTGGCTGAGCCAGCTCCAGAGTTTATGGCCGATGCGTCTCTCGTCCCACAGCTAGCCCTTGATCAATGCGGCCGGGTAAAGTTCGCTCCACTTGTTCCGACACTGCGAAACATTCTTGCGGGTACGCGGCACACTGTCGAGCTGTTTGCCGGGGAGTTCGATGCTCATGCGCTCTAACCCGGCGTTCGAGGCGACCTGCGCGAAAAGCCGCGCAGGACCTCAACTCTACGTTAGGCCTAAATGAACAGACCTCATCAACGCATCGGCTCAATTAGTAACGCTCATGTAGGCGCTGACTTTGAGAAAGCAGCATTACTGTTTTTCGAGAAGCAAGGGGAAAAACTCACCCGTAATTTTCCACTCGAAATAGGAGTTCACGAAAAGAAGAAAAAACACTGTTTTGATCTTGGCTCAGCTAATCCAAAAATCTGCAAGTCACATAAATGGACTGCTGGCGGAAAGGTCCCTAGTGCCAAAATGACTACATGGAATGAAGCAATGCTATATTTTCATTTAGCACCAAAAAACTTTAAGAAAGTTTTCTTTACTCTTCACGATAAAAGACTCACCACTGGAGAAACACTCGTTGCTTACTACAAAAGAACCTACCATCATCTTATTCCTGAAGGTGTGGAGTTTCTAGAATACGATGAATCCACTGGTGACATTATTCGTGAGTAAAAGGCCTAACCCATCATGAGCGCCACGGAAATCATCACCGCAATCCTCGCTTTCTATGGCGCAGCGTTGGCAACCTTTACTTTCGTTGTTCAGCAACTTGAGAAAAGGAAAAAGATTATTGCCACACTCCAATTGGGGTTTATCGCACGAGGTCGGTCAACCCCACTTGATATAGTCTCATTCGAGGCTGCCAACGCTGGGAAAGTGCCAGTTCATGTATCTTCGTGCTATCTACTTTTGCCAGAAACAAAGGAAAAGTTTGTCGCCGCATTTCAGTATGACCGAGACTTTCCAGTCACGCTCAACCCAGGTGAGAGCGTTCAAGCCTGGATTGAGTCGGAAAAATTCATTGAGATTGTTCGCAAAACAAAGACGGTGAGCGAGCTATTGGTAGTTGCCGAGTTCTCGAACAAAGGTGGCAGTAAATTCCGAAGCAAAGCCGAGCGATTCAAACTTGATGAAATGTTGTACGCCAAACAAAATGCAGCCCTGTAGCGCGGGTCACTTGTGACCCGCGCGTTGCAATGGTTAAATTTTCACATCCCACGTGGAGTTAAGCCAGTATTTGGCGTCGCCGCATAACTGAAAGCGTTAACCATCGAGCGTTAGCGCCTAAACCAATACTAGAGATAGGCTCCTAGTACTTGCCAATCTAAATGCTGCTCTACACAGTCAGCTAACCGATTCAGCTCGTCGTTTTTAAGCTGCTCATAATCAAAGTGCTGCTCCGTCTGCAAGCCTGCCCATGCCAACCAAGCCGCGCATGCTTCTTTGTGGTCAAACAAGCCGTGCAAATATGTGCCAGCAATTTGCTTGTCAGGCGACATCGCCCCTTCTGGCCTACTTTCAAGATAGAGTGCAGGTGTGTTGAGTGCAGTGCCTGTTGTCACCCCCATATGGATTTCGTAGCCAGCCACTTGCGCATCCGCAAAGGCCAAATGCCCAGATATTTGTTTTAATTGCTTGGTTTGTTCCAAAGTGGTTTCCATCTCTAGCCAACCAAACCCAGCGCTAGAGCCAGCACCACCTTCGATTGCATAAGGGTCATGGATATGTCGGCCAAGCATCTGAAAACCACCACAAACACCTAGTACCTTTCCGCCATAGCGTAAATGGCGAGTGAGCGCTTGCTCCCATCCATTAGCGCGCAGATACTCAAGGTCACCACGTACATTTTTACTGCCTGGCAATATCATCAGGTCTGCATGTGGAATTGCTTCATTTATTTTAACAAACTGAAAATCCACCTGTGGGTGCAAACGCAGCGCGTCAAAATCGGTGTGATTACTGATATGAGGCAAGACAGGAACAATGACTTTTATACGCGCACCAAGTACTCCAGCCTCGCCAACAACGTTATCATTCGATTGCGGATGCTTCGGCACAGAATCCTCGGCCTCAATATGCAAACCATGCAGATACGGCAACACGCCCAATACGGGTTTACCAGTTTCTTGAGTTAGCCAATCGAGCCCAGGTTGCAATAATGCGATATCTCCACGAAAACGGTTAATCACAAAGCCAACTACACGAGCTCGCTCGCTTTCAGAAAGCAAGGCCATGGTACCTACAATGTGCGCAAATACACCGCCTCGGTCAATATCTGCGATTAAAATCACAGGGCAGTCTACCTCCTCAGCAAAGCCCATATTGGCAATATCGCGATCGCGCAGATTAATCTCAGCTGGGCTGCCCGCACCTTCAACCATAACGCAATCATATTGGCTTTGTAACCGTTGGTATGACGCTAAAACTGCACGCATGGCTGTCGGTTTATAAGCATGATAACCTACGGCCTCCAGATTGCAGACTACTTTGCCGTGAATAATTACTTGGCAACCCGTATCTGAATTAGGTTTGAGTAACACGGGGTTAAAATCGGTATGCGGCGCCAACCCACAAGCTTGCGCCTGCACCGCTTGTGCGCGCCCAATTTCGCCGCCATCTATTGTTACCGCTGAATTTAACGCCATATTTTGTGGTTTAAATGGCGCAACACGCATGCCTCTGCGATACAATACACGGCACAACGCCGCAACAAGGGTGCTTTTGCCCGCATCGGACGTAGTGCCTTGAACCATTAATGTTTTCATACCCAGATTATCTCATAATACCGTGCATCGCTATGGCAGCAGTGCTGATTGACTTTATTATAGGCGAGCCGCGCCGTTTCCACCCTTTGGTTGGGTTCGGCTGGCTGGCTAACAAACTGGAAGCCTGGCTTAACATTGCAAACAAAACAAATAATGCTAAACAACGTTGGGTAGGCATGTTTGCATTGGCTTTGCTGCTTGCACCGTTTATTTTACTAGCCTATTGGCTATGCCATATTCCCGTTGTCAGCATTGTGGCAGATACACTGCTGCTGTATTTTGCCATTGGTCACAAAAGCTTGCACGACCATGCCCGTGCAGTAACGCGTGCACTTAGCAACCATGACGAAGCCTCGGCCAAGATCGCAGCATCGTATATGGTAAGCCGCGACTCAGCGGCAATAGAGCCCATACCAGCTACGGTAGAATCTGTGCTTGAGAATGGTAATGATGGTGTATTTGGCGCATTATTCTGGTTTTTTATTGCAGGTGGCACAGGCGCATTATTGTTCCGCTTGGCCAATACGATGGATGCCATGTGGGGTTATAAAACACCGCGCTTTTACTATTTTGGCTGGGCAGCGGCAAGGCTGGATGATGTCCTAGACTATATTCCTGCGCGCCTGACTGCGCTTACTTATGCAATACTTGGCAATACGAAACTAGCATTAAACTGCTGGAAAACTCAGGCACCACTCTGGGATAGCCCCAATGCAGGGCCAGTGATGTCAGCTGGGGCTGGTGCGCTAGGCGTGCAGCTTGGTGGCGCAGCACGTTACCAAGATGAGTGGCATGAGCGCCCGACTCTGGGTGCAGGCGAGCCACCTATTGCAGGAGACATAGAACGTGCGCTTAAACTGGTAAGACATGGAGTGTACCTCTGGCTATTAGTGATGCTAGTCGTTAGCATATTAATTAGATTGGTCGACTATGCTTGAACATGGCGGCAACTTAAGCGCTGCGGTAACGCGGTATGGAATACCATTAGAAAACTGGCTGGATCTATCAACAGGCATTAATCCCAACCACTATCCAATCGCAGATATTCCACCCCACCAATGGCATCAACTACCTAATGACGAAGATGGCTTGGTTAACATCGCCGCTAATTATTACGGCTGCCGATCCTTGCTACCCACCAGCGGCTCTCAAGCGGCTTTGCAAGCACTGCCTACGCTTAGGTCTTTGGGCACAATTGCCATGCTCAAGCCCATGTATCAGGAGCATGCCCACGCATGGCAACGCTGCGGACATCAAGTACTAAGTTTTAGTGACTTAACTGATGAACATACGCTCAATAAAGCAGACGTAGTTTTGCTTTGTAACCCAAACAACCCCACTGGCAAACAATTTTCTGCACCAGACTTATTACGTCTACACGCAAAGTTAGCCAGCCGTGGTGGATGGTTAATCGTTGATGAAGCGTTTATGGATGCAACGCCAGAACACAGCATTGCAGCACACACGCATTTAGAAAGCTTATTTGTATTACGTTCACTTGGTAAGTTTTTTGGATTAGCAGGCGCACGCGTTGGATTTATACTCGCAGCAGACGTGCAATTAAAAACACTGCAAGAAACACTAGGCCCGTGGACATTAACTGGGCCGAGCAGATTGATTGCAAAGCAAGCATTGCAAGATAAAGCTTGGCAAGAAAGCACGCGTAGCGCCCTAATAAGCAGTAGCAAGCGTTTAGAAACACTATTAAACCAATATGAATTAACACCAACAGCAGGCACCGCGTTATTTCAATACGTGATGACAGCACAAGCCCAAGTTTTACAAGAGAAATTAGCCGCTAAAGGCGTTTGGGTGAGGTTATTCAAAGAGCAACCTGCGCTCAGATTTGGTTTGCCTAATGACAACGGCTGGCAGCAATTAGAGCGCGCACTCCAATCACTTTAATACCCTAAGCATTTAACGTTGCATTGCTATCAATACTAAAGCCAACATTAATACCTAGAGTAATACTTGGGGAATAATACGAAGAAACTAAGCCTAGCGATTCACAAAGTGAATTCTAGGCACAGGGTCACTCAAGGTGATTTGCGTGACACTTCCGTGATCAATCACCAATCTAAACAAGCCTTTTAACGGCATATTCAGGGCATCAGCCAACATCGCACGAATCACACCCCCATGCGTGACCACTGCAACATTTTTTCCACGTAAGCGATTACTCACTTCCTCTGTGAACAATTTGGAGCGGTCATATAGCTGGGTAAAGCTTTCACCATTGGGTGGCGATAAATGCGCATAATCATGCGCCCAAACATCAAACATTTCGCGTGGTATGCTATCCCAAGGCTGCATTTCCCAATCACCAAAGTGCAACTCTTTTAGCCTATCATCAACCTGCATCTCACCTAAATTAAGTGCCCGCGCTAACTTAGTACAGCGCTGCAACGGGCTAGCATAGACTGCATCAAACTGAATACCATCTAACTTTGATATTAATGCACTGCACTCTGCTTCAAAACTGGCTGAAACATCCACATCACTCTGCCCATAACAAACCCCTGATGGAATATTAAGGGATGTATGCCGAATCAAATGTAGATTCATATTTGCTGAGCCCAAACGAGCAAGCCCAAATAAAATGCTAACTCGGTCATTTGTTGCATTGCGCCCAAACAATCCCCTGTATAACCACCAAGCCAAAGTTTGATTTTGTTGCGCCACCAAGTCCAAGCAAGCGCAACGGGGGTTAAACAACAAGCCGCTAGCCATAGCCAATCATTGATATTCAACATCACAGGAGAAAAGTTAAAGTAAAATAAGGGAATAGGCAGTGTGCCCAACAGTATTGCAACGAGCAAATCCTTAGCAGGCACTTTAGTCGCAAGTGGCTTCGCTTTGCCAGCGTCCTTTACATAGTTTAAATCCGCCATCACAAACAATGCACACAGACGGCTAAACGAATGCCCTACCACTAAAATAAACGGTACAAAGTATGCTGGCAAGGCATTTAGCACCTGATACTTTGCAAATAACATAAAGAACAAAGCAACAGCACCATACGTGCCAAGGCGTGAGTCTTGCATAATCGCCACAATACGCTCTTTATCCCAACCGCCACCTAAACCATCCGCACTATCTGCCAACCCGTCTTCATGAAATGCGCCTGTGATATAAATCGTCATTGCCATACTCATCAGTACGGCAATGCTTTGTGGCAAGACTTTACTCGCCAACACAAAAGCACCCGCACCAATCATGCCAACAAAAATCCCCACTAATGGAAGATATTTAGCAGACCGACTTAAATCATCAGGGTGAAAATCGCCAAACACAGGGACAGGAATACGCGTAAAAAAGGCTACCGCTAACAACATATAGCGCCGTTCGTTACGCAAAAAATTGATCATGCAGCATCCTCAGCACTTACATCGGCAGTGCTCACACCAGCACTTTCAAACGAGGCCATTTCATTCATAAAATTAACCGCAGCCTGCAATAAAGGGTAAGCCAACGCAGCACCCGTACCCTCGCCCAGACGCAAACCAATATCCAACAAAGGGGTTGCCTCAAGATGAGCCAGTAATCGACGATGCCCAGCCTCGCCAGAGCAATGCGTAAAGACACAATACTGCAAAATATTAGGTTGCAATTGAGATGCCACCAACAATGCCGATGTTGCAATAAAGCCATCAATCAATAGTACAGAATGCTGCTCAGCCGCACCCAACATCGCGCCAGCCATCATTGCAATTTCATAACCACCAAACGTTGCCAGCACATCCAATACGTCTTCACCACTGATATGGTGAAAATCGATAGCCTGCCTAAGAACAGACAGCTTTTGCGCTAAGCCAGCATCGTCCAACCCCGTTCCGCGGCCGACACACTCGTCAATGGAGATTCCACACAACACACTCATTAAACAACTAGCAGACGATGTATTACCAATCCCCATCTCACCAAAGCCAAACACATTGCAGCCAGCCAATGCCTCCTGCTTTGCCAAAGCAGCGCCAGTTTTCAGCGCCTGCTGGCATTGCGAGGCTGTCATTGCAGGTGCTTGCAAGAAATTAGCGGTACTAGCCCCCACTTTTGCGTGAATTAAATCAGTATTGGCATCAAACTCATAATTCACACCAGCATCAATCACCCGCAACTGCATATTATTCTGGCGCGCAAACACATTAATCGCAGCACCACCCTGCAAAAAATTAAGCACCATCTGCGCGGTAACCGCTTGCGGATAAGGGCTAACGCCCGAGTTAACTATCCCATGGTCCCCTGCAAACACTAATAATGTCGGCTTCGACAACTTTGGTGCCAAAGTTTGTTGAATCAAGCCAACCTGTAAAGCAATCGCCTCCAACTGCCCTAAAGCACCTAATGGTTTAGTCTTATGATTAATTTTATCAACAAGCGCAGCCTTCAATGACTGATCTAATGATTGGATACTTGGTGATTCGATATTTGGTAAATTTGTGTTTAAATTCATAGAGAAAGATTTTACATGAGCGTAGCCAAGATAATACGACAACTCCCCACAAACTTTTGCATTAAAAATAAATATGCAGAAATTGAAAATTATTTTTGTCAGTTCATAATTTAGTTGCTATAATGCGCGGCTTGCAAACATTAAACCGACGTTTGCAAGCAGTAGTAAGGAAGGCCGGGTAGCTCAGTCGGTAGAGCAGCGGATTGAAAATCCGCGTGTCGCCAGTTCGATTCTGGCCCCGGCCACCATCTAAATCAAGCTCACTTTAATGTGGGCTTTTTTTATGCGTGTCAGTTTTAATCTACAGCCGCTAACATCAACTCAACACCATCAATAAAAAGGGAGCTGACGCTCCCTTGTGTATGTATATTCCTGTTAAGGATTATTTATTCATTACGTACATGGTTACTTCAAAGCCAAAACGCATTTCTGTCGCTGCTGGTGCTGTCCACATAATAAGTCTCCTGTATTTTAATTGTTAAACAGACGATATGTCTTGTTCGTGTGATAGATTATGCACTCATGTAGAATTCATATCCTGTCACTGTTCATGAGTGTTTACTCAGTAAAAACATGAATACAACATAATGAAGTATGAGCATGATGGGTTTTGCACGGCCAACATAATAAACAAACAACACCCTTGATTTAAACCGCTATGAAAAAACACTATTTTGCAACAACGCCAAAATTGCTTGGGTACTTTGGGCTACTTCCTTTTATTGTACCCACAGTATTCTTGTTTTTTGATCATACCCATTTTGATATGTGGCGTCACTTTTTACTCACTTACGGAGCAACTATTCTGAGCTTTGTGGGCGCTTTGCATTGGTCATTCGCTATGTTGCTACATGAGTTGCCCATTAACAAACAACGCTGGTCATTTTTATGGAGCATTGTTCCGTCTCTAGTCGCATGGATATCGCTATCAATTCCAAAGTTTCATGGATTCATTCTACTTACAGTTTTCTTTGCGATCGCACTGATACGGGATAAGCATCTGTTTAACAATGTAGATTTACCGGCTTGGTATATGCCACTGCGTAGAAATTTAACTGTAGCAGCAATGACTTGCTTGCTAATTGCAGCATACTTGATGAATGGAAAACAATATTCATCGCTTCCTGCCTCGTTTACTTTGTAAAAGATTGCAGGGCAACGGCCATGCGTTGCAACGCTGTTGTAATAAGTGATCTAGGCGCAGCGATATTCATGCGCATAAAGCCACTACCTGCCTCGCCAAATAACTTGCCAGGGCTTAAGCCTACGCCGGCTTGCTGAATAAAAAACTGTTTTAATGCGGCATCATCCAAGCCCAGCTCGCGGCAATCAAGCCAAATTAGATAAGTGCCTTCAGGCACGATGGCATGCACTCTGGGTAAATGCTCACTGACGTATGCAATGACGAAATCACGGGTTTGCTGCAAATACCCTAACAGCGCATCCAGCCATACATCGCCATGCTGGTAAGCAGCTTCAAACGCCACCATGCTGAATGGGTTGGCTGCACTGACATGCATACGCTCGAACACTTTGGCCAGCGCTTGCCTTTGCGTCGCATCTGGAATAATCAATGCGGATAAATTCAGCCCGGGGATATTGAAAGTTTTGCTCGGAGCCACTGCTGTGATGATGTTTTTACTGTGCTGAGATAGAGGTTCCAGCACTTGGTGCTTGGCAGGTGCATATACTAGGTCAGCATGAATTTCGTCGGCAAAAACTATTAACTGATATTTCTCGGCAATAACGAGCAGCTGTTCCAGCTCATCTTTACGCCACACCCTGCCCACAGGGTTATGCGGTGAACACAGTAACAGCATTTTTGCACGCGCTGCGCAAGCTTCGAGGTGTTCAAAGTCAATATGGTATTGATTATTTTCAAAATGCAGTGGATTTTGTATCAGGCTTCTGCCGCTATCAGTCACCGCTGAAAAAAAAGGGAAATACACCGGCGGCTGCACAATAACTGCATCTGTGGGCTGCGTAAACGCCATCACCGCCGCATTCAGCGAAGGCACCACCCCCGGGCACATCAGTAACCAGTCACGCTCAACGCGCCAGCCATGACGGCGTTCTAGCCAATCGATCAGTGCTTGATAAGTATTTTCAGGGAAGATACTGTAGCCATAAATGGGATGACTAGCGCGTTGTAGCAAGGCATCGCTCACGGCAGGCGGCGAAGCAAAATCCATATCTGCCACCCACAGTGGAATAACATCATCCTGACCAAACATCGCCTGACGGCCATCATATTTCAGGCTGCTGCTATGGTCACGACTCACAAGCTGATCAAAATCTTGTTGCAAAGGGCTCTCCGGGTTTATGCATCAATGGTTATCAAGTCACTACAACAGTCCATGACTCATGTGAGCCTCCGCTTTTTTGTACCTGCCACAGCGCATCGATAAAGAAATTCTGAGCATCTGTAAAATGCGCTTCAATTTTAAAACCAGTCTGGCTGGCAAGCGCATGAATCTCTGATTCTGAAAACTTGAATGATGACTCTAAATGCAGTGCTTCAAACTTCTCAAAGTGAAAATATTTTTCCAGTGCCGCAATGTATACATCCTGATCGTGCAGAGAGATGATATAGCTCTCCATGGCGCCTAATGACGGATTATAAAACCCATAATGCTTGAATTTATCCATCTCAAAATCTGCGCCCAGCTCCGCATTCATACGCTTGAGCAAGTTCAGGTTGAAGGCTGTAGTCAATCCACCAGAGTCGTTATAGGCTTTATTGAGGATATCGGTATCTTTTTTGAGGTCGTAGCCAATCAACACATGGTCGTTAGCGTTAAGCGACAGCCAGAGTTTTTTAAGAAACTCCTGCGTTTGTGCTCTATTAAAGTTGCCGATGTTAGAGCCCAAAAATAACACCAGCTTTTTATTACTGGAGATTGTTTTAAGTGAATTAAGGCCATGAAAGTAATCTGCCACGATGCCATGAATATTCAGCTGCTCACTTACTGTCAGATTTGCACCCAGCAAGCCCATGGCTTTTTCAGAGATATCAATCGGATAAAAGTTAACTTTAGTGCCTTGCGCTAAAAAGCTATCGATAATTAATTTACTTTTATGTCCGTCTCCTGCTCCCAGCTCAAGAATATCAATTTCAGCCTCATTAATCGTGGCCGCAAGCGACGCGCCAAATTGCTCTAAAATTGAAAACTCGGTTTTAGTCAGGTAATAGTCCTGATGCTGCGAAATCTTTTGAAATAGTTCACTCCCGGCATCATCATAAAAATACTTTGCTGAAATAGTTTTGGGCTCACTACTTAAGCCCATTAGTACATCAGTGGTGAACGCTTCTCTGTTCTGCGTGAACTGATCCACTTCGATTAAATTGGTAATTTTCAAACGATATCCTTCGCTAATCTGATGCCTGAAAACATCCAACGCTGCTGTGGTTGATAAAAGTTTCTGTAACTATGTCGATAATGCTGATCTGGTGTTGCAACACAACCACCCCTTAACACAAACTGATTACACATAAATTTGCCGTTATATTCGTTTAAGATGCCATCAAAAGCTTTAAAACGCGGATAAGCCGAATATTGGCTACTGGTCCAGCACCAAACCTCACCGTACACATTGTGCGTATTGTTAGGATGTAGCAATGCGGTATCAGAAAACCCTGTCGCCAGTGGTGCCTGATTTAAAAACACCTCTAACTCCTGCTCTGTAGGTAACCTGAGTTTCTTCCAGTTGGCAAACGCATTCGCCTCGAAATAACTGATGTGCACTACGGGCCGGTTCAAACCCAAAGGTATCAATCCATGAAGCGTGTATTCATGCCACTCACCGTCAAGGCATGACCAATACAGAGGCTGCTGAATACGGTGCTGACCCACCCAATCCCAGCCCTGACTCAGCCAATACTCAGGCTTGGCGTAACCGCCATCTTCAATAAATGTTAAGAATTCACCATTGGTGACCAATGCATGGCTGATAGCAAACGGGTACAAATAATGCTGATGTGCAGGCTTTTCGTTGTCGTAGGCAAAGCCTGCCGCATCGTGGCCAATTTGGTACAGCCCTTGTGCAAACTCCGACCAGCCACGAATTGGCTCAGGTGCAGGTGGCAGCGTTTGCACAGCATATTGTGTATCTACGACATTGCTCGCAAGTATGAATTTAATATCCATATATAGCAGCTCTTGATGCTGCTGCTCATGATGCAAACCGGTTTCAATCAAGGATTTCATTTCATCCGTGAGTACATGCTCATTGATCAATTTTGCAAGATTTGCATCCACATAGCGGCGGTATTCTATCACCTGATTTACCGTAGGCCTCGACAAATTACCACGGTCAGCCTGTAATGTATGTGCGCCTAATGCCTTGTAATAAGAATTAAACAAGCTGCTGTATTGCGTATTAAAACGGCTGTAATCAGGGTAGAACCTGACCAGAAGCAATTCCTCAAAAAACCAAGTGGTGTGTCCAAGATGCCACTTCGGCGGACTTACATCTGCCATCGGCTGCACAGTGTAATCCTCGGTTTCGATAGCACTACAGATTTCAAGCGACTTGCTTCTCACCATCTGGTATTGATGGAGCAACTGCTGTTGCATATTATCAGCTGTTAGCGTTAATGCATGATTCATAAAACGTTAGTCCCTTGTCTATCACAATGACTGCTGACACTATATTAACTGCTTACTTTTACACCCTTCCAAAACGCAACATGATTTTTGATATTTTCTGCTGCCTTGAGCGGAGTTCTGTAAACCCATGCCGCATTCGAGTTTTCCTGGCCATTGACTTGTATGGAGTAATAATTGGCTAGCCCTTTCCAGCCACAACTTGTGGTGTGCTGCGTCTCAGTAAAATACTCTGGCTTGATACTAATGATGGGAAAGTAATGATTTCCTTCCACAACGACCGTATTGTCTGACTCAGCAATAACAACATCATTCCAAATAGCTTTCATAATAGACCCTTAATCCACAAACTTAATATTGATGTGCAGTAGGTAACTAGCATACGAATAAATAACGTAAGGCATGGACAAGTGATATTAGATACTACACATAAAACTGGTCAACATGATTACTTAAATACCGTCACTAAGTACCACGCTCTTTAGATACTGTTATTTTTAGCTTTGTATTGATCGTGAATACTTTTATAAACCGCCTCAATCTCCTGCTGCTCCTCCTTATCAAGCATACCATCGCTATTTGCATCAATATGTTGATAGGTTTTCTCGGTATTAGCAGAGTCGCCTGAGAGGTACTCCTGCAGACTGATACTGCCATCTCTATTGGTATCAAAATGCGCTATACCAAAGCTAGCGTGGCCCATGTCTTCGCATTTGCTACCGTTGGCTGCACCACCATGCTGGTTTGCATGGGATAATGTGGATAAGGAAGTAGACAACAACGTAAAAAGTAATAAAGATATTTTTTTCATCATAGGCACCCTAATATATTAAGTTGGTTCGTCTGGCAATGATGAAGATAAGTTCAATGATGTTGTGTGAAGTTGTAATTATTTAAGTAGTCTTTTTGCAGGAATTGTTTAGTGATCATTTAACTATTGGATTGATACTAGAAAACCTAACATCAACGCCATGTTTGGTGAGTCACGACGACCGCTGATAGAGGGCTAAATCACAAATAATATCAGTCAGTCAAAAGAGTTGTGAGTCCGAAAATGCTGCTCAAAAGTCAATGGACAGCAATTACATCAGCCAACAAAGAATAATGTTTCATAGCGATGAAGCTAGCTGCTGTCGGCTGCCGAAATCAGCCAACTGAACTCATCGACATGAAACAGCAGGGGCTAAGTATGGCCTGAGATGCGATTGACGGAAGCTAAACGACACAAGCATAGAGTTACACGAGTACATCAAACCACAGGACCTTGGATATTCTACATTTCTAAGCATATTTTTCCAAAGTGCTTGTTCGTCTCCTGGTACCTGAAAGCATCAACAATACGCTCAAGTGGGAACACCTTATCTATCACTGGGCGCATCTTACTTGCATTAATGGCTCTTACCATCTCTTGCTGCTGAGTGCGGTTACCTACAATTAAGCCTTGCAAACGGAGCTGCTTAATCAGGGCAGTCACAATAGAAATTTCACCGCCTATGCCCGTTAGAATACCAATCACGGAAATATGCCCACCCACGCGCGCTGCTAACATTGATTGATTGATGGTTGCTGGCCCGCCTACTTCAACCACATGATCTACCCCGCGCCCGCCAGTCATTTCGCGGGCCAACTCGCCCCAATTTGCGATCTTTTTGTAATTGATAAGATAGTCAGCGCCGAGTAGCTTTAATTTCTCTAGCTTCTCATCACTAGATGATGTTGCTATGACGGTAGCTCCCGCCATTTTTGCAAATTGCAACGCAAAGATTGATACGCCTCCTGTGCCTTGCACCAAGACAGTGTCGCCTGGTTTAAGAGCACCATCTGACATTAACGCACGCCATGCAGTCAAGCCCGCCGTGGTGAGGGTAGAAGACTCCACATGGCTCCAACCTTTAGGTGCGTGCGTAAACGCGTTAACAGAAGCTGTCACCGCTTCCCGCGCATAACCGTCCACCCCGTCTCCTGGGGTTGTGGCAAACCCCTCAACCAGTGGCTCACCCGCCAACCAAGTTGGAAAGAATGTACTCACGACATGGTCACCGAGAGAGAACTCTGTCACCCCTTCTCCAATTGCAGTGACTACACCAGCACCATCCGCCATTGGAATTCTGGGCTCAGTCGGCCCCCACATTCCACTGACCACAGCAAAATCATGATAATTAAGTGAGTTAGCATGCAGTCGCACACTAATTTCACCCACTTTTGGCGGTGCTGCATCTCGAGTGCCTAGCGTCACTTTGTCGTAGCCACCTCCAGTTTGAAGAATGATTGCCTTGTTTGTCATCATAGGTCCTTTACTTGAGTCGCTAATCATTGAGGTTAATATGCAGCTTTCGCAGTCAACAAGTTGACAGTGTTGCGATTTTCTAAGTGAGCAACGGCTCTAATAGTCTCAAAGACTTGAGTATTAAAATAGCTTAATTAAGCGCAGACCACTCGGTTCTTACCCGCACCCTTTGCCAAATACAAAGCTTTATCGGCTGATAATAATAATGCATCAACATTATCATGCCAGGGTGCCAACGATGTAATACCGATTGATACTGTCATGTGAAGGCTAGTATTGTCATTAATCGAGATTCTAGTCTGCGCTAGTACCTCTCTTAACCTTTCTGCCACCTCAATAGCATAATCAACATCCGTTTCTGGCAGGACGACTGCAAACTCCTCCCCACCCAGTCGCCCTATGATGTCAATTTCACGCAAAACATTACGGCATATCAAGGCGACTTGTGTCAGTACAGTATCACCAGCCTTGTGCCCGTAAGTGTCATTAACATGTTTAAAATCATCAAGATCCAGCATCAGCAAGGATAGCTTTTTTTGGTAGCGTTTCGCGCGCATCAACTCACCTTCAGACAGCTCAACAAAATACCTTCGATTATTCAAGCCTGTTAAATAATCGAAATGCGCTTGAGCAAGCAACTGCGTTTCCAGTAGCTTTCTATCTGAAATATCTCTAGCCGCACAATAAACAACCTGCTGGCCATTACGTGTCAAAGCATTTGCACTAACCTCAACATTCAAATGCCTACCATCTCGACAACGATGAACCGTTTCAAAAATCATTTTTTGCGCGCTGTCTCGAACTCGACGGGCGTATGAGTGTAACAACACATCCTCCAACTGGGTGTCCCAGTCCTGAACATGCAACTGACTAATTACACTTTTATCAAACTGATGCATTTGCAAAAAGGCATCATTAGCGTCTATGAGCAATCCGTTTTCGTCAATGATATAAATACCATCGTTAGCGGTTCTTAGTGTCACCTCAAGTTCACGATGCTGTTGTTCGGCCATCGCAACTGCAGATTTCAACTCGTGCTCACTCACTCTGAGCGCATGCTCATCACGCTCCCATGTCATTAAGAAAAGGCTAATCACCAGCAAAATCAAGCAAACAATGCTACACAAATAAGTGATTGTGTTTAATGGATCCGCCACTGTAAGAGTAGGTACCGTATAGCCTTGCGATAAAATCAAAGCTCTTGAAACCAATATGCATGACTCAATGAATGCGCTTGCTGCAAATATATATTTGCCACGCCCTACAATTAGGCGGTTATGCTGTGCAACAAAATAAAGTAACAATAAGCCTTGAAATCCAAAAACTGCGCACCCTATGATGATTCTTAACGCTAAATAATCAAGTAGTAAAGAGAAGCTGACTGCAATGAGTAAAACAGGGCTCCAGATTAAAAGCCTAGGTGCCTGACGTCTTAAAAAATAGAATAATCCTTCAGCAAGAATAGCGAAGATTGAAGAAATAAAGACATTCGCACCCACGATGCTGATCAAGTCACTTACTTCACCTCGCAAACTATAAAAAACAAAGGCCAAACCATGTAGTGCAAAACTTGTCGACCATAGCATCAGCTCTGGCTTTTTACGATACCCTGCGCAGGCAAGCGCGATGGACAACATGAAGCTAACAGTAATAATGACTAGAAAAAGTGTCGGTACATGGGCCTGCATCATGTTTTAAAATGTTTAAATAATTATTGAGAATTCAAGACTAAAAGCATTATATATGCTTGACTTGTAGCACACTCATGATGCATTTGATTTTAAATAAAAGCAATCGCCGCCCAACGATTTCTGTCGTGCTCATAAATCCATCAACGCCTTGACCAGCTAAATCAACAAATCCATATCCCTGCAATTTTTGTATGGCTTCACCTGCAGTTCTTGCAGGTTATCCGTCATTTTATAGAAAAAATCAAACGCATAAAATCATATCCAATTGATTTGATTAACATTAAATCATTAAGCGACAAGTGGTATGTAAATTGCGATCAGTGTGAGGAATGTTTTTTCGACTACCACTTAAATCACACTTAGAAAGCTAACCTCTTTTGAATACAACAAACCAAAAAGCCTCAATTTGGCCTCATATTGCTTGGACGTACCTACTTTTTTGGTACCTCACTAGTACAACACAACTTCTATTATCCACCTCAGGCATCACTTCGTTTGAAGGGTTAAAAGACACGACTTTAACGACTGTCTTTTGGCTGATTCCAATATTTTTATTACCTAACCACACTAAAAAAGTAAGTGCTATTTTTGGGGTGGCTATTTGGCTATTCGCCTTGCCTGCTTTTGGATATTTTTTAATTTACAAGCAAGAGCTTTCACAAAGTTTAATTTTCATCATTTTTGAATCTAACAATGCTGAATCATCAGAGTATCTGAGTAATTATTTTACATTTTCAATATTATTCAAGTTCATCGTTTTCTCGATTATCCCAATATTGATATGGAAGAAGATTCCAGATCGTTTGGATATGTCTAGTAAGAGAGGCTACATTTTTGCACTAATCATCCTGGTGCTATTTTTTGCACATCCGATTAGAAAAGCTGTTATCGCTGGAAAAACTAGTGTTGCTTACAAAAATTTAAACAAGCACTTAGTGTCGGCTCCACCATGGCAGCTTATTTTGGGGTATTCAAACTACCAAAGAGAATTAAAAGAAGTTGAATCATTTTTAATGGCGTTCAATCGGTCAACTCCTTTAAGTAACTTTTCTGAGCTTAAAAAACCTTCGCCCACGACCGTAGTGATTGTGATTGGAGAATCATCAACTCGCTTGCATTTTGGTCTATATGGCTACCATCGTGATACCAACCCAAAACTTAGCACAATCAAGGATGAGCTTTCTGTGTTTAAGAATGTTTACGCTTCAAGACCGAACACGATAGAAAGCTTGGAGCAGATATTAAGCTTTGCAGATCAATCACAACCTGATTTATACAAAACAAAACCCACATTAATTGCCATGATGAAACAAGCGGGTTACAAAACTTTCTGGATTAGTAATCAGCAGACACTCACTGCAAGAAATACCATCTTAACCACTTTTGCAAAACAAACAGACAAACAAATATGGCTCAACAATGCGCGCTCTCAAAACTCATACAGTTTTGATGAAAAAGTACTTGATCCGTTTAGTGAAACGTTAAAAGATACTGCAGAGAAAAAGTTGATTATTGTGCATTTAATCGGTTCGCACATGTCTTACAAATATCGCTACCCAAAGTCATTTGATTATTTCAAAGACAGCAAAAACTTATACGCTGGGTTGTCTGAAGATAAAATCCAAAAGATTAATGAATATGACAATGCAATACGTTATAACGACAGCATTGTGTATGATCTGATTCAAAGATTAAAATCAACTAATCAGCACAGCATGCTTACATTCTTTTCTGATCATGGTGATGACGTCTATGATTCAAACAATCATGAGTTTCAAGGTAGAAACGAATACTCACCAACATTGCCTATGTATGCCGTTCCGTTTATCACTTGGTCCTCTAAAGATTGGTTTACTAACGACCTACTGAGAAACCCTGAGATTTTGGATAGACAATATAGCAATGCAGATTTTATTTATACGTGGTCTCAATTAATGGGGATAACGTACAAAGGCTTTGATCATGCGAAAAGTATCGTCTCTAGCAAGTTTAAGGACTATCCAATCATTGTTGGTAACCCCTATGATGCAAAGTCACTCAAGAAACTAGAAATCAATTAACTCTGCTCTTTTTTGCAGAATTGCAAACAACCGCACTTAAAAGCCCACCTGTATGTGGGCTTTTTTCTTGGTAGTGATGGCTCACCATAGACTCAAATAAATGCAAAGATAAGCAATAGGCTAATCAGCCCCACATCCACAATTTGTGTGGATAACTTTGTGGGTGCGATGGGGATAGCGCATGTAAACCACTGGCGGATATATCAAACGGCTAATCGTAGAAGTTTTGAGCAATCAGTATTACTGCAGTTAATATTAACTGGATCGCCCAACTTGCTAGCACTTGGTTTAATCATGTTGGCGGTTGTTATATGCTTGATTATCTTTTTCCAATATTAAACTCGCGTATCAGCCACCTACTTCTGTTGGTGTTTTAACATCAAATCGAATGCTCCCTATATTAGGTTTCTATATTTGTAGTTGTCATATTTTTGTCATATTATTGTCACATTTAGCGCGCCTATCTAACGAAACACAAAGTAGCATGGCAACTTTAGATTGATATTGCACGGGCAGTAATTTAGACAACAACATCAAGCCGGCACAATTAAATGCCTAAGCAACTCTTTTTAGACAGCTATCAACAATTGATAAGTTCTTTACCAACCAATTTTATGGTGATTTCATGAATATAAATAAAATAGCTATTGCCTCACTATCTATGATGAGTGCTTCATGGATCAATCCTGCATTCGCGCTAGACTTGTATGTGGACAGTAACACTCAGCAGATTTACGCTGCACCGGGTGAGAATCGCGTCAAATTAGGATCTTTTGAGAAAAAAGAAGAAATCGACAAATTAAAGGCAACGCTAAAAGCAGAAATTGAAGCAGAGCTTAAATCAAAACAACCTGCTCAAGCAGACAAACAGGCGAACACCTCTGAAGTAATCACTAGTTTAAACGCAGACTCAACAAATACAGATTTAACCGATAATGTTGCTACGGTAGAAACTCAACCAAAAGTGAAAAAAGGCTATTCCCCTGCAAATCTAAGCTACGGGAAAAACGGTTTTGAGTTTAGAACTGATGATGATAAGTTCTCTCTCGCAATTCAAAACAGAGTGCAAGCGCGCTTTGCAGAGCCATTTGATGGTGACCCGCGCACACTGGCGGATTTAGACAAAGACGAAAAGTCATTCATGATTCGTCGTGCCCGTACCAAGCTGAATGGGCACGCATACGTACCCTGGTTAAAATATTACCTCCAATACGACTGGTCTCAACCGGTATTAAGAGATTTAAACTTAACGGTAGACAAATATAAATGGGCGCAAGTGAGAGTTGGGCGCGGCAAAGTCTCTTACAATAATGAACGCGTTACCTCGTCTGGTAGCCAACAGTTTGTGAATCGATCTATTGTTAATGACGTTTTTACGGTTGATCGCCAACAAGGCATTGAGGTGAAAGGTAATTTATTTTCAGGTACTTGGTATGACATGACTTACTATGCCGGTGCCTTTACAGGCTTAGGCGTAGGCGAGAGAAATAATGACGATGGCAATATGATGTATTCTGGCAGATTACAGTGGAATGCATTAGGTGGCGAAATGAAGTTCAGCCAGTCGGATATCGAGTTTCATGAACAACCAGCACTAAATATCTCTGTAGCAGCCAATTCAAACAGAAGCAAATGTACCGCTTTTGAAACCGATAGCAGAAGCTGTAGAAACTTAACAGATGTGAACCCTGCAGGCACAGCAAGGTATAGATCACCATCAGAAACGTTCGAAAAAGGTGGCGCAAAGTCTGGCCAATACGAAATCAGCCAAATGATGGAAGAAATACATTTCAAATGGAACGGCTTTTCACTCTTGCATGAGCTGCATGCTAAAAGAATTAAAGACACCCTTAATAACGATCAAGAAACAAAATTACTTGGTGGCTTTGTTCAGGCAGGCTATTTCCCACATCGTCAAGTCACGGCTATCCCTGAAAACATCGAACTGGCTGGACGCTATGCTTTTGTAGACATGGATACTGACCGTGACAATGACAAGCAAACTGAGCTAAGCGCAGTGATTAACTACTTTTTAGAGGGGCACTTCAACAAACTAAGCTTACAATTAAGTCGACTCAGCATAGAAGATCCAATTAAACTAGAAAAAGATGCAGAAACTAGAGTTTGGGCACAATGGGACTTTTCTTTTTGACACCTTAGTTTATTCCATACATTAAAAAAAATAGCGCCTGTTTGGCGCTACTTAAAACTAATGGCGGCTCACTCTGTCAATGAATTAGGAATTGATGTTGTTTGAAACTGCATGTGTCGTGCATATTTAGCCATTCGCAAGATTACACTAGCAAAAAAACCAAACATCAGCCAAAATTAACAAGAGATGTAGATGAAAGCGCTAATTCAGACAATCAAACATTGCCTCACTGGTTGATGATGTAAATTACATCATTGAATCACCGTCAATCTCAATTGAATTGATAACATCTCGCCCTATTTATTAGTTACTTCAGGTTTATTTAATGAGCACATACAACGAAATCGACGCCCATGACTTATCTGTCATGCTGACCACCCAATCTCTATTATTAGTGGACGTCCGCAACGACGATGAAGTGGCTCGAGGCGTGATTCAAAACGCAGTACATATTCCACTCGCAATGCTTCCAGTTCAGTATGAGTCGCTCGCCAAAGCAGATAACATTGTATTTTACTGCCACAGTGGCGTGCGTTCTGCACACGCAGCTGCTTTTGCCGCTAGCAAAGGCTGTAAGCATGTATATAATTTAGCTGGCGGCGTATTGGCTTGGGCTAGAGCAGGTCATCCGTTTGTGCAAATCAACACACCGTCTAGATAAGCGAGATTATGCAAATCAAAATAAAAGTAACACAGGAAAACTATCATGGATTTTGACAAAGTAGTCGATGCAACAGGTTTAAACTGCCCTTTGCCGATTTTGCGTTGCAAAAAGGGGTTAAGCGATATGGCGGCCTCTCAAGTATTAAAAATAATCTCTACCGACCCAGGCTCAGTGAAAGACTTTAATGCTTTCTGCGTACAGACAGGCCATGAGCTTTTATTATTAGAAGAAGACGAAACCGCATTTACGTTTTATATTAAAAAACGTGTGAGCTAATGAATGCTTGCTGAGGTATAAGCGACTCGTTTAAAAGTTTTTTAACGCCATCTTAATTACGTATCATGTTGTAACCAGCGCAATATCAAAAAAATAGCTAGCCAATCGGCTAGCTATTTTTACAACTTGTTGCCTAAAGCTTAAAGTTACTTAAGCTTTGCCAACTGACTAGCCAACTTATCCAAAGTTGCACTAAAGTCAGCCACTCGTGCTTTCTCTTGCTCAACCACTGCGGCTGGCGCTCTTGCTACAAAACTTTCGTTATTGAGCTTGGCGTTTGCTTTGTTGATTTCGTTTTCTAAGCGTGTAACTTCTTTACTTAAGCGCTCTTTTTCCGCTGCGACATCAATCTCAACTTTCAGCATTAATTTAAAGTCATTGACTAACATCACAGGTGCATCAGCTTCTGGTAGGTCGCTTACGATGCTTACTTCCTCAAGCTTAGCCAGTGCTTTTAAGTATGGTGCATAGGCAGTTAACGCTTCTGCATCACCTGCGGCAATGAGTGGCACCCGCGCTGCTGGTGAAATACCCATTTCGCCACGTAAGCTTCTGCATGCATCTACCGCTTGTTTCAGCAAAGCAACCCATGCTTCAGAGCCTTCATCAAGCTTGTCTGGCTGTGCTTTTGGATAAGCTTCTAGCATAATGCTTGGGCCATGCTTTTCTGTCATCGGCGCGATCGTTTGCCAAATTTCTTCTGTGATAAATGGCATGATAGGGTGAGCTAGGCGCAAGATGGTTTCCAATACACGTAACAAAGTACGACGAGTACCGATTTTTTCTGCATCATTGCCGTTTTGTATCTGCACCTTGGCTAGTTCTAAATACCAATCGCAGTACTCATCCCATACAAATTCGTAAATCGCTTTGGCTGCCAAGTCAAAGCGATAGTCTTCAAACGCACGCTCAACTTCAGCTTCTGTGCGTTGCAAGATGCTCACAATCCAACGATCTGCCTGTGAAAATACGCGACCGCCTTCCACACAACTACCAAGACCAAAACCGTTGTCTTGGCCTTCGGTGTTCATCAACACAAAGCGCGTTGCGTTCCACAATTTATTACAGAAATTACGGTAGCCATCACAGCGCTGTAAATCAAACTTAATATCACGGCCAGGTGAGGCTAATGCGGCAAACGTGAAGCGTAGCGCATCGGTACCATAGGCGTTAATGCCTTCAGGGAACTCTTTACGTGTGCGCTTCTCGATTTTTTCGGCATCTTTCGGGTTCATCAACCCTGTCGTGCGTTTTTTAATCAGCTCATCCAGACCGATACCATCAATCAAATCGATTGGGTCTAACACGTTGCCTTTAGATTTACTCATCTTCTGACCTTCAGCATCACGAATCAAGCCGTGTACATACACATGCTTGAACGGAATTTTGCCTGTGATGTGCGTGGTCATCATCACCATACGCGCGACCCAGAAGAAAATAATATCGAACCCTGTCACCAACACTGAAGATGGCAAATACTGTTGCAAGGCAATATTGGCAGCATCTTTATCTGCATCACCGGTCCAGTCTAACGTTGAGAACGGCCATAAGGCTGATGAGTACCAAGTATCCAGCACATCATCGTCACGTTTCAAATGACCAGCATAACCATCTTTTGCGGCCTGTGCCTTAGCTTCTGCTTCATCGTGCGCCACATAGACTTTGCCGTCATCAGAATACCAAGCCGGGATTTGATGCCCCCACCATAACTGACGAGAAATACACCAGTCTTGAATATTATTCAGCCATTGGTTATAGGTATTAACCCAGTTTTCTGGATAAAACTTGATTTCGCCACTGGCTACTACGTCCAATGCTTTTTGGGTAATTGATTTACCGTCTGCCGCAGGCTTGCTCATGGCAACGAACCACTGATCGGTCAGCATCGGCTCAATCACCACGTTGGTACGGTCACCACGTGGCACTTTGAGTTTATGTTTCTCTGCCTTGACCAAGTAGCCTTGCGCTTCTAAGTCTGCCACCACCTGTTTACGTGCGGCAAAACGCTCCAAGCCAATCAGGTTGGCTGGCATGTCAATGGCCTGCTTACTAGAGCCATCCGCTGCCCAAACTTCAGCGATGGCTGGCACAAAACCTTGTAAGTTGAGAATAACAACTTTATCTAAACCGTGACGTTGACCCACCATGTTGTCGTTAAAATCATGCGCTGGCGTCACTTTCACTACCCCAGTCCCAAACTCCAAATCAACGTAGTCATCAGCAATAATTGGAATCTCACGCTTGCACAACGGCAACAGTACAGTTTTACCAATAAGGTGCCTATAACGCACATCATCCGGATGCACCATCACCGCCACGTCACCCAGCATTGTTTCTGGACGAGTGGTTGCCACGGTTAAATGGCCAGAACCATCCTCTAAGGGATAGTTGATGTGCCACATGAAGCCGTCTTCCTCTTCCTGCACCACTTCTAAATCTGATACAGCTGTACCTAACTTCACATCCCAGTTCACTAAGCGTTTGCCACGGTAGATAAGGCCTTCGTTATACAAGCGCACAAAGGTTTTGGTCACCGTTTGGTTTAGGCCTTCATCCATGGTGAAGCGCTCACGTGACCAATCTGGGGATGTGCCTAAACGGCGCATTTGTTTAGTAATCGTACCGCCTGAGTACTCTTTCCATTCCCAGACTTTTTCAAGAAACTTTTCACGCCCTAAGTCATGGCGCGACACGCCTTGTGCATCTAACTGACGCTCAACCACAATTTGCGTCGCGATACCTGCGTGATCTGTGCCTGGTTGCCATAGCGTATTGTCGCCGCGCATACGGTGATAACGGGTTAACGCATCCATTAGCGTCTGGTTAAAGCCGTGCCCCATATGGAGCGTGCCTGTCACGTTTGGCGGGGGTAATAAAATACAGAAGTTATCTTGCTTAGCGGTATCTAAACCAGCGGCATAGTAGCCTTGCCCCTCCCAGAATTCATACCATTTGCTTTCAATGGTTTTTGGGTCGAATGATTTTGCTAACTCTTTATTTTCTTGCATCTTTTGTGTGGTGTTGTCAGTTGTCATAACCTAGCATTTTATCACAGGGCAAACCTGCTGTTATATCGCCAAATAGCTTGCGAGAAAAGAAAGTAAAATAGCCGCAAGAAATATTGAAAAGTGCACAATTGCCCAATAGCGGTAACGCAGCCGTAATGCCTGCGGCGTGATGCCAGAGATCACGAATAGGCGTTTATTTTTTGGTTTTGCAATCAGATGTCGCTCGTTCTTTAGCAACTGCACCTGCTTAAGTTTCACTTCAGAATAAGCCTGTTCGCGCGCCAGCGCCCATTCATGCATATCAACTTCACCATCTCGGTTAAGATCAAAACGCTGTAAAAGCCTAGTTTTAGATTGCTTCCATTGCGTCAGTAATTTGCCGACTTCCTGATGGATTTCAGATTCCGTATTGGCTTGTGTATTGCCATCTAAATCACCCAATACATAAATAGATTTATCCGTAAATAACACATCCTCAATATATCGATGCCCATTTTGCGTAATCACATGGCGGCTGGCTGCATAAATATGAGCACCTTTGGGGTCAACCACGCACACGCCAGACTCATCATGCAACTCAAATACTTGCTCGCTCACTTGGTAGTCTTCTAAACGCCACATGTAATTGCTATCACGTGCGTAAACCCATAGCCGAAACCAAACACAAGGTACGCCTTGTATCGGGCTGCGCGTTGGGCTTAGATGTTTAGATTTTCCGAAAAGCTCAACATAGCCTTGGGCCGCCGAAGCAATCGTTGAAATAGGCACTTCAGATATCGCAAGCAGTCTTTTATAGTTAAATGCCCAAGCAAATATAGCCACCAAGGCACTTAATCCAAATAGAAATGGGAGTTGATGCGCTTGCCGATCGTGATAATCTAAATACACGCCCGCAAGCACCAACCCAATACAAACACATAAGGCTAGCGGGTTTAAATAGTAACTACGAAACTGCACACACGACCTAAAGCTTTGTATTAAAGCGCTGACCAACCTCAACATCGGTTAACTCGGCTGAAGAGAACTTAAGCAGCTGTTCTTTAACAAAACCAAATAGTCTCGCCACAATTACATCGGGAAATTGTTGAACACGTACATTGTTAATATAAACACTATCGTTATAAAACTCGCGCCGATCTGCAATTTGATTTTCAAGCCCTGTGATGCGGGTTTGCAACATAAGGAAGTTTTGGTTTGATTTAAGCTCTGGGTAATTTTCTGCCACTGCAAAAAGGCCACCTAGGCCCACGCGAAGTGCACTTTCAGCCTGCCCTAATGCGGCAACATCATGATGATCACGTGCCTCATTGACTTGGGTACGTGCTTGAATGACTTTTTCTAACGTTGCTTGCTCATGCTGCATATACTGCTTACAAGTATCAATCAGCTTGGGCAACTCATCGTGCCGCTGCTTTAGCAATACATTGATATTGGACCAGGCTTTCTCAACGTTATTTTTAACACTGACCAAGCTGTTGTAAGTGATCACAAAGTACAGCACGACTACCGCCACCACCATCCACGTTAACATCGCGTCCCCTTATTGTTATTCATATGGCCTACATGATAAAAGATAGTATCACTGACTGTTTATATATTAAATATCAGGCATCAATAACGGGCTGACTTTTTCCCAGTATCTAGAAAATCGTTTTAAGCGCTTTTCACTAAGTCGCACATTCACTAACTTTTCCATAGGCTGCCATCTTGGTGCAAATGGCGCTAAAATCTCTTTGACTGTCAGGTTGGGTGTATCTTGCGTGACCACTTGCCCCACCCCTTTTTGCATGAACACTTCATGCGTGTCACCCATCCACACCTCAACACTCATCATCTCATGCAGGCAATCCGCAACAAACTGCAAACGATTAAGCGACCAGTGCCCACATAGCACAGGATCAAAGACAAATATCTTAGGGTATGGCTTATCCATCAATGCATTATGTGCAGATAACATTTCATCATGGACATAAATAGCATTCGCCTGAAAACGATGGGCGGCTTTCATTGGCAATGATTTAATCGTATATTGTTTTGGAATCGTGGCGATAGGTGGCGAAAATAAGCGTGCATTCAATGCCTCATAGCTAGCATCAAACGGACATTTTGCAGAACATGTGGTGCAGTACTTTCCGCCAGTATAACGCTCTAAGTTTTCTTTGTTGAAGTAATACGGTTTAGAGCTAAAGGTAGAAGCAATCCATTGCCAAGACAAATGATTGCTGGCGAAATCACCATCCAACAAATGCGCCTCAAACCAATCAGCGGCTTCACGCCAGTCCATTTTTAGATGATGGACAATATAACTGGCAAACCACATGCGGGCATGGTTATGCAGATACCCAGTATCAAGTAACTCTTTCACAAAGCCATCCATACATGGCAAGCCAGTGTTCGCTTGTTTAACGGCATCACTCAGTGGCTGGTACTGAATATCTACTTTAGGAGGCTCCATTTCACTAAAGATTGCATTTCCTTCTGCAAACCAGACTTGTCGCCAAAAGTCACGCCAAGCCAATTCCATCAGCAACTTCTCAGCTTGTATGCCTGACTGTTTTTTCACAAAAGCGAACACTTCACTAAGCGTCAAACAGCCATGACGTAAATACGGTGATAAATGTGTCACCGCACCATTAACAAAATTACGATTGCTGCCATATTGTATGGCATCAATCGCATTGAGCTTTCTAACCCCACTGGCCCTGCCTCCAGACCACGCCAACTCAAGATCAGGTCCTTTCGCCGCAGAAAATAGACGCCTAATGTAGTGCAACCTTTCTTCCCGATCGCTAGGGATATTGAGTTTTTGTGCGGAGCCCATTGATGTATTTCCTACAAGATTAAGGATGTGTGATATACCACCCAAAAGGGTACACCTTTTGTACATAATTTAATATTAAAAAATATTGAAATATCATGCAATAATAATCACCGATGTTTACGATTATCAATTTATAAATTCTTTTTAGCAGGATATCAAATGATAGAAGCAACATGGGTTTGGGCTGTATTAGGTATTGTTTTAATCGCAGTCGAAATACTGGCCATCGGTACGTTGTATGTATTATGGTTTGGTATTGCAGCCATTTGTTTGGCGATCGCAACGTGGTTCTTTCCTGACACTCCTTACGCAATTCAATTTATCGCTTTTGCCATACTCTCACTCGGATCCCTAGCAATATGGCGTCGTTATTACAAAAGAAATGACACCAGCTCACCTGTTGGACAATCACAAGGTGAAGAAATAGGACGCGTTGGCACCGTAGTAGAAGCAACAAGTCCCACACAAAATGGCTTGATACGCTTCACTCAAGGCTTAATGGGTAGCCGCGAGTGGATGGCAGTTTCCGATGAAGTTATTGAAATTAACAGTCAGGCAAAGGTCATCGCTGTTGAAGGCAATGCACTTCGCATTACAAAAATCAGTTAACGCTTTTTAATCGTCACTTAAGAGGAATATTCAAATGACAGAATTTAGTTTAGTACTCATATTTTTAGCCATTGTTGCCATCATTAAAGGTGTTCGTATTGTGCCGCAAGGTGAAGAGTGGGTGGTTGAGCGACTAGGTAAGTTTGCTGGCGTATTAACTCCAGGACTACATGTCATCAACCCGATTTTCACCAAGGTCAGCTATAAAGTCACTACCAAAGACATTATTCTGGATGTGCCAGAACAAGAAGTCATCACTCGCGATAACGCTGTGATTTTAGCTAATGCAGTTGCATTTATTAAAGTGACGAAGATTGACCGCGCTGTATACGGCATTGAGAATTTCCGTGAAGCAATGCGCAATATGGTGCAAACCAGCTTACGTTCCATCATTGGCGGCATGGATTTAAACCAAGCCCTGACCTCACGTGATCGCATTAAATCTGAGCTAAAACTTGCCATTGCAGATGAAGCACTAGACTGGGGCTTAACGGTTAAGTCTGTAGAGATTCAAGACATCAAACCATCCCCTAACATGCAAGATGCAATGGAGCGTCAGGCAGCAGCAGAACGCGAAAGAGTTGCGGTAGTGACCGAGGCAGAAGGCGCAAAACAATCCCTTATTTTAAATGCTGAAGCACGCTTAGAGGCCGCACGTAAAGATGCTGAAGCACAGATGGTCGCGGCAAAAGCCTCTGCAGAGTCAATCAAGTTCATTACAGAAGCCGTGCAAGAGAATAACGCATCAGCGATGTTCTTGTTAGGTGACCGCTACATCACAGCGCTTCAGAAAATTTCATCTTCTGAAAACAGCAAAATTGTGGTCATGCCTGGTGACTTAGTGGGTGCCGTTAAAAGCCTTGTTGGCGGGAAATAAATAACGCTTAATCAATCAACCTTACCGATTTCCTCCCCTGTAATAGGGGAGGAACATTAATGACCACAGACCGTACATGCAGGGTCTTTACTCAGCTTAATCGTACGCCATTCCATAGAGAGTGCATCTAGCAACAATAAGCGCCCTTGCAAGCTATCTCCGATACCCATGAGTATTTTCAGCGCCTCTGCCGCTTGGCAAGTGCCGATCATCCCCACCAGTGGTGCAAACACACCATTCGTGGCACAACGTAAATCGCTATCTTCACCGTTATCAGGAAATAGGCAGTGGTAACATGGGCTGAGTACTGAGCGCATGTCATACACAGTGATCTGCCCCTCAAAACCAATCGCAGCCCCAGACACCAATGGTTTTTTCAATTGCACACAAAGACGATTCAAGAGATAACGCGTCGAAAAATTATCACTACAGTCAATCACCACATCCGCCTGTGTAATTAGCTTTTCAAAGTCAGTCTCTGATGACTTTTCACAAACGGTATTCACCATAATCTCTGGATTAATTGCCAATAAGGTGGCTTGTGCCGATAGGGCTTTGTTCACACCCACAGCGCTTGTGGTGTGCACAATTTGGCGCTGTAAATTAGTTAAATCTACCACATCAAAATCACAAATAGTGAGGGTACCAACACCCGCAGCTGCTAAATATAAGGCCACGGGCGAGCCCAAACCACCAGCGCCCACGATTAATGCATGGCTATTCACTAGTTTGTCTTGTCCTTCATATTCAATCTGCGGTAATAAAATATGGCGGCTATAGCGGAGAAGTTGATTGTCGTTCATAAATTAATGCAATTGTCCTGCTTGGATCATGGCATTATAGAGAACATAAGGGGAAATCCAAGTCAATATATGGTCAAACTCACCATTAGGATCACCTGCACTTCTTGGTTCGTGGCTTACGAATACGCCATCATCAACAATACCGTTAGCATCGGCATCATTTAAATTAGCAGTTTCGTCTGCGCCGCCGATGGCTTGACCCCCAGTAGTTCCGATGGAGTAGATAACCGCAACGGCGTTATTAATCAGATAATTTGCCTCCGGTACGGCAGCTGAACACATAGTAGTTGTTATACCCACGGAGCTTGCGCAAACTCGTAAATCTGGCGCTAAATTAGACATCCCAACGATATCCACACCATCAGCTTCATTGGCCGGCGTGGCAATGTTGTCTGCAATATTAGTCGTAAAGTCAGGCGTTGCAGCGCCACCTTCGTTAGATTGTGTCACCGCATAACGAATACGATTATTCCAGGCATCTAATGCAAACCCTTGTGCATCGGCCGGCTGAAGCCCCAAGGTTGCTGCCGGCAAGAAACCTACAGTTTGTGTGCACGCAGCCGCACCACCCAATGGCTGCTCTATACCATTGCTAGCGGCAGTTGCTGGGCAAGGTAGGCGGCCATGTTGCTGAGCAAAACCCAGCAACGCTCTTTTGGCAATCGCTAACGTATTTTCAGTTTGCGACTGAGCCTGTTGCTGTCGCTGCACTTGCATAGGCATCAACAACGCTCCTAGAACGAATCCAAGGATAACGATTACCACCGCCATTTCTACTAGCGTAAAGCCACCAATACTTCTATATGAGAGTGATTTGTTTGTCATGGCGCTACAATATAAGTATGGTCATTGTAATTTGGGACTCTTGTTAAACTCTGCTTATCAAAGATTTCATCTGCATCAGCATTTTCAGCAGTATCCAAATAGTCATTCACTAAGCATGATGGTCTTGATTGACTTCCACCTTTAGAGACTGCGCTATTGGGAGCAATAATTGTACGGCCAGTACCAACTAACAAACTATCGATATTTGTTTTACTGCCGGCCGTTAACTTAATGCCATTTCTAGACGAAGTATAATAAAAATAATCGTACCATCGATTCGTCATAATCCATGTGGGAAGCTGGGATCCTCCAGTATTAAAAACAGGGTCGGCACAAGAATCTCTGGTGGCGCTACCAGCACCAGCTCCGGAACAGGTAACATCAGTGCAGGCCAAACTGCAACGCGTATTAGCAGAGGTAAATTCACCGCCTTTGAAAGTGACCGTACCGTTAAAGTTCGCTACACAACTGCCTGATGCATTACAACTAAAGGTTTGCGTGTTTCTTGAGCATGAGCCGGCTCCCGTACAAGTGCAATCTCGTCCTGAACGAGTGCACGACCCCAACGAGCTCGTAAAGTTATTATTTCTTCTCATGTCTATTGAATTGATGTTCGTAAATCCTGTACTACAACTTGCGCTAGTCACACCTCCGCCTCGGCTATAGCTACAAGTAAAGTTAGCCGGGGCGAGGCTATTGATTGGCAAAACACCTGCCACGTTTGATGTCACACAAGCATAATCTTTACCGCTTCCTAAACTAGCAGCATACGGAAAATAGCCTACGCCCCTTCCGTTTGGTCTATCGCCTGAAACGGGCTCAAAATAGTTTAAAAGAGCATTTTTTAGTTCATTTGCGGCACGAACCTCTAAGGCGGCTAACAACTCGTCCGCGGTGATGAATACCAGCTTATCGTTAAAGTAATAGGGCTTTTGAAAGACTGTATCATTAGCGCCAACTCTGCGAATATCTTCCCCCATGATAAATTGGTTAGCTTCCAAAGGGGGAAGCGAATAGTTCTTAAACGGCACGCCGTCAGAGGTCCGAACGATTCTATCTAGATATTCTCTTGCATCAGGCGCTGCTGACGATCTGTCTTGTGCACCAACCGATGTACCAGGCGCAATAATAACGGCAGCTACGCGATTGGATATAACGTTTCCATTTCTATCCACCACCTCTATCCAATCTGTTGCTATATTTGAAATACTCGGATTGATGATTGGATTAGAGCCTGTGCCGTTATAGTCATGCACTAAGTTTTTAGATACGGCATACCACAAAGGCTCACCCGTTCCATCCCTAAAATCTTCACCCAATGCAGCTGACACTGTAATTCCATGATTATTGCAATTGGGATCTAAACCTCGTATGGGCAACCTCCCCAGCAAAAAACTGTACGAGAAACTGACATTCGTGGCAAAACAATCGCTGTACCCATCATAGTTTCCGTCACCATTTCGATCCGGATAAGGCAATTGGCCTGGATGGCTCGGATGACTCACTGCCCATGCAATTAATGCCGCCTTAGCCTCACCTAACACACGCATGGTTTTCTCATCTTGCTCGACTTGCAGGCTTGATGCGTTAAACATTTTAAACATAAACGCAGCAGCACCCAGCCCGATAATAAATGCGATCAGAATAAGTACCATACCTCGCTGACCTTTAGGTCTGAGGCGACGGCTATTCACCACCTGCAGTCTCCTCCGCCTCATTCAATTTTAATAGTTTGGATTTTTCCACTACTTGGAGTTCTTTGATTTGACTGGTTTCAGGCTCATACATCTGCCCCGCTCTTAGCCGAATTTTTTTACCGCTAGCCTGTACATCTACACCCTCTGCATTTGTTACTTTACTTGAAAAGCCTCGGCTGTTAATTCGCCCAATTTGCACATTATCAACAGTACCGTCTTCTTGTACTGCTTGGTTATTAATCCAAAGTGTGCCTTTAACCCCATCGCTACGCTTCACGTAACCTTGCATGGTAATTGGGCCTGTCATTTCGACAGATGAGTCATCTGTATCGCTTTCAGATGGCTCATCCTCTTGTGTCGTCACTACTTTTAACTGCTGACTTTGTCTAAGTTTATCTAGCCGCTCGCGCTCAGCAGGTCTGCTAAATAAACGCCCAAAATCGTCATTAGGGGCTGCATATATTCCATTGAGTCCAACACTCAGTAGGCTAAAGATAATCGCTTTAATAAGTAAGTTAATCATGACTAAGGCCCTACTACCGATTGAATCGTGGCAGGTTCACGTAATGTAAGCCAGTCTAGCTCACATTGTGCATGTAAGTTTGCTGTTAGTTGTGCACTTAAAGCGCCACCTTCATTCAATCTGGTAATTTCGCAATCTCGCAATATTAAAGCCGCAGCATTAGCGCCACTTAAAGACTCTGTCAGTTGTAACAAGTCGCCCTCATGTAGCATATCTAGCTCAAACTGCATGATGGATCTACTTAATGTAAACCCACCTAGGTTTGTTGCAAAGGCGGGGGTGTATTTTTCCTGTTGTTTAATACTGTATTTAATGCCAAATAGCTTATGATTTTTATGCTGCTCTCTTAAACGCTCCACCCACTCGATACGTCGCTCTTCACCTACAAAACCTTTGTTAATCAGCGCTTGGTATTGTGGCAAAAACTCCGTAATAATTTCTTTTTCTAAGCCTGAGGATTGATAGCGTTGACGAGCAGCATTTAACTGGTTTTGTTGTGTAAGTAGCGCTTGCTCTTGATCCGCTTTATATTGTTGGGCAAACACAATACAAACCACCACCACGACAACAATCCCGCCTAATATTGCCAGCGGGATTTGTAACTTTTTCCAGTCGTTCTGCTCTAGCTTCATGATGGTTGGGCCTCAGTAGCACTCACCATGTCATCTTGCGCAGGCTTCAGTACAATTTTTAATTTAAAAAATGCCGGTTGCTTTTGTGCAGACTGCTCGTCTGTAGTACTTCCTTGAAGGCTCACAAAAGAACTTACGTTGACAGGCTCTTGTAGCACCACGACCTCAGCGACTCTGGTATCCGCCTTAATGTTAGCAACAAACTGATTCAAACTGTTCAATGCACGGCGATAGTCTCCCGTAAATCCCGAAATTTGAGCCGTTAAAAATGCAACTTCCATTAGCTTAGTAGGATCTGCCGGTGGAGCCGAGTTAGCTACAGCTAACTCACTATTTGAGGCCGTAGGCAATGGCGTAAATTTATCTTGATCATTGATATTGGTATCATTTGTCAGCACCCAATGTAAACGATCCATTTGCACTTCATCTAATGAGCCTTTAGCCGTAGGTGCTAGTGCAGCACTTAATACTTGCATCATGCGCCTTGGCGATTTTGGAAAGGTGGCAATGTTCTTATCAAGCTCTACCGCCACTTTTAAATCATTGGCACTAATCTGAGTCACGGGAAAGTCTTTTGCAGCCTCGTCATATTGATGTTGCTGAATCAAGGTATCTTGCTGTGCTTGCTCAAACGCGATTTTCTGATCCAAGCCCTCTTTGAACATCCATCCTGCAGCGGCTAATCCAAAAAAACCAATCAATGCAGCACCAATCATTAAGCCCTGTTTTAATTTATTAAACTGGAAAGATTTAGTGAGCCAGTCTGGTGCTAGGTTGTCAACAAAATGTCCGTTTGCCAGTAATTGCATATGCATCAACTCTGGCTTTTCTTGAAGTAACTTCACTGGCAGTCCCAGTGTTTTAGCTAAGCTGCTAAGACTCACATCGGCACAATTTAAACCTTGTTCCTGGCTAATCCCTTGGCTAATTTGCTGCGTTGTCCCATTCACACTCACCAACGCTAGATTCAGGGGCGTGTCGCGTGATATGTAGCGTTGACTCATTAAATAAAGACGCGTTTTTTCAATTTCCACAAGGTAGAAATAACCTATTTGCCCCGTGGCCTCTGGCACATTTGGTACCAACCGACTCATGCGCAAACATCCATGATGGAAATAAGTCTGCCTAAGCCCAGAAGAAAGTTTTTCACAGAATAAAAGATGAGGGGCAGTTAGCTTAAGTTGCTTCATCAATACTAGGCTTAGCATTGGGAGCAAGTAAACACCTACCAACTGTGCTTCCTGAGCCTTAATAATAGCGACCCAAGCTTGCAAGAACTCATCTTTACTGATGGCAACAAACAAGAAGTTATCATCTTTTCGCTTGTCTTTATCTCGATCAATAAAGTGTGCGGTTCGGTAATCTAATCCACGATAATGTTGATTTAGCTTGCGAGTCACCATCTCATGCTTCGCACTGCCAGAGGTGTGAGGCAAACTCTCGAGCCTAAAGTCTTCTTCTACTGCATCTGCAATTAAATAAACTGGACTAGATGAATATTGCTGCAAAAATGCCGAGAATGCCTGATGACCAGCCTCGTCATTCTCAAAAGTTTGGTTACCCTGCAACTTGCCTGCATGCCAAACACCAACCAATAGTTGATTGGCCGTGGCGCATAACACTAGTTTTTTTGGATTAGCGAACATCATGCTTTTATATTAATTCACTTAAATTTTAAGCTTACTAAATGAGTCATACACAGGGCCTAATACCGAGAACATAATGAACGCAAGAATACCACCTAACAATACAGTGAGCGCTGGCTCTATCATTTTTAGCATTTTTTGCATCGCATCATTCACATCGCGATCATAAAAATAGCTAATATTAAGTAGTGACTTGTCCAAGGCGCCTGTGCTTTCCCCCACCTTGATCATTCGGACGACAAGTTGCGGGAACAAGCCTGCATTACGAAAGCTCTCGCTCATGGCATCGCCCGCGTTAATTTGCGCATGCACTCGCGTCAGCGCGTCAGCTACCACCCGATTTCCAACGATGTTTTCGCATATTTTGATCGCATCTAAAATCGGGATACCGGTTTGATACATCAAAGCAAAATAACGAGCAAAGCGTGCCATAATAATTTTATGCAAGATTGGCCCGGTAATAGGAATATTTAATTTAAGCAAATCAAAACGGTAACGCGCTGCTGGATTTGTCCGAATCGTAGCGGCCAATAAAACTACAGCAATCACAGGTAAGCCTAGGATTAACCACCAATAATTCACAAATGCATTAGACATGGCGATTAAAATCTGAGTATTAAGCGGTAGCTCTTGCCCCATATTGCGCAAAAAAGACACCATTTGCGGCACAACATAAATCATTAGAAACACCACCGCTAGCGATACAACAACAGCAACAAAGGCTGGGTAAGCCAATAGCTTTTTAGTCTGCGACATTAGCTCATCTTGCCAACGTATCGTATGAAACAGGTTATTCAATACCACAGGTAGTTGCCCCGTCCGCTCTCCTGCATCAATCAAGCTAACAAATACATCACTAAACACGCCAGGATGCTCTGCAAGTGCTTGCGATAGCATCTTACCGCCTTCAACTTCTGAGCTAATGGCACCTAAAACCTTTTGAAAGTATGGATTGTTGCTACTCTCGCGCAAATCGTTCAAGCACTCCAGCAAAGGTACACCCGCGCTAGAAAGTTGCTCCAACTGAAAACAAAACATGACTAAGTCTTGGTTGCTGACTTTATTACGATTAAATAAACTGGTTGAGCGTGTTGCTAATCTAAACGTAATTAAATCCAGCCCCATTCGCTCAAGACGAATTTCAAGATCCACCTCATTTAGCGCATCCACTTGCCCCAGCGCGATACGGCCTAACTTATCAACGGCTTTGTAGCTAAAAGATGGCATAAGCTAATGACTAATTCTACTGGTTAAATCAATCACGCGCATGACTTCCGCGACACTGGTATATCCTTCTAAGATACGGCGAACCCCGTCTTCTGCCAGAGTCACAAATCCTTTATCTAGCGCAACTTTTTTAAGCTCGTCTAAGTGAGCACGGCGAGAAATCAACGCATCCATATCACTATCAATACGTAGTAACTCGATAATCGCCATCCGGCCCCTATACCCAGTTTGATTACATTGTTTACAACCTTTTGGTTTGTAAATATGTGCTTTATCATTGAGTTTAAGTTGTAAAATTTTATGCTCAAGATCATCAGGCTTATGCTTTTCTTTGCAATGTGGACATAAGACCCTTACCAATCGTTGCGCCACAACACCAATAATGTTGCCGGCCATGATGTCAGGTAAGATACCGATATCAGTTAGTCGTGGAAACGCCCCTAAAGCAGAGTTGGTATGTAGCGTGCTAAATACTTGGTGCCCAGTCATCGCCGCGCGAAATGCCATCATCGCGGTATCAGCATCACGAATTTCGCCCACTAAAATAATATCGGGGTCTTGCCGCATAATAGACCGAATACCATTAGCAAAATCCACCTTGTTCACCTCTGCCACAGAAGTTTGACGCATCATGGTAACTGGATATTCAACGGGGTCTTCTAACGTCATGATATTCACTGACTCGGTGTTCTGATGCGTAAGCAATGAATACAGCGTGGTTGTCTTACCGCTACCAGTTGGGCCCGTGACAATCAAAATCCCCTCAGGGCGAGTCATCATTAACTGTAACTCATCTAGGGTCTCTGGCCGCAGCCCCATACGCTCCATCGGAATAATGGACTTTTCACGGTCTAGCACACGCAAGACAATATTTTCGCCATGAATGGTTGGATGTGTCGACACCCTAAAATCAATCGGGCGTCCACATAAATTCATATTCAAACGACCATCTTGTGGCGCTCTGGTTTCAGCAATATCAAGCCCACTCACCACTTTTAGCCGCACGGCCAAACCGCCCCAGTAGCTTTTATGTAAGCTTCTGATTTGTTGCAGTACGCCATCGATTCTATAGCGTATACGCAAGAATGCCTGCTCAGGCTCAAAGTGGATATCCGATGCGCCGCGTTTTACGGCGTCCATCAACAATGCGCCCACTAGTCGCACCACAGGTTGTGTGTATTCATTATCATCAACACTTAAGCTTTGATAATCAATTTCACCTGTTTCTATTTCACGCAAAATACCATCTACAGATAATTCATATCCGTAAAATTGATCAATCACTTCCTCTAGCTGTGCTTCCGCCGCCAATACAGGTTTTAGCTGAATCTGCCCACCCAACATAGCACGCAACTGATCTAGTGCAACCACATTGAACATATCAGCCATGGCGACGACCATCGTTCTCGTCAAGGCATCATAAGCGACAGGTAATAAATGATATCGACGTGAGAAGTCTTGTGGCACCATTTGCAAGGCCTCAAGGTCAGCTACCACAGTCGACAAATCAATACTGTCGGTCCCTATGGTATGCGCAACCATGTCGCGCACCATCGCCTCCGTCACAAACCCTAAGCGAACAAGCTGACGCCCTAAAGGCAAATCATTATGTTCCTGCTCTATCAGCGCAATGCGTAGCTGGTCCTGGCTAATTAAGCCTTGCTGCACCATCAGTTCGCCTAAACGAATTTTACGCCGCTGTTCAGCCATTAAATTTAGCCTGATTATTTGAATTCATTATTGTTTTTCATCTATCTAATTCAGCACTACGATTATCTTAAATCGCCATTTTGAGGCCGCAACATGCTAAGTGCCACCCTTAAACACAACACATACTATTAAAAAGAATCACTGCAATGCGCGAACCCTTGCTTCTAGTTGGGCGCGATCTGGGCTACCAGCACCAGTGATATTAAGTAACTCAAGTGCACGCTGATATTGCACGAGCGCTAACTTTGGCTTACCCAAATGCTCTAAACTAATTGCCAAATTAAATGCATAATCTGCGCTAATCGGTGCATACTGGCTTGCATTGAAATAAGCTGATTGCGCAGAAGCCCATTGATTTTGTGCGGCATATAAGTTGCCTAAAGCCGCATGTAAATTAGCCGCATCAGGCTGACGTGCCAGCATGCTTTTAATTTTACTTTCAGCAGCCACTCCATCAACACTCACCTCCAAATCCGCCATCGCAGATTGAGCAATGCTATTCCTAGGCTCAATTTCTGTGACCTTACGATACCAACCAATCGCATCCATATTTCTATCTTGACGCTGTGCAATTGCCGCCATCCCTAACAAAGCATCGATATTTCTGACATCTTTTTGAAGCACTTGGCGATACTTCTGCTGCGCAGAACTATCATCTCCTCGATTGAACGCATCATAAGCCGCCAGTAGCGTTGGATCAACACCAGCAACAGGTGTTTTACTGACCAGTTTTAGCGGTTGTTTTGAATCAGAGGCTTGATCATCACGCAGGTTAGCCTCATCCACTTTCTGCGGTTTACGTGTACTCAACGCAACTGTTTTCTGCGGTGTGAATTGCGGCTCATCTGCCGCCAACTCATCACTCAATGCAAGAGAACTAGCTTTCGCAGCCGACACAGGTTTTTCCAATGATTGCATTGCAATCTCATTGCTGGCTTGGCTCGCCTTACCAGCCGCAGGCGCGTTCACGTCAACCTCATGAGCGGCTTGCTCAATTGCGCTGGCCTCTTCACCAAGCTCGCTAGGTAATGACGCATCGGGCACTACATTACCTTCCATTGATTCAATATCAACAACTGGGGCAGCAGGTGCAACTGGCTTTACAACCACGACCTCATCAGCAAATAGTGTTTGAAAATACTGATAGCCTTGCAATCCCAACAAAATCATTAACGCACCAGCTACACCTAATAATATCAATGCAGAACGTGAGCTCGCCGTCTTTACCGCCTGATTAGCGACAAATACACTAGCAGCCGCTTGCTGACGCCCTTCTTTTGTTGCACCACTCTGTGCTTTTACGCTAGCAACGCTGGCCATCGCAGCTTCATTAAAAGCATCAGCCTTGCTTTTCGGCTTAGCGCCCCCTTTAGTTGCCTGTACATTAGGTTGAGTAGTGGCATCCTCTTTTAATTTGAGACTAGGGCTAATCAAGCCAGCCTCTTCAGCAAGAGATAAGCCAGCATCATTGAAAACACCATCATCTGTACCTGATGCAAGCAATACCGCACTATCGGCTGATAGATCATCATCCCGAGCTACGGCAGTGTCCATGCCTGCTGGCGCCTGAGGGTCCAAAGGGGTCAAAGTTAACGCATCCTTAGCCAAAGGCCTTGCGTGCACTGTGCCTTTAGCTTTTTCCTTATCTTTCTCGGCAGAGGCCAAGGCTTTAATTAGCAAACTCATTTGCTAATTACCTTTCACTCTCAGCATCTACTGTATTTTCCAGTTGCTGCGAAGGCAGATACTGTTTATAAGAGGCCAACTCATCACTTTCCAGGCTGGCATTAACAATCACAGTAGGTCTTAGGAAAATAACCAACTCGGTTTTGCGGTTGGCATCGTTCTGTCCCGTAAATACTTTTCCTACACCAGGTACTTTGGATAACCCGGGCACTTTGTCAGTGTTCGTAAGCACATCATCCTGCATTAAACCACCCAGCACAGCTGTGTTACCACTCAGAATCTGCAACATCGATTCCATTTCGCGCACTTGTATTTCAGGCACCAAACTTTCAATCGTTAAATTAGGATTCGGGTCTTTCTTAAAACCCAACACTCTAGAAACCGTTGGCCTAATATTAATATTCACATTACTTAAATCGTTGATTTGAGGGGTAACGCTCATCACAACGCCAACAGGCACTGTATTGGGCGTGGTTGTCACCGTTGACAATATTCCCCCACCTACAGACCCCTGTGACTGCTGCGACTGCACGGTAAAGTAAACCAAATTGTCTACTACTTTTAATACTGCAGTTTGATTGTTGAGCACCATCAACTTAGGACTGGACAACACTTTCGTTGAACCAAACTGCTCAAGCAGGTTAATAGATGCAGCAATATTACCTATTTTGCTTATTGGATTAAGATAACCAGCAACAAATCCTGCATTGGTAGCCACTCCAAAGGCATTCGCAGTCGTAGTAAAACTATTACCGGTAGCACTTATGCTATTCGTTTGCGCACCCAATTGCTGCCTGAACTGAAAGCCACTATTAGTCGCACTATTATTTAACCGACTCCAATCAATACCCGCTTGAAAACTATCACTAAGCCTAACCTCAACAATTGTGGCCTCAATCAACACCTGGCGCTTAGCGCTGGTTAGCACTTTATCCAAAAACTCCTGAACTCTCTCATGCTGCTTGTTAGTGCCTCGAACGCTGATAACGCCAGCTTCACGGTTGGAAATAACATTAGCAGCAAATAAGGTTTTGTACTCAGTAAACGCTTTTTGTGCATCAGCTTTTCCATTTGCGTCCGTTTTTTGCGTCGCTGCTGCGACATTGACAGAACTATCTTTACCACTCTGATTATCAAGAGTCGCAGATTGTTTATCTGCCTCTAATCTACCAATAATGATTTCTTTATCACTTTCGGCTAATAATGCGGTAATGTTTTTTTCTAAAGTTTCCCAAAAGTGATTATTAGATTCACTTCTCACTGTAGTACGAGAGCTATTATTCGCCCCCGTGCCCGAAGTATTACTCGTTGTGCTACCTCCAGCACTAGAACTTTGGCCTGTGCTAGAAATTTGCCCATCAACACCAATAAAACCAGCAGCATCACGCGACATATTTACATAATCGACCTTATAAGTTCTTAATACTGGCTGATCAGGGGTAATTGTTAACACATTGCCTTTGACGCTGTAAGTCAAATCAACCTGTTTAGACAATCGCTCTAGAATTGCAGGTAAGGTTTGGTCTACAGCATTTAACGTCACACGCCCCTGAATGGCTGGGTGAATATCAACATTAAGCTTGCTGTCTCTTGCTATCGCAAACAACACTTCTTTCACTGGCGTGTCATACACAACAATACTATAAACAGGCTCTTTAGCTTTAGGAGTAGGTGGCGGCAAATATGGACTATTGGTTACCGGCTTTGGAATAGCCGCTGAAGAGATGGCTGATTTTGATATGACTGAGGGTGTTGAAGTATTCTGTCCATCAATATGCCCTTTTGATGGCTGAACTTTAGATTGATGCGAGCATGCTGTCACACACAAGACCAAGATCATACTCAGCAATGCTAATACTGTTTTATTATTCATCACGGCTTGGCTACCCCTAATTCTGCAACTTTATCTGTACGCTATGCATCAAATTGCATGATACCGCAAAAATACAAATAGCAACAATTAGTTACAATGATAAATCAAGGTTATTGATTAGGTAACTCGCGAAAGTTTGTATAAAAACTAGCAATCTCGGAACACCACAGCCTCAGACTGACATCAATTAAAGAAACACCAATAGATAAGCCAGCTTCAGGCAATTAATAGAAATACAGCAAGGCGATTAAGGGATGATCGCCATATCTTTACTTATACCAGCCAACGTCCTCATGTATGGCCGACTATTTTTAACATAGGGCGGCAAGCTTTTTAAAGCTTCCAATGCATCAACTCTACGCTCATACGCACCATACAACACCACTGTGTACAAACCATCTTTTTGTTGCATACGGTACAGGTAGATATTATCAACCTCTACTTGCTGACTTAAGCGCTCAAGCTCCATTGCCAATTGATGCTCTTCGCCTTGTACACCCACGGGCAACGCATTGGGTACTGATTTAATTTGTAGCAATATTGTGTCTTGCTTTGCGCTTTGCAACAACCTACTCATCGCATCCAAACGCTGGTTCACTAAGCCCACACTGTTTTTGCTTTCTGCAGCGTCAGGCCTATCACTCGCCATTGCAGCATCTTTCAAAATAGCTGGTGCACTAACATTAGCTGACACACTAGGATTAGTTAATGCCGATAGATTATTCACCCCCATTTGCGTATTGGTAACAGCAACGGCAGATTGCCTTGTCCCCTGAGGCAGGTTAGGCTTAATTGTGGATGGCTTAATCATGGCAGGCTGCGCTTGCTGACCTGCCACATTGGCATTAGTTTTCTGGGCAGTTGACTGTTGCCACAACATCGCAGCGATTGATAGACCACCTAAAATCACAAGCAAGTATATGAACCACGTGACAAATCGCTTATAACGCCCAAACTGTTGGCCATAAGAACTTTCTGCAAACTCACTATCCTGAATAGCGGCCTTAACGTGCTTAGGGGTTACTTGATAGACATTCTCAGCAAATGCCGCAAGCAATGCCTTATCTGCTAAGATATTCACGCGCCTGACCAGCCCCTGCGCCGCATGTGACAACTTCTTAATCGATGCATCAGTAAACAGATGTGGTCCATGGTAACCTGCCGCACGAAGCCTAAAAATCAAGTATTCACCCACATCTTTAGTTTGCAACGGCCCCAAGTTAAACCGATGCGTAATTCGCTCACGCAACTGGCGAATTTGTTCCTGATTTAAATTCTCGTCCAGTTCTGGCTGACCAAACAGCACAATCTGCAACAACTTATCTTGCTTAGTTTCTAAATTGGATAACAAGCGAATCTCTTCCAGCGTTGCCAGCGGCATGCCTTGTGCCTCTTCAACAAAGATGACAACTTGACGTCCTTCTGCATGCCGATTTAACAAATGTGCTTGCAATGCTTGCATCACTTTTAACCTATCGGCATCTTTAGGTAATTGCAGTTGCAGTTCAAATGCAATCGCATGCAACACGTCTTCAGGCGCTACGCTTGGGTTTGCAAGGTAAATGCTCTCGATCCTTTCAGGAAGTATCGTTTGTAGCATTCTACACAGCATTGTTTTGCCGCTACCAACCTCACCCACCACCTTAATAATGCCCTCACCATTGGCAATGGCATACACTAAAGCATCAAGCACCGCACCTCGATTACCACCAGAAAAGAAAAAATCAGTATTCGGGGTAATCTTAAACGGGGGTTGCTGCAAACCAAAGTGTGGATAATACAAGTGATTTCCTAAAGAGGATTAGTTGTGACGATTACTCTTCTTGCGTATTCATTCGACTATACAGCGTTGTACGATTCACATTCAACAATTTAGCCGCCTGACTTAAATTACCATGCGTCATTTTCATCGCCGCATCAATATATGCACGCTCCCAGGACTTCAGTACGGCATCCAAACTTACATTCACTTGGCGCTGCAGATGTTTTTGCGCCTGTGCAGTCATACTTGCATCATCGTTAAAATTAAATGCATCAGCCGTTGAGGCCTGCTCACTTAAATCAAACTCGGCAATCAACTCATTTTCTTTAACCGTTTTACCTGAGTACTTGGCAATTAAACGGATAACAATGTTTCTTAGCTCGCGCACATTGCCAGGAAAATCATACTCCAGCCAACGGACCTCAGCTTTGGCATCTAATTTAAATGGCGTCTTATCAATTTGCTTGGTATAGAACTCAATAAAGTGATCGCGCAACAAATGTTTATCGTCCATCAACTCTCGCAGTGGTGGCACATGGACAGTAAAAACGCTCAAGCGATGATATAAGTCCGACCTAAACTTACCAGCACGCACTTCTGCTCTCAAGTCTCGGTTAGTGGCGGCCACAATACGTGCACGACTTTTACGCGTTTGCGTTTCACCAATACGCTGATACTCACCATTTTCTAGCACACGTAACAGCTTAGCTTGCAACTCTAAAGGCAACTCGCCAATCTCGTCCAAAAACAACGTACCATCACCCGCATCTTCAAAGTAGCCTGCATGCGCAGCTACCGCACCCGTAAACGCACCTTTTGCATGTCCAAACAAGATAGATTCGGCCAACAATGGAGAAACCGCAGCACAGTTAACGGATAAATAAGGATACAGCAAACGCTGACTCGCAAAATGAAAGCTACTCGCCACCAACTCTTTACCACTACCAGATTCACCTTCAATCAGGACCGGAAATGGGGAGTCTGCAAACTGTCTAATTTGCATGCGTAACGCTTGAATAGGCAAACTGTTACCGAGCAAGCCCCCATGCTCCTGCTCCACTCTCATTTCGTTCAACTCAACGTCTTGCACCTTGAGCGCATTCAACAACATGTCTTTAAGTTTTTCTACATCACAAGGCTTCGCAATAAAATCCACTGCGCCTAGTGCAAGCGCATGCTTCACATTGACGTCATCACTTTGACCGGAAAGCACATGAATCTTAATGGTAGGAGAATGTGTTAGCAGCGCGCTAATCACTTTAAAACCCTCTTCGGGCGTATGTGGGGTAGGAGGTAAACCTAAGTCTACCAAAGCCAAAGCTGGTGGGGCATCTAATTGCTGGAGTAAACTCTTCAGTTGCGTGTACGACTCCGCCACACACACTTCAAAATATTTACTCAACACAAAATGTAAGGTATCAGTGATTAGCGGGTCATCATCAATAATCATTAATACAGGACGTAGTGCTGCCATTAACAAACCCTTTTTTTAAATTAGATAACAACTGTAATCTACGTCACTATAGCCTGAATAGTTTGATGTATCAATACTTACACCAATGCTTGGCATGGTTCGAAATCCAAGCAATAACTACCAAGCAACCGCACTTGTCTTTTAAAACAACATCGATCTAGATTACCCAACTACTTGCAGTGGATACTTATTGATGATGATAAAAAAATGAGCGCTAAAATTCAATGGTAGCAAATGCTATCCGATCAACAAAGTAGCATTTTGACTTTAATCCAGCGTCAATATTTGACTGGGCAATGTGTGCCGATTTTTCTTCAAATAGGTCAAGAACTCAGCACCACTCAACTCCGTAAGTTTTTGGTTTAACGCCTCATCTTCACTTGGGAAACTAAAAATTGACGCATTTTGTGCTGCAGTTTTTAAGCCTTCATGCTCAGAATCACGAATGATGCTTCGCACTTTATCCTGAACCTTTTCAGTGGCTGGCGTATACGGCACAACAATCCAAAAGTCACTTCCAATCCTAGCGACCAAATCCGTATTTCTAAAAGCTTTTTTAAGATGAGTTGTCATCGAGACTAGTTGTTCAGCGGCCTCTTTAGCACCATATGCGTCACCAAGCTCATTTTTATCGCCATGTTCAATATGAACCAAACCAAATGGCATCGGGCACAAATACCTAGACATAATCGCCATTAGCCATTCAAATATGAAAAGGAAACGGTCTGTATTCTCAATATCTTCAATTAGCATGTCTTCCAAACCCCACATTATCTTTAATGATCGGTTGCGATTACTACCAGCACTAATTCAGTCGTATGCGTACTTATAGATACTCACTTAGATATTTAGCATACAGTTGATACTATCTTACAAGAATTAACTTAATCAAGAATAATTTACAGAGTAGAAAGGTACGCTAGAAAAAAATAAGCCCCACATTGCTGTGGGGCTTATTCAATATGGGGTGGCTGATGGGGCTCGAACCCACGACAACAGGAATCACAATCCTGGACTCTACCAACTGAGCTACAGCCACCATAGAGACTTTAAAATTTTATGGCCTGCCCGACAGGAATCGAACCTGTAACCCCCAGCTTAGAAGGCTGGTGCTCTATCCGGTTGAGCTACGGGCAGATTTTGGTTACAAGACTTTATATCATCTACAACATAAAGTACTACACTTTTCGGGCTGACTTTTAATTTAGGTGTTAAAAGAAAACTTCACTTCTAACACCTAAAAATATTGGTCGGCGTGGAGAGATTCGAACTCCCGACATCCTGCTCCCAAAGCAGGCGCGCTACCAGGCTACGCTACACGCCGAAGAGGCAGTAATATAACCAAAACTAAGATTAAGGTCAATCGCTATATGCTAAAATGACGTTTTATTTTACAAATTAATTGAATTTTTAGATTCTGACACCCAATGACAGCTCAAATTATCAATGGCAAGGCGATTGCCGACAATTTATTAGACTCAATCAAAGAAAGAATCAACCAACGCCTGTTAGCAAACAAACCTGCACCTGGCCTTGCGGTTATTTTATTGGGCGGTGACCCTGCCTCATCAATCTACGTGCGCAACAAGCGTACAGCATGTGAGAAAGTGGGCATTCGCTCTGTCGCTTACGATTTACCTGCCACAACAACTGAGGCTGAACTACTGGCATTAATTGAGCAACTCAATCATGATGATTCAATTAATGGAATTTTGGTTCAATCCCCACTTCCAGCACATATTAAAGATGAGCGTGTAATTGAATGCATCAGCCCAGATAAAGATGTAGATGGATTTCACCCTTACAACATTGGACGCTTAGCAGTACGCCAGCCTACACTGCGTTCATGCACGCCATTTGGTGTAATCAAGCTATTAGAAGCGACCAATATCAAACTTATGGGCTTGGATGCCGTTGTAGTTGGGGTATCGAACCACGTGGGTCGACCAATGGGCTTAGAACTACTACTAGCAGGCTGCACAGTAACCAGCTGCCATCGCCACACCAAAGACCTAGCTAAAATCATCGCAAATGCTGACCTGATTGTGGCAGCAGCAGGCAAGGCTGGTTTAATCAAAGGGGAATGGATTAAGCCTGGCGCCATTGTGATTGATATTGGTATCAACCGCTTAGAAGATGGCCGCATTTGTGGTGACGTTGATTTCAACGTAGCTAAAGAACGTGCTGGCTGGATTACTCCAGTTCCTGGCGGCGTAGGTCCAATGACAGTGGCCACCTTAATGGAGAACACCCTCCTTTCGCTAGAGCTTAGCGAACAAAATGACATTATTTAACCTCATCATTTAACCTCATTAAATCAATTGGATAGTGTCATATAAATAGAGTTTTGCATCAAACCATTAATCAGTGTACACTCATGCGCTAATTTTAAGAGCTAACATCTTAGTTAGCTCAGTTTTCAATATTTTTTAATTTTTTGTATTTGGGTAATTATTATGGCAGATGTAATTAGTAAGCATTTCACGCCTTATCAGCCGAAGCCTGATGAAGAATACATGAGCAAAACTCAGCTAGCGCATTTTCGTTCAATTTTAAATGACTGGAAATCTGAGCTAAGCCAAGAGCTTGATCGCACCGTACACACCATGCAAGATGAAGTGACGATGTTTGCTGACCCCAACGACAGAGCCAGCCAAGAGTCTGATATGACACTTGAGTTACGTAACCGCGACCGCGAACGCAAACTGATTAAAAAGATTGACGAAACCTTACGCAACATCGAGCACGAAGAGTATGGTTACTGCGAAGGTTGCGGTATTGAGATTGGCTTAAAACGCTTAGAAGCTCGACCAACAGCCACGCTGTGTATCGATTGCAAAACTTTGGATGAACTCAGAGAGCGCCAAGTAGCGAAATAACCACTTGAGTGTAAAAACACTTAAACTCTTATTCAGTACTCAGGTGTTTTAAATCTTCAAATAACAAAAGCCCGCATATGCGGGCTTTTGTTATTTAGGGACGATGATGCTGTTGATATTACTCGTCAGCCTCTGTCTCAGCTTTTGCTTCTTGAGCAGGTGGGTCAATCAAAGCTTTCATGCTTAGACGTACACGACCTTTTTCATCAGCCTCAACTACTTTTACCTTCACTACGTCACCTTCCTTCAAGAAGTCAGCAACCGCATTCACACGTTGATGTGCAATTTGTGAAATGTGCAACAGACCGTCTTTACCTGGGATCAAGGTAACGATTGCACCGAAATCAAGCAACTTAATCACAGTACCTTCATAAGTTTGACCCACTTCAACTTCAGCAGTGATTTCTGCAATACGGCGTTGCGCTTCAGCACCTTGCTCAGAGCTAGTGCAAGCAATTTTCACGGTACCGTCATCTTCGATATCAATCGTTGTGCCAGTTTCTTCAGTTAAAGCACGAATCACTGCACCACCCTTACCGATAACATCACGGATTTTTTCAGGGTTGATTTTCATCGTGATAATACGTGGTGCAAATTGTGACATTTCAGCGTTAGCACCGCTAACAGCTTGCTTCATAATACCCAAGATGTGTGCACGACCTTCTTTAGCCTGCGCTAAAGCCACTTGCATGATTTGTGCAGTAATGCCGGTGATTTTGATGTCCATTTGCAACGCAGTGATACCATCTTCTGTACCCGCTACTTTAAAGTCCATATCACCTAAGTGATCTTCATCACCCAAGATGTCAGTCAACACAGCAACGCGGTTACCTTCTTTGATCAAGCCCATTGCAATACCTGCAACGTGATTTTTCATTGGTACGCCAGCGTCCATCAATGCTAAGCAGCCACCACATACAGACGCCATCGAGCTTGAACCGTTAGATTCTGTAATCTCAGAAACGACACGCATGGTGTAATCAAAATCTTCTTTAGCTGGTAGCGCAGCCACCAAAGCACGTTTTGCTAAACGGCCGTGACCGATTTCACGACGTTTTGGTGTACCTACGCGACCAGTTTCACCAGTTGCGTATGGAGGCATGTTGTAATGCAACATAAAGCGATCATTGTATTCACCTTGCAATGCATCAATAGTTTGCTCATCGCGGCCTGTACCTAAAGTAGCCACGACTAACGCCTGTGTTTCACCGCGTGTAAACAGCGCTGAACCGTGCGTACGTGGCAACACACCAGTACGGATGCTGATAGGTCGCACAGTACGTGTGTCACGACCATCAATACGTGGTTCGCCATTTAAAATTTGGCTACGTACAGTTTTAGCTTCTAAATTAAAGATTTCGTTTTTAATTTTGTTCGCTTCAGCCGTTGAAGTTTCTTCAGTAATCAACTCGCCTAATACACGGCTTGTGATTTCTTCCAATTTAGCGGAGCGAGCACCTTTAGCTTTGATTTGGAATGCCGCATTAATATCAGCAGCAGCCAAGCTAGCCACTTTTTCAATCAATGCAGTATCTGGCTCTGGCGCAACCCAGTCCCAAGCATCTTTACCAGCTTCAGCTGTTAATTCGCTAATCATTTTAATCACAGCTTGCATTTGCTCGTGACCATAAACAACTGCACCCAACATCACTTCTTCCGAAAGCTCTTTCGCTTCAGACTCAACCATCATCACAGCAGTTTCAGTGGCTGCAACGACTAAATCAAGCTCGGTTTCTTCTAATTGTGCTTTAGTCGGGTTCAATACGTATTCTTCGTTGATATAACCAACACGTGCTGCACCTAGTGGACCGTAGTATGGAATACCTGATAATGACATCGCTGCAGAAGCACCGATAATTGCAGGAATATCTGCATCGATTTCTGGATCTGATGACAACACGGTTGCCACTACCTGCACTTCGTTATAAAACGCCTCTGGAAAAAGCGGGCGTAATGGACGGTCGATCAAACGACTTGTCAGTGTTTCTTTCTCAGAAGGTCGGCCTTCACGCTTGAAAAAACCACCTGGAATTTTACCTGCAGCATAGGTTTTTTCCATGTAATCTACAGTCAACGGGAAGAAGTCTTGACCTGCTTTAACTTCACGCTTGCTGGTAACAGCTACCAATACCACCGTATCACCGTAGCTCACCATCACAGCAGCATCTGCTTGACGTGAGATTTCACCAGTTTCAAGGGTTAGCGTGTGCGCGCCGTATTGAATACTTTTAGTAACTTTATTAAACATTTATTTTCCTTTTTCAACAGACTGTTATTCACTACCCAATAACAATCTAACAATAAAAAAAGCCGACGCATATCCATGCAATCGGCTTTTTACAGCAATTATACAAGTGAAGCTAAAAACAAAAAGCTAAGCACTTTTATAACTGTTATTTACGCAGACCTAAACGTTGAATCAATGTTTGATAACGGCTTGAGTCTTTGCGTTTTAGATAGTCTAACAGGCTACGACGTTGGCTAACCAAAGCTAACAAACCACGACGTGAGTGGTTATCTTTTTTGTTAGATTTGAAATGCTCTGTTAGGTATGTGATACGGCTAGTTAAAAGTGCAACTTGCACTTCTGGGCTTGCTGTGTCATTTGGTGCGCGTTGATATTCTGCAACGATTTTCGCGGTATCTTGTGCTGTAATTGCCATAACTTTTTCCTAATTTAGATGTTTTGCGTCAATACAAAAGTAGCCTAGAATCTGATTTAGAAACCAACCCACTCATGCATTCATTTACATGAACCGTGCATTATAGTGACAACTTTACTGCTTAACAAGTTATTTTAGCAAATAGCCTTTAATTATTTACTTGCTGCATCAATCGCTTAGGTGCAATTTTTCCGTCACTCTGCTGCTCACCCAAGCCCAAAAATACATTCCGCTCATCATAAAGGCGTAACAAGCCTAATGGTATATTGCCACTTCGCCAGACGGCTTGACCTTGCATTAAATAAAAAGCACTGTCCGCATCCAGCATCACAGATGGCAAATAATCTACTGCAGTTTCAGGCGGCGCTAACTTAGCTAATCGCTCCTCACTACTTAGCGCCTCAAACGCTTCTAAAGTAATGGCTTCCGCTATGTCATAACTAGCAGTGGCAGTTCTACGTAGCCCAATCAGATGCGCGCCACAGCCTAAATCTACACCAATATCTTCCGCTAAAGTACGAATATACGTACCTTTAGTACAAGTCACTTCAATTTCAGCGACATCACCCGCAAAGCTAAGTACTTCAATCGCATGAATAGTAACGGTACGTACTTTACGCTCAATTTCCACACCTTCACGCGCATATTCATACAGCGCTTTACCCTCGTGCTTTAAAGCTGAATACATGGGGGGGACTTGACTGATGACACCAACAAACTTACGGCAAGCTTCATCAAACTGATTGCTGGTGACATTGACTGGTAAGGTGTTAAGCACTGCGCCTTCAGCATCACCAGTGGTAGTGGTAACACCTAATTTTATAGTGGCGCGATAGGTTTTATCTGCATCAGTTAGATAGTGCGCGAATTTAGTTGCCTCGCCAAAACAGAGTGGCAACAAGCCCGTTGCCAATGGATCTAAAGTACCTGTATGGCCAGCTTTGGCTGCCTGTAACAACCACTTAACTCTTTGCAGCGCTTGGTTAGAAGAAAAGCCTAATGGCTTATCTAATAACAAAATACCATTGATATTTTTTTTGACTCTTTTGAATTGCAAAGGTAGGTGACTTCTGAAAATTAAGACTTGTTTTTGTCTGAAGCGATCGCCTCATCAATTAATTTAGACATCATCATGCCGTTATCAATCGATGCATCGTAAACAAAATGTAACTGTGGCACCGTACGCAACAACATACGTTTAGCTAACTGCGTACGTAAAAAACCTGCTGACTTTTCAAGCCCCTGCTGCGTACTTTCGCTCGCTTTGGCTGCACTGTAAAAAATCTTAGCATGCGCCATGTCGCCTGTGACTTCAACAGCAGTCACAGTGACCATGCCTACGCGCGGGTCTTTAATTTCAAACATCAACAAATCTGCGATTTCTCGTTGCATTTGCTCAGCCACTCGGTGACTACGTGAAAAATCTTTTGCCATTCTAATCCTAAATAAAGCTGAGCCGACTCTCTTAAACATTACTCACTTAAATCTTGAGCCATTCACAGAGCCCACATCAACGCCAAAATGAGGCGTCAATATAGTCAAGCGCAACCAGATACTACTTAAATATATGCGGTTTGATGCAATTTTTACACCACAACAACCACATGCCTACAACCAACAAAGATCATAGGCACTTACTGTTAACTATAAGGTACGCGCCACTTCTACCATTTCATAAACTTCTAAGATATCACCAACCTCAATATCGTTGTAGCCTTTTAATGACAGACCGCATTCAAAGTTGTTTTTAACTTCTTTAACATCATCTTTAAAGCGTTTTAGCGAATCTAACTCACCAGTATGCACAATCACGTTATTACGCAAGATACGCACTTTAGAGTTCCGTTTAATCATACCATCCTGTACGTAACAACCAGCAATCGCACCAATTTTAGAAATACGGAATACTTCACGCACTTCTACAGTACCAATCATGCTCTCTTTTTGCTCTGGTGCCAACATACCGCCAAGTGCAGCCTTGATCTCGTCAACTGCCTCGTAAATAATATTGTAGTAACGTACATCCACACCTAGCGTATCAATCAATTTACGTGCACCAGAATCGGCACGCACGTTAAAGCCAATCAATACGGCTTTAGATGCCGCAGCCAAGTTAACATCTGACTCACTGATTGCACCAACACCAGTATGAATAATATTCACTTTCACTTCGCTGGTAGACAGTTTTTGCAAACTTGTCGCCAATGCTTCATATGAGCCCTGCACGTCTGATTTAATAATCAAACCAAGTGTTTGCACTTCGCCTGATTCCATTTGCTCAAACATGTTCTCAAGTTTTGCGGCTTGCTGCTTAGCAAGTTTCACGTCACGGTATTTACCTTGACGGAACAATGCAATTTCACGTGCTTTGCGCTCATCATTCAATACAATCACTTCTTCACCAGCACTAGGCACGTCAGACAAACCTAGAATTTCTACTGGCATAGATGGACCTGCCTCTTGAATATCTTTGCCAGTTTCATCCAACATCGCACGCACTTTACCAAAAGTAGTGCCAGCTAAAATCATATCGCCACGTTTTAAGGTACCTGATTGCACTAAAATCGTTGCTACTGAACCGCGACCTTTATCTAAACGACCTTCAATCACCAAGCCTTTTGCTGGGGTATTTTTAGGCGCTTGCAGCTCTAACACCTCAGCTTGTAACAGCACCGCTTCTAACAGGTCATCAATGCCTTGACCTGTTTTAGCTGAAACCGCACGGAACATGACATCACCACCAAAGTCTTCTGGTACAACCTCTTGGCTCACCAACTCCATTTTTACACGCTCAGGATCAGCATCTGGTTTATCAATCTTATTGATCGCCACAACAATCGGCACACCGGCTGCTTTAGCATGGTGAATCGCTTCAATCGTTTGTGGCATCACACCATCATCTGCTGAAACAACCAGAATCACGATGTCGGTGGCTTTAGCACCGCGAGCACGCATCGCAGTAAACGCTTCATGGCCCGGCGTATCTAAGAACGTCACCATTCCGCGTGGTGTTTCTACGTGGTAAGCGCCAATGTGCTGAGTAATACCACCAGCTTCGCCTGTTGCCACACGGCTACGACGGATGTAATCCAATAATGAAGTTTTACCATGGTCTACGTGACCCATGACAGTCACAACAGGTGGTCGTGTCTCCATAACCGCTTCAGCATGCTCAGCTTCTTCGATAAACGCATCAGGATCGTTAGGAGCCGCAGCTTGTGCTTTATGCCCCATTTCTTCAACGATAATAATCGCAGTTTCTTGATCCAACACTTGGTTAATGGTCACCATCATACCCATGCCCATCAAGGTCTTAATCACTTCGCCTGATTTTACTGACATTTTGTGAGCTAAATCAGCCACTGTAATGGTCTCTGGCACAAGCACTTCATACACCAACGGCTCAGTAGGGGCTGTAAATGCATGTTGCTGATCATCATCTTGATGATGCTTGCCGCCCTTGCCTTTTGGTGCACGCCAACCTGCTTTACCACTTGCAACATCTCCGCGTGTCTTTAATCCACGTTTCTTGTTCTCAGCATCAGTCCACTCTTTATTATTACCCTTACCTTTTTTCGCATCTTTTGCGCCTGGTTTTTCAGCGCCCTCTTTGGCTACTGGCTTATGTAACGTACCCTCTGAAAGCTTAGCGGCCTTTACTTTAGCGGCCTCAGCTTCAGCTAGTTTTCTAGCCTCTTCGTCCAAACGACGCTGCGCTAATTCTTCTTTTTTGCGTTTATCTTCAGCTTGCAACGCTAGTAAAGTTGCATGACGTTTAGCTTCTTGTTCACGTAGCGCAATCTCTTCTGCACCAAGCAAGTCTTTACGACTGATGGTTTGCTGCCTAACCACAACTTTTTCTGGCTCGGCCACTGGCTCAGCAGGCACCTCAACCACTTCAGGAACGACCACTTCAGGCTCTGGTGGAACAACAGCTTCAACCACTTCAGGTTCAGCGACTTCAACAGGCAACGGCTCTTCAATCACTGGAGTGGACACTTCCACAGGCACTTCAGCTGGCTCGACTACTTCAGCAACCGCCTCCGCCACCACCTCTTCCACAACATCATCTTCAACCATGTCAGCATCTTCACGCTGCTCTATCACACGTTTTTTACGAACTTCAACTTGAATCGTACGCGCTTTACCGGTGTTATCGGTTTTCTTGATTTCTGTACTTGATTTGCGTGTGAGTGTAATTTTGTTTTTAGGAGCAAGCGTACCGTGCTCTTTACGCAAATGATCTAGCAATGCCGCTTTATCATGCTCACTCAATTCATCATCTGCGCTCGTTTTATGCACGCCAGCACTTTTAAGCTGTTCTAATAACAATGCCGTTGGCAGCTTTAATTCGCCAGCAAATTGTTCTACGGTTGTTTGTGCCATCTTGTTGCTCCAGTATTCTTTTTTCTAAGCTTTATTGCCTAGCATTACTACTCATTATTACTTTGCTTCAGTTCGGTCAATGCTCATTGACCGATACTCATAAAGCTCTACATTTGAAGATTATTTAAACCAAGGTGCGCGTGCAGTCATAATCAGTGCTTTTGCTCGCTCTTCGTCCATATTTGTCAACTCAACCAACTCATCAATTGCAAGTTCGGCCAAATCGTCCATTGTTGAAATCCCTTTTGCCGCCAGCTGATGTGCAGTCGCATCATCCATACCCTCTAGCGTCAACAAGTCTTCAGCAGCTTCTTCTACCTTCTCTTCTTTAGCAATAGCCTCCGTTAACAATGCTGCACGAGCACGCTTACGTAACTCTTCGACAGTATCTTCATCAAAAGCATCGATTTGATTCATTTCAGCTAATGGAACGTATGCGATTTCTTCCAATGTGCTAAAACCTTCTTGCACTAGAATTTCAGCCACCTCTTCGTCCACGTCCAATTTTTCCATGAACAATTGACTCACACCGGCATACTCTTCTTGGTTTTTCTGTGCAGCTTGGTCAACCGTCAAGATATTGAGCGTCCAACCTGTTAGCTCTGATGCCAAACGCACGTTTTGACCATTTCTACCAATCGCTAGCGCCAACTGCTCTTCTTCCACCACAACATCCATACTGTGTGCATCTTCATCCACAACGATGCTAGATACTTCAGCCGGTGACATTGCGTTAATCACAAACTGTGCTGGCTCCATGCTCCATAAAACAATATCCACACGCTCACCAGCCAACTCGCCAGTCACAGCCTGAACGCGCGAACCACGCATACCTACACAAGTACCAACTGGATCTAAACGCTGATCATTGCTTTTTACTGCAATTTTAGAACGCAAGCCTGGATCACGTGCAGCTGAACGAATTTCCAACAAACCCTCTTCAATCTCAGGGACTTCCAATTCAAACAAGCGCACCAGGAACTCTGGTGTGATTCTAGATAAAATCAATTGAGGGCCACGGCCACTACGCTCGATGCGTAACAAATAAGCACGCACACGATCACCAACACGCAAGTTTTCTTTTGGAATCATTTGCTCGCGTGGCAATAATGACTCAATGCGACCCACCTCAATAATCGCATTACCTTTTTCCATGCGCTTGATAACACCAGTTACCAGTTTTTCATCACGCGCCAAGAAGTCTTGCAAGATTTGTTCGCGCTCTGCTTCTCGCACTTTTTGCAAGATTACTTGCTTAGCAGCCTGCGCGCCAATACGCCCAAACTCAAGATTCTCTAAAGGCTCTTCGTAATAGTCGCCAATTGTTAAGCCTTTTGAACGCTCATCTTCTTCATCAATTTGATAGGCAGAATTTTCTAGCAAGTCGTAATCAACATACTGCCAACGTCTAAATGTTTGGTATTCACCTGTTTCACGATCAATCGCAACACGCACATCGGCATCATCATGATGTTTTTTCTTTGTAGCTGAAGCCAAAGCCAGCTCCAGCGCGGTAAATATGACGTTTTTATCAACGTTTTTTTCATGCGCCAAGGCATCTACCAACAATAAAATTTCACGACTCATTTTCAATCTCCGACTATATATTGCAGGTTAACTGCCTTATTTATTAAATTCTTACAATACTCACACTTGCATTTAAAACACTGGATTTAATCGTGCTTTATCAATATTACTAAGCGCCATTTTGTAGGTTACCCCCTCAAAGTCAAGCATCAAGTGACCATCTTCAACGCCTTTAATCAATCCTAAAAAGGTCTTTCTTGGCAATGTGGTTTCTGTTGCATTTGGCCCTTCATCTTTCATACCGACGCGCAACTTGATCGATACGCGCTCACCAACAAACCGCAAGTAGTCAGATTCTTTCTTCAACACGCGATCTATACCTGGTGACGATACTTCCAAGCGGTCATAATCAATCTCATGCTCAACCGCCAACAAATTACCCAACTGATTGCTTACCAGCACGCAATCGTCGATATTGACACTATCTTTCATATCGACAGGATTTTGTTTATCAATAAACACACGCAATAGTTTGCCACGATTGGAAATCTCCAAATCAACAAGCTCATAGCCTAACTGGCTTACCGACTTTTCTATTAACGTTTGCAAATCTTGCATAAACTTCACCCTTTACTCTCACCGCACAATCTGAACACGAATACGCAGATTGCAGAAACAAAAAATGGGCACAAAGCCCATCAAAAAATTCATCCGCATTATACCAATCAATTCAATGAATTGGAAACACTACAGTTAATAAAGTTTGCTTTTAACACTTTTTACATAAATTACGCTTTTATATTCTTTTTAATTATAAATTTATACAAAACAATTATTTTTAATTATTAAATAGTTTATTTATAGTGCGTACTTTCTTACTTATTCAACATTGACTGCATTATGACAAGCAAGCTAATCACACAAAATGTTACTCAAGAGATTATACGTGCTGTAGAAGATCTTCAGCATGGTACGGGGTTTGGGTCGATTGAAGTCATAGTACATGATGGCCGTGTAACACAGATTGAAAAAAGAGAGAGGCAACGCTTTAGTCAAGGCAAGCCAAATATACAAAAGGGCAATACGTCTACTACACTGAGCACAATCAACAGTGAAGCGACTTAAATAATAATTCATTAGACTTTTACTGGACAACCAATACAGAAGCCTAATTAGCATTGAAATAAAGGGAACATCATGCACACCAAAAGGAATCTTTCATTCAGTAAAAAGCTGGCACAGCCGTTACTGATCAGCAGTCTATTGCTTAGCGGCGGATTTGCACATGCGAATGAGGCTGAAATTAAACTTGCTGACAACACTACACAAACAACAAAAAGCATCGAGGACTTGGAGCAGGAAGAAAAAGTAAAAGCTCGCTTAAATGAAATTGCGGATGAGGCAAAAGCTGCTGCAAAAACCGCTAACGGTTACTACGTAGAGCGTAGAAGCTATGGGACGCAAAAAGAAAGCGAACCACCTCGTTATGTTAAACAGGCAAATAAAACTTGGTTGAAGGATTACGATGCTTTTAATGATGTGAACTGGCTGGATTTAGGGCTAGAGTATCGTGCTCGTTATGAACATCGTGACAACGATTTCCGTCGCGCTGATGAAAATATCGACGATCCGTTGCTATTACGTACACGCGCATACATTGGCGTAAAAGAAATTTTGGATCCATTGCGTTTTGCCGTTGAAGTGCAAGACTCACGCCGCAACAATGGTGACTACTCGCGCGCATATGATACCCGTGATGTGAATCAAGCCGATATTTTACAAGGCTATCTAGAGTTACATTTCAAAGAGTCTATCTTTGGTAAAGATGACTTAGGTAACAATCGCCCATTCTGGGTGCGTGGCGGCCGCTTGGCTTGGGAGTCATTAGATCGTCGATTAATTGCACGTAACGAATGGCGCAACACAACCAATACGTTTCAAGGTGTACGCGCTAACATTGGTGACAAAAAGAATGATTGGCAATTAGAAGCGTTTGCGGTGAAACCTGTACAAAGATTTACGCGTAGCTTGGATGAGGTAGACCACTCACAAGATTTTTACGGGGTGATTGGAGACTGGCGCGGCTGGTCTGAGTATGTCACTTTACAGCCTTACTACTTCTTGCTTAAGCAGGATGGCAACAAGGTTAAATACAATTCGAACGGCCAAGAGTTAACAGGTGCAACACTCAGCGCCGCACAAATCGACCGTAAGATTCACACCGCAGGCTTGCGCGCTTATGGCGCCTTTAACTCCGGTTGGGACTATGACACTAGCTACGTTAAACAATGGGGCAACCAAGATCGCTTTTTAAGCAACGCATTGGGCAGCATCAATGTAGACCATGAAGCATATTCATATGGAGCAGAAGTAGGTTACACCTTCAAGAACGCTTGGAAACCTAGAGTGAGTGCCTACTATGGCGTAGCTAGTGGTGACAGCACACCTGCAACTGGCACGGACCGCACAGATAGCCAACGCTTCGAACGCTTATTCGGCTTTGCACGCCCTTGGTCTAACAACGACTATATCCAAATGGAGAACATCAGAACACCGAAGTTGCATTTGGAGTTTGAGCCAAAAGTGTCGTTTCTGCAGAACGTAAAAGTGGATACGAGTTTCAGCTGGTACCGTTTGGATGATGCATCAGATCGCTGGCAAGCAGGCAGCAATCTGCGTGACAGAACTGGCGCCAGCGGCAACGATTTAGGTAAAGAAGTTGATTTGCGCGTTCGCTTCCCTATTAATCAATACGCATCCTTAAATATTGGCTACGCACACTTCTGGGCCGGTGACTTTGTGAAAGACTCAGTCAAAATCGCAGGTAACAATAACGATGCAACCCGCGCTAGCTCATCCGACTTCTTTTATACAGAGTTAACCCTATTAGGCTTTTAATCTTCAGAAAACTAGAAAGAAAATACCATGCAAACATTCAAATATTTAAAGAAAGCCTTGTTGATTAGCGCACTGTTTGTGCCGCTAGCCAGTTTGGCTGCAGAGATTACTTTGCTAAACGTCTCTTACGACCCAACTCGCGAGTTGTATCAAGATTACAACGCTGCATTCAGTAAATATTGGCTAGCTAAAAGCGGCGACAAAGTCACCATCAAGACTTCACATGGCGGCTCTGGCAAGCAAGCCCGTGCCGTGATTGATGGCCTCCCAGCTGACGTCGTGACACTGGCACTGTCTTACGACATTGATGAAATCAGTGCAAAAGCTAAACTTATTCCTAAAGATTGGCAAAAGCGTCTAACCCACAATAGCTCACCGTACAGCTCTACTATTGTTTTATTGGTTCGCAAAGGTAATCCTAAAAACATCAAAGACTGGAATGATTTGATTAAACCAGGTGTTTCAGTGATTACCCCTAACCCTAAAACATCTGGCGGTGCCCGCTGGAATTACTTAGCTGCGTATGCTTATGCACTTAAGCAAAACAATAGTGACGATGCAAAAGCACGCGAATTTGTGGCTAAGCTCTTCAAAAACGTGCCGGTACTTGATAGCGGTGCACGTGGATCTACCACGACATTTGTAGAGCGCGGCATTGGCGACGTATTTATCTCTTGGGAGAATGAGGCATTCTTAGCGCAAAAAGAACTTGGTCCAGACAAGTTTGAAATTGTCATTCCATCCCTTTCCATTTTGGCTGAGCCACCTGTCACCATTATCGACAAAACTGTTGATAAACGCAAAACACGCACAGTGGCACAGGCTTATTTAGAGTACTTATATAGCGAAGAAGGTCAAGAAATTGCCGCTAAAAACTACTACCGCCCAACACTGGCATCTGTAGCTGCTAAATATGAGAAGCAATTCCCAAAAGTCAACTTAATCAAGATTGATGATGTATTTGGCGGTTGGCAAAAAGCACAAAAAACGCACTTCTCTGATGGCGGTACATTTGACCAGATTTATCAAAAGTAACCACTAGCTCGCCTGCTTTAATGTTTTAAAAGGATATAAAAATGACAGCACCAACCAACGCAACTTCACCGATTGAGCAATTAAGATTGCAATTAAAAGAGTCTCTGTTTTTAGATTTAGATGACTATGGTTTAGTTGAGCAATCAACTGGTGAATTTAACAGTACGTTTTTAGGCGTTCAATTAAATACTGCATTTCAACCTATTTATGACATAGCAGCAGGCGACTTAATTGGCCACGAAGCATTATTACGACCATCACTTGGGGGCGAATTGACCAGCACACCAGAGTTCGCCTTCACTTATGCCGAGCAAACAGGAAAACTAGTACAGTTTGACCGTGTTGCCCGAACACTACATGTACTTAACTTTAAGCAAATCTATGCAGAGAACGGCCTACTGTTTCTGAACGTTCACCCTAAACTGCTAGTTTCAGTGAATACTCACGGTAAAGTATTCGAGCGCATACTACATGCCAATTCGGTCCCCACCCACCGGGTCGTTATTGAAATCAAAGAAAGCGAAATTGAACAAGACAAACAACTGTCAGAAGCCATCGACAACTATCGTGACAGAGCCTATAGAATTGCCATTGACGGCTTTGGCGGCAAAAAATCCCACATTGATCGCCTATGGAAACTGTCACCTGATTTTGTTAAGTTGGACTTAAGCATTATTCAGCAAGCCGAAGGCAACCATCGCGTGCAGAAAATACTGCCTGGCTTAATTAATTTAATTAAAGAAAGTGGCGCACAAGCCATCGTCACAGGCATTGAAACACAAACGCAGCTTGATATTGCAATTGAATCAGGTGGCTTATTTGTGCAAGGCTACTTCTTAGCAAGACCAGTCAACGCCAAGGCACTTCAACCGTCATTGGCACTTAACAAGCTAGCCTCACTCAACAAAGCGGCATAAACACGCCTCATATCGACGACCTAACACACATGTAAATACCATTTTATTATATAAAAATAACAAAATATTATTTAATTGTTATTTAGCTATCGGTTACATTATCACGCGCTCACAACAGATATCAGACATTATGGCTAAACAAAAAAACATCCTACCAGGCTTTAATATATCACTAGGCTTTACGATATTTTATTTAAGCCTGATTGTACTTATTCCATTATCAGCTGCCTTTATTAAGACGACCGAGCTATCAATACCAGAGTTTTGGGAGGTCATTACAGCACCGCGCGTCGTAGCATCTTACAAGCTAACGTTTGGGGCATCATTTATTGCGGCTATCATTAATGCTGTATTCGGTTTACTGACCGCATGGGTGTTAGTTCGCTATCCATTCCCAGGTAAAAAGTTTATAGATGCGTTAGTAGATTTACCCTTTGCCTTACCTACCGCAGTAGCAGGTATTGCATTAACAGCCGTTTATTCTGGTAACGGCTGGATTGGCTCATGGTTAGAACCATTAGGTATCAAAGTCGCCTTCACGCCAATAGGCGTGGTGGTTGCCCTAACCTTTATTGGCTTACCGTTTGTGGTGCGCACGGTACAACCTGTCTTAGAAGATCTAGAAGCCGAAACAGAAGAAGCCGCCGCAAGCTTAGGGGCAAATCGTTGGCAGACCTTTAGCAAAATTATATTCCCTGCAATCTGGCCTGCGCTTCTAACCGGCTTTGCATTAGCTTTTGCACGTGCGATTGGCGAGTACGGTTCAGTGATATTTATTGCAGGCAACATGCCGATGGTGTCTGAAATCACCCCACTCATCATCATTACAAAACTAGAGCAATACGATTATGCTGGAGCGACAGCAGTTGCCGTCGTCATGTTAGTGATTTCATTCCTGCTGTTATTCGCGATTAACGGTTTGCAATGGTGGTCAAATCGTCAGCAGATTGCAGCACGGTAAGCCATTTCACATTCCCAATAAATTTATATTAGGTCATTTATGTCAGGTATCACACCATCACAATATAGCAGCTATCACAGCAAAGTAGCGCGAAGTCGCGCCACCTCCGAGCCGGCATGGATACGCTATGCATTAACCACCATTGCCCTAAGTTTTTTAGCCTTATTCCTATTTGTACCGTTAGCAGCTGTATTTACTGAGGCTTTACGCAAAGGCTTTGATACTTACATTACGGCATTAATCGACCCAGATGCATTATCTGCAGTAAAACTCACCTTTATCGCAGCACTCATCGCCGTTCCGTTAAATCTTGTATTTGGTGTTGCCGCGGCATGGGCAATTGCCAAATTTGAATTTAAAGGCAAAAGCATTCTTATCACCTTAATTGACTTACCGTTCGCAGTGTCTCCTGTGATTGCGGGGTTAATTTATGTGCTCATTTTTGGACTCCAGGGCTGGTTTGGCTCAGCCCTAGTCGATAACGACATCAAAGTCATCTTTGCGATACCTGGCATCGTTTTGGCGACGATATTTGTCACCTTCCCATTTGTCGCGAGAGAGTTGATTCCATTGATGCAAGCTCAGGGAAAAGATGAAGAAGAAGCAGGGCTGGTATTAGGTGCTTCTGGCTGGCAGATTTTATGGCGCATTACATTACCGAACGTGAAGTGGGGCTTGTTATACGGGGTGATTCTTACCAATGCGCGTGCCATGGGCGAGTTTGGTGCTGTTTCGGTCGTTTCTGGACACATTCGCGGCATGACCAACACCCTGCCACTGCATGTAGAGATTTTATACAACGAATATAACTATGCAGCTGCATTTGCTGTAGCCTCATTGCTTGCTTTACTAGCATTAGTCACGTTGGCGCTCAAAACCTTTGTCGAGTGGCAAGTTGCACGCAATGCGAGCCATAACGAAGCTGCTTAAGAGCCATGTTTAATCGCGAACTATCGCACTATCATCATATTGGAACATAACCATGAGTATAGAAATACGTAATATCAAAAAGAATTTCGGCCAGTTTAGCGCACTGAATGATGTGAGCCTAGACGTACCTAGCGGCGAATTAGTTGCATTACTCGGTCCTTCAGGTTGCGGCAAAACAACATTACTGCGCATCATTGCCGGCTTAGAAACACCAGACTCCGGCAATATCCTATTTTATGGTAACGATGCTACAGAGCGTCAAGTGCGTGAGCGTGAGGTTGGTTTTGTATTTCAACACTATGCGTTATTCCGTCATATGACCGTCTTCGAGAATGTTGCATTTGGCTTACGTGTTCGTCCTAAGCATACTCGCCCATCAGATGCTGAAATTAAACGCCGCGTGCACGAACTCTTATCACTAGTGCAGTTAGATTGGCTTGCTGATCGCTATCCACCACAATTATCAGGTGGTCAACGTCAGCGCATCGCACTCGCTCGTGCTTTAGCAGTTGAGCCTAAAGTCTTACTACTGGATGAACCATTTGGTGCACTTGATGCAAAAGTACGTAAAGAATTGCGTCGTTGGTTACGCCGCCTTCATGATGAGCTGCACATTACCAGCATTTTTGTGACGCATGACCAAGAAGAAGCACTAGAAGTAGCTGACCGGGTTGTCGTCATCAATAAAGGGAAAATTGAGCAAATCGGTACACCACAAGAAGTCTACGACAAACCTGTGTCACCATTTGTATATCAATTTTTAGGTAACGTGAATCAGTTTGATAGCCAAATACACGAAGGGGCAGCAAACATTGCTGGCGTCAATTTAAAATTAGATTCGCATCATGACACGCAAAACTCACCGGCATTAGCCTTTGTTCGTCCTCACGACATTGAAATCTACAGCACCCCTAAAGAAGATCGTGTCGGTTTTGAAGCAATTGTTCGCTATGTAAACGCAGTAGGCCCACTTGTTAAAGTAGAGCTAGAGCGTGCTGATCATACAGAGCTGATTGAGGCAGAGTTAACGCAAGAACGCTTCCGTGAACTGGCACTGACATCAGCGCAACACGTTCACATCTACCCAAGAAATGTGAGTGTGTTTTTAGCTTAATAAGCTATATATAGATAATTTTTGGCGACGCAAACTTTTAAGCAATTGAGTTTCGCCCTTTTTCTTTAGCCACATACAACTGTTTATCGACCGTAGCGATGAACTTAATTGCTTCATCGCTACGTGTAGGAGTGATTGTACTAATCCCAATACTAATCGTCAGCAGCTGACTAACCAAAGATTTTTCATGTGGAATTTGTGCTTTGAATATCACATTACGGCATCGCTCTGCAATCTTGAAAGCGGCAGCTTCATCTGTCTCAGGTAATACTAATATAAACTCTTCACCACCATACCTAGCAAAGAAATCTCGCGATCTTGTGGCAACACAGGCCAGCACATTTGCCACACGCTTCAGGCATTCATCTCCTTGAATATGACCATAATAATCGTTGTATTGTTTAAAATAATCAATATCCAGCATAATTAATGAAAGTGGCTGGCGGTTACGCTTAGCATTCGCCCACTCCACCTCCATCACAGAATCAAACATGCGTCGGTTAAAAACGCCAGTTAAACCATCTTTAAATGAGAGCTCTTCCAACTGCTTCTGAAGTTCAATCAGCTTCTGTTCGGTGTCTTTTCGCTCTGTAATATCAAACATAAATCCGATGAGCGAATCTACTTCGCCATTTTCTTTGCGCACGACATGTACGACATCACGAATCCAAATATATTGGCCATCTTTAGTTAAAGCACGATAATCGGCCTCATGATCAGTTCCTGCTTTTGATTGTGCCACACAAAAATCTACAACCCAAGCGCGATCATCAGGGTGCATTCTTGATGCCCAGTCCTCCACAGTCAGCCAGCTATCGGGGGACCAACCTAATAAAGCCTCAATTTGAGGGCCAATGTAAGAAAACTGCAATGTACTCCAGTTGATCTTCCAAGGAATCGCTTTAGTAGATTCTAATAGCGTTTTATAAACTGCGCTATCAGCGTCAAGATAGTTATCAGAAATGCTCATTTTTTAAGGTCCAATACGAATAAAACAACAAACCTGACCCAACTCATCACTTCGAAATATAGTGCTGAATAGCCGTTTGTTGTAACCATTAAGGACATGATGCGTCCTAAACTTATATTAGTTTCGGGATATTAACATAGCAACAATATGAGCACACACCATCGGATAAAGCATAATATGCATATAAACAGATAGAACTGACGTATAGCTCTTTACTACGGTCAGGATAGACTGAATCCATACGAATGAAAGGAAATATGATGTAGAGTAAAGATCTATCCGCTTCAGCGCAATCCACGGTAAATCGCTACATTTTTCGGACATAAAAAAACCCCACTACATGCGTAATGGGGTTTTTTGGTATAAATAGCTTGGCAGTGACCTACTTTCGCATGCAAAAAGCATACTATCATTGGCGCTGGTTCGTTTCACGGCCCT